>Ga0137415_10006111_pt1 | contig 11913 bp, 8 predicted proteins | sample CZODoug3_1_1_16f_FD_183082 | JGI IMG/M metagenome (GOLD analysis project Ga0137415, IMG submission 183082) | Vadose zone soil fungal communities from Angelo Coast Range Reserve, California, USA - CZODoug3_1_1_16fungal (Hybrid Assembly) | ecosystem: Environmental > Terrestrial > Soil > Vadose...
CAATGAAAAACCAGTATGTAACAGATGAACACCAGGAGGATAAAGGTCAAGAGCCGTGTGCCATAGTAGAAATGTTCGCTTAGCCCCGCCGACAGCCCAGCCACCACCCAATCAAACGGCCGGCGCGACCGCAGTCCACACAATAAGAAAAAGAAGCAGGTCGCCCAGAAGAACTGTGTCGTTATGTTGTTAAGCGCGAGGCGGCTGTAGTGGATGTTAGAGGCGCTGAAGGCCAGGATCGTGGCTCCAGCCATTGCGGCGGACCTGCCCCATGTTCCGCGTACAAGTCCGTACAAGGGGACAACTGTAGCCGCGCCGAATAAAGCGGCAGGGAGCCTTAGCATTGCAAGCGTGCTACCACTCACCTTAAGAGACGACGATACTATCCAGAACCACAGGGCAGGTAGATCTATGCCATCCCACAGGGTGCTGAAGACTGACGGACTGGAACCGGTCGGGTTTATATAAGACTGAGTGGCGATGGTGCCGGTCATTATTTCGTCCGGGTAGATGTTGTCGGGAAAGCTGGTGAGGTCCCAAACTCGGGTGAGCAACGCCGCCAGAACCAGCCCGGTGAGCAAGACTATCTCCCAAGTCGGCCACCGGGTGAGGTGCAGTTCACCGGCAGGATCCGCAGCCGGATGTGGCCAAACGAAAGTAAAGCACAGCAGTACGCCGATGCCTGCCAGCCATAAAATACCGGCCAGCCCAAAAGTCTCGTTCGGAGTCGCCAGGTAACGAAGGTCTGCCGCCAGCGCAAGTAGGAACACACTTACTACTCCGAACAAATACAAGAAGCGGCTGCGGTCTAAGTTGGGTATCCGGACAACAGGATGGCGCGGAAACGCCGGTATCCATTTTTGCCGCCCCCAGATGATCACGGCCAGCACTGCCGCGCCGATGAGCAGCGACACCGCCCAAGATCGAGCCCGCTCATTTGCCAGCAGGAGGGTGCCAACGAGCGAGGCTAAGAAGGCGATCAGGCCGCACCAAAGATTGGAGTAGTATCTAACTCGCATTATTCTGCCGATTGCCGTGACGTCATTCACGAATGATGGGACTCCCGCAGCTGGCCGTCGCACACAACAGAACTCCCGCAGCGATTAGCCGTAACCCGGATCTATGTTGGGCGAACCAAATCGCATAACTACCGGAATGCTCTTTTGCGCAAGCCCCCGGCCCCGCATTCAAGCTGCGACTCGTCTGTATATCATAAAGCTTTTGTTTACTCTTAAGCTGGATCGTTGGGCGAAACCTCTGCTTGGGCTGGCCTGCTCCGACGCGGTCGAGAGCAGAAGGAAGCTATCAACTTCGAGTGGACCAAAGCGGTCCGAATCGGGACCCACCAGAAACGTGGCCGCGAGTCCGGCGCACATTGCGCTTGTGTCTTGGAGTTCGGCAGCGCTGCGCCGCTCTTGGTCCTTGCGCAGATCTGGGAGAGTTCTCTAAACAGCGACAAGAAATCTGCAAACCTATTTTTTCTTTGATTCCTTCTTCGATTCGCGCTTGGAATCTTTCGGTTCTTTTGATTCTTCGCGCTCTTTTTTCGATTCGCCGGGACGATATTCCTCCTGCTCGGCGGCGGCGAAGGCTTTTTCCAGGCCGACCATGTCTTCGCCAGGACGGAGCGTGTCGAAAGCTTCGGATTCTTTGCGCAGTTGCTCCTCGGAATAGTTGGCGGCTTTAATTGAGAGACCGATGCGGCGCTCGACTTTGTCCACCTTGATAACGCGTGATTCGACTTCTTGACCGACCTTGAGCACGTCTTTGACTTTGGCGACGTGATCTTCACTCAACTGGGAAATGTGAACGAGCCCGTCGATGTCGTCCTGCAATTGCACGAACGCGCCGAAGCTGGCCAGCTTGGTCACTTTGCCTTTCACCAGATCGCCGATCTTGTATTTCTGATCGATGTTCTTCCACGGATCTTCGGCGAGCTGTTTGATACCGAGACTGATCCGCTGGTTGGTCTTGTCGATGTCGATGACTTCGGCCTCGACTTCGTCGCTTTTCTTAAAGACTTCGCTCGGGTGATTGATCTTCCGGGTCCAACTCAAGTCGGAAACGTGGATCATGCCGTCGATGCCTTCATCGAGTTCCACGAACGCGCCGTAGGCGGTCATGTTGCGGATTTTCCCTTTCACTCGGCTGCCGATGGTGAATTTGTGCTCGATCTCGTCCCACGGATTCGGTTCGAGCTGGCGCAAGCCCAATGAAATTTTCTGTTCCTCTTTGTTCACGCCGAGCACGACGGCTTCGACTTCCTGGCCGACGGTCAAAATGTCGGACGGACGCATGATTCGCTTCGTCCAGGAAAGTTCGGAAACGTGAATGAGACCTTCGACGCCTTCCTCCAATTCCACGAATGCGCCGTAGGGAACGAGGTTCGTGATCTTGCCTTTGACGCGCTGACCGGCGGGGAAGCGTTCTTCGATCTGGTCCCATGGATTTTTCTGCGTCTGCTTCAGGCCTAAGGAGACGCGCTCTTTTTCTTTGTTGATGTCGAGCACGACGACTTCGAGCGGCTGACCGACTTTGACGAGCTCGCTCGGATGCCCGAGCCGGCCCCAGGTCATGTCAGTGATGTGGAGCAGGCCGTCCATGCCATCGAGGTCGATGAACGCGCCGAAGTCGGTCAGATTTTTCACCGTGCCCTGCACCTTGTCGCCGATGTGCACTCCCTCGAGGAATTTCTGGCGTTTCTCGCTGCGCTCTTGTTCGATCAACTCACGCCGGCTGAGCACAACATTGCGGCGGTCATCGTTGATCTTGACGATTTTGAAATCGTAAGTGTTGCCGACGAACTGCTGCAGATCTTTCGGCGGGATGATGTCGATCTGCGACGCGGGCAAAAACGCTTCGACGCCGATGTTCACCATCAGCCCGCCTTTGACGACCGACTTCACCTTGCCTTTAATCAGGCCGTCGCCCTGAAACACGCTCGCGATCTTGTTCCAATTCTGGCGATAAGCGGCTTTTTCCTTCGACAGGACGACCATGCCCTCGTCGTTCTCGAGTCGCTCGAGGAGCACGTCCACTTCGTCGCCCACTTCCAGGGATTGGATGTCCTCAAATTCAGATGACGGAATAACGCCTTCGGATTTGTAACCGATGTCCACGAGAACTTCGCGGGGCCGAATTTCCAGGATGCGTCCCTTAACGATGCTGCCTTCCCTGAAGTCCGGCATCGGCTTCGACATCACATCCTGCATGTGCACCATAATTAAAAAAAGGCCCTCGGACGCCGTGACGCTGTAGCGGCGATGTCTCATCGTCGCATTAATTTCGGCGGTCGGAGACCGCCGCTACAACCAGCGGAAACGGAGCGCCACAGTAGTTGTTTTCGTGATGAAGGTCAACTCTTGGTAGCGCAAGCGTCTGGGGTGCTGGCGACGGTGTCTCACCGTCGCCGACTTTCTGCCGCGCTTACCAAGTTCGAAAATGAGAAAGGACTGTTTCGGCGAGATGCCGAAGCCAGCATGCGAGACGCATGCGCTATCCAATCTGCAGAATTCGAGATTGGATGTTGGACGTTGAGCGTTGGACGTTTTCCTCCATATTGGGACAACATGTCGATCTTACGCTTGTCGATCTTAGCGGCGGTTTTCGCGATCTCATCGCTTCGCGCAGACTCACCGGCCGAACAAAAAGTTCTCGAGGCAATTAAGTCGCCTGACTTGAGCGTTGTCCATCTTTGGGCGCCATGGTGCTCGAATTGCCAGGCGGAATTAAAGAGCGGCGGTTGGTTGAAAATGGTGAAAGATAATCCGCACGTGAAATTTTATTTGGTATCCGTTTGGAACGGCGGCGAAGATGGCCGCGCCATGCTGAAAAAATTTGAGATCTCGGATCAACCGAACGTGACCATCCTGGCTGATCCCGGCCCGCGCGGAAGTAATCACATCAAACAGTTCGCCGGTTTGCCGCTCTCTTGGATTCCGACGACTTGGGTTTATAAGGGCGGCGACTTGCGTTACGCACTCAACTACGGTGAGATGCGTTTCCCGGTGCTCCAACAGTTTCTTGAGGACAGCAAGTCGGAGTGGTCGCACAAAGGCGAACCTTCGGTGGAATGAGCACCGCAACGCTTTCGCTAGGCAGCGTAACAGTGAAATTCCGTCTCGCCGGTGGCGCGCAACCGCTCATTCTTCTACCCGTCCACGTCAACAATCGCGGACCATTCGACTTCATTTTAGATACTGGAGCGGGCACTTCGCTGCTCTCATCCGAATTAGCGAAACAGCTCGAAATTAAAGTTATCGGTTCAAAAGAAGGTCAGAGCGCGGGCGGAAAGTTTTCCGTTTCGTTGGCGAAAGTTGATTCGCTCGCGGTCGGCGAAACGAAATTGGACGATGTCGATGTGGGGATTGTCGATCTTGGCCAAATTGGCGAAACCATCGGCGCAAAAATCGACGGCGATCTCGGTTATAATTTCCTCAAACATTTCCGGATCACGATCGCTTATCGCGATTGCGAAATCCGTTTCGATGATCCCAAGCGCGTCGGAGTTTTTGGTCGATCGGCGCAAGCAGAAATCGCGATTCGGCTGGCCCATCCGGCCAAGCCGCTCATTCTTGTCGACATCTATGCAAACGGTCGCGGCCCGTTTCAATTCGCCATCGACACCGGCACATCGACAACGGCAATCACGCCGGAACTCGCGAAAGAACTAAACGTCGCGACGTCTGCGATTCCGCCGGTCACCAGCGGCGGCGCACCTGTCAATGTTACAGCCGGCGCGTTCCAATCGTTTCAAGTCGGCGGCGCTAAGATCGACAATCTCGCCGTGATCGTGGCCGATTTCTTTTCGATGCTCAGTCAAGCCGTCGGCGCGAAGCTCGATGGCATTGTTGGTTATAATTTTCTGCGCGATTACAAAGTTGTGATCGACTATCCGAACGAACTGCTCAGTCTCTTTTAAGCATGCTCGAAATCTCGACCGCACCGACAACAACTTCCAAGCGGCCGCCCGGCATTTTATCCCTCATTGGCGACACGCCACTGGTCGAAGTGACGCAGATCGACACCGGGCCGTGTCAGCTTTTCCTAAAATTGGAGAATCAAAATCCGACCGGCTCGATCAAAGACCGTGTCGCATTGGCGATGATCGAAGCCGCGGAGGAGGAAGGAAAATTGCAACCGGGCGGCACCGTCATCGAAGCTACCGCCGGCAACACCGGTCTTGGTCTTGCGCTGGTCGCGGGCGCGAAAGGTTATCGTGTCTTGCTCGTTATTCCCGACAAAATGTCGCAGGAAAAAATTTTTCATGTGCGCGCTTTGGGTGCCGAAGTGCGCATCGTTCGCTCGGACGTGACGCGCGGGCATCCGGAATATTATCAGGACGTCGCCGCACGGCTGGCCACGGAAATTCCGGGCGGATTTTATGCGAACCAATTTGGCAATCCGGCGAATCCACTCGCGCACGAGCGCAGCACCGGCCCGGAAATCTGGGAACAAATGCGCCACGATGTGGATGCAGTTGTATGCGGCGTCGGATCCGGCGGAACATTGACCGGTCTGGGCCGATTCTTCACGCGGGTAAAACCACGACGCGGCATCGAAATGATTCTGGCGGATCCGACTGGCTCGGTCTTGTATGAATACGTCAAGACCGGCAAGCTGGTGGAATCGGGAAGCTGGGCGGTGGAAGGCATCGGCGAAGATTTCGTTCCCGAGATCGCCGACATGTCATTTGTGACCGACGCATTTGAGATCGACGACGAAGAGAGTTTCGCGACCGCCCGCGAACTTTTGCGCAAAGAAGGAATTCTGGGCGGGTCATCCACCGGCACGCTCGTCTCCGGCGCGCTGCGTTATTGCCGGCAGCAAACGAAAGCGAAGCGCGTCGTCACTTTCGTCGCCGACACGGGCAACAAATATCTCTCCAAGATGTACAACGATTTCTGGATGGCGGAGCAGGGATTCATCCATCGTCCGCCGCATGGCGATCTGAGCGATTTAATTTCGCACCGCTACGAAGCCGGCGAAGTCATTTCCGTCGGACCGAGCGATACTTTGCTGACCGCGTTCAAACGCATGCGCGACGCGGATGTTTCGCAGCTTCCAGTTGTCGATCAAAGTGGACGCGCCCTTGGCATCCTCGATGAATCCGATTTGCTTGTAAAAGTGCATCGTGATTCGATGCATTTTAACGATCCGGTGAAGAATGCGATGACCGATCGCCTCGAAACGCTTCCGCCCAAAGCAAAGATCAAAGACTTGCTCGAAGTGTTCGATCGCGGCCGCGTCGCCATCGTCATGGATGGCGACAAGTTTCTTGGGCTGATCACGCGAACCGATTTGCTTTCGTATCTGCGCCTGCATATGCCCAAACAATGAAACCGCGGATGACGCGGATGATGCAGATAAGAGAGTGATCGGTGATAAGTGATTGGTGAATCTTGTTTGTCTTTGTTTTTATCCGCGATATCCGCGTAATCCGCGGTTAAAATATTTCAGGCGATGAAAAAGCAGCACGAGTTCGCGACGCGCGCCATCCATGCCGGACAGGAACCCGATCCATCCACCGGCGCGATCATCACGCCGATCTACGCAACATCGACCTACGTGCAGGAAAGTCCCGGCAAACACAAAGGCTTCGATTACGCGCGCTCGATTAATCCGACGCGGCTCGCTTACGAAAAATGCATCGCCGATCTGGAAGGCGGAACGCGCGGATGGGCTTTTGCCTCTGGGCTGGCCGCGATGGCCACTGCGCTTGATGCCCTCGACAGCGGTTCGCACATTGTCGCGAGCGACGATCTTTACGGCGGCACGTTTCGACTTTTCGAGCGCGTGCGCCGGCGCTCCGCCAATCTCGATTTCACATTTGTCGATCTAACGGACGCCAGCCGGTTTGCGCGGGAGATCAAACCGAACACGGGCATGGTGTGGATTGAGACGCCGAGTAATCCGCTCCTGAAGTTGATCGATCTGGAAGCGATCGCGAAAATTGCGCGCGAGAAAAACATCATCTCCGTTTCCGACAACACGTTTGCCAGCCCGTGGATTCAACGTCCGATCGAGTTCGGCTTCGACCTGGTGATTCATTCTGCCACAAAATATTTGAACGGACATTCGGACATGGTCGGCGGCGTCATCGTCGTCGGTGAAAACAAGGAGCTCGGCGACAAGATTGCGTTTCTGCAAAACGCGGTCGGCGCAATCGCGGGACCGTTCGACAGCTTCCTGGTGATGCGCAGCTTAAAAACTCTGGCGCTTCGCATGGAGCGTCATTGCGCTAACGCGCTCGAGATCGCGCGCTGGCTGGAAGAACAGCCGCAGGTCGAATCAGTCAGTTACCCTGGACTCAGGTCGCATGCGCAACATGATCTCGCGCGCACGCAAATGCGCGGCTTTGGGGGGATGGTTACGATCGTCTTGAAAACCGATCTCGCCGGCACGCGCCGTTTTCTCGAAAACACGCACTTGTTCTCGCTCGCGGAAAGTTTGGGCGGCGTCGAAAGTCTCGTCAATCACCCCGCGCTCATGACCCACGCGTCGGTGCCGAAGGAGCAGCGCGAGGCGCTTGGTGTCACTGATTCGCTAGTTAGGCTCTCCGTCGGCGTGGAAGACGTGCGGGACTTAATCGACGATCTGCAATTCGCATTCGCAGCGATTTAGGAAGACAGGCGCCTCGCTGTCACGGCAAACAGGCAGCTTGCCTGTTCGATATAGAGTAGTGAAAACAACAGGCTGGAAGCCTGTCTCCCATAACAGCCGGGACGGCTGTCTTCCTCTTTGTCATTGCTGCGATTGCATTAATGTTGGCACCGGCATGGGCAACACCTTTGGCCAACTTTTTCGCGTCACGACCTTTGGCGAATCACACGGCGGCGGAATCGGCGTCGTGATCGATGGTTGCCCGCCGAAGATCGACATCTCGGACGCGGACATTCAGTACGCGCTGGATCGACGACGTCCCGGCCAAAGCGAAATTACAACGCAACGGAAAGAAGAAGATCGTTGCGAAATTCTCTCGGGCATTTTCGAAGGTAAAACATTGGGAACGCCGATTTCGATTCTGGTCCGCAACCGGGATGCGCGGGCGGAAGATTATGTCGATGTTGCAAAACAATTTCGCCCGTCCCACGCGGATTTCACTTATGAGGCGAAGTACGGCGTACGCGATTGGCGCGGCGGTGGGCGCGCTTCGGCGCGCGAAACGATTGGCCGCGTCGCGGCCGGCACGATCGCGAGAAAAGTTCTGCGCGCATTTTATCCGAAGATCGACATCGTCGCTTACGTGATACAGATCCATGAAATCGTTGGGAAGATCGACAAGTCGAAAGTGAAAACGAAAGATGTCGATGCGAACATTGTTCGTTGTCCGGACGCGGCGGCGGCGAAGAAAATGATCTCGCTCATTGAGAAAGTTCGCGCGGAAGGCGACTCGTTAGGCGGGGTAATTGAATGCGTCGTGCGAAATGCGCCGACTGGTTTAGGCGAGCCGGTGTTTGACAAACTCGAAGCCGATTTGGCGAAGGCGATGCTGAGTTTACCGGCAACGAAAGGTTTTGAAATCGGTTCGGGCTTTTCGTCGACGCGAATGCGCGGCTCGGAACACAATGATCCATTTGAAATGCGCAGCGGCAAAATTCGGACATCGACAAATTATTCTGGCGGTGTGCAGGGCGGCATCAGCAACGGCGAAGACATTTATTTCCGGGTCGCGTTTAAGCCAACTGCGACAATTGCGCGCGAGCAGCAAACCGTTACTGCGTCGCATGAGCAGACGATGCTCACCGCACGCGGCCGCCATGATCCATGTGTTCTGCCGCGAGCCGTGCCGATAGTGGAAGCGATGACCGCGCTGGTACTGTGCGATCATGCATTGTGCCAACGCGCGCGTAGCTGGTCCAAAGAATGAGACCGGAACTGCAAGCCGCGGCCGGTTCGCCGGTTTGGCAGGTGGTCTTCATTTCATTCGCTGCCGTTTTGATTCTGTTCGAAGTGCTCCGCGGTTGGAGACGCGGGCTCGCGCGCCAGTTGGCGCGCCTCGGCGCGTTGATGGCCGCTTATTTCACCGCATTTTTCGGTGGCAAGATGATCGTGCCGATTGCGCGGCCATTGATCAAAATGCCCGACATTGCATTGTCGATCATCGGCGGGGCGCTTCTCGCGATTTTGGTTTACACGATCATCACCACTCTCGGCTGCATGCTCTTCAGGCGGACCGGCCAACACGACTCCGCGGTCGTCCGGTTCGTTTATGGATCGACCGGCGCGATACTGGGGTTTTTCTTCGGCGCGTTTCTGGTGTGGCTGATTGTCGTCGGTGTGCGCTCGTTAGGTGCGGTGGCCGATGCGCAAGTAGCCAGTTCGAAAACGGCTCCGGCGAGTGCGCAGCCGACCAACTTGCGTGCCGTGGATATCCGGCGTCGTTCTTTGCCGAAGCCGAGCGAGGAAACGCCGAATTTGATGGCGTCGCTGGCGAAGTTGAAGAATTCGCTTGAACTTGGGGCGGTCGGTGACGTTGTCAAAAAAGCGGATGTCGTTCCGACGAAAACTTATGAGACGCTCGGTAAAGCCGGGAAAGTCTTTTCGAACCCTGAAAGCTCGCAAAAGTTCCTGACGTTTTCCGGCGCGCGCGAACTGAGCGAGCAACCCAAGATTGTCGCACTGCGGGACGATCCGGAGATTTCCGAGATGATCGCGCAAGGGCGGTTTGTCGATCTTTTACAAAACGATAAGGTCCTGAGCGCCGCGAATGATCCGGCGCTCATCGAGCAGATCAAGAAATTCGATCTAAATGCCGCGCTCGATTACGCGCTGCCAAAATAGGAATCTCAGTGGATGAATTACATCACCACGATTGGCCTGGAAGTGCATGTGCAGCTGAAGACGCGCTCGAAAATGTTCTGCGCGTGCCCGGTGGAATTTGGCGCTGAGCCGAACACGCACACCTGTCCAGTGTGCCTGGGCTTGCCCGGCGCATTGCCGGTGATGAATCACGAGGGGCTGCGCATGACTGTGCTCACTGGGCTGATGCTCGGCTGCGACATAGCGCCGATCTGCAAGTTCGATCGGAAAAACTATTTCTATCCGGACATGCCGAAGAATTACCAAATTTCGCAATTCGATATGCCGCTGTGCACGAACGGCAGCGTGCCGTTGCACGATCTGGCCTACCCAAAAGATGCGCAGAAAAATATCGCGGCGTCGGATAAGGAAGTGCATCTCGTTCGGATCCATTTGGAGGAAGACGTAGCCAAGAGTTTCCATTTCGAAACGAGCACGGGGATCGATTTCAATCGGGCCGGCACGCCGCTCATGGAAATCGTTACGCAACCGGAAATCAATTCGCCGGAGGAAGCGTTCGCGTTTCTCACTTCGCTCAAACAAATCCTGATTTATGGCGCGGTTAGCGATGCCGATATGGAGAAAGGTCAACTTCGTTGCGACTGCAACATTTCGGTTCGGCCCGAATCACAGAAGGAGCTTGGCGCCAAGATCGAGATCAAGAACATGAACTCGATCAGCGGTGTGCGACGCGCGCTGACTTATGAAATTCAGCGGCAAATCGATGCGCTCGAGCGCGGCGAAAGACTCGAGCAGGAAACGCGGGGGTGGGACGACATTGCGGGCGAAACATTTCTCATGCGCACAAAAGAATCGGCGCATGATTATCGTTATTTTCCCGATCCCGATCTCGTGCCGGTGAAAAGCGAAGTGTTGCTCGCGGATGCGCGTGCGCGCGTGCCCGAAATGCCGAAGGGGAAGCGCGCTCGTTTCGTTGAGCAATATCAAGTAAGTTCATATGACGCGGGCGTGTTGGCGAACGATCTCGATCTGGCGCGCTATTTCGAAGCGGCCGCCAAGGGCGCGAAGAAACCGAAGAACGTCGCGAACTGGATTCTCAACGATTTGCAAAGCGCGCTCAACACGGCGGGCAAAACGATCAATGATTGCCCGATTCCACCAGAAGCGCTCGATGAGTTGGTCAATCTAATCGACAGCGGAAAGATCAGCGGCAAACAGGGCAAGGAAGTTTTTGCGGAAATGTTTGCGAGCGGCAAAGGCGCCGCTGCGATTGTGAAGGAAAAAGGAATCGAGCAATTGAGCGACGCGAGTGCGATTGAAGCGCTCTGCGATCAGGTCATCGCTGCGAATCCCAAACCGGCCGCTGATTTCACGGCGGGCAACGCGGCGTCGCTCAATTTTCTCAAAGGCCAGGTCATGAAATTGTCGAAAGGAAAAGCGAATCCGCAGCTCGCGGGGGAAATTCTCGAGCGAAAGCTAAAGACTTGAAGAGAACGTCCAACGCTCAACGCCCAACGTTCAACGCTCAATTCAGAGATTGTAGGGCAGCTGCTCCGGTTGCCATCGTATGAACCGGCAGGCGGTGCGCTGCCCTGCAATCGCGTGTCGTGAGAATTTTAATCGCTCCCGATAAATTCAAAGGCTCGCTCAGCGCGCGGGAAGTTGCGGAAAACATCGCGAAAGGTCTTCGTGACGTCTTGCCGGAGGCGACGATCAACATCGTACCGATGGCGGACGGCGGGGAAGGGACGGCCGAAGTTATTTGTGACGCGCTCGGTGGTTCCTGGGTGAATTGTGCGGCGCACGATCCGATCGGCCGCGAAATCGACGCGCGCTATGGCTGGATCCAGAAGCGCAAGCTCGCAGTGATGGAGATGAGCGAGGCCGCGGGTATGCGCCGCTTGCGACCTGACGAGCGCGATGTCGATCTTGCGAATACTTTTGGCGTCGGTGAAATGATTCTCGATGCAGCGGGGCGCGGCGCGCAGAAAATCATCATCGGGCTCGGTGGCAGCGCAACGAACGACGGCGGATTTGGAATGGCGCGCTCTCTCGGTTTTCGTTTCTTAGGGCAAGAGAAAGAGCTGACAGAAAGCGTCAGTCAGCTCGTGAAGCTGGCGCGGATTGAGAAACCGGGAAGCTTATCGTTGC
>Ga0137415_10006112_pt1 | contig 11912 bp, 10 predicted proteins | sample CZODoug3_1_1_16f_FD_183082 | JGI IMG/M metagenome (GOLD analysis project Ga0137415, IMG submission 183082) | Vadose zone soil fungal communities from Angelo Coast Range Reserve, California, USA - CZODoug3_1_1_16fungal (Hybrid Assembly) | ecosystem: Environmental > Terrestrial > Soil > Vadose...
TCTTTCCCGCCCGGCGCATCGGACGGGTATCGGCGGGATCGATGCCGACCGCGGCCTGGAGCAGGGGCGAGCCGTAAACCGAGAGGAACATCCGCTCGCCCCAGGCATCGCGCATGTCGCGCCAGAAATCGAGGCCGGCCACGATCTGCCGCGACGCGGCCTCCTGCAGCGCCAGGAACGGGTTGTCGGGCGCCGCCGGCCTGCGGCCTTTACGCGCGTGCTCCGCCATCTGGCTCACCGGCGCCATGAAGGGGCTGTCATCGGAGAACAGCGCGTATTGCAGGCGCAGCGGGTGCAGTTCCCGCATGACTTCGGACACCGCGGGCGGCAGCATGGCGCGCAACGCGGGCTGCACGAATGTACGGTAGAAAGCGAGGTTGCGTTCCGACACCCGCGCGGCGGTCGCGAAGCGGCGCTCGTCGGCCGCATCGTTGCCGCCGAGGGCCCGGATGTCGTCGAGCGTCCTCGCCTCGCAGCGCATGACCCAATCGCCGGAGACGAGGTCGGGGTTCGCCGTCTCCGCGGACTTGGCGTCGAACACCGCCTCGTAGAGGCCGGGCGGCAACACGTCGATCAGGTCGATATTGCTCGAGAACTCGCCGTGCTCCTTGCGCGCCACACCGGATGAGACGAAGATTCCGAGATGTCCGACGGTTTCATGGACCGTGTAGACGATCGTCTGTCCGTAGGAGCGGATCTCGTCGATGTCCTCGTAAAGATCCAGGATCCAACCGAGCGCCTGCTGCGGCGGCGTGATGTTGTCGCCCTTGGAGCAGAACACCACGATCGGTGAACGTATGTTGCGGAGATCGATCGCGGCTCCATCGGAAAGCTCGATCCGGCCGGCCGCCAGATTGTTGCCGACGAAAAGCTCGTCGACGATGAACTGGATTTCCTCCGCGTTGAGATTGACGTGCCCGCCCCACCAGCGCTCGAAGCCGAGATAGCGCGCGGCTTCGGTGTCGACCTTGGCGTAGAGGTTATACTGCTTGCTCCAGAGCGTATTGGAGGGATTGAGGTTCTCGAAGTTGTGCACCAGCCAGGCGCCGTCGAATTTGCCATGGCCGAGATCGCCGGTCAGCGCCGTGAGCCAGCTGCCGCCCAACAGGCCGCCGCTGTAGCGCATGGGATTCTGGCCGTGCACCCCGGTCCAGTAGGACATCGGCGATCCGGCCACGATGATGGGGCCGAACAGCTCGGGCCGGATGGCGGCCAGCATCATCACGGCCCAGCCCGCCTGGCAGTTGCCGATCACGCAGGGCTTGCCGTCGGCGTCGGGATGAAGCGCGATCACGCGCTCGAGGAAGAGCGCCTCGGCGCGGGCGATATCCTCGATGGTCTGCCCGGGCATGGGATCCGGCAGGAAGCCGACGAAATAGCAGGGATGCCCCGCCTTGAGCGCAACGCCGATCTCGCTGTCGGCCTTGAAGCCGCCGATACCCGGCCCGTGGCCGGCGCGCGGATCGACCACCACGAAGGGGCGGCGCGCGGAATCGATCTCGACTCCCTGCGGCGGAACGATGCGGACCAGGGCGTAATTGACGGGGCGATCGAACTGCCGGCCGTCCACCACCAGCTCTACCTCGTAATCGAGCACGTGCGGGGCGGTCTGCGCCAGATGCTCGCAGTATTGATTGCCGCGCTGGCGCATGACGTCCCAGAACAGAACGCTGCGCTGGGCGGCATCCACCATGTAGTCGACCGCGGGAGCAAATGGACCGAAATTGGAGGTAAAGCCGACGGAGGATGGTATTTGCGGGATGACCGACATCGTAACGCTCCCTTTTTCAGCCTTGCGAACTTCTATTGCGATGCAAAAAACCCGCTTTGATCTAGCGCAAATCGCAGACATTTCCGGCCAGCGACGCGACGGCGAGCGGCGGCGATCCGGCCGCGATTGGCGTCCGGAGCCGATCAGGCCGGAAATTGAGCGAGATCAAAGCGCGCTGCCGCCAATCGGGCGATCCTGTCGTATGATGAAGGCACCGACGGTCGCTCTCCGGCTGTCGGCGCGGATCGATCGGCCAAACCGCACGCCGGAGAATGGAGCGCCCCATGACGACGACAATCGACGACCTGTTGCCGACGGCCAAAGACCTGATGACGCAACTGGCGCTGGCCGAATCCGAAAAAGCCGCCGAATCCGCCCGCCGGCAAGCGGCCGAAGAGGCCGAGAAGAAAGCGCTGGTGGACCAGTTTCTCAAGCCCTCGGGCGTCTCCGACGAGGAGCGGATGAAGCGGGCGGCGGCCATCATCCAGCGCGCGGTCAGCAACGGGCTGACCGAGACTCAGGTCATCCGGTTTCCTAACTCGCTCTGTACCGACCGCGGCCGCGCCATCAATCAAACGGAGCCCGGTTGGGAAACCACCCTGACCGGTCTTCCCAAGGAGCTCTACGAATTCTGGGCGAAATATCTCCGTCCGCGCGGGTACCGGCTGCAGGTCCAGGTCGTCGACTTCTCAGGCGGTGTGCCGGGTGATATCGGCATGTCGCTCAAGTGGGGCTGATCGCGGGCTGAAAATCCCGCGGCCCGGGGATGAGCCACCCACATGACCCCGCGTGTCACGGCGCCGGGTCGGCCCTCATCCCACTGGCTTGGCCGTGAGCGTGCGAAGTCCCGCTCGATCGAATGACGCTAACAAACAGCCGGCGGCGCCGCGGTGGCGGCCTGCACCCGTTCCAACAGGGTGGTTCCGAGCAGCGGCTTCTCGACGATCGGGATGCCCGCCCTGGCGGCGCGTTCGCGCAGAATGATCGTGGGTTGGCTGGTGATCAGGATCACGGGCCCATCGATGCGCTGGCGCCGCATCGCAGCCACAAGCTCGAACCCGCTCATGCCCGGCAATCTCTGGTCGATGATGAAGCAGGCGAAATCGGCCAAGTTGGCTTCGCCGAGCAGGTCGTCGCCATTGGCATAGGTCCGCACCGAGAAGCCCTCTATTTCCAGCGAGAATTTGAGCGAGCCGCGGACCGCCATGTCGTCATCGACCACGGCGACGACCGGGCTGCTGTCACCGATGGCACGAGCTTTGTGCATGGAATGTGGTCGCGCTCTGCTTTTGGTCGTGGCGCATGTCACCGCCGGGAATGCGCTTGCGCATTGATCCAAGTCAAAGCGTTCGATGGCCAGCGATATTTCCGGTAGCGGACGCGAAAGGCGCTCTATCCTGGCGATTTCGACGGCTCGGCTCTCGGTGCCTCGTCGAGCATGCCGGCGATCAGGGCCATCCGCACCAGGTCCGAGAGGCTTGCGGCCTGCATCTTGGACATCACGTTGGCGCGGTAGATTTCCACGGTTCGCGGACTGATGCCGTGATCGAAGGCGATGGTCTTGTTGGGATGGCCCGCCACGAGGCCCTCCAGCACTTGCCGCTCACGGGCCGTGAGAGTCGCGAGCCTGTCCATGACGCCGACGCGGTCGGCGTCCCGCTTGGCGCTCGCCCCCTGATCGCGCAGCGCGACGTTGACCGCGGCGAGCAGCGCCTCGTCGTTGAACGGCTTCTCAAGGAAGTCCGCCGCCCCCGATTTCATCGCCTCGACGGCGAGCGGGACGTCACCATGTCCGGTGATGACGATCACCGGAACCGCTGAATGAAGCTCTTTGAGGCGACGCAACAGGTCGAGGCCACTCAGCCCCGGCATCCGCACGTCGGTGACGATGCAGCCCGCTTTGACTCGCGGCAGATGGTTCAGGAAAGAGGTAGCGCTCTCGTATGTCTGCGCCACGAGGCCGGCCGTATTCAAGAGGAAGCGCAGCGAATCCCGCACGGCCTCATCGTCGTCGATGACATATACGACAGCATCAGCCTGCATCGTTCATATCCTCCTTGCCGACCATGCACAGCGTGAAGCGGAACACGGTGCCGCCATGCGGATTGCCTTCCGCCCGGATTTTTCCGCCATGCGCCTCGATGATGGTGCGCGAGATCGAAAGCCCCACGCCCATGCCGTGGCGCTTGGTCGTGACGAATGGCTGGAACAGCTGGAGCGCGACGTCCTCCGCGATCCCCGAACCGGTGTCGGACACGCCGATTTCGATCATCTCTCGGCCTCCGGGTGCCGTCGATATGGTGAGCTCGCGCCGGTCCGAGAGCTCCATCGCCTCGAGTGCGTTGCGGATCAGGTTCAATATGACTTGCTGGATCTGAACCTTGTCGGCCAGGACCAGGTCGCAGGACGGATCGAGCCTGAACGTGACCCGCACGCCCTGCTGTTTGGCGCCGACGAGGGCGAGTGCGCTCCCCTCCTCGATCAGCTTCTTGATGCTTTCCACCCGCCGCTCGGTTTCGCCTCGCGCGACGAAGTCGCGCAGCCGGCGAATGATCTCGCCGGCGCGCAGGGACTGCTCGGCCGCCTTGTCCATGGCGTCCCGCACCATGACGGTCTCATCGTCGGAGCGGCCTTCGAGCAGCCGTCGCGACCCGCGCATGTAGTTGGCGATGGCCGAGAGCGGCTGGTTGAGTTCGTGCGCGAGGGCGGACGCCATCTCGCCCATCGCGGTCAGGCGGGAGACATGCACGAGCTCGGATTGCAGCTCGTGCAGCCGCGCCTCGGTCTGCTGCCGTTCGGTCAGGTCGCGGATGAAGCCCGTGAAATAGCGGGCATCGTTGGACCGCATCTCGCCGACGGCAAGCTCCATCGGGAAGGTCGATCCGTCCTTGCGTTCTCCAACCACAACCCGCCCGACGCCTATGATCCGCTTCTCGCCGGTCTGCAGGTAGCGCGAGATAAATCCGTCGTGGCTATCGCGGTAGGGCGACGGCATCATCGTCTTGACGTTCTTCCCGATCACTTCCTTCGACCGGTAGCCGAACAGGCGTTCTGCAGCGGAGCTGAAGGAGTGGATCGCCCCGCTCTCGTCGATGACGATCATGGCTTCGGGAATGCTGGCGAGAATGGATTCCAGATGCGCTTCGCGGGCGGCCGCCTGGTTGCGGGTGGCATGCAGCCGTTCTCCGAACCACGCGATCCCCAGGCCAAGCAGGGAAAATGTGATCGCGCGTGACAGCTCGCTCGCAAACAGGGACGAATTCGCATTCGACAGATTGGAATATCCGTCCGCGAGGAACAGGTGCAGAACGAGACTCGCGGCGGTGGCGAAGAGGGCCGGCTTCCATCCTCCGAGCACGCCGGCGACCAGTACGGGCGGAACCAGGAAAAGATAGAGCGCCTGGTTGCCGAGCGTCGGCGCGACCAATGCCCGCAGGACGAAAGCCAGCACGACAAGCGACAACGAGATGAGATAGACGGCCGATTGCTGCCGCAGCGCCTTTCGCAGCATGCCGGGCGGGCGGGTTCCGGGGAATTGCAGGACCAGGTTAGCCATGTCGCTCCGTTTCGGCACGATTAGCGGCGCATGTCTCCCGCTGCGCGTCAGGGCTCGCAACTAGGGGATTATACGTAAGCGCTGTCCCTTAGGTGCATTATCTTAATGTCCGGCGCTCGGCTCTATCGCTATCGGTGAAGCGAGCCTTCATTAGTGGAGTCGAGTCATGCTGACGCAGACGATCCAGACAGGTTCTTCCAGACAGGCCGCAAGCCGCCAATCCTACCGCATTCCGGTGCCGGCTTCCCACGCGCTCACAGGCCCGATCGAGATGATGGGCGCGCCGATGAGCTTCGCGCGCAACGCCGAAATCTACGGCGAGGGCGAGCCGGCCGACTATCTCTACAAGGTCGTCCGCGGCGCGGTCCGCACGTCAAAAATCCTGGCCGACGGGCGCCGCCAGATCGGCGCGTTCTACGTCCCGGGCGACGTCTTCGGGATCGAGGCGGCAGACCACCATACTTTCTCAGGCGAGGCGATCGTCGAATCGAAAGTGCTGGTGATCAAACGCAGCGCGCTGGTCGGCCGCGCGGCCCGCGACAACGATGTGGCGCGCCAGCTCTGGGCCTTGACGGGCCGCGAGCTCGCGCGGGTTCAGGATCACGTCCTGCTGCTGATCAAGACCGCGCAGGAGCGCGTCGCCGGCTTCCTGCTGGAGATGGCCGATCGCCTGCCGAACGGCGATGCGGTCGAGCTTTCGATGTCGCGCCGGGACATCGCGGACTATCTCGGTCTCACGATCGAAACCGTCTCGCGCACGCTCACCGGCCTGGAAAGCGCGGCCACGATCGCGCTGCCAAGCTCGCGGCTGGTGGTGCTGCGCAACCGCGCGGCATTGCGGCAAATGAACGCGTGACCCGCCAACAGCCATCAGGTCTTCGAGGCGCGATGCATGCCGTCCGGCGCGAGCCCATGCAATTGATCGAGATCAATACAGCTTCCCGGTTTGGCTCGTAAACATCGTCACAAGGGGAGTCACTCACAGGAGCATGACATGGACACTCAAGCCCGTCGACTTTCACGATGGTCATTGGCCGCCATGGCGGGCGCCCTCTGCCTGTTCGCAAATGACAACATCTCGTTCACCCAACCAACAAGTCTGATTACGCAAGCAGACGCGCGCGTCGGCCGTCCAATGACGCCGAGGAGCGTTGCCGGCGTGGCACGGCGCACGACGCGTCGAGCCGTGGTCGGGGGTGCCGTCGTGGGCGGCGCCGCCGCCACCGGTTACTATCGCGGCTATGGCAGCTGCTATCGTGATCGCTACGGCGCCCTCATCTGTCCGTAACCGCGCGCTGACGGAGCTTTCCAAGCACGGCCGAGCTCATCTCGGCCGTGCCCAAACGCCGTTTGCCGCCCAACCTGCAACGCGGCGCCCCCCTCACCCCCGCTGGTTCGGCCGCCAGCGCTCGAACCGCCGTTCGATCGCGCGCAAGAGCTCGGTCAGCGCGATGCCGAGGCTGGCGATCAGCAGAATGCCGACCATGACCTTGTCGGTCTGGAAGCGCGCGCCCGCGACCGCGATCAGGTAGCCCAGCCCCTGGGTGGCGCCGTACATTTCGCCGACCACGATCCCGACCAGCGCGTGGCCGAGCCCGAGCCGCAGGCCGGTGAGCAGCAGGGGGACGGACGACGGCAGCGCCACGGTCAAAAACATCTGCCGGTCGGTCGATCCGAACGAGCGCGCCACCTTGATGAAATCCGCGTCGATGGTCCGCACGCCCGTGATGGTGTTCACCAGGATCGGGAAGATCGCGCCCAGGAACACGATGGCGACTTTCGAGCCGAGCCCGATGCCGAACCAGATCACCACCAGCGGCAGCAAGGCGATGCGCGGCGTCGCATAGAGGGCGGATACGAAGGGCTCGAGCACCGCATTGAGCCGGCTGTACCACCCCATCAGGATTCCGAGCGGCACCCCGACGACGACCGCCAGCGCGAAACCGATGAAGAACTCCGTCCCGCTCGCCTGCAGATGCTCATAGATGCTGCCGTCGGCGAACATGGCGAAGCCGGTCATGACGATCCGGCTCGGCGAGCTGGTGAACAGCGGGTTGACGGCGCCGGCGCGCACTGCGACCTCCCAGAAACAGAGGAAGGCCAGCATCGACAGGCTGCCGAGAATCCAGTTCTCGTTGCGCCGCCACCAGGTGCGCCGCGTCGGGCGGCGCGTGGCGCGCGTCTCGTTGTCGGTTGGCGGCGAGGTTGCGTCCAAGGTCCCTCCCCTCATGCGGCCGCGATCATGCCGGTGCGCGCCGCTTCCTCCTCGATCAGCCGCCAGATGCGGCTTTCCAGGGCGACGAAACCGGGATCATGCTTCATGGCGAGCGTGCGCACGGCCGGCAGGTCGACCGCGACGATATCCTTGATGCGGGCTGGGCGCGCCGAAAACACCACGATGCGGTTGGACAGGAAGATCGCCTCGCTGATCTGGTGCGTGATGAAGAGCGCGGTCGCCTTGGCGCGCGCCAGGATCTTCATGAGCTCGAACTGCATGAACTCGCGCGTCTGCGCGTCGAGCGCCGCGAAGGGCTCGTCGAGCAGCAGGAGCTCGGGGCTCACCGCCAGCGCCCGCGCGATGTTGACCCGCTGCCGCATGCCGCCGGAAAGCTCGTGCGGATAATGCTCCTCGAAGCCCTTGAGCCCGACCAGATCGACGAGCGCCCGCGCCCGTTCCTGCATGTCGGGCCTGGCGAGGCGGCCCTGCAGCTCGAGCCCGTAGGTGATGTTCCGCACCACGGTGCGCCAGGGGAAAAGAGAATCGTGCTGGAACACGAAGGCGCGGTCGGGACCGGGGCGATCGACGAGGCGGCCGTCGACGCGGATCTCGCCGCCCGTGACAGCGATGAGCCCGTCGACGGCGTTGAGGAAGGTGGTCTTGCCGCAACCGCTCGGGCCGACGATCGACACCAGCTCGCCTTCCTGGAGCTGAAGGTCGATGTCGTCGAGCACCGCCAGCGCCTGCCGGGTCCGCTCGTTGTAATGCTCGAGCGAGACGTGCCGCACGTCCAGTTTGGGTGGGCGCGCCATGCTCAGCTCAATGCTGCGCCGCCAAGCGGGCGAAGAAACCCTCGCGCACAAGCGCGTCGAGCGGGCCGGTGTCGACCAGGTCCTGCGGCTTCGCGGCCGCGACCTTGGGGTCGCTTTTGGCGAGCTCCTTGAGCACCAGCGCGATGCCCTTCACGGAAGGCCGCAGGTCGTCCGGATAGACATGGACATAGGAGTCGTAGGCGGCTTTCGCGATGCCTACGTCCTTCACGTCGAGGAATTTCTGCGTGAGCTGGACGGCGAGCTCGGGATTGCGCTTGTACTCGTGAACCGCCGTCGCCATCGCCATGAAGAAGCGCTTCACGGTGTCGGGATTCTTCTTCAGGAAGGTGCGCGACGTCACATAGGACGTGTTCGGGTAGTCGGCCGCGATGTCGGTCACGTCGACCAGCACGCGAAAGCCCTTCTGCACCAGGTCGGCCGTGTCGGGATATTGCTCGACCGTGCCGGCCACCTGACCGCTGATGATCGAGGCGATGCGCGTCGCCGGCCCGCCGAGCTGGCGCACCATCACGTCGTTGCGGTTGAGCCCGAGATGCGCGAGCGCGAAGTCGGCCGCCGTGTCGGTCGAGGAGCCGAAGCGGCTGATCGCAATGCTCTGGCCCTTGAGGTCGGCGGCGCCCGCAATCGACGGTTTCACCACCAGCTGGAACGGCAGCTTGTTGGAAATGCCGCCGATGAACACGATGTCGGCCCCCTGCACGGCGGCGCCCGCCGCCGGCGTGTAGCCGTTCTGCGCGATGTCGACCGAGCCGCCGACCACCGCCTGGGTGAGCAGCGAGCCGCCCTCGACGAAGGCCGGCTTCACGTCGAGCCCGAATTTCCTGAAGATGCCCTGCTGGTCGGCATAATAAAGCGGCGCCGACGTCATCGAGAAGCCGTCAAAGGCGACGCGCAGCTTGGTGAGCGATTGCGCCTGGGCGGCCCCCGCAAGCGCCGCGCCCGCGAGCACCATCACCGGCACGAGCCGCCACAGGACTCTCATCTGGTCTCGCTCCCCAACGCGCGTATTTTTGGTTCGAAGGCACCGATCAGGACAGCAGCGCCTTCATCTTCTCTTGATTGATCTGCTTCACCAGCTGATCGACGAGGCCGGCGAGCGGCACCGGCATTTTCGCATCCTGCGCCAGCCCCAGCGCCACGTCCATGTCCTTCTCGGACCATTTGCCCGTGCTCTTGCCCCAGCGCGCGAGGGACCAATTGGCGCCGCTGCCGTGACTTAAGGCCGCGACCAGGCGCGGGACGTCGCCGCCGAGCTTCTTGGCGAGGTTCAGCGCCTCGAAATTCGCCGTCATGCAGGCCCATAGCAGCATGTTGTTGATGGTCTTGGCGATCTGGCCGTTGCCGCAGGCGCCGAGATGGAGCACCTCGCGGCCGAAAGCCGACAGCACCGGCCTCGCGCGCTCGAAGGCGGCCTCCTCGCCGCCCACATAGACCGTGAGCGTGCCGTTGTTGGCGGCCTCCTGGCCGAGCACCACCGGCGTGTCGAGCAGCCCGATGTCCTTGCGGGCCGCGGCCGCCGCCAGCTCGCGGCAGAGGTCCGGCGACACCGAGCTGGCGATGCAGATGACCGCGCCAGGCGCGAGCCGGTCGAGCAGGCCCGACCCGAGCACGACCTCGCCCACCTGATCGTCGGTCTGCACCATCACGATCACCACGTCGGCGCGGCTGCCGAGCTCGGCGACCGAGCCGCACAGCCCGACACCGTGGCTCTTGGCGAGCGCATTCGCCTCCGCCTTGATGTCGTAGCCCGCGACCTGGAAGCCCTTGGCCACCAGATGCCGCGCCATCTCCAGCCCCATGGCGCCGAGCCCGATCACGCCCGCGCGTTTCACCGGATTTGTCGTCTCAGCCATGGGTGTCCTCGCCCTTCCGGTCCCGATAGATCCGCGCCCGCCGTTCCACCGTCGCCGCGTGATCAATGCTCCATGACCCCGCCACCAGCGCGACCACGACGCCATAATGCTTTTCCGCCGCCTCCGGCGACACGTCGCCCTCGCGCACGTCGGCCAGCACGCGCTGCGGATCGCGCCGCAGCGGATCGCCATAGCCGCCGCCGCCCGGCGTGTCGAGCCGGAAGGTGTCGCCGGCCTGCAGCGGATAATCCGCATAGCGGGTCGGCAGGCGTTTGGCCTTGTCGGTGTCGGGGTTGATCCAGATGTCGCCGGTGCGCCCGTCTGTGCCGCCCGCAATACCGTTGGGCGCGATCACGTGCTTGGCCGAGCGGATGGAGAAGCGCGCCTCCGCGAGATTGAGATACTGCCGCCGGATGCCGAGCCCGCCGCGGAACTCGCCCGCGCCGCCGGAATCGCGGATCAGCTCGAAGCGCAGCAGGCGGGTCGGGAATTCGCTCTCGATGATCTCGACCGGCGCGATCTTGGCGTTGGTCTGGTTGACGGTGGTGCCGGAGGCGCCGTCGCGGCTCGCGCGCGCGCCGGCGCCGCCGCCCACGATCTCGTATTGCACATAGCCCTTGCCCGTATAGGTGCTGCGCCCGCCGATGATGATCGAACGGCTGCCGCTGCCGTCGGCCCGCACGCGGCCGGGGATGACATGGCTCAGCGCCTCGAAGATCGCATCGACCACCGCATGGATGGTCGGGTTGTAGGTGTTGACCGGCGCCGGATAGCGCGGGTTGACGACGCTGCCCTCCGGGGTCGCGAGCGTGAAGGCGCGCAGCAACCCGCTGCTCACATATATCCGCGGATCGATCATGGAGATCAGGCAATAGGCGATGGCGGCCTGCACCAGCGGGGGGCGGATATTGGCGGGGCCGCGCGTCTGACCGGCCGACTTGGCGAAATCGAAATGGATCGCGTCGGCGCGCTTCTCCACCGCGACATGCACCCGCACCGGCTTGTCGAGCTCGATGCCGTCGTCGTCGATGAAGCGCTCGGCCTCGAAGCGTCCGTCCGGCCATTCGGCGATCGCCGCCCGCATGCGCTGCTCGGAGGCCGCGAGCAGCCGGTCGAAGCAGGCGAGGATCTTGTCCTCGCCGTATTTGCCGATCAGGTCGATGAGCCGCCGCTCGCCCAGCCGATCGGCGCCGAGCTGGCCGCGGATATCGCCGAGCACCAGCTCGGGCGTGCGGCTGTTGGCCGCGATGATGCGCTCGAGATCCCGGTTGGGCGCGTGGGCGCTCTGATAGCGCACGGCCGGCAGCTGGAGGCCCTCGTTGAAGACCTCGCGCGCCTGGCCGGAGCAGCTTCCCGGAACCGGGCCGCCGATGTCGCTCTTGTGCGCGATGCTGCCGCAGAAGCCGATCAGCCGCCCACTATATATTACCGGCGTCATCACCGCGAAGTCCGGCGCGTGGGGACTGCCGCCCGCATAAGGATCGTTGATCAGGAAGGCGTCGCCCTCCGCGAAGGTGCCGCCGAACTCCTTGAGCACGGCGCCGCAGCAGGCCGGAAAGGCCCCGATATGGAGCGGCAGCACCACATGCTGCGCCACCACGTCGCCATCCGCGTTCATCAGCGCGCAGGACGCGTCCTGCGACTCGCGCACGATGGTCGAGAAGCCGGTACGAAACAGCGA
>Ga0137415_10006115_pt1 | contig 11903 bp, 10 predicted proteins | sample CZODoug3_1_1_16f_FD_183082 | JGI IMG/M metagenome (GOLD analysis project Ga0137415, IMG submission 183082) | Vadose zone soil fungal communities from Angelo Coast Range Reserve, California, USA - CZODoug3_1_1_16fungal (Hybrid Assembly) | ecosystem: Environmental > Terrestrial > Soil > Vadose...
CGATGAAAGCAAGAACGGGCGCCCTGGGGGAAATCGGGACGCCCGCTCTTGTGTTTGGGGGTGGAGAGATTGATTTAAGTCGTCTGCGCGAACATCCGCATGGCGCGGTGCCTTAATATTCCCAGCTGCCGGTTAAGCGGGTGTCTCCGGCCGAGAAAACTCAGGACGGGAGCCCGGCGTGCAGTCAGTTTGTTCATCGCAATGGTCAGCCGGATATCGCGGCGCGCAAATTTCAGCCCAGTCTGCAAAGCGTCCACGGCGTCGTCCCGCCGTCCAGCAGTGGCATACACTTCAGCCAGATTCAAATAGAGCTGTGCCTGGTTTCTCTTCATTCGAACCGCAGAGTCGCATAGCCGTTCCGCTTCGCCCCATTTTCCTTCCGAGCGCGCCAGCACCACACCCAGGTAGGACATGTAATAGGGATTGTTCTTGTCCAGATCCACGGCGCGTCGCATATGCGGCAGAGCCTTTATGGCGTAATTGTCTCGCAGCAGTGTCAATCCGGTCTTGAATTCCCGGAAGGCTTCCGTATCCATCATAGGCTTACCTTATCCGCCGCCATGCGGCCCGATGGGAAACCGGGCGCGTGACAGTCGCAGCAGAATAGAATTTTCGGCGAATTGGGAAGATTCCGCGCGGCGCGCTGGAGAATCGCGCCAACCTCAGTTGCGAACCATCAAGAAAAAATGTCTCGCCCAGCCAAGCCAAGAGCGAAACAGCGAGTAACACGGTAGCGAGTAGGCTTCCCATTCCAGTACTTCTTGAAGTTACTCGCAGTCTTATTCAGAAGCTACTGACCCAGAGTACAGTCTTGGGCCAGCGGCACTGGAGTTGGAGCGTCATAAATGAGGACAGGTCTTCCGCGAGCGTCTAACGCGACGCGGAACGCTTCCAATCGTGCTGCCACTTTTTCCAATCTTTCTTGGTTGCTGCCAGCATGGTCTTTGCGGCTTTATGGAGCCAGCGGCCCCGCCGTGATGCAAGGTCATGCTTCACCTTGGCGATCGCTTGCGGGGTGGCGAAGTGCATATTGGCCGTTTCCCAGCCCATCGAATAAAGCAGCCGCGCTTCGTCGCGATCCTTCGACACGGAAGCGAGCTCGATTCGCGAGCAGTCCGGCGCCAGACGTCTTACCACCCAGCGGCCATGGAAGCGCTCACAGGGATCCGGCACGCGAATGGAACGCTGCCCGAGTTTGTCGCAATAAATTTCCGTGGAACAGGCTTTCTTGGCCCAAACCCATGCCGAAAGCCGAATGGCCTTCGCTTCCCGGGAGATGAACGCTCCCCGCCATCTGGACAAGGCGAGAATCCGGGGTGCCCGAGGCTTCCCAGTCCTGCGATCCTTCTTTTCAATAGATAGCCTTCCCGCGCCGATGGAAGCGAACTCTCCAGCAGCTTACGCACATCTTCCGGTGGCTTGGCGGTGTACGGCGCCAGATGCTCGAGCTTATTCCAGAATTGCACTGGGTCGCGGAGCTTGCCGAGGGCCAGCAAGCGCAGCCAGCGATGCTCTTCCGCCAGGATAAAGGCTTTGCCGCCCACGGCCAGGGCGTCACGATAGCCCTCTTCGATTGCCTCGGCAGCCACTCGCTTTGTAAGGTTCAGGTGTTCTTCCTCGATCGCAACATAAACGCTGGTGGTTAAGCGAACCAAATCCAGCGTGTATGGCGCCGGCCATGCTTCATCCAGATCGTTCACGCCCCAAATCAAGCGTCCTTCTTTATTCCGCCACGTCCCAAAGTTTTCAATGTGCAGATCGCCCACACCCAATACGGCCGGGGCCTTTGCCAAATGACGCAAAGCTCCGGCCAGAGTTGCAGCCAGCGGTAGAAAGTGGCGCGGAAGAAAGGAAAGGCGGCTTCCGCTGTGTGCTGGTGTTTGAGGGCGAGATCCTGGCGAATGATCGGGAGTTGCCCGGCCAACCAGTGCTCGAAATCGGCCGTTGCTTTGAAGATATTCATGCTGGGCTGATAGGATTTCGCGATGGACTATACGTGTGCGTGTTCGGTTCGAGCTGGACCGCCTCGGAGACGCGCCTCATAAATCGGGAATTTCGCGGCAAGTTCCGCGACTTGTTTGCGCACGCGCTGCTCGACCTCGGCATTGCCGAAGTTCGAGAGGATTTCCGCGATCCAGGCGCCGATCTGCTCCATCTCCGATTCGTGCATGCCGCGCGTGGTGACGGAAGGGCTGCCCAGGCGGATACCGCCACCCTTCATCGGGGGCAGGGGATCGAACGGGATTGAATTCTTGTTGACGGTGATGCCTGCGCGGTCGAGGGCTTTTTCGGCGTCCGTTCCCGTGATGCCGCGCGAGTGCACTTCGATCAGGAACAGATGGTTGTCCGTGCCGCCCGTGACGATGCGAAACCCGTGCTTGGCGACGGCCGCGGCCATGGCTTTGGTGTTGGCCACCACCTGCTTCTGGTATTCCTTGAAAGACGGCTCCATCGCTTCCTTCAAGCACACCGCCTTTGCGGCGATGGTGTGCACCAGCGGACCGCCCTGGGTCCCGGGGAAGGTCAGCTTGTCCAGTTCCTTGGCAAATGCCGCTTTGCACAGGACCAAGCCGCCTCGCGGTCCGCGCAGCGTTTTGTGCGTCGTCGTCGAGACGATATCCGCGTGCGGCACGGGGCTGGGATGTATGCCTGCGGCGACGAGTCCGGCGATGTGCGCCATGTCCACAAAAAAGAGCGCGCCTACCGACTTTGCGGCTTTGGCAATGCGCTCGAAATCGATGATCCGCGAATAGGCGCTTGCGCCCGCTACGATCATCTTGGGTTTGTGCTCGGCGGCAAGCTTCTCAATTTCGTCGTAGTCGATGCGCTCGTCTTCCTTTTTCACTCCGTAGGCCACGAATTTGTACATCCGGCCGGAGAAATTCAGCGGATGCCCGTGTGTCAGGTGGCCGCCGTGCGAGAGATTCATTCCGAGAACGACGTCGTCCTTCTGCAGGGTGGACATATAGACGGCCACGTTGGCGGATGTGCCGGAATGCGCTTGAACGTTGGCATGATCCGCGCCGAAGAGCTCTTTGGCACGATCGATGGCTAGTTGCTCGACTTTGTCGGCGTACTCGCAACCGCCGTAGTAGCGCTTTCCAGGGTAGCCTTCGGCGTACTTGTTGGTGAAGATGGAGCCCATGGCTTCGAGGACGGCTTCGGAGACGAGATTCTCCGAGGGAATGAGCTCGAGGCCGGTGGCTTGGCGCCTGGCTTCGTCGCGGAGGAGACTGGCGATTTGCGGATCGACGGAATCCAGCGGGCGATTCATGCGGTCGTTGGCGGCCGTGGTCTTACTCATAGTGATTCCTCGTTTGCCCGGGCCTTGCCGGCAGGGTGTGGGCAGTGAGGAGATTTTATCGGATGGGGTGAAGGAAAGCGAATTTCCTGATTCGTAAGGAAACGAGTTCCAGAGTGGGAATTGTTGGTACACACCCCCGGCAGTTTTCGTAAGAGTGGCAAGCAAAGGAGTTACGGGATACGGAACTTGGAAGAAGGTACGGAATGCGGGAGACGAGAACAGGGGCGTAGGAGGGTAGATGGGATATTGCGTTGACACACGGCAGTTTTCGTAAGAGCGGATTCTACAGGAGTTACAGGCGTCACGGTCTGTAAGTGCGGGGAATAAAAGGAGTTGCGGTGACGGGATTTTCGTCGCGTGACGGCACTGTGTGACTCGCCGTGAATCGGTGCTGAAGATCGCGACCCACGCTAGCATGGATTATATGATTTGTCAAGTATAAATATGGTACTAGTATTAAGCAAGTTGCAAAAAGAAGAAAACAAAGGGGTAGAGCTGACTGGGGATGGCACAGAAACTACAGAGCGACGAAGCAGGTCGCGCCGAAGCCTGCGCAGCCAAGAAAGGAGTGGCTGTGCCATTGTGAGGCGCTGGGAAGTGGCGACCAGAAAGTGTCAGGTATGCGCCCGGTCTAAAGCGTCAGGAATCCCCCGACCGCACTGACGAGCGGGCCGCGATCTAGGAATGCGTATCGCGCTCGAGTCGGGAGATCTTGTCGATGCGGCGCTGGTGGCGGCCGCCGAGATAGGCGGTAGTCAGGAAGGTTTGCACCATTTCCAGGGCGGCTTCGCCAGTGACGACACGGCCGCTTAGGGCGAGGACGTTGGCATCGTGGTGTTCGCGGGCGAGGCGCGCGGTCATTACGTCATGGGCCAAGGCGGCGCGAATGCCGGGGGACTTTGTTGGCGGCGATGGAAATCCCGATGCCGGAGCCGCATATCGCGATGCCTAAATCGGCTTTTTTTGAAGCCACGCTTTCGCCTACGGCTCTTCCGTAATCGGGATAGTCCACGGATTCTTCCGAGGAGGTACCCTGGTCATCGACGGCATAACCGCGGCTTCGAGGTATTTTCGGATCGTTTCTTTGATGGGGAATCCGGCGTGATCGAAACCAAGGGCGATGCGCGGCTTGGCGGGAGAGTCGCTCATGAGTACCAACGCGCGGGATTCTATCGGAGGCAGATGCGAATCGCAATGTGCTGTTCGAGCGATGGGCTGCGCCGCCGCGTCTATTAAAATTCCGTGAAGTTCACCCGCTTGGTCGCAACGAATGGTATATTGGCCGCGAATCCAGCCTCATTCGAATGAAACGCAATCGCTGCTCAGTCCAACGTCTACCAATCCAAGGGGGCACGGCGAAAAAATGTGCATACCTAGAATAAATTTTCGGCGACGTGTATTTTTGCCGCGACCATGGAGCTTACCTCTCTTCTTCGGGTGCGCCGTGCTGGGTGCTGGTGCGGCAGCGGCTGTGGCGCTCCGCGCGCAGGACAAGAATCCTTTTGCTGGAGATGCGAAGGCGGCGAAGCTGGGCGAATCGCAATTCCGGGCGAACTGCGCGTTTTGCCACGGGTTGGGCGCGCGGGGCGGCGGCCGGGGACCTGATCTAAGCCGCGCGCAGAAGCACCACGGAAATTCCGACGCCGACTTGTTTCGAACGATTAACGAAGGCGTTCCCGGCACGGCCATGCCGCCGAATGGGGCGACGCAGCAAGGCGTGGGCATGACGGAAGAAGAAATCTGGCAAGTGATCAGCTACATCCGCAGCGTGCAGGTGAAGGCTCCTGCGCAACCTGCGGGAAATGCGGCGCACGGCAAAGAACTTTTTTATGGCAGCGCAGCGTGCTCCACGTGCCACATGATTCAGGGGAAGGGCGGGCGGCTCGGTCCCGACCTCAGCACGACGGGTTCGGCGCGCTCGACCGACTATCTGGTGGAGTCTATGCGCAGTCCTAGCCGGCGGCTGGCGCAGGGCATTTCCGAGGCGATGAAAGAATTTTCGCAAGAATACGAGACCGTCACGGTGGTCACCGCGGACGGAACGAAGTTCCTGGGAGTGGTGCTGAACGAAGACCATTTCACGCTGCAAATGATGGACACGCGCGAACAGCTGCACCTTTTCGAAAAAGACAAACTGCGATCATTGGAGAAGAGCCGCGAATCGCTGATGCCGGCTTACGATCAGAAAACATTGAGCGATAAAGATCTGGAGGATGTGATCGCGTATCTGCTTGCGGTGGGTGCGCAATGAAACGCGAATCGATGAACAGGGCAATCGAAGAGAGATTCCTCGCTTCGCTCGGAATGACCGTGGGGATGGGCGCGGCATTCGTTTTGTTGACTATCGCTGCTTGCGCTGCGCCCTCGGCTCGCGCGCAGGTGACGCCGCAGCGGCTGCTGGATTCGGCGAGAGAGCCGCAGAACTGGCTGATGTACTCCGGCGATTACCCGGGGCGGCGGTTCAGCGCGCTGGAGCAGATCAATACTTCGAATGCGGGGATGCTCGTTCCCAAGTGGGCATACCAGACGATGGCGGGCGGGAAATTCGAAACGACGCCGCTGGTTGTGGACGGCGTCCTCTATGGTACCGGACAGGATAATCGCGCTTTTGCGCTGGACGCGCGCTCGGGGCGGCCGATCTGGCAATATCAACGTGCCCTGCCGGCCGACATTCGCCCGTGCTGCGGGCGCGCGAATCGCGGGCTGGCCATTTTGGGCGACAAAGTTTTTCTTGGCACCCTCGATGCGCATGTTATCGCGCTGGATGCAAAGACCGGGAGCGTCGTGTGGGACGTCACGGCCGTGGAGTACCGCAAGGGTTACAGCATCACGCTTGCGCCGCTGGCGATCAAGAATCTTGTGATCATCGGAGTGTCGGGCGGGGAATATGGGATTCGTGGATTCATTGACGCGTACGATGCCGGGACCGGCGAACGCAAATGGCGCTTCTACACTGTCCCTGGTCCGGGCGAGCCGGGACATGAAACGTGGGAAGGCGACTCGTGGAAAATCGGAGGCGCGCCGGCGTGGATTACGGGGACTTACGATCCCGCGACCAATACTACTTTTTGGACCACCGGCAATCCTTCGCCTTCGAATCGCGGCGAAGGGCGCGCGGGCGACAATCTCTACAGTAATTCCTTGCTCGCTCTCGATCCGGAGACGGGAAAACTCAAATGGTATTTTCAGTTTTCCAAGCACGATGACCATGACTATGACGCCACGCAGGTGCCTGTCATGGTTGACCAGGGCGACCGGCACCTAATCCTGCAAGCGAATCGCAACGGGTTTTTTTATTTGATCGATCGCAGCAATGGAAAGCTGGTGTTCGCGAACCCTTTTGCAAGAGTAACCTGGAGCGATTCGAAGGACGCGAGCGGCGTTCCCCTTGCGCGAAAGGACGCCTCGCCGACGTTGGAAGGGAATCGCGTGTGTCCGGGCGCGGCCGGGGCGACGAACTGGATGTCGCCAACCTACGATCCGCAAACGCAATTGTTCTACGTTACGGCGCGGGAGCAGTGTGACGTGTTCAGCACGGCGCCGCAGGCGTACGAAGCGGGGCATGCCTACTATGGCAGCGCGTATTTTCCGAACGACGATGCCGCGCCGTTCACCGGCGCGCTGCGCGCCATCGATCCGAACACCGGAAAAATGAAATGGGAATGGAAGCATCCCTCGCCGACGTGGGCGGGGGTGCTTTCTACCGCGGGTGGGCTCGTCTTCACGGGTGACGCGGAAGGAAACTTCATCGCGCTCGAAGCCGCTTCCGGCAAAGCGCTCTGGCATTTCCAGTGCGGCGCGTCGGTGTATTCCTCGCCGATGTCCTTTGCCATCGACGGAAAACAATATGTAGCGGTCGCTGCGGGGTCGGCGCTCTTTACGTTCGCTTTGCCCTAAGCGTGGCGCAGCGTTTTTCCTCAGGATGTTCCATACAAAGAAAGTTGTACGCAGCGGCGAGCGCGAACGCCGAATTCACGCTATACTTAGAGGGTTATGCTCTCGGTCAATAACATCACCATGCGCTTCGGCCCGCGCGTTCTCTTCGAGAATGTGACGTGCACCTTTATGGCCGGGCGCCGCTACGCCGTCACCGGTCCGAATGGCGCGGGCAAGTCCACGTTTATGAAGATTCTGACTGGGGAGATCGACTCGACCAGCGGATCGATTACCCGGCCGAAAAAGATGGGCGTTTTGCGGCAGGATCAGTTTGCGTTTGACGAATACCGCGTCATCGACACGGTCATTATGGGGAATGTCTCGCTGTGGAAGGCGCTCGAAGAACGCGATGCACTCTATGCGAAACCGCACGACGAATTGACGGACGCGGATGGAATGCGTCTTGGGGAGCTCGAAGGCATCGTCGGTGAAGAGGGCGGCTACACGGCGGAAGCAGACGCCGCGGTGCTGCTCGACGGCCTTGGCGTGGAAGCTTCGCTGCACGAACGCAAGATGGGTGAATTGCAAGGCGGGCAGAAAGTGCGCGTGCTGCTGGCGCAAGCGCTCTTTGGGAATCCGACGGCGCTGCTGCTGGACGAACCGACGAACAACCTGGACCTTGATTCCGTGCACTGGCTGCAAAGATATCTTGGCGACTACGAAGGCGTGCTGATCGTCATCTCGCACGACAGGCACTTTTTGAACAGCGTGTGTACGCACACCGCGGACATCGATTACGAGACGATCATCATGTACGTCGGCGGGTACGACGAGATGGTGGTGGCCAAGACGCAAATTCGCGGGCGCATCGAGGCGGACAACGCCAACCGCGAGAAAAAAATCGCACAGTTGCAGGAGTTTATCGCGCGATTTTCCGCGGGCACGCGTTCCGCGCAGGCGACTTCACGTAAGAAAGAGGTCGAGCGCTTGCAAACGGCGGAGCTGGCGAGGAGCAACATCCAGCGGCCGTACATTAAATTCGATATGAAGCGAAATTCAGGACGCCACCCGCTGGAGATTCGCAGCGTCGAGAAGTCCTATGAGGACCTGAAAGTGATTCCGCGCTTTTCGGCGAGCGTGGTGCGCGGCGAGAAAATCGCGCTGATGGGCCGCAACGGTGCGGGTAAAACCACTTTACTGAAGTCGCTGGTTCGCAACGCGCCGGGATTTATCGAGGACAAGGACCTGCAGTTCCCGATCGATGGCGGCGAGGTGAGATGGGGACATGAAGTAGCCGTGGGCTACTTCGCGCAGGATCACGGCGAATCCATCACCAAAGGCATGACGGCGATCGAGTGGCTGTGGCAGTTCGATCCCGCTGCCTCGCAACAGGAGCTGCGCGGCTTGATGGGGCAGATGCTATTCAGCGGCGAAGATGCGCTGAAGCCGACGCGGGCGCTTTCCGGCGGCGAGTCCGCGCGGCTGATTTTTTGCCGGCTGATGCTGCAGAAGCCGAATTTTCTGGTGCTCGATGAGCCGACCAACCACCTCGACCTCGAGTCCATCAACGCGTTGAACATTGCGTTGCAGCGGTATGACGGGACGGTGCTGCTGGTTACGCACGACCACGATGTCATTGACGAAGTTGCGACGCGCATCTGGCATTTCCAGGGCGGCAAAATCGAGGACTTCAAGGGGCCTTACGAAGAATACGTGGCTTACGCGGAGCAGCAGGCTTCTTAAAAACCTGAGCTTCGAGATTCTCTGTCGCTTTCACAACGCGCGTCCCGCGGCAGCACCTGACGCCCACGCCCACTGAAAATTGAATCCACCTAGATGACCGGTGACATCGACGACCTCGCCGATGAAAAACAATCCTTTGACCCTTAGACATTCCATCGTCTTGCTCGACAATCCATCGGTATCGACGCCGCCTGCCGTCACTTCTGCCTTTTCGTAGCCCTCGGTGTCCGCAGGCTTGACCACCCACGCGTGTGCCTGCTTCTCCAGTTTCGCCAGAGCATCATTGTTCCAGGCGGTGGGGGCATGTTCTTCCAGCCAGCGTTCGGCGAATCGCTTTGGCAGAATTCCCTGAAAAGCCGTACGTGCCGCTGCCATATTGCGAACTTTCGATGCGCAAATCGCTACGGTAATCTTGCGATCCGGAGCCAGGTCCATTCGAATCGGCTGACCCTTCTCCCAATATGAAGAGATCTGCAGGATCGCGGGCCCGCTCAAGCCGCGATGGGTGATCAGCATTTTCTCGCGGAAGGCGTGATGATTGGCCTTTGCGATCACTTCTGCCGAAACGCCCGCCAAGTCGCAGTACCGGCTGCGATCTTCGCCGGCCAGGACGAACGGCACCAGCCCGGGCTTGGTCTCCACGATTTTCAATCCGAATTGGCGCGCCAGTTCGTAGCCAAACGGCGTCGCGCCCATTTTGGGGATCGAAAGTCCGCCGGTCGCAACCACAAGGACCGGCGCGCGGAATTCGCTGGATTCGGTGCGTACCACGAACTCGCTGGTGCGCTGCACTTCCTCGATTCGGCTGTGTAGAAAAGTTTGCACTCCCGCCGCCTGGCACTCCGATTCCAGCAAGTCGATGATGTCCTGCGCGGAGCGGTCGCAGAAGAGTTGCCCGAGCGTTTTTTCGTGGTAAGGAATGCGATGCTTCTCGACCAGCGCGATGAAATCCGCGGGCGTGTACCGCGCCAGCGCGGATTTCGCGAAGTGTTCATTCGCAGAAATGAAATTTTCCGGCTGGCAGTGAATGTTGGAGAAATTACAGCGTCCCCCGCCGGAGATGAGAATCTTCTTCCCGATTCGATCGGCATGCTCGAGTACGGCGACACGCCGGCCGCGTTTGCCGGCCTCGATGGCACAGAGAAGTCCCGCGGCCCCGCCGCCAAGAACCAAGGCGTCGAATTTGCGCATCAAGAACGAGTCTCACTTGATTCGGAAGCAGCCCTCTGCAGAGTTTCCGTCGCCATGACTCTCAAGGTTAAACTATGTACAGGAGAAGACCGAGAAAATTGCCTCCGATCATCAGCGCGCAAGGATTGGCGAAGAGGTACGGCGCCGCCCCGCTTTTCCAGAACATTTCGTTTACCGTCTCGGAAGGGGATCGCATCGGCGTGATTGGGCCGAATGGTTCGGGCAAGTCGACGTTGCTGGAGATGCTCATCGGCCGCGTCAAACCAGACAGCGGGGATGTGGCGATTCGCAAGGGTACGCGGCTGAGCTACGTCTCGCAGATTTCGGAGTTTGCTGAGGGTGTGACGATTCGCTCCGTCATCGAGACCGCTCTCGAACGAACGGCCGTTCCCGAAGCCGAACGCGCCTCACGGTTTGCTGAAACGCTGGGCCGCGCAGGTTTTACAGATGTTGAGGCGCACGCCGCGACGCTCTCCGGCGGCTGGCGCAAACGGCTCGCCATTGCCGAAGCCTTGGTGCAGGCGCCCGACATTTTGCTCTTGGACGAGCCCACCAACCATCTGGACCTCGCGGGGATTGAATGGCTCGAATCCGTTTTGCGGAACGCGGCGTTCGTGTGCGTGGTGGTCAGCCACGACCGTTATTTCCTGGAGAACGTCGCGAACGAGATGGTGGAACTCAATCGCGCTTACGAAGATGGCGCGCTCCGCGTGAAGGGAAATTACAGCGCGTTCCTGGAGGCCGAGGAGCTGTACCTGCACGCGCAAAAAAAGCGGCAGGAATCGCTGGAGAACCGCGTTCACACCGAGCTCGAATGGCTGCGCCGCGGACCGAAGGCGCGAGCTACAAAGGCGAAGGCCCGCATTGATAAAGCGCACGAGATGATTGGCGAACTCGCGGAGATGAACGCCCGCGGACGCACCGCCAGCGCGGAAATTGATTTCTCCGCGACGAACCGCAAGACCAAGCAGCTCATCACACTCGAAGGGGTCTCGTACGGCATCGGCAGCCGCACGCTCTTCAAAGACATTCATTTCAGCGTGACATCCGGGATGCGAGTGGGGCTGGTGGGGCCGAACGGCAGCGGCAAGACCACACTGCTGCGCTTGCTGCGCGGAGAGATTGAGCCAGAATTCGGCAAAATTCGCCGTGCCGAGGGATTGCAAATCGTATACTTCGACCAGAACCGCGAACTCGATCCGGACATTACTCTGCGCCGGGCACTCGCGCCGGATAGCGACGCGGTGATTTATCAGGATCGCGTCATCCACGTCGCTGCATGGGCCGAACGATTTCTTTTTTCGGCTGAAAATTTGAATCAGCGGGTTGGCAGGCTATCCGGGGGCGAGCGCGCCCGCGTGTTGATCGCACAATTGATGCTTCAGCCCGCGGACGTTCTGCTGTTGGACGAACCGACCAACGACCTGGATATACCCACTCTCGAAATCCTGGAAGAGAGCCTGCTGGAGTATAGCGGGGCGTTGGTGCTGGTCACGCACGATCGATTCATGCTGGACCGCGTCTCAACCGTGGTTCTTGGACTCGATGGCCGTGGAAGCGCAGAGCGTTTTGCAGATTACTCGCAATGGGAAGCGTGGCAGCGCACGCAGTTGTCCCTGACTACCCCGAAGTCAGTAAACGGAGATCGCGGGCTTCGGCCAGCTAGGGGCGAAGGCCCGCGCGCCGTTGCAAGAAAGAAACTCTCCTATACCGAAGCCCGCGAATTCGCGGCCATGGAAAGCCGCATCAATGAAGCGGAGCAGATACTTCACGCCAAGCGCGCCGCACT
>Ga0137415_10006116_pt1 | contig 11903 bp, 8 predicted proteins | sample CZODoug3_1_1_16f_FD_183082 | JGI IMG/M metagenome (GOLD analysis project Ga0137415, IMG submission 183082) | Vadose zone soil fungal communities from Angelo Coast Range Reserve, California, USA - CZODoug3_1_1_16fungal (Hybrid Assembly) | ecosystem: Environmental > Terrestrial > Soil > Vadose...
TCTTTCAACTTCTTGCCGGCTTCGACGACCTTCGGATTGGCCTTGACCTCTTCCTTCCCCTGAGGCTCTCGCCTGGGCTCCTGCTTGCGTTCTTGTTTCTCCATCCGAGCACCTCCCGTGATTCTGGGAAACTCTCGTGGATCAGCCACCAGCGTGATCCCGTACGATCACCTTACTCCACGATTCTTTCAGCCGTCAAGCCAAGGCAGCAATCATGAATCGTTTTTCATCCAACACATCTCGCAAGAGAACTCATCCGATCAACACCCACGAGATACGAAAGACGAACGACGAGAACCGCGCGTTTCGCTATCTGACAATCAGCGAGACGATCAAGAGCGCCACAATGTTGATGACCTTAATCATCGGATTAATAGCCGGGCCAGCTGTATCCTTGTAGGGATCGCCGACCGTGTCGCCTGTCACCGCCGCCTTGTGGGTATCCGTCCCCTTCTTGCCCTGTTCTTCAATATACTTCTTGGCGTTATCCCAGGCGCCGCCGCCGCTCGTCATCGAGATGGCGACAAACAGACCGGTGACAATACTGCCGACGAGCATGCCGCCCAATGCCTGCGGCCCCAGGATCATGCCGACCAGAATCGGCGAGATGACCGGAATCAATCCCGGCACCATCATCTTTTTGATTGCCGCCTGCGTCACGATGTCCACGCAAGTCCCGTATTCTGGCTTGCCGGTTCCCTCCATGATCCCTTTGATCGTCCGGAACTGCCTGCGCACCTCTTCCACCACGAGGCCAGCTGCCTCTCCCACCGCTTTCATACAAAGGGCCCCGAAGATAAAGGGCAGCATCCCGCCCAAGAAGAGGCCGACCAGGACGGAGGGATTGGAGAGGTCGAACGTGCTCGTCCCGCTCCCTTTTGCCACCTCACGTGCATATTCGGCGAACAGCACCACCGCCGCGAGACCAGCCGATCCGATCGCATAGCCCTTGGTCACCGCTTTCGTCGTGTTACCGACTGCATCCAATGGATCGGTGATGTCTCGCACCTCTTTGCCGAGATGGGCCATCTCCGCAATTCCGCCTGCGTTGTCCGTGATCGGACCGAACGCATCGATCGCCACGACGATACCCGCCATCGACAACATCGACACCGCCGCCACGGCCACGCCGTACAAGCCGCCCGATGCCGCGCCGCCGCAGATCCAGTAACTCAAAAGAATCGCGCCCCCGATCACCATCACCGGCCAGGCTGTAGATTCCATCCCAACCGCCAGTCCAGCGATGATGTTTGTCGCATGGCCCGTTTCACTGGCCTTGGCAATGGCCTTCACCGGCGCATAGCTCTTGGAGGTGTAGTAATCGGTGATAAATACAAGTGCGAGGGTCACAGCCAAGCCGATCAACGCCGCGAGGTAGTAGCTCCCCCCACTCACTCCACCTACACCATCCATGATCGTGGTCGTCACGGGATAAAACGCCACCGCGGCAATGCCACCCGCCACAAACAAGCCCTTGTAGAGCGCCGGCATGATCTCGCCGCCCTGGCTTACCTTTACGAAGAAAATACCGATGATCGTCGCGAAGATCGTAACGCCCCCGAGGGCGAGAGGATACAGAATCGGGGCGCTGACCCCATTGAACAGCGTGAAGGCCAAGACCATCGCCGCCACCGTCGTCACCGCGTAGGTCTCGAAAAGGTCCGCGGCCATACCGGCGCAGTCGCCGACATTGTCGCCCACGTTGTCCGCGATGACGGCTGGGTTGCGAGGGTCGTCCTCCGGAATCCCCGCTTCGACTTTCCCGACGAGATCTGCGCCAACATCCGCCGCTTTCGTATAGATACCTCCCCCCACACGGGCAAACACCGAAATCAAACTCCCGCCGAACCCAAGACTCAGCAACGCATGGATCGCCTTCTCCTGGCCCGCAAACTGCGATGCCACCGTATAGAAGGTGGTGATGGCCAGCAAGCCCAAGCCGATCAACAAGAGCCCCGTCACCGCGCCGCCACGGAACGCCACGGTCAGCGCCGCATTCATCCCCTTATGGGCCGCCTGAGCCGTCCGGACGTTCGCCCGTACCGCGATCACCATGCCCACATACCCGGCCAGCGACGAAGCCCCGGCGCCGATCAAGAATCCGATCGCGGTCAGTAAACCGAATTTATCGGAGATAGCCCCCGCTCCCCACAAAATGGTAAATAACACTGCGGCGACGACGCCGACGGTCCGGTACTGGCGATTCAGGTAGGCGCTCGCGCCTTCCTGGATGGCCTTCGCAATTTCCTGCATCTTCGGGTTGCCGGCATCGAGTTTAAACACCCACATGGCCAGATACAGGCCGTAGGCAATGCCGGTCACCGCTGCTACCAACGCAAACGTAATGATGGCCGAGTCGCTCACAGGGCTCTCCTCCCGTTATCAGAATGGTGAAAATGCTTCCAGCTTTGTTCCCTGTCTGCCGTGCCAGGCACGCAGACAGGCGGCCGCGCTGGAGAGCCATTTGACCATCCTGCAAATGCGCTCATCTCAGCCCTGCGCGAAACCGCTAACCCCGCGATGTATGTCACACAACTCCCCGTGGCTTCAACCCATCCAAAAGTACATGAGCCAGATGGACGAAACGCGAGGTGGCGCAGATTCGATCCGTGCAGCTAACTACCTGAAAAGGTGGGCTATTCTATACAGATGACGAGAGAGGATCAAGACAAAAGACAGACCAATCCCGCTCAACACTCAACGCACTTTTTCTGGCTAGACTAGCGGGTTAGGAATGGAAGAAAGATGCTTTTGAAAAGGCTCGGTGTTTTAAAGAGGTGGCACATGCTCACACGAGCAGGCCGCGTCGGTGGCCGCTAGCGAGTCGCCCCGCCCCGGTGCTCGTGCATCATCGTGATCCAGGCAAACCAGTATCGGGCCACACGCTACCAAATGGTGTGGGCCCGGCGCGGGGGTGTCGCCAGCATGAGTCGCACGGGCAACTGCTACGACAACAACGCGCCAGTGGAACGCTGCTTCAGTTCGCTGAAGAACGAACTCGTGCGGCATCGGCAGTTTCAGAATCAGGCCGAGGCCCGGCAGGCGATCGTGGCGTCTATCGAGGAGTGCTCTACCCCGCCAGCGCTGGCATCAGGCGCTGGGCTATCGGAGCCCAGAGGAGGTCGAGCAGATGGCCGGTGAGTCTTCATCCAGGTGTCCGTTATTTCTGGGCCACCTCAGGTCTTGCCATCACACAGTTGCCGTTCGACACCTCTTTCGTGCCTAGGCTTTCGGCTTCGGATGCCGCGCATCGCGTAGGCCGACCAATTATATTATTGAGTGGAGCTGGAATTAGGTTTTATCGAGGGGCTCAACAACATGATCCGGTTTCTTCAACGACGTGCTTATGGCCTGCGAGAGGAGGAGGATCTGCGCTTGAAAAGCCTCACGCGCATGCCCCCGGAAATTTAGAAAGACTGAAAATCCATCCACTCGATTGGGAGAATAGCCCCTAGATTTACACCACTCACTGGCATGTTTCAGGCCGCGATATAATAGCGGACCTCCGCCGAGGGCTACCGCATCAACTAGGCAATACCAGACAGCAACACCACTTGGCGGGTTTCCCTGAGACAATCCAAAAACAGGGTCTACTACCGCCCATTTCCAGGCTCCAGCTGCTGTGCCAACTAACTCCAGCCACGTAGTAATAAAGAAGGCAGCGAGATACACCAGTGGCGAGCGACCTTTAAACAGACAGACCACAAACGCACAAAACAGTACCGCACCCCCTGAATCACCCTGTTCTGCATACCCGCTGATTCCCCAAATTGACCATGCGCCGCACATCAATATTACAGATGTAGCGATTGCTCTGGCATATCGTAAAAACAGCCCGGAACGCGCCAACGCAATGGAGGTTAAATATACCATTCCGTGACCCAGCGGCACATAGGCCGGTACGTTTTCAAACCGATAGGTGTACCCACCCATATAGACAGAAGCAACGTACTCACCGAGTGTGGTAAAGGCGACAGCAACGATAACCTGCATTCTTACTTCTCTATTTTCACCAAGCAACATCACAATTAGACTTACCAGAGCGATAACCCCGAGGGCATATTGTCTTCCAACACTCCCGCTTACTTCAAAAATCATACAGATCGCTACGCAAAAAAAAGTAAATGCCGCGATAACGTAATCCCGTTTCCTATGAGCATACGCGACATTAATTTGTGGGAAGTGGCGTAGCATTCTCGACCTCGTTGATTTCAGCCCCTCTTGCGCCAGTTGCATAGACTCGATTGTCGGGTCGGACAGGAACATGCTAGGGAACAGATGACCGCCACCCTTCGTATCCGGCAAGGGTCTGGCGTGCCGTCAGAGCTTCAATAAATTGTGCGTGGCGCCCAGCAGGTTCCACTCACTGACACAGGCCGACTGAGTACGCCGCATAACCCGGCCCCCGCCGCGCTCCTCACAGGGCATGACGTGAAAGCCCCTGGCACCCCCTCTTAGCGCGTATAACGCATGTACACCTCAGCATGCATCAGATGTCAACGGGATTTGTGCAATAGGCTCTCTTGTGTTCGAAATCTAACGCTTAGCCGGTCTCGCATCAAGTCGACTGAGGCCAGTCGGGACCATGAGCAACCTGGCTGGTGCAGTTTTCTTGGTCTGCCGAGGAAGAACAATCAGGGATAGCCCGTGACCGCCACGGCCTGTGACTACCTGAAAAACGGGAACGCGGGGCTGCGGTAGCGGGTTCGCTCTGAGTAGGCGACGAGGTGACGGCCCGGCGGGAGCGACAAGGGAGGTTTCAGGCAACTCAAGGCTCACGTAGCTTCCTCGATTAGACGATCGTGGACGAGCCACACGGTGTTGCGCGAAATATGGAGTTACTCGGCAAGCGCATGGCTGGCCGGAATAGCCGTAGTCTGGTTTCAGGCTCCAGCCAATGGTGAGGTGGCGCGACTGCTCAAAGAGCTGGTCTTTCTGCAAGCGGCGACTGCCGTGATCGAACTTGATGGGAATTGCCAAATCTCCTCTTGCCGGCGCATCTGTGGCTGGATGCTGGTTCGATATTAAGACGCAATGTTGGCATATCTAGCAGGACACCGAAAAACCCCGCCAGCTTCGTTCTCGCATTATGCAGCCCTTAACGTATGGAGAGGGCACGCTGGGGCCCTTCACTTGTTGGGGCCTTGCCGGACGGCCTTTTTGAACATCCTGCAGGTATGCTCTCCCGTACGTGCCACACATACCGACCACCGTAATTCTCGCGTGTGAAATAGGTTTTCGGTAGCCTGCTAGCGCCGATGCTGATACCTCTCGTCGCAGCGTTCCAGAAACCAAAGAGACGACCGGATCAGTCTTTCTCTTTTTCTTTCTCCTTCAACACCATCTTGCCCTGCGCCAGACTGGCAGTAAGGTCATGCTCGGGGACTTTCTTATGCACCAGGTTCTGATGGCAATCGATGCAGGTTGCGCCCTCCGTTTCCATCTTCTTGTGCGCGGCTTTGGCAGACGCGCCGGGAGGCCTCGTATTCTTGTGGCAAGCCCGGCAGGTGGAGCTGTCCCACCCCTTCAGTTTCATACGCGCCCTATAGGCTGCCTCCGGCCGTCGCTCGTTGAATTTCTCGATCGTAGAGTAGTCGTTGGTAAACTCATCTACCAGGAACGGCAGTCCATCCACCACATGCGTCCATACCGCCTTGTGGAAGTTGGACAAGCCCTGAGGGACATGGCAATCCTTGCAGCCAGGATCGGAACCGAGCGCGCCCCAGTGCGAGGATTTTTTCAGCTCCTCATACGGGTAGGTCTCGGAATGGCAGCTCACGCAGAACTCGGTCCTGGATATGGCGGCCTCGCCGCCGAATACCACGACAATCGATCCGACCGCAAGAACCGCACCGAGAAGTATGGCGCCGCCCGACCACCCCCCTGCCATTACTCTTCCTTGCCTATCTCGGCCGGTTTGGCATCCTTTTGGAACTCCTCATGAAACTTCGGGGTAGGCGGACCATCAAACGTGCCCGCTAGTTTGAAGTGTTCATGCATGGCCTTATTGTTACGCACGGACTTCTCGAAGTCGAACTCATACTTCTTGTCCACCTTGGGAGTGAACGGCGTGTACGGTTTCTTTGCGCCCTTCCATGGTGAGCCTTCGTAGTTCAGGTGGCAGACGTTGCACTTCTCAATGAACTCAAACTCTTGTCCGGCTTCCACGAGGGACTCGCGCGGCGTGACCTTTTTCGACTTTTCAAAAGCCTCACCCGCCTTGCGGTGAACCTTGCGATAGTCGGGGCCTGCCCCATGGCAGGATTCGCAGCCTACACCTATCAAGAACTTGTCCGGCTCCGTAATTTCATACCCGCCTTCCGACCCGAACCCAGTCACGTGGCAGCCGATACAATCCTTGTCCTTGGTGTAGTCCTTCTTAGGGTCGAGTTTAGCCTTGAGCATGGCTTTGTTCTTTTCCTTGTCCCTGTTGGCTTTGAGCGAGTCGACAGCTTTGGCGTGCGCGGTCTTGATCCATGAGTCGGCCTCACTTTTGTGGCAATTACTGCATTTCTTCCGTCCCTCGAACGCCGTCTCCGCGGCAGCGCTTCCGACTAAGACCGCGAACAACGCCACCGCGGCGAGTGCGTATGTCATGGAATGCTTCACGGTATCTCCTTTCTAAGAAAAACTACTCGTGGTCGTACTATAACAAATGCTCACGGCTTCACTCTATCGTCAGTCTAAAGGATTTACAAGGACAGGTAATCCTACCTCGGCTACTAAATAAATCAGCTACTGGACGGCTGCGTAGGTGGAATCTTGTACACCCAATAGCCACCTTGTTGATAGACGAGCTGCACAGCCTGCAGCTCAAGAGGCTGCGAGGTCGTGAAGGGCAGCATCTGCGCGAGCAGTGTGTTGCCGCTCTTGGCATCGGTCAGGAAGTAGGCGCGCACCACGTTCTCCGAGAGCCCGTACACCGTGTAACCAGTGTAGTTGTTGTCGACCAGCCAGCGCTTCACCATCCCGCTCAGTCCATGTACGTCGCCGCCCTGCAAAGGGAAGTCCTTATAGGCGACACCGAGACGATCGGGGCGCATCAGCCCGAGCTTGTAGAGGTCCGAGAGATGAACCGCAACATAGGCCTCGCGCCCGCCACTCAGTTCGCGCAGCATCGCCGCGCCCTCTTTCGGATCCGCCGCCAGCGCGTCGGCGAAACGTTGGAATTTCTGACTCTCTTCGGCGCTTGGCGGGGCTCTCCAGAACTCGCGTTCGTATTTCTCGATCGCTCCGCTTCTGGCGCGCCAGGGCAAAGGCGTGATATGGGGCTCGCCGAGATGCGAGATGAATACCGTCTCGTACCCCGTCAGCAATTTGATCTGACGCGAGGTGTCCCACCATGCAAGGATGACCGCGTCTTTAGGGACATGCTTAGTGATGGCCGCCGCCAACACGGTCAGCTCGGAGAGCTTGCCGTCGACGAAGACCACTGGCTCGCCGCTGCGGTTTTCCCAGCCGAGCATGACGGACGTTGCATCGCCGCGACGCGCAAGATACCCCACGGCCAGCGGCTGGTCCACACCCTCGACCCGAATCTCGTGCTTGCTGATGCCGAGGTCTGGCCAAGCGTCGAGTCCGAGCTTGCCGAACTTGTCGACGCCGCCCTCTTCCGCCAACTGGTAGTGGTAGGGTGCAGACCCTGGACTGAGCCACAAGTACGCGAGCCAACTGAGCACAAGAAAACCTCCCGCCACCAGGAAGATTCCCAGTGACGGGAGGATTCTGTTGCTTGGTCGCGTCAGCGCTCCTTCCATCGTCTGCGCTGCGCCCGTTGTCACCGCCTGTTCTTCTTGCGCCTGCTCCATCCGGCGAGCGCGATGCCGCCCGTCAGCAGCATGCCGCCACCCAAGCTACCGAGCGTAATCTTCCCGCCCGTGCCGTCGAAGTCAAGCAGGCTCGTTTTGCTCTGCTCGAGCTTGGCCACCCGTTCCTGCAGAGCCAGCTTCTCCTTGAGCTTGGTGTCCTCGTCCATGATTTCGACATAAGCCCTGTTCATCGCCGCCCAGCCGACTGTATAGGTGAACCCCCAATGTTGGTGGGCGAGGGCCACGTGCAGCTGCACCAGATGGTCCTCAGCCATTTCAAAGAGTTTGAGCTCGATCGCTGCAGGGTTGTTGTTCTTCGACCAGTAAATTTGGAAGAATTGCTCGAACCCTTCCGGGACCGGCTTCGGAGGCTCCGGTCGGTTAGTCTTCTGGCCGGTGAGGAGACCACCCTCGTACTGCTTATGGACTATCTCGTGCGCCTCATCGTATTTGTCAAGCCCCGAGTAGGTGCCATTGTCCATATACTCTAGGTAGGCACGGGCGAAGCTCTCAGAGTGGCACTGGGTACAGGTCTTGACCCAAGCATCCAGGCGCTTATCGGCCCAAGCGGTCTTAATGTTTTCTCGGATGCCTGGCACAAAGGGATAGTTCGCCCAGCGGACTTTACGCACCACGTTGTGAGTGAACTTCCCTTGGTACTCCATGTGACAGCTCGCGCAGGTGGGTGCGGCCTGCCCGCCCTTGGCAATTCCGTCCTTGAGTTCCACGTTCCAATTCCAGCTCTTCCCCTTTGCCTCATACTGCTTGCCATGCTTCGACATGGTGTAGGCTTCCCAGTTGATGTGGTCGGCGCCGCTGTGGCAGGTGCCGCAGGCCTCAGGCTTGCGCGAGTCAGCCACCGAGAATTCATGCCTGGTATGGCACATGTCGCACTTGTTCTGATTGATGTGGCACTGGGTGCAGCCGTCGGCGATCTCGCGCTGCGACATCCCGGCGTAGACTTCCACCTCGACATTGGCCCTGTAGTCCAGCGCGTGTGATGGACGGCCCTTCGGCCACTGATTCTTCGGCCAGGTGATAGTGTCGCGCTCGGACTCGCGCTCGGCGAACTCCTGCAGGTGGCAGTTGGCACACACGTCGGCGGTGGCCATTCGGATGTCCTTGCGGTGGTCCGCCTTCTTCGTCGTGTTGATATCATAGTGGCAGTCAATGCAGCCAACTTCTTTCAATTGCTCTTTTGCGCCGAGTTTGCCCAGCGAGCGCAGGTTCCCCTCAATCGCTTCCAGCTTCGCTTTCTTGTAGTAGGTGTCATCTTTGGGGGTGAGCTTGCGGATCTTGTCCAGATTGGCGTGGGCGCTCCTCTTCCACATAGCCACCCAGCCCGGCGACTCGTCGGTGTGGCATTTCACGCACTGCTGGCGTGTCGCGATATCCTTGACCGATGTCGGTGGCTTGTAGAAGGAACCAGGGTCCAGGTACTTACTGAATGGGATCGGCTCCCAATACTGGCCGTACTTCCCTTTCCCAAAGCCTTCGGCTGGATCCAGGTAGCGTTTCACCAGCGCCTCGTGCAACTCCTTGGGACTGGCTGACCGGTCGAGCTTCAGCGCCTCGTAGGTTTCCTTGGGGACGCTGGGGAAATCCGCCTGCGCCGTTCCCGCGAGCAATAGGCCGCAGAACAGTAGCCCATATCTTAGCCAGGATTTGTTGACAACCATTTCCTTTTCTCCTTGGTTAAGCGCACTGCTCCTTGGTCAAGAGACTGTATTTTGTGACTTTTATCGTTTTGAGTTAGCCTGTTACTTAGCGTGCGCGCACATATATCTCAACATCCTTCACCTGTCAATGGAATTTGCGCAAAAAAAATGGATTTTGTGCAAAATAATCTCTAGGCTGACTGCTGCAAGCTGCGTGCCCTAAGGACTTGAGCAAATGTCAGCGGCAGAAGGTCGCGCAGCGTGGTGATAATAGAAGAGAGAGACATGGGCTTCCTGGGGCTATGGTCTTTCACGATCGATGACGATGGTGATCCCATCCACTCCCGGCTTTACCGGCTGACTCATCCCCTCCAGATCCCCACTTTCTGGCATGGCCTTGCCGGACTTCGACAGACGGGCCACAATCACCACCGTTCCTACGTCGGAGAGTTTTCTGGACGGCATCATGCCGGTCGAGTCATCCAGCCGGAACGTGAAGGGTAAATCTTTCTTCGTCGCGCGCACGATGGCCACAGGCATCGGTGGGCCATTCACCTCGCGTGCAAACACAAACAACGTATCCGTGGCGGACCCCTTACCGGCCAGGCTCGGCCCCATAATCACCTTGCCGGTAATCGCAAGCGACTGTCCGGCCTGCCCGGCTGGCGCCGTCGGTTCCGTATACGCGGGCACCGTCGCGACGAGCAGTACGCTGCAGACGAGCAGACCACATCTCAGCCAGAATTTGTCGGCCATGTACAATGCTCCTTTGTTAAGACACTTTTTATGGTCTCGAGTGAGCTCGTTGCTTCGCGTACAGCGCACATGTATCTCAACATACATCAGAAAATGTCAAGGGGGTTTGTACAATAAATTTCATGGCTGAATGCGGCAAGCTGAGTGCCCTAATTATCGGTCTTGGCTTAGCACCGCATGAGGGCTTCGAGAACGTGTTTCTCCAGCAGGCTGCGGGAAAATTATATGGGCACGCCAGAGCGTCGATCGCCGTGCGTTTGGACAATAAAAGTATATTCCCGCAGGATGCACCAAAAGGCTGTCCAGTAAGGCCAGGGCAAGCTAAGAGGCGATGCGTACTCTGTTCGGTACGGGGGTGCCTCTGAGCGAAGCGAGAACGCCGCTGGCGGTCTTTTTCAGCATCCGGCTAAGGTACTCTGTGCGAAGGATCAGCGGCAGAAGCTAGCGCAGCGCGGTAATAATAAAAATAGAGGAGAGAGAAATGTGGGCGTCCCTGCGCTAGGGTCTTTCACGATCGATGACGACGGTGATCCCATCCACTCCAGATTTCACCGGCTGACTCGTCCCCTCCAGGTCTCCACTTTGTGGCATGGCCTGGCCGGACTTCGACAGACGGGCCACAATCACGACCGTTCCTGCGCCGGAAAGTTTTCTCGACGGCATCGGGCTGGCCGAGTCATCGAGCTGGAACGTAAAGGGTAAATCCTTCTTCGTCGCCCGCACGATCGCCACAGGCATCGGTGGGCCACTCACCTCGCGTGCAAACACAAACAACGTGTCCGTCGCGGACCCTTTGCCGGCCAGGCTCGGCGCCACAGTCACCGTGCCTCTGATCGCACGTGACTGTCCGGTCTGCCCGGTTGGCTGAGCCGGCGCCGCCGGTTCCGTATACGCGGGCACCGTCTCTTGACCGCCACCAAGTTGACTCTGGGCTTCTTCGATGGCAGCCATCAGCTGTTGCGTCATCTCCGGATCTACGTCCGCAGGCAGGTTCGCGCGAGCTTGTTCCCAGTCCTGAGCCGCGCGTGCAAAATTCTTTCGGTTGAACGCCACGGTACCTGCCAGCATCAGCGCCTTCACATTGTGTGGATCGATCTTCAGCGCCTGTTGAATCAAGACTTCGGGCGGCCCCTCCAACTTGCGACCATGGACGACGCCTAAGGTATCGGCATAATCGGCGAGTAACTGGGCATCATCAGGAATCAGTGTCACGGCTTTCTGGAAGATCGGCACAGCCTCGCTGTGACGACCCATTCCCACGTACGAACGCGCGAGCAATACCCATCCCATGCCATCATTCGGATTCTGCTCCATTTTCTGCTTTAGTCGCTCGACCAGTGCTTCGAGTGAGTCAGCAGACGGATGAGCATCGTCTGAACTCCCTTGCGCAGACAACGAGGCAGCGGTCGGCTCCGTCATGGCGTGTGGATTCCCAAGTTCCCAATAGAGCAACCCACTGACAGTCGGAATGATGATGGCAAGTGCAAAAGCCACTGGCCTGCTACTTACTTGACGTGGTGCCATGGTGGGCGTCGTCTCCGTGGCGCCCGTTTCTTCCAGCAGACGGCGTTCGAGCTCACACCGCGCCTGCTGATACAGTTCGTCGGTGAGCACGCCGTTTTCGCGGTCCTGCCCCAATTCCGCGAACTGCTGTCGTAAGATAGACAGTGTCTTCTCCTGC
>Ga0137415_10006117_pt1 | contig 11902 bp, 11 predicted proteins | sample CZODoug3_1_1_16f_FD_183082 | JGI IMG/M metagenome (GOLD analysis project Ga0137415, IMG submission 183082) | Vadose zone soil fungal communities from Angelo Coast Range Reserve, California, USA - CZODoug3_1_1_16fungal (Hybrid Assembly) | ecosystem: Environmental > Terrestrial > Soil > Vadose...
CAACCGCTACCCGACGGTGTGCGGCATGACGGGCACCGCGCTGGCCGCAGGAGAACAGCTGCGCCAGTTCTACAAACTTGGCGTCTCGCCGATTCCGCCGAATACTCCCAACATCCGCGAAGACGAGGCCGACCGCGTGTATATCACCGCGGCCGCCAAGAACGCCGCGATCGTCGACCACATCAAGGAAATGCACGCGACCGGGCAGCCCGTGCTCGTCGGCACGCGCGACGTCGCGGAGTCCGAGGAGCTGCACGAGCGGCTGGTCAAGGCCAGCATCCCTGCCGTCGTGCTGAACGCGAAGAACGACGCCGAGGAGGCCCGCGTCATCGCCGAGGCCGGCAAGCTCGGTTCGGTCACCGTGTCCACCCAGATGGCGGGCCGTGGCACCGACATCCGGCTGGGTGGCTCCGATGAAGCCGACCACGATGACGTCGCCGAACTCGGCGGGTTGCACGTCATCGGCACCGGCCGCCACCACACCGAACGGCTGGACAACCAGTTGCGCGGCCGCGCAGGGCGCCAGGGCGATCCCGGCTCGTCGGTGTTCTTCGCCAGCTGGGAAGACGACGTGGTGCTTGCCCACCTCGAGCCGAACAAGCTCCCCTCGCAGACCGACGAGGACGGCCGCATCGTCAGTTCCAAAGCCGCAACGCTGCTCGACAACGCGCAGCGCATCGCCGAAGGCCGGATGCTCGACGTGCATGCCAACAACTGGCGCTACAACCAGCTGATCGCCCAACAGCGGGCGATCATCGTCGAGCGCCGCGACACCTTGCTGCGCACGCCGACCGCACGGGAGGAGCTGGCGGCGCGCGCATCGAAGCGCTACCAGGAAATCGTCGACGACCTCGGCGAGGAGAAGCTGGAGAAGATCTGCCGGCTGATCATGCTGTACCACCTTGACCGCGGCTGGGCCGACCACCTGGCCTACCTTGCCGACATCCGGGAGAGCATCCATCTGCGGGCGCTGGGAAACCAGACCCCGATCGACGAGTTCCACCGGATGGCGGTCGACGCGTTCGCCTCGCTGGCCGCCGACGCGATCGAGGCGGCCCAGCAGACATTCGAGACCGCCGCCTCCATCGAGGACGAGCCGGGTGTCGACCTGTCCAAACTCGCAAGGCCGACGTCGACGTGGACGTACATGGTGCACGACAATCCGCTGGCAGACGACACCATGTCGGCGCTGAGCCTGCCAGGGGTCTTCCGATAGGTTTAGCCCATGGCGGGCGCTGCCTCCGATGTGCGCGACCGGGTGCTGACGGTGCCCAACGCGCTATCCGTGCTGCGCCTGGTGCTGCTGCCGGTATTCCTGTACCTGTTGTTCGTGGCCAACGCCAACGGGTGGGCGGTGGGCGTGCTGATGTTCAGCGGGTTCTCCGACTGGGCCGACGGCAAGATCGCGCGGCTGGTCGCCAACCAATCTTCGCGGCTTGGGGAGTTGCTCGACCCCGCCGTCGACCGCATCTACATGGTGACCGTGCCTGTGGCGCTGGCGATTTACGGCGCGGTGCCGTGGTGGATCGTGCTCACGCTGATCGGTCGCGACGCCGTGCTGGCCGCGACGCTGCCGGTGGTGCGAACCAGGGGCTTGACGGCGCTGCCCGTCACCTACATCGGAAAGGCCGCAACCTTCGCCCTGATGTCGGCCTTCCCGCTGATCCTGCTCGGCGGATGGGACGCGCTGTGGAGCCGCGTCGTGCTTGCGTGCGGATGGGCGTTCTTGATCTGGGGCATGGCCATGTATCTGTGGTCGGGGGTGCTGTACCTGGTGCAGGTGGCGATGGTGGTGCGGCAACTGCCAAGGGTGTCGAAGCGATGAGCGCTCGCGCGAAGAGCAGAGGACAGCGATGAGCGCTCGCGCGAAGAGCAGAGGAGGCCGCTGACGTGGCGACCCCAGTGGATCCCGCGCACGTCGACGCGGTCGTGTTGGTCGGCGGGCAGGGCACACGCCTGCGTCCGCTGACGTTGTCGGCACCCAAGCCGATGCTGCCGACGGCAGGTCTTCCGTTCCTGACGCACATGCTGTCGCGGATCGCCGACGCCGGCATTCGGCACGTCGTGCTCGGCACGTCGTACAAGGCCGGTGTCTTCGAGGCGGAGTTCGGCGACGGCTCGAAGCTCGGTCTGGAGATCGAGTACGTCGTCGAGGACGAGCCACTCGGCACGGGCGGCGGCATCGCCAACGTGGCATCGAAGCTGCGGTACGACACCGCGATGGTGTTCAACGGCGACGTGCTCTCCGGCTGCGACTTGAGGGCGCTACTCGCGAGCCACTCCGAACACGAGGCCGATCTCACCCTGCATCTGGTCCGAGTCGGTGACCCGCGGGCATTCGGTTGTGTGCCAACCGATTCCGACGGTGGCGTCTTGGCGTTCCTGGAGAAGACCCAGGACCCGCCAACCGATCAGATCAACGCGGGCTGTTACGTCTTCCAGCGCGACGTCATCGAGCGGATCCCGAAGGGCCGCGCGGTGTCGGTCGAGCGCGAGGTGTTCCCGTCGCTGCTCTCCGACGGGTTGAAGGTGTGCGGTTACGTCGACGCCACCTACTGGCGCGACATGGGCACGCCCGACGACTTCGTGCGTGGCTCGGCCGATCTCGTCCGCGGCATCGCGCCGTCGCCAGCATTGAAGGGCCACCGCGGCGAGGAGTTGGTGCACGAAGGCGCAGCGGTCGCGCCTGGGGCGCTGCTGATCGGCGGAACGGTCGTCGGCCGCGGCGCGGAGATCGGGCCTGGCGTGCGACTGGACGGTGCGGTGATCTTCGACGGTGCGCGCATCGAGGCCGGGTCGGTCATCGAACGCTCCATCATCGGCTTCGGGGCCCGCATCGGCCCGCGGGCGCTGATCCGCGACGGCGTCATCGGCGACGGCGCGCACATCGGTGCGCGGTGTGAGCTTCTGCGTGGCGCGCGGGTGTGGCCAGGGGTGCACATCCCCGACGGTGGCATCCGCTACTCGACGGACGTCTGAGCCGGGAGCGAAGCGACTCGGCGAAGCGTCAACGCTGAGCGGCCCGCACCAACTGCCGAACGCCGTAGTCGGCACCGTCCGGCAAGCCGTCGAGCGGCCACCACCGCAGATCCAGTGATTCGTCGCTGCAGGTGATCTGAGCACCCTCGGGAGCGCGCGCGACGAACTGGACGTCGAGGTGGCGGGTCGGCACGCCCAAGGAACACGTGACGGGGTGCACGTGCAGCGCGACGGGCATGGCGGTGACGGTCAGCCCGTCGATTCCCGATTCCTCGGTTGCCTCGCGCAGTGCCGCGGCCGCGATGTCGGCGTCGGTGTCCTCGCAGTGCCCGCCGAGTTGCACCCAGCGGCCCAGTCGCGGGTGCAGGGTGAGCAGCGTCTGAGTGCCGGTGTGGTCGAGCACCAGAGCCGACGCGGTGATGTGTCCAGGCACGCATGCCCGCAGGCACGCATCGGGGCGGCCGAGGACGAAGCTCAGCACCGCGTTGCGCAACGAGTCCTGCGCGGGATCGGCTGGTTCCCAGCCGGTGAGCGTGGTGACGACCGACTCATGGAGGGTCACCTGTTTTGTCTGCTCTTCGCGCAAGCGCTCATCGCTCTATCAGGAGGCCGGTCGTCGGGACGGGATCACGGGGGCCGGTCGCCTCGGCGGGATGGCCGATCGCGATGGCGCCCAGCGGTTCCCAATCGGGCGGAAGATCGAGTTCGGTGCGCACCAGATCCTGAGCGAAGATCGTCGAGCCGATCCAGCAGCTGCCGACGCCCCGAACCGCCAGTGCCACCAGCAGCGCCTGTACCGCAGCGCCGACCGCGACGGTGAACATGGTCTTCTCGGCGGCGGTCCTCGCGGCGTCGGGGTAGGCGTGCGCTCCGTCGGGCACCATCACGGGGATGACGAGTTCCGGTGCGTCGTAGAGGATCTGGCCGCGATTGAGGCGACGTTCGACGGAGTCGGCCGGACGTCCGTCACCGGTCAGGTCGGCGCGCCACTGCTCCTTCATGCCGTCCAGAAGTCGGATGCGAGTGGCGTGGTCGCGGATCCAGACGAACCGCACCGGGCGGGTGTGGTGCGGTGCCGGCGCCGTCAGCGCCTCGCTCACGGCGTCTTCGATGGCGGCGGGGTCGACGGGTTCGGAGCTGAACTGCCGGACCGATCGCCGCGTCAACTGCGCTTGGCGTCTGCCAAGTTCCAATGCTTCTTCGGTGCCCAGCCAGAAGAGGTCCTCCTCGCCGGCACGAACCAGCGTGCGCCCGTTGGAGCCGTCGTCGTGCGGCCGCAGCCCGCGCACGACGGCCACCGGGACGCCGGTGAGTTTGCCCTTCACCAGATCGGCCGCGGCGGCGATCTCATCGGCGACGGCCACTTCGGTCACCAATAGTTCGTTGCCGTGCGGATCGTGGGCTCCCGCGTAACCGTGAAGGACTGCCAGGCCCGCGGCACCGATGGCGGCGTCCGTCTGGCCGTTGCGCCACGCCCGCCCCATCGTGTCGGTGATCACCACGCCGACGGTGATGCCGAGGAGTTCCAGCAGCCGACTGCGAAGTGCGCGTGCGCTGCCGTCGGGATCGACGGGCAGCAGGGCCAATTCGGCGGCGTCGACGTTCGAGCCGTCCACCCCCGCCGCGGCCTGGATCAGGCCGATGGCGTTCTCGGTGATCAGCGTGCGGCCCTTGCGCGCGAGGACGCGCACCGCCTCGTCGTCGATCAGCCTGCGGCGTAGGGCGTCCCTCTCCTCGGGGTCGGTAGGGGCCGCGACGATGCGGCCCTCGCTCTTGGAGAGCACCTTGCTGGTGACCACCAGGATGTCGTCGTCGCGCAGCCATGGTGCCGCGGCGACGATCGCCGCCGCCACGTCGTCACCCGGGCGGAACTCGGGCAGCCCTGGCACGGGCAGGATCTCGACGGCGCCGCCGGAACCGTGATCGGTGCTCACGCCGGGATACCCACCAGTTCCAGTCCGCTGCGCACCATTTCGGCGGTGGCCTTCGGATCGGTCATCAACAGCGGAATCGATCGCACCTCGACGCCCTCGACGGTCGCTTCGTCACCTTCGTCGATCAGCCAGCCATCGAGGATGCCGACGCCCGAGCGGGCCCCGAAGTGGGCGCCGACGGCTTGCGACGTGGTCTCGACGCCGATTGTCGACAGGCACTCATCGGCCATCCCGCGCAACGCCTTTCCTGCCACGATGGGGGAGTAACCGACGACCGGCGCGGCCGTCGAGCGCAACGCGCCCCGAATGCCGGGAACCGCGAGGATGGTGCCGATGCTCACCACCGGGTTCGACGGCGCCAGGAGTACGACGTCAGCGTCGGCGATCGCCTCGGTGACGCCGGGCCCCGCAGCCGCCGTGTCGGCGCCAATGAAAGCGAAGCCATGCGTGGGGATCTGGGCGCGATAGCGCACCCACCACTCCTGGAAGTGGATCGCTCGCTGAGCGTCCGGCTGGTCACCGGAATCCGATACTCCGCCCGATACTCCACCTGAAACTCCTCCTGACACGAGGACGTGCGTCTCGCTGCGGTCGTCGGTGACGGGCAACAGGCGCGCGCCGGGCTGCCATCTCTTGCACAGGGCTTCGGTCACCTGCGAGAGCGGGTAGCCCGCCCGCAGCATCTGGGTGCGGACCAAGTGCGTCGCCAGATCCCGGTCGCCGAGGCCGAACCAGTCGGGCTGCACGCCGTAGGCCGCGAGTTCTTCCTTCGCGTGCCAGGTTTCGTTCGCGTGGCCCCAACCCCGTTCGGGGTCAATCCCTCCACCTAAGGTGTACATACAGGTATCGAGGTCGGGGCAGATCCGGACGCCGTGCATCCAGGCGTCGTCGCCGACGTTGACGATCGCGGTGAGTTCGTGATCGCCCGCGGGCCCGATGCCCGAGCCGGCGAATTGTCCCAGTCCCAGCAACTGTTGGACACCGAGCAAGAACTTTGCGCCGCCGACACCGCCGACCAAAACCGAGACCTTCACAGCGACCGAGACTAGGCCCTTGCGCCGCCGCGGGGGCGTCCGCGGGGGCCGTTTGGCGACACGCCGGGTAACCGACGCGCCGAATTTCGGTAACGGGATGGTATGAAATTTGGTCCTAGCGCTTGACCCGTGCAGCTAACCCGTGTCTAATCACATCAGTGTCATTCCCGGTTGGACGGCCGGTTCCGGTGTCGCAGACCGAGATTCGATCACCTGTTCGAATGAAGGTGTTGTACATCGCAACATTGGGGCTCCACTAGGGATCTACGAAACCAGATGAGGAGGCGGAAGATGTCTTATGAGCGCGTTGATTTCGATCGTGTCATCCACTTCGACAGTCGGATGCTCGGCTCAGTAGGCAGTACCCCGCACACCAATACTGGACCGGCACAGAGCGTGGCGACGGGGCGACCTCAACTGAGCGTGGTACCCGATCAGATCGAACTCGAGCCGGCAACCGACGACGAAGACGAGCAGTGGCAGGAACGCGCGCTGTGCGCGCAGACCGACCCCGAGGCGTTCTTCCCCGAGAAGGGCGGCTCGACGCGTGAGGCCAAGCGCATCTGCTTGGGCTGCGACGTGAAGGACAGGTGCCTGGATTACGCCTTGGCGCACGACGAGCGCTTCGGCATCTGGGGCGGCCTCTCCGAGCGTGAACGCCGTCGCCTCAAGCGCGGCATCATCTGAGCTGACCGACCGCGTCGGAGCTCAGTCGTCGTCGATCGTCGGGTCGATGACGGAGGGTTCGACGCCCAAATAGGTGGCCACCTGGGCCACCAGCACTTCATGTAGCAGGTCCGCGAGCTCGGCGGTGTCCTTCGCCCGTCGCTCGATTGGCTTGCGGAACAACATAATTCGTGCGCGTGTGGCATTGCCCCGCACATCCACCCCTGCCGGGATCAGTCGGGCCAGCGCGATCGGCCCGTCGGCGATCACCTCTGGCGGCCACTGCACGCTATCGGGGTCCTTCGGTGCGATCCTCGGAATTTCGTCGACCGCGACGTCGAGCGTCGAGAGACGCTCCTGCCACCGCCGCTCAATGGGCTCGTAGGCCTCGAGGACCGCCATGTCGAACAGTTCGGCCCTGCTGCGCCATCCCGGCACGGTGGGCGGGAGCAGCGGACCGCGCATGTCCCGGCCACGGCGTGATCTCGGGTCGGCCATCGGCAGATCGTAACGGTTGGAGATCGGCCGCCGTCCGGCTGCGCGTGTCGTGCTCGCGCGACGTCGCCAGCAGATAGCCTCGCTTGCGTGAACGTTCCCCGTCGCTGCTGCCGGCCCGGGTGCCCGCACTACGCCGTGGCGACGCTGACCTTCGTGTACCGAGACTCGACGGCGGTCGTCGGGCCGCTGGCCACCGTGTCGGAACCGCACTCGTGGGATCTGTGCGTCAAGCACGCCGGCCGGATCACCGCCCCGCGCGGCTGGGAGCTGGTGCGGCACGCAGGCCCACTTCCCTCGCACAGCGAGGATGACGATCTGGTGGCTTTGGCCGATGCGGTCCGTGAGGGACGCGACGGCGTTTCGGCCATGGGCGGCGTAGTCGCCGGGTTCACCGACCCATCGACGGGCGTGCACGGCGGCGCGTTGATGGCGCCGGCCGCCCCCCGCTCTGAGCACAACGGTCGGCGGCGCGGACATTTGCGCGTTCTGCCCGATCCCGGTGACTAAACACCTACCGTTACACCTACTTTTCCGGGCTCGGCTGGACTTTGCGGTGGCGCCGCGGTGCGAGCCTCGGCGTGAGAATTCGCGAGCCGATAGGCTGGCGCCACGACCATTTCCGGCTAGGGGATCCAAGGAGATTTATGTCTCGGCCCGCTGCGGCTGTCAACCGCGTCATCAAGGCGTATGACGTGCGGGGTCTGGTCGGTGACGAGATCGACGAGGCCTTCGTCTCCGACGTCGGTGGCGCATTCGCACGGTTGGTACGCGACGAAGGATCGCCCGGCGCCACGCAGGTCGTGATCGGCTACGACATGCGGTCCAGCTCGCCCTCACTTGCCGACGCGTTCGCCGAAGGCGTCGTGGCACAGGGGCTCGACGTCATCCGGATCGGCCTGGCGTCCACCGATCAGCTCTACTTCGCCTCAGGCCTTCTCGACTGTCCCGGCGCCATGTTCACCGCAAGCCACAACCCCGCCGCCTACAACGGCATCAAGCTGTGCCGTGCAGGTGCCAAGCCGGTGGGCAAGGAGAGCGGTCTCGCCACCATCAGCGGTGAGGTGATCGACGGCGTCCCCACCCACGACGGACCCGTCGGCGTGATCCGTGATCGAGACGTGCTTGACGACTACGGGCAGTTCCTCCGATCGCTGGTCGACGTGTCCGGCGGCAGGCCGCTGCGGGTGGCCGTCGACGCGGGCAACGGCATGGCCGGCCACACCACCCCTGGAGTCCTTGGACCCATCCCGGGGATCACGTTGCTGCCGTTGTTCTTCGAACTCGACGGCACGTTCCCCAACCACGAGGCCAACCCGCTGGATCCGGCGAACCTGGTCGATCTGCAGGCCCACGTGCTCGACACCGGCGCCGACATCGGACTGGCCTTCGACGGCGACGCCGACCGCTGCTTCGTCGTCGACGAACTCGGTCGACCCATCTCGCCGTCGGCGGTGACTGCACTGGTGGCGGGCCGAGAACTCAGCCGTGAGATCGGTGCCACCGTCATTCACAACCTGATCACCTCGCGGGCGGTGCCGGAGCTGATCGTCGAACGGGGCGGCACGGCCGTGCGCGCCCGCGTCGGTCACTCCTACATCAAGGGCCTGATGGCCGAGACCGGCGCGATCTTCGGTGGCGAGCACTCGGCGCATTACTACTTCCGCGACTTCTGGGGTGCCGACTCCGGCATGCTGGCCGCGCTGCACGTCCTGGCGGCGCTCGGCGAACAGCATCGGCCGCTATCGGAGATCATGGCCGACTACCAACGGTACGAGGCCTCCGGCGAGATCAACTTCACCGTCGCCGACGCGCCGACTTGCGTGGACTCCGTGCTGAAGTCGTTCGGCAGCCGCATCCACTCCATCGACCATCTCGACGGCGTGACCGTCGACCTCGGCGACGGAACGTGGTTCAACCTGCGCACGTCCAACACCGAGCCGTTGCTGCGACTGAACGTCGAGGCGCGCTCCACCGACGGCGTCAACGAGGTCGTCGAGCACATCGCCGAGCTAATCGCCACGCACACCGGGACTGCCACGTGAGCGCGGACTCCCGCGCACAATCGGCGACCGTCGACCTCGACGACGCCGAGGGTTTGCTTGCTGCCGATCGCGAGGGTCTGCTGCGGGCGGCGTCGATGGCGGGTGCCCAGGTTCGCGCGACGGCCGCCGCGCTGGACGAAGACGTGCTCGAGCCGCTGCGGTCAGACCTGCCGCCGCGCACCGTGATCTGGGTGGCCAACCGCGGTGCGGCCGAGGCGGCCGGACTGATGCTGGCTGCCGCCCTCGGTGGGTCGACGGCGGCGCCGATCGTCGTTGCACCAGAGGTGCCGCCCTGGATCGGCGCCCTCGACGTTCTGGTCGTGGCCGGAGACGATCCCGTCGATCCGGTGCTGGTGTCGGCCGCGGCGACGGGGACGCGGCGTGGCGCGCGCGTGGTGGTGGTGGCTCCACACGAGGGTCCCCTTCAAGAAGTCGCCGCTGGGCGCGCGGTGGTGCTCGAACCGCGCCTGAGGGTGCCCGACGACTTCGGGCTCGCCCGCTACTTCTCCGCGGGCCTGGCCATCCTGAGCGTGGTGGATCCAGGGATGCAGGTCGACATCGCCGGTCTGGCCGACGAACTGGACGCCGAGGCGCTGCGCAACAGCGCTGGCCGCGACCTGTTCACCAACCCCGCCAAGACGCTCGCAGACCGCATGTCCGGGCGCGACGTCGTGCTGGCGGGCGACAAACCGGCGACGTTGGCGCTCGCCAGGCACGCCGGGGCGGTGCTGCTGCGGGTTGGCCACAAACCCGTCGCGGCCGTCGGGCTCGCCGACCTCGTGGTGGCCCTGCACGGCGGGATCGCCAGGACCGCAACCAATTACGAGACGTCGATCTTCCACGACGAGGAACTCGACGGTCCACTGCCCGCGGCGATTCGTTCCGTCGTCCTCGCAGCGGACGACGAACGTCCTGCGATCGCGGCGAGGTTGGCGGGGTACGACGGCCTCGACGTGGTCAGCGCCAAGGACGTCCCCGACGTCGCGACTCCGGAGGGCGGCCGCCTCGAGCAGCAGTTGGCGACGTTGGCGGTGCGGTTGGACATGACAGCGGTTTACCTGCGACTGGTTCGAGGTTAAACGAGTGGACCTGCTACACGGTGCGGTGCGGACCTACGCATGGGGGTCGCGCACTGCGCTTGCCGAATTCACTGGACGACCAAGTCCGACAGCGCATCCCGAAGCGGAGCTGTGGTTCGGTGCCCACCCAGGCGATCCGGCTCGGCTCGAGACGGACAGCGGTGAGCAATCGCTGCTCGACGTCATCAAGGCTGATCCCGAGGGGCAGTTGGGTGCGGCCACCAGAGAGCGCTTCGGCGACGCTTTGCCCTTCCTGGCCAAGGTGCTGGCGGCCGACGAACCGCTCTCGCTGCAGGCGCATCCGAGCGCGGAGCAGGCCGTCGAGGGCTTCACCCGCGAGGACCGTCTCAAGATCCCGGTGACCGCGCCGACGCGCAACTACCGCGACCGCAGCCACAAACCGGAGCTCATCGTGGCACTCGGCCCGTTCGAGGCCCTCGCCGGATTCCGGCCCGCAGCACGCAGCGTCGAGTTGATGCGCGCGCTGGCCGTGTCCGACCTCGACTCGTTCATCGACCTGCTGTCCGGACAGTCCGAGGCCGACGGACTGCGGGCGCTGTTCACCACTTGGATCACCGCACCCCAGCCCGACCTCGACGTGCTGGTGCCCGCCGTGCTCGACGGTGCGGTGAACTACCTCCGTTCGGGCGAAACGCGATTCGCGGCCGAAGCCAAGACCGTGCTGGAGCTCGGCGAGCGCTATCCCGGCGATGCGGGCGTACTCGCCGCCTTGCTGCTCAACCGCATCACCTTGGAGCCCGGCGAGGGCATCTACCTGCCCGCCGGAAATCTGCACGCCTACCTGCACGGGGTGGGCTTCGAGGTAATGGCCAACTCCGACAACGTATTGCGTGGTGGGTTGACGCCCAAGCACGTCGACGTGCCCGAGTTGCTGCGGGTGCTGGACTTCACCCCGACGGATGAGTCGCACATTCGCCCCGAGGCCGTCGGAGACGGAATCGAACTCGTCTACCGCACGCCTGCACCGGAGTTCGCGGTATCGGTACTGCACCTGGATAGCGACCACTTGGGCCACGAGGTCGATGCGCCCGCACGCCATGACGGACCGCAGATCCTGCTGTGCACCGAGGGCGCCGTGACGGTGCACGCCAAGTCCAGCGTGTTGCGGATCGAGAAGGGTGCGGCCGCCTGGGTTGCGGCCGACGACGGGCCCATCCGGCTCGTCGCCGAACAGCCGACGAAGCTGTTCCGCGCCACGGTGGGCATCTAGGGGGCCACGATGTCGACGGCCGGCAGTACCAGGGCAATCATTGCCGCACTGCTGGCGAACGCCGGCATCGCCGTCGCGAAGTTCGTCGGCTTCATCATCACTGGCAGTTCCTCGATGTTGGCCGAGTCGGTGCACTCCGTTGCCGACACCTCCAACCAGGGCCTGTTGCTGTTCGGGCAGCGGCAAGCGCAAAAGGAGGCAGACGACCTGCATCCGTTCGGCTACGGCCGCAGCCGGTACTTCTACTCGTTCGTCGTGGCGCTGGTGCTGTTCACGCTCGGTTCGGTGTTCGCGCTCTACGAGGGCTACCACAAGATCAGCCACCCCGAGGAGTTGACGTCACCAGTGGTGGCGATCGCCATCCTGCTGGTGGCAATCTGCTTGGAGTCCTACAGCTTTCGCACCGCAGCGGTGGAGTCGCGACCGCTCAAGGGGTCAG
>Ga0137415_10006118_pt1 | contig 11900 bp, 11 predicted proteins | sample CZODoug3_1_1_16f_FD_183082 | JGI IMG/M metagenome (GOLD analysis project Ga0137415, IMG submission 183082) | Vadose zone soil fungal communities from Angelo Coast Range Reserve, California, USA - CZODoug3_1_1_16fungal (Hybrid Assembly) | ecosystem: Environmental > Terrestrial > Soil > Vadose...
AGATCGCCGCGGTGGTCGGGACCTCCACCTTCCTCGACATCCGCGCGCTCACGCTCAAGGGCTACGGCTTCGACATCCAGAAGGAGGCCCAGATCGTCACCGCCACGGCGCCGCCCGACATGGTGACGCTGCTGGGCAAGAAGGACGTGGACGCGATCATCGCGTGGCAGCCCACCACCGACCTCGTCGTGTTCCGCGGTGACGGCGTCTACCTCGCCAAGCAGATCGACCTCTGGCGCAAGGCGACGGGCCGCGCGTCCGGATTCCCGGTCCACGTGTGCTACCTCGTGCGCAGCGACTTCCTCCAGAAGAATCCCTCGATCGCGCAGGATCTCAACGAGGCCCAGCGGGACGCGGTGGACATCTGGTACAACCAGCCGCAGCGGGCCATCGACATCGCCGCCGAGGTCACGAAGATCCCGAAGGACGTGCTCCAGGTCGCGCACCGGGAGACGGTCCGGATGCTCCACGGCTTGCCCGAGGAGCAGGTCGAGACGCTGATCGTGCAGCTGAAGCTCAACAAGGAGTTCGGCTTTCTGAAGTCGGACATCTGGGACAGCCCTGACCGGATCCGGAGGGAATTCTTCCACCGCGCGTGAATGGACGTGCGAGCTGAGCGGCGCCGCGCCGCGAGGCGAGCGGTGAAATCGCTCGACGAGTGGGTCGACCGACTCCATCTCCCGACGCTCACGGTCACGGCGGTCGCCGTGGTGGCGTGGTCGCTCCTCTCCTGGCGCTACGGCGCCTACGTGCTCCCCTCGCCGCGCGCGGTGGTCGGCGGCCTCGCCGACATCCTCCGAACCGGCGAGGTGTGGACGCACACCGGCGCCTCGCTCTCACGGATCCTGATCGGCTTCGGCGGCGCGGTGGGGCTCGCGCTCCTGATGGGCCTGGCGTCGTTCCTCTCGCGGCGGGCGCGGGCGGTCGTCCACGACGTCCTCGCCGTCCTGAACTCGACCTCGGTCTTCGTCTGGATCGTCCTCTCGATCATCTGGTTCGGTCTCTCGCGGTGGGCGCCGATCTTCACGACGCTCATGATCACGCTCCCCGTGGTCGCCTCGAACATCGTCGAGGGGGTCGAGAACGTGGACCGGCGCCTCCTCGAGATGGGCGACGTCTACCGCCTCGGCGGCCGGGAGAAGTTCCGGGCGATCGTCGTCCCGTCGACGCTCCCCTACCTCGTGGCGGGGATGAAGGTGGGCTTCGGCCTCGCGCTGAAGGTCTCGGTCGTCGCCGAGATCTTCGGCGTGACCTCGGGGATCGGGTACATCATGAACTATAGCCGCGAGATCCTGGCGACGCAGATGGTGTTCGCCTGGGCGCTCGTGATGGTCCTCGTGATGATGGTCACCGACAAGCTCGTCTTCGACTCGATCTCGCGGCGCCTTTCGCGATGGCGATGAAGCCACGACTGAAGCTCCGCGTTTCGGGGATCGGGAAGGACTTCCTGATCCCCGTCATCGAGACGGTCTCGTTCGGCGTCGAGGCGGGGGAGTTCGTGTGTCTCCTCGGGCCGAACGGCTGCGGGAAGACGACGCTCCTCCGCATCATCGGCGGCATCGAGCCCGCCACCCGCGGCGCCGTTCTCCTGGACGGCCAGCCGGTCGTCGCCGGCGACGCCCACAGCCGCAAGGTCGGCGTCGTCTTCCAGGAGGACCGGCTGCTGCCGTGGATGACGCTCGAGCAGAACGTGGCGCTCGTACTGAAGCCGCTCGGGCTCGGCGCGGAGGAGCGGCACGCGCTGGCCAGACGTCACCTCGTCCTCGCCGGGCTCGCGGGCTTCGAGCACTACTACCCCGGGCGCGTGTCGGGCGGCATGCGGCAGCGCGCGGCGATCGCGCGGGCGCTGGCGATCGAGCCCGACGTGCTCCTGATGGACGAGCCCTTCGGCGCCCTGGACGCGCAGAACCGCCGCATCATGCAGAACGAGGTCCGTCGCATCTGGAAGGAGACCGGGCGCACCATCCTCTTCGTCACCCACTCGATCGAGGAGGCCGTCGCGATCGGCACGACGCTCGTCATGCTGTCCGCGCGCCCCTCGCACATCCGCGAGCTGATCCGAAACGACGGCCGCGTCGAGCGCGGAAGGCTGATCGACGACCTGAACACGATGATCATGGAGGAGGTCGAGCGCCAGCAGGGGGGCGCGGCGTGAGGCGGCGGCCCGGGAGCGCGCGCCGGCGCTGGCGCGCGGCGGTCGTGGCGGTCGCGCTGAGTGTCGCGCTGCCCACGGTCGCGGCGGCGCAGGTGTTCCTCGCCTCGGCGCCCCATCCCGACTTCGCGATCGGGCCGCTCTTCGTCGTGGCGAACGTGCGCCCCGACCTCGGCCCGGTGACGGTGAACCTCTCGTGGAGCCTCACGCCCAGGCGGGGGGCGCGCGCCGCCGACATCCAGCAGGACCTCTACCTCCTGTGGCCCGCGGAGGTCGCGGAGAGCACCGCGCCCGGCCCCGCCGATTCCGCGCTCGTGCGTGAGGTGGAGCGCCGCGGCTTCGCCGTCGCCGGAAGCGGTCGACTCACCCTGAGGAGCCGGGACCGGATGCAGCTCGGCACCACCGAGCTCGGCGAGCCCCTCGAGACGACCGCCTCGTGGGTGAACTTCGCGCGCGCCGGGCCGGCCTCGAGCCAGATCGGGGCCGTCGCCTACGTGAAGATCCCGTGGACGCCGACGCTGGCCGACCCGCTATCGGTCGTCACGCTCGCGCTTCCACTCCGGGGCCTCATCGTCCGCAAGGCGACGACGTGGATCGACGAGCTCTTCTGGGGACGACGCTACGTCCTCACCGCGGGCTTCGGCGATCTGGGGCCGCTCGTGCTCCCGCTCTTCGCGCTCTACTACGAGCGCCGCGACCACGTCGTGCGCCTCGCGCGAGAGTTCTCCATGGTCATCGCGAACTTCGCGGACGCGGATCACCTCAAGATCGACGAGATCGCGCCGGCCACGGCCACGCGGCGGCAGAGCCGCGTCCGCGCCGGCGCCGAGGTCGTGGCGCTCGTGCTGGCGCCGTCCGAAGACGTGAGCGCCCAGAGTGTACGGGTGCAGTTCAAGTACTTCGGCGGCCGCATCAACTGGCGGCCGGTCGTCGTCTCCGCCGTCTTGCTGCTCCTCGGGAACTTCGCGGGCGTCCTCATCCTGAGCAAGGACGTGAGCCGGAGGCTCCGCCGGCGCCTGCGGGCGCGGCGCAGGTTCCGAACGGGCGCGGCCGCGCCGAACGGGACCGTCCCGTCTCGCGAGACGCTCGCGACCCTCGTCCCGGGGTCGACGACGTACGCCGAGGTCCTCGGCCGTTGCGGCGCGCCCGACGAGGAGCGCGAGCGCCTGGCGCCGCCGGGCCGGCGAACGCTGCTCTATCGGGAGCGGCGTGACGTGGAGCACCACGAGGTCGAGATCGAGCTGGAAGACGGGCGTGTCCACGAGATCCACTCCCGCGTGCGCCGCGGGCAGGCGACGACCGGGTCGCCACGGGCGAGGCGTTCATGAGGCGGACCCTCCGAGCAAAGGAGCACGCATGATCAAGCCCTACACCGCCGTCGGCCTGATCCCGACCGTGCGCGGGATCCGGAAGCGCCGGGACATCAAGATCAACCTCGAGCACCTGCGCCACCTCGTGAAGGCGGCGTCCTGGCTCTCGAGCCTCGACCTCCCCGTCCGGCTCATCGCCTTCCCCGAGGGCGCGCTGCAGGCGTTCAACGACGAGGTGCTCGACCTCGATCACGTGCAGTTCGCGCGCGAGTGCGCGATTGACATACCGGGCGAGGAGACCGAGGAGCTGGGGAAGATCGCCAAGGAGTACGGCGCCTTCGTCATGGCCCAGGCGAAGGCACGGCACCCCGACCTCAAGGACCGCTTCTTCAACGTCGGGTTCATCATCAATCCGCGCGGCAAGGTCATCCTCAAGCACTACAAGGTCTCACCGCTGTTCCCCGTCGAGCATTCCGTCTGCCCGCACGACGTCTACGACTGGTGGGTCGAGAAGTACGGCCGCGGCCTGGACGCATTCTGGCCCGTCGCGGACACCGAGATCGGCCGCCTCGGCATCATGATGGCGAACGAGGGCTCCTACCCGGAGAACGCGCGCGCGCTCGCGCTGAACGGCGCCGAGGTCGTCTACCGCGCGTCGTATCCGCACCCCGCCACCGGCAACGAGATCTTCGAGATCCAGAGCCGCGCCCGTGCCCTCGACAACAACATGTACATCGTCGCCCCCAACATGGGGACCTACTATCTCTTCCCGGAGGAGACGACGCCCATCGACACCTTCGGCGGCCGCTCCTTCGTCATCGACTACAAGGGCCGGATCGTCGGCCGCCAGGACTACGGCGCGGGCTCCACGTACGTCGGCGGCGTCGTCGACATCGAGGCGCTCCGCGACCACCGCGCCCGCGCACAGTGGGACAACTGGATGAAGGACCTTCGCACCGAGCTCTACCAGGTCCTCTACGAGCGGCCGATCTACCCGAAGAACCTCTACCTCAAGCGCGCGCCGATGAAGCACGCCGAATACCGTGAGAAGGTCATCAGGCGCCAGATCAGGCTGATGCACGAGCGCGGCATCTGGAAGAAGCCGGAGCGCTGAAAGGCTCCGTCGCTGGGTGCGGGCGCCGGGCGGGGTGCCCTGGGCTCCTCGGGCATGCTGCCCGGTGCCCGGCCCGGTCGTCAGGCCAACGTGTTGAATATCTGGAACATCGTCTCTGGCACGACTCCTGCCTGACAGGTGAGGTCAGAGGTAAGTGACCGGACGGGGCCTCAGGGTGGCCGAGAGGTGATGCGATGTCGATGGACCTCTGGTACGACCTGGCAGCGCGAGAGCTTCCCGATCTGGACGGGGCCATCATCGAGAGATTCCAGGGAACGGACGCGGTGCAGCCGGTGGAGGAGGAGGAGCCCGAGCCCCTGATGCCGCCGGTCGATTTCTTCTAGCCCTCGCCTCCCCGCCGCGCGGGGGTTCTAGCCGACGAGCGCCAGCAGCGCGGCGGCCGCGCGCTCGACGTCGCCCTGATGAAGCGGCGATGTCTCGACGACCAACGGCGCCGGCCCGCGCGCCCACGACCGCCAATCGAGCTTGTCGCGGGTGAAGAGGGTCACCCCGGGCGCGCCTACCGCCGACGCCAGATGGCTCACTCCCGAGTCGTTCCCGAGGTAGGCTGCCGCCCCGGCGAGGACGCCGGCCAGGGTCGTGAGCGCGGGCTCACCGAGCCGCACGGAAGGCGCCCGAAGCCTGGCGGCAAGGCCGGCGGCGGCTTCGTGGTCCGCGGGCCCCTCGTGAATGACGATCTCGATCCGCTGCACAGACGCGACGGGCTCGAGCGCCGCAGCGAAGCCCTCCGCCGGCCAGCGCTTGGCGACACCGCCCGCGCCGGGGTGGACCAGGACGAACGGCATCGAGCCGTGCCGACCCGCCCGCGCCAGGGCTCGCCCACCCTCCTCGACGAGCCTCTGTGCCACCGGGACGGCTGCGCGAAAGCGATCGGCGGCGGCTGGGGACACGCCGACCGTGGCGAGCAGGTGCTCCCAGACAGCGCGGCCCTTGGCGTAGGGTGGCGCGACGATCGCGCCGGGAACCAGGGTCGTCAGCCGCGCGACGAAATCGGCGTCCTGCGAGCCGAACCAGCAGACGACGCGCCCCGCAGTCCGGACCTCGGCGGCGACGTGGTCCGTCTCGCCCGAAAACAGCCCATCGAGCCGGAGCGCGTCGAACGCGATCGCCCGGTCCACGACGCCGAGCTCCGCGAGCAGGCCGCCGATCCGCGGCTGGCCGGCGAAGGCGAGCGGCTCGCCGGGTCGCGCCGCCTTCAGGGCGCGGAGCGCCGGCACCGCGAGCAGGACGTCGCCGAGCGCCCCGGGATGGATCGCGAGCGTCAGGGGCGCAGCAGCGCGAGGACGGCGTCGTGGAGGCGGCCGTTCGTCGCGAGCGCCGTGCCCGAGTAGATCGTCGGCCGCCCCTCGAGGTCGGTGAAGCGACCGCCCGCCTCCTCGACCAGGACCTTGCAGGGCGCCAGATCCCAGGGCTTCAGATCCAGCTCGACATAGATCTCGGCCTTGCCCTCGGCGACGATACCGTAACCCGAGTAGTCGCCGAAGCCGCGCTGGCGCTCGGTCGCATCCACGAGGCGCACGAACGGCTCCCACCGCCCCGCCTCGCGATAGAGTTTGAGGCCCGCGTGGATGAGCGTGGCGCGACCGAGCTCGGCGATGGTCGAGACGCGGATGCGCTCGCCGTTCAGGAACGCGCCGGCGCCGCGCCGCGCCGTGTACAGCTCGCCGGTCACCGGATTGTGGATGACGCCGACCGTGACCTCACCGTGCTCCTCGAGCCCGATCAGCGTCGCCCAGACCGGGATACCGCGGACAAAGTTCTTGGTCCCGTCGATCGGGTCGATGATCCATCGGACCTCCCGTGAGCCGTGCCCGCCGAACTCCTCGCCGAGCACGCCGTAGTCGGGGAACGTGCGCCCGAGGATCTCGACGATCGCCTGCTCGGCCTCGCGGTCGGCCTGCGTGACGGGCGTCGCGTCGGTCTTCAGCGTCACCTCGAAGCCGCCGCGGAAGTACTTGAGCGCGATCGCGCCGGCCGCGCGCGCGGCCTCGACCGCGGCGTCGAGCGCCTGACGGCTCACGTCTTCGCTTCCTCGCCCGGGAACGGCTCGCCGCGCTCGGCGAGTACCTTCGCGTACACCTCGAGCGCGTCCACGACGACGGGCATGCCGCCGTACGTGGCCATCTGAAAGATCACCTCGGCGACCTCGCGGCGCGTCGCGCCCACGTTGAGCGCCGCGTGGATGTGGGCGCGCACCTCGTTCGGGCGGTGGAGCGCGGTCAGCGCGGCGAGGGCGCACAGCTCCCGCTGCTTCTGCGGGAGGACCTCACGACTGTAGAGGACGCCGGTGTAGAACATCGAGAGCTCGCGCGCGAGCTCCGGGTCGAACCTCTTCCAGAGGTCGTAGCCGGCGCCGCTCGTGAGCGTGTGGAAGAGCATGCGCGCCGTCTTCTTCGTCCGCTCCTTCAGCTCCTTCTCGTCCATGGGGGCTCCATTCGCGTGGGGATCAGCATTTCATGACCGCGCGGCTCAAACCGCGCGCGCATAAGCTCCGACGGAGGCGCGACGGGAAGACGTACTCCTTGGGCATCTCGTGATAACCTCCGAGACGAGCGCGTCTCGCGGCGCCACGATAACGTAATGAAGAGGACCGCACAATGCTCAATCCGCACGTGTTCCGCGCCTACGACGTGCGCGGCCTCGTCGGCAGCGACATCACCCCCGACGTCTTTCGCCTGGTCGGCTCGGCCTACGGCACGCTCATCCGCCGCAACGGCGGACGTCGGATCGCGGTCGGCCAGGACAATCGCCTCTCCTCCGACGACCTGAAGCGCGGCTTCGTCGAGGGCGCGCTCGCGACCGGGCTCGACGTCGTCGACGTCGGCCTCGTGCCGACACCGATCCTCTACTTCGCCACGGCGCACTGGAAGCTGGACGGCGGCGCCAACGTCACGGGCAGCCACAACCCCATCGAGTACAACGGCGTGAAGATGGTCCACCCGGGCGCGGCGCCGCTCACGGAGGACGAGATCCAGCTCCTCCGCGGACTCGCCGAGCGCCAGGACTTCGAGCGCGGCCGCGGGACGCTGACGTCGCGGAGCCCGCGCGAGGACTACTTCGCGACGATCAGCCGCCTCGTGAAGCCGGCGCGGCGGCTCAAGGTCGTCGTGGATGCCGGCAACGGCGTCGCCGGGCTCTACGCGCCCGAGCTGCTGCGGCGCATCGGGTGTGAGGTCGTGGAGCTCCACTGCGAGTCCGACGGGCGCTTCCCCAACCATCTGCCCGACCCCGAGGACGAGAAGAACGTGGTGGACCTCCAGGCGCGGGTCGTCCAGGTCCGCGCCGACCTCGGCGTCGCCTACGACGGTGACGCCGACCGCGTCGGGATCATCGACGAGGGCGGCGGACGCCATGAAGCCGACCTCATCCTGGTCCTTCTCGCGCGTGACCTCCTGGCGCGCCATCCCGGGGCAAAGATCGTCTTCGACGTGAAATCCTCGCAGTCGCTCGTCGACGACATCCGGACGCACGGCGGCACGCCCGTCATGTGGAAGACGGGCCACTCGCATCTCAAGCGCAAGATGCGCGAGGAGCGGATCCTGCTCGGGGGCGAGGTCAGCGGCCACATGTTCTTCGCCGAGGACTACTACGGCGTCGACGACGGGATCCTCGCCTCCTGCAAGATCATCGAGGTCGTGGCGCGCGCCGGCGAGCCCGTCTCCAGGCTCTTCGCCTCGGTGCCGCATCTGCGGGCGACGCCTGAGCTGAAGGCGCCCTGTCCCGACGGCGAGAAGTTCCGCGTGGTCGAGGAGATCGCGCGCGAGCTCAGGCGGCGGTACGAGACGATCGACATCGACGGCGCGCGCGTCCTCTTTCCGGGCGGCGGCTGGGGCCTCGTGCGCGCGTCCAACACGAATCCGTACCTCACGCTTCGCTTCGAGGCGCGGACCGACGCCGAGATCGCCGAGATGAAGCGCGTCATCTACGACACGCTCCGCCGCTATCCGTTCGTGACTCTGCCTGATTAGTGAACGTCCCGGGGCACCCCACGCTCCGAAGCGCTCAGCCCCCGGCGAGAATCAGCTGAACGGCGGCGAGGGGATCCGGCGCCGTCGGGCAGTCGCGCGCGCCCCAGTGGCCACCCGGATCGAGCAGGACAGCGCCCATGCCCGCCGCGCGCGCGCCCCGCACGTCGACCGAGTAGAGGTCGCCGACATACGCCGCCTCGCCGGGCTCGACGCCGGCCCGCGCGAGGGCAAGGCCGAAGATCCGTGGGTCGGGCTTCTCCACGCCGACCTCGAAGGAGTCGAGCACGAAGTCGAGGTGGCGCGTGAGCCCGAGCGACTCTAGGATTTCGCGGACCGAGCCGTTGGAGTTGGAGATCACCGCGGTGCGGAGCCCGCGGTCCCGCGCGAGCCGAAGCGCCGGCTCGGCGTGCGGATCGGCCACGTTCCAGAGACCGACCGGGAGGTTGAAGGAGCGCCGCCACTCGACCACGGCGTCCACGACACGCTCGTCGCGGACGCCGAGCTCCTCGAGGAGGTAGCGCACGTAGCGGCCCGCACTCCCGCGGCTCTCCGTCGAGACATCCGGCCGCGCGGGCGCGAACAGCATCTCGTCGAGGCGCACCCGCGCGCGCCACTCGGCCCGCTGCACCTCGGCGGGCGTCACCGTGACCCCGTGGGCGGCGAGCTCCTGTGCGATCACCGCATAGTTCATCCGGAGCAGCGTGTTGCCCGCGTCGAAGAAGACGGCGCGGATCACGGCGCCACGCCACGCGCGGTCACGTTCTTGCGGCCTACCGTGCGCATCGGTCCGCACCAGCTTACCCGGTGTCGCGCCTCTTCGCCCCCACCTTCGGCCGCCCGGGCGCCGACGCCGCACCCGACGCCGGGTCCCCATCCGGTACACTAGCCGGGTGTACGCGCTCGGGCTCGCCGTCCGCTTCATCCACCTGGCGGGCATGACCCTCCTCGTCGGCGCGGCGGTGGCGATCCTCCTCGCCGGACGCACCGACCGCCCCACGGCGCTCCGCTGGGAGTCGCGCGTCCTCGCGCTCGCGCGCGCCCTCGCCATCCTGACGCTCGTCGCGGGTCTGGCGGTGCTCGCCGTGCAGACGGCGAACCTCGAGGGCCGCGCCAGCGCCGCCCTCGACCCCGCGGCGCTCGCGCGCGTCCTCCTCGAGACGCAGGGCGGTCATGTCTGGCTCGTGCGTCAGAGCTTCCTCCTGTTGCTCGCCGCGTTCCTCGCCGTGCGCTGGGACGTCGAGCACGGGATCGACTGGCGCGCCGCGCGCGGGGAGGCCGCACTCCTCGGCGCCGCGGCGCTCGTCCTCGTCGGCGCCTCCGGCCACGCGGCCGCCGTCGAGCCCGAGACCACGCGCGCCCTCGGCGTCGACGGGCTCCACCTGCTCGCGGCCGGCGTGTGGGCGGGTGGTCTCCCGCCGCTCCTCCTCCTCCTCCGCGCGGCGGTACGCGAGGAGGGCGCCGACGCGCGCCCCTACGCTGTCCTCGCGGCGCGACGCTTCTCGCGCTTGGCGCTCGCCTGCGTGCTCGTGCTGGTCCTGTCGGGCACGCTCAACGCCGCGACGCACGTCGCGACCGTCGCGGGCCTCGTCGGTACCACGTACGGCCGGCTGCTCATGGTGAAGCTCGCGCTCCTTCTTCCGATCCTCGCCCTCGCGTGGGTCAATCGTCGGCGCCACTTGCCCCGGCTCGGAGGCGACGGGGCCACCGTCGGGCGCCCGGCGATGCGGAGGCTCGCGGGCTTCGTCGGCTGGGAGGCGGCCCTCGCGCTCCTGCTCCTCGCCGTCGTGGCGGTGATGAGCGCCTCGCCGCCCGCGCGTCACGAGGCGCCCGACTGGCCGTTTGCCTTCCGCCTCACGACGGCGACGCTCCAAGATGCCCCGGCGCTCCGGACGCGCGCGCTCGTCGGGAGCCAGGTCGCGATCCTGGGCCTCGTGGGGCTGCTCGCGTCGGCCTGTCTGGGCGCGTGGCGGCTCGCGCTCGCGGGCGGCGCCCTGGTCGTCCTCGCCGCGGGCGCGGGGCTCGCGCTGCCCGCGCTCGCCGTCGACGCCTACCCGACGACCTACCTGCGCCCCTCGGTGGCCTACCAGGCTGCGTCCATCGCGACGGGCGGCGGCCTCTACCAGACGAACTGCGCCCTCTGCCACGGCCCCACCGGAGCGGGCGACGGTCCGGCCGCGAGGGGTCTGCCCCGGCCCCCCGCTGATCTCCGCGCGCCCCATACCGCGCAGCACACGGCGGGCGACCTCTTCTGGTGGATCAGCCGCGGCATCCCGCGGGCCCAGATGCCCGCGTTCGATCGCCGGCTCACGGCGGAAGAGCGCTGGGACCTCGTCAACTACCTCCGCGCGCTCTCGTCGGGCCACGCGGCCCGCGGACTCGTCGCGGGCGTGCCCGAGCGCCCGTGGCTCGCGGCCCCCGACTTCAGCTTCGCCGTCGGGCCCACGCCCGCGCGAGCCCTGGCGGAGTACCGCGGCCGACGCATCGTGCTGGTCGTGCTCTACGCGCTCCCGGGCTCGCGCCCGCGCATCGACCAGCTCGCGCAGAACTACGACGTCCTCGCCACGCTCGGCGTGGAGGTGATCGCCGTGCCCGTGGGCGCGGCGACCGACGCGCTGAAGGCGCTCGGCGCCGAGCCGCGCATCCTCTTCCCGGTGGTCACCGATGGGGCGGCGGACATCGAGGCGACGTACCGACTCTTCGCCGAGGCGCCGCACGCCGAGTTCCTGATCGACCGCCAGGGTTACCTCCGCACGATCTCGAAGAGCCGCGGCGATGCGGTCGCGCTGAGCCCGCTGCTCGCGGCGATCCAGCAGCTCAACGAAGAGAAGGCGCCGCCGCCGGCGCCGGAAGAGCACGTGCACTGTTGCAGGTGATTGACGGCGCGGTGCCTGAAGCGGTGGGCGGGGTCGCCGCGGAAAGAGCTAGCGGCGACGAGTTGTCGGCACTCTTCATTTTTCTAAAGCAACAGATTGAAGTGACGGCGCGCAACGGAGGAGACCAGACGGCAACGCTCGCGTTTCTCGAGAATCTGGCCCGCCGTTCGGGCTTCGGCTCTCTCGAAGAACAGATCCTGATTCAGCAAAAAGATCTCGCGTTCTCATCGGGTGATTGGTCCTCGTACCACAACCGTCTGAAGACCCTCGTAGATTTCTATAATGAGCGCGGAGCGTACCGGCAAGTGATCGACAAGTTGGAAGGCGAGCGTTCACGCGATTCGGCGCGCGACAGCTTTGAATATTGGCGTCTGATCGCGGAAAACGCGCGCCTGATCGGGGATCGCGAGCGAGAGCTACGGGCGCTAAGAGAAAACCATCGGCAACCGACTGTCAATCCGT
>Ga0137415_10006119_pt1 | contig 11899 bp, 10 predicted proteins | sample CZODoug3_1_1_16f_FD_183082 | JGI IMG/M metagenome (GOLD analysis project Ga0137415, IMG submission 183082) | Vadose zone soil fungal communities from Angelo Coast Range Reserve, California, USA - CZODoug3_1_1_16fungal (Hybrid Assembly) | ecosystem: Environmental > Terrestrial > Soil > Vadose...
AATCGTGCCGGAAAGAATTTCGTCGAGCCACGCCGCTACCCCTCGGCCGTCGAATGCGCTCAGGTAACGCGTCTCCTTCCCGGGGAGCGGAGGAAAACTGCTATACCGGTCGCACTTGCTGAACGCCACCAAATCGGCTTCGGCGATTTGCCGCTCGAATAAAAAATCAATGTGCGGATCGCGGCCCTCTTCCGTAGCGCGCCCTGGATCCACCAACACGGTCAGTGGCGCCAGCCGGTACCGGTCGAGATATCCGCTCTTCAGCGGTTGCAGAATCGTGGCCGAGAGATCCGTGCAACTGCCCACCGGCTCGGCGAAAATCACATCGGGCGCATACCGGCTCAGCTCGCCGGCGGCATCCAGAAAATCGGAGAAGCGGCAACAGAAGCAGCCGCCCGTGACTTCCGAAACGTCCAGGTCGCGGGCGCGCGCGTAGGCCGTATCCACCAACTCGTCACCCTGATCGTTCAGGATCGCGGCCGGCTTCAATCCCTGCTGCCGCAACAGCCGGGCGGCGGCCAGAATCACCGGAACGGTGACGTACCCACCGGTGCCGACCACGGCGTCCGGCCGGAAGCGCCGGATGGCGCGCGACGCCAGCACATAGGCCCAGGGCATGACATAGGGAAGCCGGAGGTTCCGCCAGATCGCGTCTGTGTACAGGCCCGCGGCCGGAATCGCTTGAAAGGGAATGCCGTGGCGGGGGATGACCTGCGCTTCCAGTCCGGTCTTGCTGCCCAGGTAGAGGACCTGCCCCTCAGGGTCCTTCCGCGACAACGCCTGCGCGATCGCGATCGCGGGGAACAGGTGCCCACCCGTACCGCCGCCCGAGATCAACACGCGCATGTCGTATCCAGCCCACCTTCTCGCCTTGCACGGCGATGTTCATCAGTATGCCGACCGCGAGCAACGAGATGGCCAGGGAGGAGCCGCCGTAGCTGATGAACGGCAGCGGGATGCCGGTCGTGGGCAGGGTCACTGTCACGGCCGCGATATTGATCACCGCCTGGGCGGTGATCCAGGTGGTGATGCCGCAGGCCAGCAGGGACCCGAACAGGTCAGGGGCGCGCAGCGCGATGCGATATCCCCGATAGGTGAAGAGGGCGAACAGGGCCAGCACGGCCGTGGTGCCGAGCAGCCCGGTCTCCTCCCCCACGATGGCGAAGATAAAGTCCGTGTGGGCAAACGGGAGCCACTGGTATTTCTGAATGCTCTGGCCCAGGCCGACGCCGAAAATCCCGCCGGAGCCGAGCGCCAGGATCGACTGGATGGACTGGAAGCCGCTGTTCAGGGGGTCGGCCCAGGGGTTCAGGAACGCCATGATCCGGTGAAACCGGTACGGCTCCATGCGGATCAGCGCGGCGACGGCCAGGGCGACGATCGCGACCAAGAGCAGCACGTGGCGCTTGCGTGAGCCCGCCACCAGGAACTGGGTCAGCATGATGGCCGCCAGGATCAAGGTGGTGCCCAGGTCGCGCTCGAGCATGACCAGGCCGGTGATCAGCGCCAGCAGCGCCAGGAAGGGGAGCACGCCTTCCTCGACGGAGTGCAGGCGGTCGCGCCGCCTCTCCAGCCAGGAGGCCATGAAGAGCAGCACGGCCACCTTGGCCAACTCGGCCGGCTGCATCTCCAGCGGGCCGAACTTGAGCCAGCGGCGCGCGCCGTTGCTGGTCACGCCCAGGTGCGGGACGAACACCAGCAGCAGCAGGGCCAGGCTGGCGAGCGCCAGCGGCCGGACCAGCGGACGCAAGCGGTGATAGTCGAGCTGCGCGCAGCCCCACAGCAGACCGGCCCCCAGCACCAACCAGACCAGCTGGCGTTCGAAATAGAAGGCGGCGTTGCGGTGCCACAGCCAGCCCTGCGACTCGGATGCGGAGAAGACCATCACCAGCCCGAAGGCCGCCAGCCCGCCCACCGCCAGCATCAGGCCGCGGTCGCCGCGGCGCCAGAGGGTGCTCCATCCCGGCAGCGACGCCGGCATGGACACCAGGGTGAGGCCGCGATGCCGCTTCATGCGCCGACCTCCGCGCGCACCGCGGCCTTGAAGCGACGACCGCGGTCCTCGAAGTCGGTGAACATGTCGTAGCTGGCGAAGGCGGGCGACAGCACGACCACCGAGCCCAAGGAAGCGGCGTGCGCCGCCCGGCGCACGGCGTCCTCCAGGTCGTCGGCGCGTTCGGCGCGAACCAGTCCATGCGCGCGCACCCGCTGCACCAGCTCGTCCCCGGTCTCCCCCATCGCCACCAGCGCCGCGGCGCGCTGGGCGATGACGCGCGCCAATGGGTCCAGGTCCATGCCCTTGTTGCGGCCACCGGCGATCAGAATGATCGGCTCTCGGAAGGCTTCCAGCGCCCGCGATGTCGAGTCGGGCGTGGTGGCCTTGGAGTCGTTGTACCAGCGAACCCCATGGAAGGTCCCCACCAGCTCCAGGCGGTGCTCGAGTCCTTTGAAGGCCAGCACCGCGGCCCGCATCCGGTCGGGCGGAACCCCGGCGGCGTGGCCGGCGGCGACCGCCGCCAGCACGTTGCTCATGTTGTGCTCACCGGGGAGCGGCACCTCCGCGGCCGGCAGCACGCGGGTGCCGGCCACGGTCAGCCACCCGTCCCGGAGGACCGCCCCGTCCAGGTCGGCCCGCCGGGTGCTGAACGGCAGCGCTCGGCCGCGCGTCCGGGCGCGAAAGTACTCGTACGACGGGTCGTCGGCATTCAAGATGGCGGCGTCCTGGGGCGTCATGAAGGCGATGGCCCTGGCCTTAATCTCCCGGTAACGCTCGAACGTCAGATGCCGGTCGAGATGGTTCTGGCTGACGTTGAGGATGGCGCCGATGCGCAGCCTGGGCTGGTCAACCGACTCCAGCTGAAAACTGCTCAGCTCGAGCACCATCCAGCTGGCAGCGGTCACCTGGTCCAGCCGGTCCAGCACGGTCTCGCCGATGTTCCCACCGCGGATGACGCGCAGGCCGCCCGCCGCGAACACGTCCGCCGTCAGCGCGGTGGTCGTGGTCTTGCCGTTGGTGCCGGTGATGCCGGCGATGGGCGCCGGGCAAAAACGAAAGAACAAATCCATCTCGCTGGTCACGGCGATGCCTCGTCGCCGGGCGGCCCCCACCAGGGGCAGGTCCCACGGCACGCCCGGGCTGACCACCACCAGGTCGCGACCGTCCAGGTCGGCCTCCGAGTAGCCACCCAGGCGACCCTCGACACCGGCCGCCTGCAGGGCCGCCCGCAGCTCCGGGGTGTCGCTCCGGTCCACCACGCGCACGCCGCCGCCCTGCTTCTGGATGAAGCTGGCAGCGGCCCGCCCGCTGCGTCCGAAGCCGATGACCAGAGCGCGCGCGTGGTCCACGTTCATACCGTCCCGCCCGCCGGTGCCAGGGCGATGGTGAGCAGCGCCGCGATCAAGGCAACGGCCCAGAAGGACAGGGCGACCCTCGTGTCGGACCAGCCGCCCAGGATGAAGTGGTTGTGGAGGGGCGACATCCGGAAGATTCGCCGGCCGGTGCGCTTGAAACTCGCCACCTGGGCGATGACGGACACGGTTTCGGCCACGAGGACGAGGGCCAGCAGCGGCAGGTACCAGAGCAGCCCCCCGACGATGGCCGCCGCCACCAAGGCATTCCCCAACGCCAGGCTGCCGGTGTCCCCCATGAACACCCGCGCCGGAGCGACGTTGTAGACCAGGTAGGCCAGCAGCAAGCCGGCGAGCACGGCCGGCAGCCAGGCGGCCCCCGAATGATGGCCCCGGAGGGCGATCACCGACAGGGTGAAGAAGGCGATGGCCCCCACGCCGGCGGATAGCCCGTCGCTCCCGTCGGTGAGGTTGAACGCGTTGGTCCCCGCCACAAAGGCCACGGCGCCCAGCGGGATCAGCCAGGCGCCCAGGTTCACCGCGTGCCAGAAGGGCACGGCCTGGACGGCAAAGCCCCACCGCCACGCGAGAAACGCCAGGGCGAGACCGGTCAGCAGCTGGACCAGGATTTTCTCCCGCGCCCGCAGCCCAAGGTTTTGCCGGGCCAGCACCTTGCGCAGGTCGTCCACCAGGCCCAGCCCGCCGCCGGTGAGCAGCGCCAGCAGCACCAGGCCCCCCGCGCGGCTCCGATCGGCCACCAGGTAGAAGATCAGACCCAGCACCAGGAAGACGATCCCACCCGCGGTCGGCGTTCCCGACCGGCTCTGATGCGACAACGGCCCCTCCGCGCGGATGGGTTGTCCCACGCCCGCTCTGGCCAGCCAGCCGATCACCATCGGATACACCGCCGCCCCCGCCGCAAACGCGAGGACGAACGCGAGCAGCGCTCGAAGGACCATCAGGGCTGCTCGAGGGCCTCGACGAGCCGCTCCAGCCGCATGCCGCGGGAGCCTTTGATCAGCACCACCGTGTCGGTCGAGAGCAACGGCTCCAGCCGGGTGAGGGCCACATCCACCCCCGACACGGCCGACGCCCGCTCGGGAGTCATCCCAGCTCCGCGGGCGGCCGCCACCACGCGATTGGCGTAGGCGCCCAGGACGAACAGATGATCCGTACTCTGTGCCGCCATCCGGCCGAGCTCGTCGTGCGCCTGGTCGGCGTGGTCTCCCAGCTCCAGCATGTCGCCCAGCACCGCCACCCGCACGGCGCCGCTGGGGGCGGTCCGGAGCACGGACAGGGCGGCCCGCATCGATCCCGGGCTGGCGTTGTACGTGTCGTCGATCAACCGGGCCCCGCCGCGCCCGGACAGCAGGCTCATCCGGTGGACGCCGGTCTGAAAGCTCCGCAGTGCGGATGCGATGGCCCGGGGGTCGAAGTCGAACTCGAGGGCGATCGCCGCGGTGGCCAGGGCATTCGAGATCAGATGCTGGCCTGGGACCCGGAGGAAGACGTCGGCGTCACCCTGTGGGGTCTTCAGACGAAAGGTGCTGCCGTCCAGCCCGTGGAGGCGGACCTGGTCCGCCCGCACCTCGGCCTGCTTGGAAAACCCAAAGGTCCGGCTGCGCCGGGCGATGGCGGCCATCTTAAGGACGTTGTCATCGTCGGCGTTCAGCACCGCCAGACCGTCGGGGCGCAGACCTTCGACCAGCTCCCGCTTGGCGGCGGCCACGGCCTCGATGGAGCCCAGGTACCCAACGTGTGCGATGCCCACGTTGAGAACCGCCGCGATCGACGGGGGCGCCATGCTGGTCAGCTCGTGGATCTCGCCGGGACGCGACATCGCATACTCCAGCACCAGCGCCCGGTCTGCCGCCTCAAGATCGAAGACGGTCATGGGGATCCCGGTGTAGGTGTTCAGGTTGCCCTCGCTCTTGCGAAGGCGCAGGCGCCGGCCCAGGACGTGGGCGACCATCTCTTTGGTCGTGGTCTTCCCGGCGCTGCCGGTGATCCCCACAACGGGAACCGGGTGGGCGTCCACGATGCCCCGGGTCAGGTCCACCAGGGCGCGCCGGCTGTCCGGCACGCGCACGATCGAGACGCTCGCGGGAGCCGCGGCTGGCGCCAGTTCGCACAGGACCGCCGCGGCGCCGCGCTCGACGGCCTGGCCCATAAACGCATGACCATCCAGGGCCTCGCCCTTTAACGCGACAAAGAGACCCCCCGGGGTCACGTCCCGCGAATCGGTGTAGAGGTGCGTCAGGGGCTGCGCAGGCGGACCGCTGACCAGCGTGCCGCGGGTGTAGGCGACGACTTCATCGACCCGCGGTCCCATCCTGTACACATTAGCCGCCTTCCTGCTGGTGGCTTTGGGCCGCAGGAGCATCACTGGGGCGCGATATTCCATTGGGTGATGAGCGCCGAGGCCACCGTCTTCCAGATGGGGGCCGCCACGTACGCGCCTTCGAACAGGATCTTGGGCTTGCGGACGATGACCAGCATGGTGAACTGCGGGTGATCAACGGGGACGAACCCGACAAATGACCCGATGACCTCGCCCGGCGGATAGGCGCCGTTCTCGGGGATGTTGGCGGTCCCGGTCTTGCCGGCAATCTTGCCGCGAAATCCATCGATCCGAGCGGCATACCCGGAGCCGTGCTCCACCACCCCGACCATCATCTGGCGCATCTGGTTCACCGTGGTGGGAGCCAGCACGTGGCGGATCACCTTCGGCTCGACCGGGTGAGCGACCCCGCGGGCATCGATGACCTGGTCCACGACGTGCGGCCAGACCAGGTCGCCGCCGCTGGCGATGACGTTGATCGCCCCCAGCATTTGAATCGGGGTGACGTCGACGCCCTGCCCGAACGAGGCGGTGGCCAGCTCCACCGGTCGCCAGGTCGAGTACGCGCCCAAGATCGCATTCGCCTCGCCTGCTAGATCGATGTTGGTTCGCTGGCCGACCCCGAACTGGGACAAGGACTCGAAGAAGGCGGAGCCTCCTTCCAGCTGCTCGGCCTTGATGGCACCCACGTTCAACGACTTCTCCAGCACCTGGGTCATGGTCACGACACCGTGGGCCTTGTTGTCCCAGTTCTTGATCCGGTAGCCCCCGATGACCACGCTGCCCGTCTCATTGAACGTCGTAGACGGCGTAATGGCATGCCGATCGAGGGCGCCGGAGAGGGTCACGACCTTCATCACCGAGCCAGGCTCATACAGGTCGGACACGTTGGAATCGACGAACAGGCGCGGGTTCTGGCCGGCGACCGTGCTGAAGAGGTTGGCGTCATAGGTAGGGACGTCCGCCCAGGCCACGATGCGCCCGGTGGTCGGCTCCATGATCAGGATTGAGCCGCCCTCGGCCCCGACCTTTTTGACGCCGTCGGCGAGCGCGCGCTCGGCCGCCACCTGGATGGCGCCGTCGATGGTCAGCTGGAGGCTCGCCCCATTGATGGGCTCGACGCGCGTCCGATCGCTGAGCACAATCGGCCGGCCGGTGATATCGCGGAAGGTGGCCTCGTAGCCATTGGTCCCGGCCAGCTGCTGGTCGTAATAGCCCTCGATCCCGTAGGCGCCCTGACCGCTGTCGTTGACGAAGCCGAGCAGGTTGGCGGCCAGGCTGGTGCCAGGCACGGCGCCGTCGAGATAGCTCCGTTGCGACTCGGCGATTTTTCCGATCCCTGGCTCAGCCAGCGCATCGACCTGGTGCGCCACCGAGGCCGGCACCCGCCGTTTCAGATAGACGAACTTGCGCGTGGTGGAGAGCTTGGCCAGCAGGTCGGCGGGTACCAGCCCGAGCACCGCCCCCAGCCGGTCCGCCACCTCGGCCCGGTCGACCGTCGGAATCAGGTCCGGCGAGGCAAAGATGCTGAAGACGGGGGTGTTCGTGACCAGCGGGGCGCCGTACCGATCGAGCAGGCGGCCGCGCACGGCGGGCAGCACCAGCCGGTCGTCGTGCTGGGCTCTGGCCACGGCGGCCAGGTCGCGGTGCCGGATGCCCTGCCAGTACCCAAGCCGCCCCAGCAGCACGAGGTACGCCAGCAGCGCCAGGGCGAGCAGGCTGAGCACCCGAGCCCGCGGCTCGACATCCTCGACTGTCTTCATGGGCCCCCAGAACGGAGGGTTAGGGGCCGGCTTCGACGTCCAGCGGCCGGCCGATCACACCGCTGAGCACGGCCAGCACGCCGGTCCAGATCCCGCCCCGCCCCTGCGCCGGCCGGGGAGCCAGGGCAATCGGAGACGTAGCGCCGCGGACATACTGCCAGCGCGATGGGCGGCTCAGCCCGAGGGCGACCGCCGCCGCGTCCACTCGATTGGCGGCCCGCGCCTGGGCCAGTCGCGCCTGCAGGTCGTCGCGCTCGGCCTGGAGCTTGGCTTGCTCCTGCTTCAGCGCGCTGATTTGATAGCTCTGCTGGGTCGCGGCAGCCGACTGGGCTACCAGCACCAGGGCGGCCGCCAGCACCACCAGGCCGGCCACCAGCGGCTGGCCCGGGAACCGAGCCCGGCTCCGACGCGCACGCGAAGGGGGGGACGTGCGCGCCGGAGTGGTCGACTCGGGCCGGCGAGGCCGCAAGACCAGTAGACGCCCAGGAGGGAGGGGTTCTACCATGCGACCTCTTAGATATGGACTTGTCCGAAGAATTCGATGACGCTCATAGCTTCTCCGCAATGCGTAATTTGGCCGACCGAGCCCGGGGATTCGCGCGGATCTCGGCTTCGCTCGCCCGGATCGGCTTTCTGGTCACGACCCGGACCGAGCGGCGATGTCCACAGATGCAAACGGGCGCGTGGGGCGGACAGACACAATCTGTTGCTTCGACGTTGAAAAGATCCTTTGCAATCTTGTCCTCGAGAGAGTGGAAGGTGACGACCCCAAGGCGCCCATTGCGAGCGAGGAGAGGAATAGCGGCCTTCAATCCCGCGTCGAGCGCCTCGAGCTCGCGGTTCACCGCGATGCGAAGCGCCTGGAAGGTTCGGGTGGCGACGTGGATATCCCGGGGCCAGGCGCCCCTGGGAATCGCTCCGGCGACGACGTCAACGAGATCTTTGGTGGTCCGAAATGGTTGGCGCGTCCGCCGGGCCACGATGCGCTCGGCGATGCGGGCCCCCCACCGTTCCTGCCCGTAGCTCAATATGATCCGTCGCAGCTCGCTGGCCGGTTCTCGGTTCAGCACGTCGGCGGCGGTCCACGGTTCGGACTGGTCGAGCCGCATGTCGAGCGGCCCATCGCGCTGGAAGCTGAACCCGCGCTCCGGGTCATCCAGCTGCAGCGACGACATCCCGAGGTCGAACACGATGCCGTCGGCGCCGCCGGTCAGCTCCTGGGCGACGCGACCCAGGTCGGCGAAGTTGGCGTGGACCAGGCGAAGCCTGACGTCGGGCGGCACCAGCTCCAGCGGGAACCGCGCGATGGCGCTGGCGTCGCGGTCCAGGGCGAGAACGCTCCCGCCTGGGCGCACGCGCTCGAGCAGCGCGAGCGTGTACCCGCCGCCGCCCAGGGTCGCATCCACCATGGATTGCCCTGGGGCGGGTCGAAGGCCGGTTATGACTTCTTGTAAAAGTACAGGTCGATGCCCGGCCCCGCCGGGCGGAGGGTCGTGACGGGGGTGGTCGCGGGCCTCATCGGTCGTTGCTGCGCTCCCGTTCGGCCACCCGGTCCTGGATCCGCGTGTACTCGTCCGGCGTGGCATCGCCAATCCGTCGCCATGCCTCGTCGTTCCAGATTTCGATCAAGTTGTTGACCCCCACCACGGCCGCCGCGGCTCCGATCCCGGCGTATGAGCGGTGGTCGGCCGAAAGGACGATGCGGCCCTGGGCGTCGAACTCGCATTCCCGGGCCGAGCCGAACAGCATCCGTTGCAATTTCCGCTCCTCGGCTGCCGTCGTGGACGTGATCCGCATCCTGTCCTTTACCCTGGCCCATTCCTTGGGCGGGTAAACCTGCAAGCAGCCCTCGGCGCCCTTGGAGATGACCGTGCCGGCCGGCAGCTGCTCCCGGAACCGGGCCGGGATCGCCAGCCGTCCCTTGGCATCCACCGCGTGGCGATAGGTCCCTAGAAACATCAGGCCTGCCTTGCCGTGTGGTCACTGTTCCCCACTTAGCCCCACTTTTTCCCACCGACACGCGCAACCCTACCACCGTGACACACAGCTGTCAAGGAAATGTGCCCCAGATTTAGTGGCATGGTGTCGCGGCCTTTTGGATGCCCCTAGATGTTGTGGTCAGGCCGAAAACGAGCTCAGAAAGCGGTAGCTTCGTGGGGCGGTGGACGCGCCCGAATGGCCGCAAATGTCGTCGGCCTGTGAGGGTCGCGCGGCAACAACGCTTGTTGCCGCGCCGTTCGGACCTAGCCGAAGCCAGGACTAGCATTCCGTGCCGGAGGAAAGGATCAGCGGCATTGTCAGCCCTGCTGACCGCCGCGCCAAGGGAAGGGACCGGCTGGGTCCCTTCTCTTGGAGAGTGCGAGTCCGCCGATAAGCCGAGTTCTGTGCCCCGCCTCAGCCGGCCGAAGCCGACACGTGCGCGGAGCGGCAACCATCCATCTTCGACGCCGATTGCCCGGCGCCTCAAGCGACCGTACCCGGGGACTGGCCGAGCCAGCCGTCGTCCCCCTATTCGGTCTTGCTCCGGGTGGGGTTTACCTAGCCAGCCGGTCTCCCGGCTGCTGGCGAGCTCTTACCTCGCCGTTTCACCTTTGCCGGCGCTTTCGCGCTTAGGCCGTGTACTTTCTGTGGCACTCTCCTTCGGGTTGCCCCGACCGGGTGTTACCCGGCACCGTGCTCTGCGGAGCTCGGACTTTCCTCGACGGGACCGGTTCCCGCCGCGGTTGCCTGACGGACTCGCGCCCCGATTCTACCCCAGCCCGGATCCACCGATCGGACGACGCAGATTGGGATGCGGGGCGTGCCGAGCCGAAGGAGGCGACGAGCACGGGAGGGAGCGCATCCGTCGATGCGTGACCGACCGCGCGCAGGAGACGACGCCCGGATCGGCCGCATCCGCGCCCAAGATGCGAGTTTGTTCCGGCGGATTCGGGCTCCGGCCACATCCGCGCCCGAGATGCAAGCTCGACTTCGGTGGATCCGGGCTAAGCCCGAATCCGGGCTAAGCTAACTCCGGGACCCCGGGGGCCGTTTCTTGACCGCCTCCTGCTTTTCGATCATCGATGTGGGGCGTCCTCGGCGCGGCGCCGCCGACCCCGGGACGGTGGGCGGGGCGGCTCTCGGCGAGAACGGTTCTTTCCAGGTGGGCGCGGGCGCCGTCGATCGCGCATCAGATCGGTTGCGCAGGGCGAGGAACGGTCGTTCGATAGCCAGGTGCAACAGCGAGGCGGCCACCAGCAGGACGGCCACGTCCAGAAACGCGTCCGCGAAACGCATCGACCCCGTTAGCCGCGTCCAGTGCAATTGAATGACCGAGTGCAGCAGATAGAGCGGATACGTGAGTTCGCTCAGATAGGTCACGCCCATCATCAGGGTGGCCGAGGTCCGCGCCGGCCATTCGAGCTGGCTCAGGAACGGCATCAGCATGGCAATCGAGAGGTTGAAGGCCAGAATGCCAAAGATCCGGTAGGCGCCCGTGTCGGCAACCCCGGCGGCCAGGTTGCCTGCCAGGAAAACCAGTCCGAGCACGAACAGGGTCCGGCGCCGGCTGATGACTTGGGTGACCCACCAGGAGGCATTTAGCGAAGCCGCCGCCAGCAAGGCACCCACGACCAGACCTTCGAACCGAGCTTGAGGAGTGACGAGGATGCCGGGGCCCCATTCCATCGGCGTCGTCAGGAGCAAGGCGCGGATGGTGGTCGGGACGAGCAGCGCGGTCAGGCCGAGCCCCAGAATCAGTCGCCCGCTGCGAAGGCCCACCGTCAGCAGCACGACGAACGGGAGCAGGAGATAGAACCACTCTTCCGCCACCAGGGACCATGACACTCCGTAGGCGTTTGGGGGGATCACGGTCTGAAGGAAAAGGGCGTGGGTGACCAGCAGGGGTACGGTCAATGGGTCGGGAAAGTTCTGGTGATCGAGCCAGCGATATCCGAGGAAAACCGCCAGCAGCATGAACCAGTAGGGCGGAAGGGTTCGTACCCAGCGGCGGGTCCAGAAGCGGACGGCGAACCCCAGCGGACTCCTGAACCGGCTGCGCATCCGCAAGACCTGTCGGGTAAGCAGCCAGCCACTCAGCACGAAGAAGATATCGACCGCCAGGTAGCCGTCGGCGTGAACGACGGTGGTGAACACGTTTCGACCGAAGCCCCTGATCACATTTCCGTGAAAGGCGACGATCGTGAGGGCGGCCACAATTCGAAGAATGTCCAGGCCAAGGACCCGCGGCCTCCGATAGTGGTCCAGAAGCGACTCGCCCAGCTGCCTGATGGTGCGCCGGTGGCCCACCCTCGGTGCGGCGGCTCGCTGAGGGCGGGCGGATTGGGCCCCATGCATCGCCACTTCCTAGATTGTTCCGTGCATCCTGCCCGTCGCGATATGTGACGACGGACCCAGTGTCCCGGGGTCTCCGCCGTTTCGGCCACGCGCCGTTACCCTCAGAAGCCTC
>Ga0137415_10006120_pt1 | contig 11899 bp, 8 predicted proteins | sample CZODoug3_1_1_16f_FD_183082 | JGI IMG/M metagenome (GOLD analysis project Ga0137415, IMG submission 183082) | Vadose zone soil fungal communities from Angelo Coast Range Reserve, California, USA - CZODoug3_1_1_16fungal (Hybrid Assembly) | ecosystem: Environmental > Terrestrial > Soil > Vadose...
CTGGCAGACGAAAACGACGGGTAGTTTCCACACCGAGGCCAAGTTCATCGATTCGTGGAACGCTCCTATGTTGCTGGCGCCGTCACCGAAATTGGCAACGCTCACGCGTCCATCGCCGCGCAACTGCGACGCCAGCGCCATGCCGCAGGCGATCGGCATGCCCGCGCCGACGATACCGGTCGTTACCATGCAGCCGGTGGCCGGGTGCGTTATGTGCATCGTTCCACCCTTGCCTTTGCATGTGCCGGTGGCGCGGCCTGCAATTTCCGCCCACAGCAGTTTGCTCGGAACGCCTTTCGCGAGCATGTCGTGGACTCCGCGATAAATCGTGGTGATGTAATCGCGTTCGTTCAAGATTACGCAAATGGCGGCGGGTATCGCTTCTTGGCCCCGCGCCGAATAATACGGAGCAGTCAACCTTCCCGCTCTCGTCGCGGCAGTGATGCGGTCGTCGTTGAATTTAATCAACGTCATTTTCCGGTAGATTTCGACGAGAGTATTGCTATCCGGCGCAGCGTCGGCCATATGATCTCCTCCTGGTCTGTTCGAGAGTCGACGTTACTTCACGTTGACCCTGGGTTCACCGAGAACAAGGGTCTCTAAAACGCGGTGAAAGTTCAGCGTTTCCATCTCCTGGACTGGGTTCGGCCGCGCAAATCGGAAGCCGCGCGACTTCATCCCCTTGTGTACGCGCCGGATGTTGGCAATATCCTGATCGACGATGAGCCCAAAACTTTGGCCCTCGACGTCCTTGTACACTCTGCGCTGAAGTTTGGGCTCGCCGCCAGGCACGTAACGCTTCAGTGACCAGATATTGAAGATGCAACTGTCGGGATTGTCGCCGTTCGGTCGCGCGCGGTACCACACCGCGCCATCCCAGTAGGGCAGAGTTACGCTATTCGGGAACACATGCCAGTCCGACCCGGCCCGATCGAGCGTCTGCCAGTCGAGTCCCTTCGGGTAGCCCGCGCCCTCGACTTCGGCGGCCTGCCGACCGAATTCAACGGCGTTGGCGAATGCCGTGGCGGTATCGCCGGTAGGAGGGGTTTCCGTTAACAGCCTATGAGCGGCGGTCGCATCGCGGTCGGTAAAAATGGCAGCGAAATCGCGTTCCATCATGTCAAAAAACTCGACCACTCCAGGGCGGACGTCGGCGGGTTTGGGCATGTTCAAACGAGGGGAAGGTGCTCCGGGGGCATCGCGTGACCCCCAATACCCAAAATGCGAATGTTTGCCGCGCGCGAAGCTCTTGGTGTAATCGTTGCCTTGTAAGGGCAAGAGTTGCGAGTGTGTAGCCGCGACGTGGTAGCCGTCCATGAACGCTTCCATCGCAACTTTCCAGTTTGCCGGCAACGTGAGTTCCAGGTACCAGCGATACCGCAGATTCTCATACTCAAACGGGTCGAGGTACTCTTGGATCGGATGGAGAAACTCGGCCAAAGGTTCACAGGTAGGGTCCATGTTGATGAACACGAATCCGCCCCAGGTGTCGACCTTGCACTCGATCAAGTGCAGGTCGGCCAGTTTGAGCGTTTCGCCGTAGTCCCCGGCGTCCTGTACCGAAATGCACTTTCCATCGAGATTGTATGTCCAGCCGTGGTAACGGCAAACGAACGCCTGCTTGCGGCCGCAGCCCTCGGTAAGTTGATTGCCGCGGTGCGGACAGGTGTTGTGGTAGGCCTTGACAGTGTTTTCATGGCTCCGAACGACGATGATTGAATCATCCGCGACCTCATAGGTCACGAAATCGCCGATCTCCGGGATCTCCTCCAGCCGACACGCTACCTGCCAGGTCTTCGGCCAAAGATTCTTCTTCTCGAGGTTCAGGAATTCCTGGGAAAGGTAATTATCCTTGCTGATAAAAGCAGCGGTACTGTTGGTTTCGCCGTACCAGCCATACATTTCGCCGGGGATAGTACCGTGCATGTTTCAAGTGCTCCTAATCACCACTGTACCGCGATCCGATACCGATATAATGCATGTTGCATGTAAAATAAGCAAAGCACACCGTGAGTTAACGACCCTGCGAGCGCCGCGGAAATAGTATTACAGCGGCCGTAATTCCGCTTACCCGGCCGGGTTCCTGAAGTTCGCTGAACTCTTACCGGATGCCGAGCGCCGTGTGGTTGGGTTAGCCGCGTCCGGCTGCTCAATGAGCGAGTAAATCGATAGACCCTGCAGCGCGAGTCCGTGTCCGAGATCGTCGAGCAGGAGCCGCTTCAATTGCTGCGTGACCAGGAGCCTGGTATTTCGCATAGTCACCGGCGGCAGGCTTGCGAGTTGATGCGCCAATTCAGTCGCACGAGCAAGCAATCGTTCCCGGGGCAAAACCTCGGCCACGACGCCCGCAGCGAGCAACTCGGCTGCATCGAGTTTGCGACCGCTCAGCAAGAAGTGTCGACCCCGGTTGGGGCCGAGCATTTCCATCCATATTGCATGAACGCCATCGCCCGGCGTCACCCCGGCAGGAATGTGAGCGGCATCCTGTATGTACGCATCCTCCGCGGCGAGCACGATGTCTCCCAGGGCCGGCAGCTCCGCATGGATGGCCGCCGGACCGTTGATCACGCCGATTACAGGTACCTCGATGTTCATCAGGTTCATCAGCAGGTCGCGACCTTCGTGCATGAGGCGCGACCAAGATTCGGCGTTCAGCGTCGGATATTCTGCGATGTCACCCTCCGTGCAAAATCTGTCGCCGGTACCCGTGAAAATCACAATACGATTGTCTCGATCATGTCCCACATCGAAGAAGGCCTTGCCCAGTTGCGCCTGAATACTGCTTTCAAGGGCTCCCCACTTCAGCGATCCACCGTCGCTATGCACACGCATCGTCAATACCGCGTCGCTGCGCTCGATGGAAATGTTGGGGAAGCGGTTTCGATACTCCTCGAAGTGGCTCACTAGTCAACGTCCTCTTCTGAAACTTACTCCGCGCACGCGATGCAAGGGCCCCAGGTCCGAAGGCGCCATCCCACGCAAGGGCGCGCGCAGGCGGGCCGGTATCGCCAGCAGCACGCAGAGACAAATGGCGCACACCGCCGCAATATACGCAAAGGCCAGCGTGTAAGCATGACTGCTGGGAAACACCCCGACGCCGTGTCGCGGGTCCCTCACCGTGTCCGATGCCAAAATCTTAAATAGAATCTGTGATGCGACCGCCATAGCGATTGCGAGAACGACGCTGGCCATTCCCGTCGCTTCGCTGGTGCTCTCGGGCGGCGTGGCTTCGACGATCAAGTTGTAGATGGCGCTGAAAACGAAGGAAAGTCCGATCATATTCACTACTGCCGTGCCAATTACGACCGGAAACGAGGCGTGCTCGTATGTCAATATTGACCATGCGCCAAGCACGATGATTGCACCGTACAGCGACGCGCGCCGGGCGCCATACCGGCTCGCCATCCTGCCGCTCATCGGCGATGCGATGGCCGATGTGCTGGCTTGAGCAAGAAACGCCCAACCCGCTGCCGTTGCAGTCAACCCGAAGCCGACGTGCGTCCACGACGGCTGCTGCAACAGTAGCGACAGCATTTGGCCAACCTGAATACAACCCAGACCCATGCACGCCATGGCACAATTGGCGAGCAGTACCTGGCGCCCCAAGAGCAAGCGGATATTGATCAGCGGGATAGTTTGACGGAGCTGATGGCGCGCCCAGATTAAAAGCAATATCGAACAGGGAATGATGAGACCGGTCGCCCACGGCCAACCCCAAACACGTATTCGGTCGACGCCGATCAGAACCCCGGCGATAGCGGGGGCAAAGAGTATCCCGCGCACGAAGTCGATACGCTCGAGGTTTGCCGGCCGGTGTCCCTGTTTGGGAACCAGTTTGACTACGGCAATCATTGCCACAGCGGCGAGGGCAGTTTTCATCAGGAAGGCCCCGTGCGAGGCAAAGTGGTCAGTGACCCAACCGGCGAACAGGTACGTGATGCCTGCGCCCACGATGCCGGCGGCCGATATGACGCCGACCGCGAACGAGACCTTCCGAGGCGGCAGCAATTCGCGTGCCAATCCAATATCCAACGGAGTCAGGGATCCCGCCAAGCCCTGCATCGCGCATCCGACTATGAGACCTACGAGACTTGGCACAACCGCGCTGATGGCGGCGCCGGAGCCAGAGATTGCGAGCGCGATCAGTATCATGAGCCTGCGGCCAAGCAAATCACCCAAACGCCCGCACAGAGCGGACCCGCAGGCCGAGAACAACAGATACGAAGTGACCGCCCAGCCAACATTGTTCGAGCCGGCATATTCCTTGTAGAGGCTGGTCAGTGTTGTATATACCGTAGTAAGCCCTGCGGCTGACACGGCTTGAACGAGGATTAACACCAGGTAGATCGAGCCGACGGAACGGACCTGCGAAGTTGAGGGCGCCACCTGATTCATGCGCAGTTCGCGAAACAAGCTCGAGTGTAAGTTGCATGTTGCATGTAGCATATATACCATTACAATCGACTGATTGTAAATGTGCGGTGGGTTAGTCCGTTCCGCGCAATCGATCAGAGTGGACCAGCAACCATCGACGCCTTGACGACCGGCGTTTCCCGGACGACATATGTCATCTCTCGAATCAAAATACGACTTCGTCATTGTGGGCAGCGGTGGCGGATCCATGTGCGCGGCTCTCGCGGCGAAACGGCTGGGCAAGCGTGCGGTGATTCTCGAAAAGCGCGGCAAAGTCGGCGGGTCGACGGGATTCTCCGGCGGTGTCTGGTGGGTTCCCAATAACGCGCTCATGGCGCGCCAAGGCATTGTCGACAGCTATGAGATGGCGAAGACCTATTTCGAGGCGGTGGTAACTTATAGAGGGCCGGCGGTCACCCGCGAACGCCGCGATGCGTTTCTAAATGCTGCGCCGCGGATGGTGAGGTTCCTCGAACAGGAAGGAATGAAGTTCCGGCGGCCGCGAACCTGGCCTGATTACTATGATGATCTTCCCGGGGGAGTGCCTGAGGGACGGTCATTGATGGCGGTCAACTACAATATCCGCAGGTTGGGCAAATGGGCCGATCGATTGTCGACCTACGCGCCAATGCGTGTAATTCCGGTCGGTGCGGACCTCTTTCCCACACTGTTCATGATGAAACGCACGATGGCGGGAAAGATTGCCTCAGCCAGAGTCGCGGCGGCGCTGATGGCCAAGCGGCTGTTCCCGTGGCGCGAAATCGTCGCCAATGGCGCGGCAATTCAAGGGCGCATGCTGGAGATCGCTCTGCGCGAACAGTTGCCTATCTTTCCCGATACGGCGGTTGTCAATTTCATAGTGGAAAATAACCGCATAGCCGGTGTCGTTGCGGAACGCGAGGGGAATCGCACGAGAGTCTTCGCAACGGATGGCGTGCTGGTGAACGCGGGGGGGTTTTCGCGCAATCAAGCCTTGCGCGACAAGTATCAACGCCGCGGCGAGTCGAACGTGGATTGGACCAGTGCCAATCCCGGAGATACGGGCGAAGTGCTGGAAGCCATGATAGAGCTCGGCGCCGCCACCGACTGCATGGACACGGCCTGGTGGGTTCCGACTTCGCGCAATCTCGATGGTTCATGGCCCAAGGGTCAGGTGTCCGCCGATGGCAGCGTTTACCCGTCCATGCACCATCTGGATCTTTCTTTGCCGCATCTCATCCTGGTTGATCAAGACGGGAAGCGTGTGGCGGATGAGAGCGGGGCGTACATGGAGATCGGCGAGCGCATGTACGACCGCCAACGGGAAACCGGCCGGGCGATCCCATGCTGGACGATTTTCGAGAGACGCAATCGTGAAAGGTATCCGTGGGGTGCATTCCCGCCGGGCATCACGCCGCAGGAGTGGATCGAGAGCGGCTACATGAAGAAGGCCGACACGCTCGAGGAGCTTGCCGACATGTGCGGCATCGACAAGGCGGGGCTCCTGGCCGAGGTGAAGAAATTCAATGGCTACTGTCGCACCGGGGTGGACCCCGAGTTCAATCGCGGGGGGCGATCCTTCGATCGTGCGCATGGAGATCCTACCAATAGGCCGAATTTCAATCTCGGCGCCATCGAGGAGGGCCCCTTCTACGCGGTGGCCATGTATCCGGGTGATGTGGGAACCGCAGGCGGCGTAGTAACGGATCAATATGCCCGCGTCCTGCGCTCGGACGGATCTTCGATTTCCGGGCTCTACGCCACCGGAAATTCGACTGCCTCGGTGTTCGGGCGAGTTTATCCGGGGGCCGGCGCATCGATCGCGGCGTCCTTCACGTTCGCGTTGATCGCCGCATATCACTCAGCCGGAGCCGATGATCAACTCGAGAAGTTGATCGGTTAGCGTCACCTCGCAACGGGGAAACCTTGCATGCGCGAAGCAGTCATCGTGTCAACCGCACGGACGCCGATTGGCAGGGCGCCACGCGGCGCCTTGAATAACATCAGGCCGCCGACTTTGGCTGGCCATGCCATCGAGCACGCGGTGAGACGGGCGGGCATCGATGGACCGGAGGTGGAGGACGTGATTGTCGGCTGCGTGCTGACGGCAGGCGGCGCGGGACTGAATCTCGGGCGCAACGCCGCCCTCGCGCTTCGTGGTCGTTACCATGTGCGTGGGCGGTGGAATGGGCGCGGCTGGCTTGTTCGAGGTGTTGTAGGAGGTCAGGGCGGAGCGAGACGGCGAGAAGCGCGGGTTTGGGATGCAGCGCGGCGGGAGCAGCATAATGGTTGAGACACTTGGCGAGCTGATCGAACGCAACGAAGCGTACTACCGCGACAACGTCGCGTTTGTCATGGGTCCGCAGCGGCTCACCTATGCGGCGTACGCAGATCGCGTGCGTCGCCTGGCGAGCGCACTGTTCCGACTCGGTGTCCGCCGGCAGGATCGCGTCGGAATACTATCCACCAATCGCATCGAATATTTTGAGGCATATGGAGTCTGCGAATGGGCGGGCTACATCCTGGCCCTGTACAACTTCCGCCTCGCGCCGCCCGAATACGTATGGCTCTTCGAGGATTCAGCGCCGTCGGTCGTCATTTTCGAGGCGCAATATGCGGACATCGTCGATAGCCTGCGGGCGCGGTTTCCCAGCGTTGCACACTATATATGCGTGGGGGGGCCGCCCCCGGAATGGGCGCACTCTTACGAAGCATTGATCTCCAGCGGTGATCCGACCGGCTCACCGTTGCGCGCGCGGGCGAACGACTATTGCTATCTGTACTACACGAGCGGTTCCACAGGTAGGCCCAAGGGTGTGCCGTGCACGCAAACAGCGGCCCTCGGCCTCGCCCGGTACAACGGACGTCTGCTCGGTGCTGGAATGCGCGTGCTGCAGATTACACCGGCGTATCACACCGGCGGCAAGGGATCTCCGCTGGGCGCCCTGTGGTTGGCGGGCACCGTCGTACTCCAGCGCAGCTTCGACGCATTGAAGTTTCTCGAGGTGGTGCAGGAGGAACGCGTCAGTTTCACCTTCATGGTGGCTGCGATGATACAGGCAGTGATTGATCATCCACGCTTCGGTGAATTCGATGTGTCGAGCCTGAGACAGATCATGTCAGCCTCGGCGCCCATCCCGGTGCCATTGCTCAAGCGGGCGATGGCGGCGTTCGGCCCGATTTTCTTCATAGCCTACGGCGCAACAGAGACGGGAACAATCTGCCAGCTGGATCAGCATGAATTGCGCCCGAGCGGAACGCCTGTAGAGATAACGCGCCTCGGTTCCGTTGGCCATGTCATTCCCGAGGAGGAGGGCGCGATATTGGACGAGGAAGGATTGGAGTGCAGTCCCGGCAAAGTCGGAGAAATATGCTTCAAGAGTCCGATTTTCGATTGCTATTGGAACAACAGCGTGGCGACGCTCGAGGCAACCCACGGCGGTTGGTTCCACACCGGTGATCTGGGATATGCGGATGAGGAAGGCTATGTGTTTCTCGTCGACCGCAAGAAGGATGTGATCATTTCCGGCGGTGAAAACATCTATTCACGCGAGGTCGAAGACGCGATTTACCGTCATCCGGCCGTTTTGGAGGTCGGTGTCATTGGCATTCCGGACGACAAATGGGGCGAAGTGGTCAAAGCCGTCGTGGTATTGAGGCCGGGACAAGAACTTACCAAGGTCGATTTGGATGCTTTTTGCGGGACGCAGATCGCACGCTATAAATGTCCCAAGCGGATCGACTTCATCAGCGAACTGCCGCATCTCGGCAACGGCAAACTGGACAAGGTCAGCCTGCGCAAGCAACACCGGCCGGTGTGATCGCCCCAAGCGGTGTCTTTGCCGTGGATTCACACGAATTCGGTGGGAGATACGAGACCGTTTGACGCAGGGCAACGTAAACGGCGTTGGCGATTTTTGTCCATCCATGTTGCATGCAACAAGCACAACATGTTGCATGCAACATGAATACGAGGTATCTTCCATTCGCGACGGAACATTCGCCCGCAGAGGCGATGCACTAGGTCCTAAGGGGGGATTGATGTTCAACGGCCAATCCGTTGAGGAAGAGGGTGGTCCCATCGGACCACGTCTTGCGTTGCACGCCGCGGTCAGAAGCCTGTCTGCTTGGGCGGGTTTTGATTCCAAAGTACACGCCGCAGCTGCAGTGTCGCTCCGCCGGAAGCGTATTGGAACCCGTAAACATCGCCCGTCCTGCAACATCGAGCCATCCGAGTAGGGGAACCAAATTGCTCAAAGACAAAGTAATGGTATGTTTCATGTATGGTGTCGTGGCAATGTCGGCGCGCGTACCGGCGGATGCGCAGGGCGCAACAGCTTCCAACGCCGCAACAACGTCGCAGCCGTCGCCCAATCCGTCAACGTTGACTGAACAGGTCTCCGGCGCGGCACCCGGGCCGGTCCAGTCCCGCCGGGTTGCCGACCAAAAATCCGATGCCCTGGAAGAAATCGTGGTGACGGCGCAGATACGCTCCGAGTCTGCGCAAAACATTCCGCTGGCCATCACCGCGCTTGGGTCTGACGAACTCGAAAAGCGCGGAATCACCAGTGTTGGCGATTTGGTCACGGGCGCAATTCCCACCCTGAAGGTCAGTCAGGTCGCCGGCAGCCCCACGGTGCTGGAAGTGGCCATTCGTGGCTTCGTGAATCCAAACGGTACGGACATCACCACGGAGAATCCCGTACCGTTCTACATCGACGGTGTATATTTCGGTCGTGAACAGGGATCAGCGCTGGATCTGACGGAAATCGATAGCTTGACGGTGCTGCGAGGCCCACAAGGGACCCTGTTCGGCAAGAATGCCATGGGTGGCGCGGTCCAGATCAACTCGAAAGAACCGTCCGGAGAATTCGGCCTGCGCCAGACCGTTGAAGGTGGCAACCTCGGTTACTGGAAAAGCATAACCCACCTGGATCTGCCGAGGATTGGCGACGTGTCGGCGAAGATTGATTTTCTCGCCACCGACAACAACGGCTGGCAGACAAACCCATCCGGACCGGCTGCGAATGGAAACTTCCCTTACGATCCCACCAGCACACATCCGACCGTGCAGGAGGAGAACTTCGGCCGTGTGAAGGCCACTGGCGGCCAGCTTACATTGCGCTACCAGCCGACTGATGCTTTCAGCGTGGACTTCGCCACCGATTTGACGAAGGCGGGCGCAACCAACGTCATCAGTCAAGTGCTGTCCTCGAGCGATTTGTATACCCCTTCGGTGTGGCCAAACCAGACTAGTCGCGTCGGCGCATCTCAATATCCCATCTTCAGGCCGCTCGATGACCAGGAGTATTACGGCCAGCGGCTGACCGCGCATTGGCGCGTGTCTGACGAACTCACGGTCAAATCGATCACCGCCTTTCGGCACGATTCGTCTCTCGAGTACAATACACCCGAGCCGGCCGCCACGCTGCCTGGCGTTTTCCTGGGGCGCGGGGATCTGGGCGTGGCGTCAGGTGTGGTAGTAACTTACGACATACACCACAAACAGATCTCGCAAGAGTTTCAGTTCATTGGGACCGGAAACGAGTTGCGGTGGGTAGGCGGCCTGTTCTTCATGAACGAGCGTGGCTCGCAGATTGACAATACCTATTTCAGCCTCGCATTTCCGAATGCGGTCCTGGGGGCCAGCCCAGTGCCTGGGTTGCCCGGCATCGCTAGTTTGGGAAAGGCGACGACTCTGGACCCGGCGTTCTATTTGCCTTCGCAGATCACGGGCGCCGACGTTAAGAATACATCCGCGGCTGCCTTCGGCCAGGCGACGTGGAGCCCATCAGCCTTCGATTCGAAGCTGGCACTGACCGCAGGTGTGCGGCTCGGAATGGACAAGAAGACGGTGATGCGGCCGTTTGGATTTGTCTGGGACAGCGTGACCTACGCGGCTAGGCAGGGCGCTTCCCCTCCGACACCCCCGCAAGTGCCGGGTGAAGTGTGTCCATGTGCGCCGGCGAGCATCACCGAAAGGCGCGCATTGCCGCTGTTCATCGCCGCATACGACTGGACGGAAAACCAAAAGACTTATCTGAGTTACTCCACCGGCTATCGCCCGGCGACGTATAGCCTCTCCTCACAGACTCTCAACCCGGCCAGGGCTGACTCCGCGGCTACGGTCGAATTGGGTTCGAAGACCGAGTTCTTCGATCATCGTGCTCGCATCAATCTGGCGGCGTTCCGTGTGCTCTGGAGGCACCCGCAGGAGAACGCCAGTACTACAGCCGCGAATACGGTAGAGTTCTTCAACGGCCCGACGGTGACCATTGAAGGACTCGAATTGGACTCCTCCTTTGCACCCATGGAGGGTCTCGTCATCAACATCGCCGGGGCTTACAATAACGGCAAGCAGCCGACATTGGTCAGTCCCTTTGCCCCGCCGGGCGGTGCTCCAGAGCAGCAGTTCGTGCACATTGTCGATTTGCCGAGACTTAGTGGTACGGTCTCGGTGTTATATGATGTCTTAAAGGCGGACTATGGTACTTGGCGTCTTAATCTCGATGCGAGCGGAACCTCACACTATTTCAGCAATCCAGGTATCTCCAATGAGAATCCCGGGTACGGCCTGCTGAACGCTCGTTTCGGTTTGGCCGGCATGCGGATCGGCGAAAACGGTGGCTCACTGGATCTCATGCTCTTCGGGAAAAACCTGCTGGACAGGAGCTATCAGGTCTACGACTACCACACCTCGGGCGTGACGGGCCAAAATTCAATTGCCGTGTTCGGACAGAGAGCAACCTACGGCGTAAGTCTTTTGTACAAATACTGATCATCAACTGAGCATGCTTCTTCGAGTCCTCATGGAGTTCGCTCAACAGCGGACGCGGTGCCGGCGGGCTTGTCGCGTCGTCTGGCACCGTCGCCGTGGCCCCATTGTCGTCCGGACAGGGGCCGAATGTTCAGAGCGGTATAGGCCCGAGTTTGCCCGTCAAGTCGCCGCAATCGCACCCATGATTGCCGCATCGAGCCGCCAATCACCTGCCGCCACGTTACGAGCGACCTGAGTCGCGCTCGTAGCGCCACAGATTACCGAACCGACCACCGGTAGGGATGCAAGCCAAGCCACTGCGAGCTCGAGCAGCGATCGGCCCTCGGCATTCGCGATCCGATCGAGCGCTTCGATCCGATCGAAAGTCGCATCCGACAGTACCTTCGCAGCAACCTCGGGCGGGACATTCTCGCTGAGCCTGCTTCCCGGGGGCGGCGGCATGCCACGACGATATTTTCCGGTCAACAGACCCGATGCCAGGGGGAAGTAAGGAATGAGCGCCATGCCTTCGGCGACGCAGGCCGGTGCAACATCGTTGAGCCGTTCACGGCGAAGCAGGTTGAGTTTCGTCTGCACGCTCGCGAAGGATGTGAAACGGCCGGCGCGGGCAGCGGCCGCCGCTGTGTGGATTGCCGGGGGATCGAGATTGCAGCAGCCGATCGTGCGCACTTTGCCTGCCCTCACCAGGCTATCGAGCGTGGACAATGTCTCCTCGATTGGTACCTGGTC
>Ga0137415_10006123_pt1 | contig 11895 bp, 12 predicted proteins | sample CZODoug3_1_1_16f_FD_183082 | JGI IMG/M metagenome (GOLD analysis project Ga0137415, IMG submission 183082) | Vadose zone soil fungal communities from Angelo Coast Range Reserve, California, USA - CZODoug3_1_1_16fungal (Hybrid Assembly) | ecosystem: Environmental > Terrestrial > Soil > Vadose...
CATCGCGTGGGGGATTGATTAGCATCATCGGTGGGAAGCTGACGACATATCGCGCGATGGCCGAGGCCACCGTCGATGCGATCGACGCACGTGAGGGGACGCGCCGGCGATGCGTGACGGCGACGCTGCCGCTGTGGGGCGCTGTCGACGCGGCGCAGATTGAATCAACCCTGACGCACTCCCCCCTCGCAGCCGACCAGCGGACGCATCTCTTGGAGAACTACGGTGGCGCGGCGGGTGATCTGCTGGCCCTGATCCACAGCGAGCCTGCTCTGGGCGCGAGGCTCATAGACAGCTTCCCCGTGAGTGCTGCCGAAGTCGTTTACGCCTGCCGGGCTGAGCTGGGGGTCTCGCTGACCGACTGCCTCTATTTGCGCACGCGGTTGGCCGTGCTCGATCCGGGGGCCGCAGACACTGTCGCGCCCACGGTAGCGCAACTCATGGCCCGAGAACTGGGATGGGACGCGGGGGCCACTGCGCATCAACTAGCGCAGTACGCGCAGCGGCGCGAGCACGAGAGGGCGTGGGCATCTCGCCCTTTTTCCCCCGCAGGATAGGGTTTTTGGCGGCGCGCACCGGGTTCGCGGGCCTAGAACCGCGGTGGTACCGGTCGGAATCTGGGCACCTGAGGCCCCGGGAGGGGGGATGGGCCGAACGGGAGCCCCGGAATCTGCGGGCCTTGATAGGGGCGCAGAGGGTAGTACTCAGGCGGACTGCTCGGAGGACCGAACTGGTTATCCGGTCCCGGCATCAACTGATAGAGCTTGCCATTATAGTAGAAGAGGATCATCGGCTGGCAGTCCTGGCTTTGACCCGGTGTCTGCCCCGGTCGGCTGGGTGCGGGGACCGGAATGACTTCTGGTGGCATGGTGAACTGCGCGGGGAGGGCGATCTGAGGAGCTGCGTGCGCAGAGGCCCCGGACAATTGGCCGGCCCGGTACGCGATACTCCCGAACGCAACGAGCACCACGAATGCTGCAGTCCACCGCCCCATCGGAGTTCCCTCCATGATGTTGAGTCGCGTCCTTTCCACTATAGCACCGAAGGATTTGCCCGACGCCCCCGCGCGGGCGGGAGCGTTGACGGTCCCCCAACCCGTTCCTACAATACAGTTATGGCCCTCGTATTCACATTTCCCTGTGGCGGCTGCGGCCGCACCTACAGCGTGTACTATCCAAAGACGCTGCTCTATGAGCTGAGCGGGTCCGCCCCGCGCGAGATGGGACGACAGGAGGATGAGGACGACATCCGGTCCGGGGCTGTCGAGGCCGCGCGCAAGCGGGCGGAGGAGTCAGGGAAGATTTTTGTGGATGCGAACGAACAGCTGGAGCGCATCTGTGCGTGCGGCAAACGGCTGGACTTCAACCTGCTCCACCATCCACGCGTCCCCCAGTCCAAAGAGCTGCAGCAGCGCCGGCAGACAGGGCTCATTCCCTTTCCCACCCCGACCAAAAAGCCGTAAGCTCCCGCGAAAAGTCGTTCCGGATTACCTGTCGGCTTGTCCCGAGTGTCCGCTGATCCTGCCAGCGGGGAAGCTTGATTAGATGGGAGGACGTTAGCCCCTCCCAGGTTTGCCCGGCTTAAGTGGGTACCACCCGCTGGGTTGTGTTTCTCCACTCAGTCCCTCGCCGTTCTTTCCGTGGACATGGCCTCTCGCGCGAGCAGAGGACCTCATCGCCAGCACGAGAACCTGTCAGTGCAGCCGGATAGGCCCACACCGCATCCCCCTGGAGGTTCTCCCCGTGAGTCACGATCAGCGTAACCGCTACCGCCTGTCCGCCGACCAGCTCAGGTGGGTGTGTGACCCTCGAACCTTCTCTTTCCAGACCACGGCTGATCTCGCGGGAACCGAGGCAGTCATCGTCGGTCAGGATCGCGCGGTGCGGGCGCTGGACCTGGGGCTCACATTGCGCCAGCCCGGCTACAACATGTTTATCGCGGGTCCCGTGGGCACCGGGCGCACGACCTACGCCCGCAAGAAAGTGTCTGCCGCGGCCGCGACCCGCCCTGTGCCGCCGGACTGGTGTTACGTCTATAACTTCCAGCAGCCCGACCAGCCGTCTGCGCTGTCGCTGCCACCCGGGTCCGGCGCGAAATTCCGCAAGGACATGGAAGAGTTGATCGACGAGCTCAAGGACGCCATTCGGAAGGTCTTTGCCAGTGACACCTTTGAGACGCGCCGCCGTGAGCTCGTCGCCTCTTTCGAACAGAAGACCACGGAGATCTGGCGTGAGCTGGAGGCCAAAGCGCGGCAACTGGGGTTTGCCATTCAGCGTCTGCCGACCGGGATCGCCACCGTGCCGGTGGGACCGTCCGGGGAGCCCATCAGTGCGGAGCAGTTTAATGTCCTCCCCCCCGAGCAGCAGGAGGAGATTAACCGCCGCGGGCGGACCCTACAGGAAGAAGTCGCGGAGGCGTTGCGACGGGTTCGGGTCGTGGAACGCGATGCCCGCGATGGACTACGCGAGCTGGAGCAGCGCGTGGTCCGGTCGGCGGCCAGCCATCCTATCGCCCGGCTGAAAGACCGCTATGCCGACCACCCCAAGGTGATCGCCTACCTGGACCAAGTCCTCGCCGACGTCGTCGAGCACCTGGACGACTTTAAAGAGCAAGAAGAAACTGCTCCGGTTCCGTTTCCCCTGGCGGCGATGATGCGGCGTGGGGACGTCTTCACCCGGTATCGGGTGAACCTCGTGGTCGACCACAGCACCCTCCACGGCGCGCCCGTCCTGGAGGAGACGAATCCCACCTACTACAACCTCGTGGGCAAAGTGGAGTACCGGGGAGAATTCGGCGCGCTGACGACCGATTTCACCATGATTAAGGCCGGGGCCCTGCCGCAGGCCAACGGGGGATTTTTGATCCTGCAGGTCCGAGACGTGCTGACCAACCCCCTCACGTGGGAGGCTCTCAAGCGGGCGCTCAAGAGCGGAGAGGTGCGCATTGAGAATATTGGCGAACAGCTCGGCTTAGTGCCCACCGCGACCTTGCGGCCCGAGCCGATTCCCCTCGACGTGAAGGTCATCCTCATCGGGGCTCCCATGATCTTTCAACTCTTGTATGGGTTGGATGAAGACTTCCGCAAGCTCTTCAAGATCAAGGCGGAGTTCGACGTGGAAGTCGACCGCACGGAAGATGCCACTCAGGCATACACGGCGGCGATCGCGGCGTTGTGTCACCGGCAACACCTGCGGCCATTTGACCGGACGGGCGTGGCCCGCGTGCTGGAACACAGCGCCCGGCTCGCAGAACATCAGCGGCGACTCTCCACCCGATTCACCGATGTGACCGAGATCGTCTACGAAGCGACGGCCTGGGCCGAGCGCGTCGGGCACGACGTGGTGACCGCTGCCGACGTCGACAAGGCGGTGGAAGAGAAAGTCTACCGCAGCAACCGCATTGAAGAGCGCCTCCGCCAGATGATTGCCGAAGGGCAGCTTCTGGTTGATCTCGCCGGGATGACGGCCGGCCAGGTGAACGCACTGTCGGTCCTGCAACTCGGCGACTACAGCTTTGGGCATCCCAGCCGGATCACGGCGCGGACGTTTGTGGGCAACCGGGGGGTCGTGAATATCGAACGCGAGACGGAGATGTCTGGGCGCATTCACAGCAAGGGCGTCGCCATCCTGTCCGCGTACCTCGGGGGTAAGTACGCGCAGGACTGGCCGTTGAGCCTGAACGCGTCGCTGACCTTCGAACAAACATACGGCGAGGTGGATGGGGACAGTGCCAGTTCCACGGAGCTGTACGCGCTGTTGTCCGAGTTGGCGGGGGTACCGGTCGATCAAAGCATCGCCGTCACCGGGTCCGTCAACCAAAAAGGTGAGATCCAACCCATTGGCGGGGTCAACGAAAAGATTGAAGGCTACTATGCGGTGTGCAAATCCCTCGGGCTTACCGGCCGGCAGGGCGTGATGATCCCGGCCCAAAACATCGTCAACACTATGCTGAAATCGGAAGTGGTCGAGGCGGTGCGCGCGGGCAAGTTCCACATCTATGCCGTGCACACAGTTGACGAAGGGGTGGAAGTCCTCACGGGGCTCGCGGCGGGGGTCGCGGGCCCCGACGGCGCGTATCCGGAGGGCACGGTGAATTTCCGCGTACGCCGCCGGCTGCGGGAGCTCGCCGAACGACTGCGACGCTTTGCCCCCAGTGGATCTGCTCGAGTCTCCGAGACCAAGAACGGCGAGTCCAAGAAGAAGTAGCACACAGGAGGAACCACAGACGAATGGACCTCGGCCTGCGGGGCCAGACAGCGCTTGTTGCAGCGGCCAGCCGCGGACTGGGCAAAGCGGTTGCGGCGGCGTTTGTTGCTGAGGGCGCGCACGTGGCGATCTGCGGGCGAAAGCGTGACGCGGTCGAGGCCGCGGCCGCGGAGCTCGGGAGCGATGTGCTTGCTGTCACTGCGGACGTCACCAAGGCCGAGGATGTGCAAAATTTCGTCCGCGCGGCTGCCGACCGGTTCGGGCGTATCGATATCTTGGTGAACAACGCGGGAGGCCCGCCCGTGGGCGCCTTTGTGGAGCTAACGGACGAGCAGTGGTGGCAGGCGATCGGCCTGAATCTGATGAGTGCCGTCCGGCTGACGCGAGAAGTCATCCCCCACATGCGCCGGCAGGGGGGAGGCCGCATTCTCAACATCACCTCGTATGTGGTGAAACAGCCTCTGCCTAACCTCGTGCTGTCCAATGCCGTGCGCTTGGCCGTTGTCGGATTGGGGAAGACGCTAGCGACAGAACTCGGTCCTGATAACATCCAAGTGAACACCGTCTGTCCGGGGCCCATTGGGACTGAGCGGCTGCATGAGCTGACCCGGACGTTTGCGTCGCGTCAGCACATCTCCGCCCAGGACGCCGAACGCCGGATGTGGACCGACCAAGTCCCGCTTGGCCGCCTCGGTCGGCCCGAGGAATTTGCGAGCGCCGTTGTTTTCTTAGCTTCGCCCCGCGCCAGCTTCATTACAGGGACCGCCATCCAGATTGATGGAGGACTGGTCAAAGCGGTCCTGTGACCGTGGAGCCTCGCATTCCTCACCACGAACGACACCCGTCAATACGACGGATGACGTTGGACGGCCCTGCCCGACCCGATCTCCCCATGTTGTCCCTGGACCTGATGCGATCTGGCACACGGTGAGGACAATTCCCACCTCCGCGTAGGGGGGCTCCAGCCGCGCCAACAACGCCGAACAGCCGACCGGATCCGCGAGGCGGGTTCCCGGGTGAAGCGCAGACTCATTGATGCAGATTAGGATCTGCGCGCCGGGTTTCCCGAGCAATGCGATCGGGCGAATTAGGGCTGGGTCGGGTTTCAGAATACCGTCCAGCAAGCGCCGCCACGGATAGAAGATAGTGATGTGATCCGCCAAATGGTCCAGTCCGCTCGGGAGCGTTTCTACGGCGGCACGGATGAACCACACATTGCTGACGCCTCCCCGGGAGGGCTTGCGGCTCGCACGAGACGAGACGTCGCGCAGGCCGGCGGCGTTGGCATCAATACCCAGGCAGAACCGCTCCGGATGCGTCCGCGCCATGCGGTATGCCCACCGGCCATCTCCCGTTCCCACATCGATACCGACTTCCCGAAACTTCGATGCCGCTTCACGCACGTGCTCGGCGGGGACCGGGGTGCACACCTTTCCCCGCACCAACTCCACCATCGCCTCCATGACTCCACCTCCCTGCGGAATGGTCGGACCCGCAGAGAGGCGCGGAGGTGCGCGCGCCGCATAGAGAGCGCCTCGAACAACCTTAGTTGGTGGGGAAGAAAGGGAGACCCGCTCCCGAGCAAACCGGGAGCGCGGGGCTAACTTACGAGGATCTGATCAACGTCAACCGAAGGGCTTCATATCAATCTTAGTATACACCTGGAAAGTGGCTCTCAAGAAATTGGACGCGGCCCGACGATGTTGTCACCAAACACCAATTGGGTCGGGGGCCATCTTCTGACCACAGAATCGCGCGCCGTGTATTTGGGCGGACGTCACGTCTTGATCGGGATCCAAATTTCAAACCCGCCATTTCCACTCCTCGGGTCGAACTCGGCGCCGTAGCGCTCGAACTCCGGTGCTTCCGCCACCTGAAATCCGGATTCCGGCAGCCACTTGTCGAAGATACTGAACCAGACCCGCCGGATCGTCGAGATGTGATCGCGATGAGTAAACACCGCATATCGGTGTTCTGGAATCCGCACGCGGCTCAATTCCTTGGGGACACGGGAGAAATCAGACACCTCCACCCCGCAGATGTACTCCACATTGCCGGCATCGTCGCCGTTACACAGCACCCCGTACGTGGCTTGTCCGACCTGTCCGGGAATATGGCCTAGGAACGGCACAAACCGCTGCCACTGCGCTGGCATGTTCGCGCTCTTCTCTGTGCTGTAGCGTTCGCCCAGTCCAGCAATCAGCAATGTCTTGATGTTCTCGAATCGCGGCGGTTCCAGGTGGGTCAGCAATGTCTCGTCCATTCTCAGCGCCTCCAGCAGTGGGATATCGTTCACAGTGCCCCGTCCGCGCACCATCTCGGGGGTTAGGCCGAACTGATCACGAAACGCGCGGGTGAATGCCTCGTGGGAGTTGTATCCGGCCTCGATGGCGACGGCCAGGATGCCGGGCGCCCCCTGGGCGAGGGTCCGGGCCGCTTCGGTCAGGCGGCGGCCCCGCACGTAGTGCAGGATCGAATGCCCTGTCGCAAGGCCGAATACTCGGGAGAGGTGATACCGAGAGACGCCAGCTATACTCGCCACGTCGTCGAGGGTGATCTCCTCGCCGAAGTGGCTTTCGATGTACCAGAGCGCTCTTGCGACTGGGTTCACAAGTTCTCTCGTCAGCACGAGGTCAGCATACACACCGGCCCGATTGCCGATTTGATCGCTATTGCGGTCACGCCCCTGTGAGAACGAGGCTCATCTGTTGCACGAGATCGTTACTTCTTCGTTGCACTCGCGCGGGTAAGATTAGCCAGGCGTCGAACGTTTCGTGGCAGTCAGAAGGGCCCCTGCTCAATGCGGTGTGATGCGCGATGGTCAGCCCGCCCAAGCGATCAGCACAAGAGTTTCTCGACACACCAGGGCAAAATCGCGTCGAGTTAGCAGGATTGCTGGCCGACATCCGGCGGACGAACCGTCGGTTTGGCGGGTATCCCCTCGTGCTGGGCTACCTCCGCCGTTTTCTTCCGCACCTCCCCTCCGGTCCGATTACGGTGCTTGATGTCGCGACGGCGAGCGCCGATATCCCCCGCGCGATTGCCTCCTGGGCTCGCGCCCATCACCGTCCCATCCGGATCGTGGCCCTCGATCTGAGCGAGGACATTTTGACCCTGGCCAAGTCGGGCATCGCCTCCTATCCGGAAGTGACGCTGATGCGAGGCAATGCGCTTGCGCTTCCGTTCCCGGATCGGGCCATCGACGTAGTGATCTGCGGGTTGGCACTGCACCACTTCACGTTTGAGGACGGGAGCCGCGTCCTGCGGGAGATCGACCGGGTGGCGCGCGGCGGATTCATCGTGAATGACATCGGACGGTCGTGGGGCGCGTATCTCGGCGCCCTGCTGGACACACGCCTGTTTACCCGGAGCCGCTTGGCCCGTCACGACGGCCCGCTGTCGGTCCTCCGAGCGTTTACCGTCAGTGAGATGCGCGCCATGATCGCGGCGGCAGGAGTGCATAACGTCGACATTCGGCGACACCCCTGGTTCCGCATCGCCCTCGTCCGCTGGCCCGATGGACCGTCGGGTGAGACAGTGCGGCAGACGCGCGGACCACGCGCAGCGGCCCACGTGCACGAATGAGCCTCGATGCGGATGTGATTGTGGTAGGCGCGGGGCCGGCCGGCAGTACCGCGGCGGCGGCCCTCGCCGCCCGGGGAATCCGGGTCCTACTGCTCGACAGGGCTAAGTTCCCGCGCGACAAACCGTGCGGCGACTATTGCAATCCCGGAGCTGTGAGGCTGCTGCGCCAGATCGGATCCTTCTCGACCCTGCCGGCAACTGACGCCGCACCGATTTCAGGTCTCTCGGTGTACGCGCAAGATGGAAGCCGCTTCACTGCGGCATTCCCAGAGGGTCCGGGGCTGCTGGTCCCCCGTCTGCGGCTCGATGCCGCGCTGCTGGCGCATGCCGGGCGCGCGGGAGCGATTGTCCATGAAGGCATGGGTGTGGATGCTGTCCGTGTTGGCGCGGAGTCCGTCGAGGTGCGGACCGCGTCTGATAGATGGTTGAGCGCGCGGCTGCTTATTGCTGCCGACGGCGCGCATTCAGCCATTGCCCGGAGCCTAGGGCGCCTGAGTGTCCCCGCCAGGGGACGATACACCGTCGGTGCTTACTTCTCCGGCCTCCCGCGAACGGCTCCTGAGGGAGAACTTCACCTCGGGCCCGACTTGTATTGTGGCGTTGCTCACTTTGGCGGAGGTGTCGCCAATGTGTGCATGGCACTTCCCCGCAAGCGGTGGCGGCGAGGCGGTCCCCAGCAGGTATTCGACGCGGCGCTCGCCTCCTTGCCAGTGCTGGCGGATGCGATGGTGCACGCCCGACGGGAGAGCGCCTTTCGCTGCGCCGGGCCGGTCGGATTCGCCGCGCGAGATGTCGTCGCCTCGCGTGTCCTGCTCATCGGAGATGCCGCTGGGCACCTCGAACCGATCACGGGTCAAGGCATCTTTTTGGCCCTCCACTCGGCGATCCTGGCGGCCGATGTCGCTTCCGATGCTCTGGGTGCCAATGATTTCTCGCCCCGGAGGTTATCGGTGTATGCGCGGCGCCGGGGGCGAGAGATTGCGGGCAAGGTGCTCGCCTCCCGCCTACTCCAGCGCCTAGCTTTTCATCCGCAGCTCACGCCGCGGCTCGTGCGGCGGCTGAATCGTCGCGCCCAGCTGGCCAGCGATCTGCTCGGTGTCACCGGAGACGTCCTCCCGCCGACCGGCATACTCTCGCCAGCCTATCTGGCACGGCTCCTCCTCTGACAAATGCAGACCCGACACCACGCAGTGATCTGCGCCTCTCCCGACGCTGTCTTCGCCGTTGCGGCGGATGTGGAACGCTGGCCGTCCTTACACCGGGCTTACCGGTGGTGCCGCGTTCTGGAACGCGGGCCTGATCGCCTCGTCTTTGAGATGGCGGGGCTCATCCGGGGCTGGCCGGCGCGGTGGACCGCCGTCCAAGAGCGTTCGCCCGCAGCGCGGCAGATGGCGTTTCGGCACATCAAAGGAATCACCACCGGTATGCGAGTGAATTGGTCTGTGCAGCCCCACCAAGACGGAACGACCGTCCTGCTCGAGCATGATCTCGCCATCCCGTGGCCCCTGGTGGGTGAGACGATCACCGACTGGATTGTGGGACCGGTCTTCATTGATTGGATTGCACGCCAGACCCTGATGGCGGTCAAACAGGCGGTGGAGCACAAGTAGAGGGAGGAGAACATCATGCGACGCGTGGTGGTGACGGGGATTGGTGCCATGACCCCGATCGGCATGACGGGAGCTGGGCTTTATGACGGGATACGTCGTGCTCGTTCCGCTATCGGGCGGATTACACGATTCGACGCCTCGTCGTTCCACTGCCAAGTGGCCGCCGAGGTCTCGGAGTTTGACCCCCTGGCCTACATGGATGCCAAACGGGCGAGGCGCCTTGATCGGTTTGCCCAATTTTCCGTGGCGGCCGCGCGCCAGGCCGTCGATGACGCGCGACTGCACCCAGAAGATGAAGACCATGACCAGTGCGGCTGCTTCGTGGGGGCGGCGTTGGGGGGCGGGGCCTTCGCCGAGGAGCAGCATGCGATCTTCCTAAAAGAGGGCATCAAGAAAGTCAGACCGACACTGGCGTTGGCCGTCTTCAGCGGATCGGCTTCGTGCAACATCGCCATCGAGTTCGGACTGTGCGGGCCGAGCAGCGCGAACTCCGACAGCTGCAGTTCCGGTGCTATCGCTATCGGGGAGGCTTTCCGGCTGATTAAGAGCGGGGGAGCCGATCTGATGCTGGCGGGTGGGGTGGAGTGTCCACTGTCCCCCCTGATCTTTGGGGCATTCGATGTGATTCGCGCGATGTCCACCCGCAATGACGATCCACAACGCGCGTGTCGGCCGTTCGACAAGGACCGCGACGGTTTCGTGATGGGAGAGGCCGCCGCGATCTTAGTGTTGGAGGCACTAGATCATGCAGTGAGGCGCGACGCGCCAATCTACGGCGAGATCCTCGGATACGGTACAACAAATGATGCCCACCACATGACCGCCCCGCTCCCCTCCGGCGCCCAGGCAGCGCGGGCGATGCGTCTGGCCTTGGATGAAGCGGGTCTGGCGGTGGAGCAGGTCGGCTATATCAACGCGCACGCCAGCAGCACACCCCTCAACGATACGGTGGAGACGAAGGCCATCAAAACCATCTTCGGGGAGCAGGCCTACCGGGTGCCGATCAGTGGGACGAAGGCAATGCATGGCCATGCGCTCGGGGCGACGGGCGCGGTCGAAGCGGCCATTTCCATGCTTGCGTTCCGCCACGACTATCTCCCTCCGACCATCAACCTCGATGCACCTGATCCAGAATGTGATCTGGACTACATCCCCAACGAGGGACGCGAGGCCCATGTCGAGTACATCCTGAGCAACTCATTCGGATTTGGGGGAATTAACGCCAGTCTCGTGTTTGGCCGATTCTCTGAGAGGTGAGGCGGGGGTAGGAGTGACCGACAGAGGCGACAACCCACACTGTCTTCTGTTCCATGACCACTCCCCTCGTTGGGTGCGGCGGTAGAAGGCCTAGACGTGAATGGCGTGAGCCAGAAAACCCAATTCGCTGTGGATCCGGGCCCACGCCGCCCTGATCATCCCAACCGTTATTCTATGATCACGCTTCAACGGTGACGTACTCTCGGCCCCGGAATCACTTCGACACGATCTGTCCTCGGATTTCTCCTCCGGGGTGGGCGACGGTGTGAACATTCGCATAGGTCCTGCCATCCTTCATCGACTGGGCCAGCTCCACGAGTGTCGCCCCACAGGCCGAGTTCACGATGTTGGCTTGGGTAAACACGGCGTGATCAATCCATTTGCCGTCGACATCCCACCCTGGGGCATGGAAACCGGCGAGGAATACGACGACTGGCCCATTGACTCCGGGCACGCCGCAGTGGATATGGGCCTGCTGGACCCGGACACCATCAGTGACCGTGAGCGTAAACGCCGCCGCTGTGAAGTCATCGTTAAAGCGGATTCTGACGCTGCCGCCCATTTCCGTAGCGACGGGCGGCACTTCCTCTTCTCCCGTCAGGACAGCCGCGAAGGTATGATCTTGTTCGGCTGCAACCCCGCCTTGAACAAGCAAGGCCATCAGAAGCACGATGTAAGCTAAGACAAATCGTCGCATTTCGCGCCCCCTCCCTCATCAGGGCGGCCCCCGGGCCTCCCGTCTAAGAGTTACCCAGGTTAGTGTAACGACACTGCCACGCTGCTGTAACACACTACCGACGGCAGCGGTCGGCACCGGGTGGCTGCGACCTCATTCGCGTAGCTGTCGGACGCGTGAAACGCACGCGCGCGGCGAGCGGCGTCAACGATGATGCAGCGGGAGTCGCCACCCGCCGCGCGAAACTGGCGTGTGTGACTAAAGGCCGAAGCCTGGAACAGCGGCGACGCCTATGAACCGTATGTGGGGCGGTGGAGCAGGCGGCTAGCGCCGACATTCCTGGGATGGGCGCAGGTCTCCGCAGGTTGGACGCTCGACGTTGGATGCGGCACCGGAGCACTCTCCCAGGCGCTGATCGATCGAAGTATCCACCCCGTGGTCGGCATTGATCCGTCTGCACAATACGTGGCCTACGCGAGCGCGCACGTGACAAAAGGAACCTCACGAGTGTCTTTCCTTGTCGGGGATGCAACAGCTCTCCCTTTTGATGCAACAACCTTCA
>Ga0137415_10006124_pt1 | contig 11894 bp, 7 predicted proteins | sample CZODoug3_1_1_16f_FD_183082 | JGI IMG/M metagenome (GOLD analysis project Ga0137415, IMG submission 183082) | Vadose zone soil fungal communities from Angelo Coast Range Reserve, California, USA - CZODoug3_1_1_16fungal (Hybrid Assembly) | ecosystem: Environmental > Terrestrial > Soil > Vadose...
GGGCGCGGGTCGCGATTATGATGGCGGGCCCGCGCCTGCGCGTCGCGCTCGCCACGAGCCACCTCGCGCTGGCGGAGGTGGCCCGTTCCCTCACCTCCAACCAGATCGCGTTCGTCGCCGGGCTGACCGCGCGGGAGCTGCGCGAATGCTGGGACATCGCGTCTCCCCGCATCGCCGTCTGCGGACTGAACCCACATGCGGGCGACGGCGGCATCTTCGGCTACGAGGATGAGCGCATCGTCGCGCCGGGCATCGCCCAGGCAAAGGCTGCCGGCGTGGACGCGACAGGGCCGTGGCCCGCGGACGGACTCTTCCCGCGCGCCGCGCGGGGCGAGTTCGACGCCGTGGTCGCCCTCTACCATGATCAGGGGCTGATCCCGGCGAAGCTCCTCGACTTCCAGAGCACCGTGAACGTCACGCTCGGCCTGCCGTTCGCGCGCACGAGCCCGGACCACGGGACCGCGGATGACATCGCCTGGAAAGGCAAGGCCGACCCGCAGCCGATGATCTCCGCGCTCCTGCTGGCTGCCCGCCTCGCGAAACACGTCTCACGCTCTGTACAGCCTGGAAACAATCGTCGCTAGGCGACTACGGCTCGGGGGGAGCGTTGCCTTCGCGGTCGAGAGCCGGACCGAGGTCCTCGTTCTCCACTGGCTTCACGGCACCGGCGGTCGACTGGACATCGATGGACGCGAGCGCCCAGACGGCGCCCGGCGGATCCCCCGGCCGCGAGCCGTCCCGATCGACCCAGGTCGCTTCCAGCTTCGCGTTCTTGCGCACCAGGTCCCTGAACGCGGTATCCGGATCGTCGACCGTCCGGGAGAACTGATCGACGGTCAGCCCCGACGCGCTCTCGACCAGCAGCGTGTACGCTTGCACGTGCGCCCGCAGCGAGGCGGCGAGATTGTCGATCGCATCCTCGCCCGCGTACCGTTTCGCGTCCTCGGCGTGATAGGTCGGTCCCGAGTACCCCGTGGCGTAGATGCGGCCCTTCGACCCCGGCAGGTGATCGAGCCAGGAAGGCCCGCTCTTTCCCGCGGCCGGGGCCGCCGGCGCCTCGAGGCGTGCCCTTCCCTTGATCGAATCGATCTCCAGCGTCGCCAACGTCCAGACTCCACCGGGCTCGCTTCGCTCTCCGTTCTCGTCGGTCCAGGTCGCCTCGAGGTGCGAGTTCTGCATCACCACGTCCGTCGCTTCCTTGTTGATGGTGGCGCCGCTGCCAGTCGCGGCCCCGGTCGCCGAGTCCAGGCCGAGCACTTCGACGTGCGACGCCAACGCCAGCGCGAGCTTCCCCCGGGCGTCGTCGGCCGCCGCGTTGATCGCGTCTTGCGGCCAGAAGCTTGGCTGCGAATACCCCACCGCCACCAGCTTGCCGTTGCCGCTCTCGGGCACCCTCTCGACCCAAGCCGGAACGGCAATGCCCTCCTTCCATGGCTTGCCCCAGCGGTTCAGCTTCGGGGGCGGCTCGGCCTGCTTGCGCGCCCCCGCGCATGCGAAGCAGCAGAGGGCGACGGCGAGGGCCAGCCGGTTCATCGAGCGCGGCCTCCAAACGGCGCGGGCCGGCCAGTATCATGGCCGGCCCACAAAACAGGCCCGCCGAAGCGGCAGGGCCTATCCCTGTCGGTCGATCAACGCTGCCGCTTCGCTTCCTCGGCCGAGAGCTCATCGAAGGCCTTGTCGGCGTTCGCGCGCACGGTGTCGCGCACCTTGGCGTTCAACTCCTTCATCTTGTCCAGGTTGTTCTTGAAGGAGTCCATCTCGAGCGCGGCGAGGGCGTACTCGGTCCCGTCGGTGTCGACCCAGTGGTCGATGATCTGCACGCCCGAGAGCTCCATCTGCGAGTACGTCTTGAGCGCCTGCTGGACGTGCTGCTCTTCCGAGGACTGGCTCATGTCGCCCGCCGTGGTCGACGCCATGTAATCCTTGTTCAGGACGGACACATAGGTGTCGAGGATCTTCGAGATCTCCGCCCGGGCGCGCGAGTCCGAGGTGGAGCGGCGCATGGCCGCGTTGCGGATGCCGCTGGCGATGCCGACGCCGTAGAACACCTTCCCCTTGTCGCCACCGAACGCGCCAGTGCCGCGGTTCACCCAGTCAGGCCCGTTCGCGTGCAGAACCTGGTTCGACATCTCCGGCTGCTTGCTGCCGCCGCACGCGGCGAGTGCTGCCACCATCGCGAACCCAAGAATGTTCTTCACTGTCGTTCCTCCATGTTCTGCGGCGGCCTCGCCGACGCGCACTCGTTACAGACCCTCGTTTTCCTTCGCCACCAGCAATGCCGCGAGATCGTTGCCCGCCTCGAGTCCTGCCTCGCTCGCCGCGGCCTGCTGCGCTGCCTCCGGCGTGCGCCCCACCCCTTTCGCCTGCTTCTGCGCCGAGGCGACCACGAGGCCGCTCCGCGCATCCAGAGCACGGACATCCAAGGCGGCGGTGGCGGCCACCTGGGCGAAGACCCGCCCGCCCTGGGTGGTGGTTGCGCGCACTACGATCACCCACGGGGTGCCCTGCGCCTTCGCCTGGGCCAGGGCAGTGTCCTCGCTGGTGTCGCTCTGCGTCTGCGCGTTGAACCCTTTCCTGGAGAGCGCTTGTGTCAGCGCGCCGGCCACCCAGTCTGGAGCGACCACGATGGCTCGTCGCGCTTTCGCCTGGGCGGCGCTCGCGGCGTCCTGCGCCTTCCGCAAGAGCGCCGTAGCGGTGGCGATCTCCCTGTCCCCGGTCGGCGTGTTCCCGGCCACTTCCTTCGCCTTCCCGGCTGCATCGCGATACCGCGCCAGGGCGGCGATCAGGTTGCCCTGCTTCTCCTGGTCGCGCCCCTCGCGATACCGCGCCAGTGCGGCAGCGGCGGTCTGCTGGGCCTCCTGGGCCTGCCGCTGGCGCTCCTTCTCCACTTCGGCTCGAGGGAGCCTGAGCAGCACCCACACGTCGTACCGGTCGATGGTCCCGGCCCCGACCTCGCGCGAGATCCTCTCGTAGTAGACGTCGGCCAGCTCGGCGGAGCGGAGCATGGCGTTGGCCCGGCTCTTCACCGTGTCCCTCGCCTTGTTCTCCGCTTCCTCCGTGCTCATCACGTCGTGATGCTCGGCGCTGATCTCGACCCCGATGTACTGCGCCGCCTGGCTGCGCGCCGACTCGAAGGCGCTCGCCTTGCCCTCCTCGAGCGAAGCCGCTCCTTCCTTGGCCCCCGAAAAGTACAGGGCCTCCGGCGAGGACGGCGCCTTGGCGAGCCAGGCCGGCGGCCTCGGCGAGGAGCTGGTCTTCACCGCCGGCTTCTCGGCGCCGCAAGCGAGCGCGAGCGCGGTGAGAGCGAGGAACCTACTTCGCAAGACTGGCCTCGGGCGCCGCGTTCTGCTCCGCCAGCTTCTTCGCGTCGGCCTGCAGCCGGTGGATGTTGTCGATCTCCGCGAGCATCTCGCGCTCGTTGGAGAGCGAGTAGGCCTTGTTCACCATCGCCTCGGCCTTGTCGTAGTCGCCCGCGTACTCGTAGGAAAGGCCCAGGTTCCAGTAGCACTTCGCGACCTGGCCGGCCTTCAGCTTCACGTTCTTCTCCGCCGCCTGGACAGCGTCGTTGAACGTGCTCTGCGCGTTCTTCCAGTCGCCGCGCTCCGCCCAGCCGATGCCGCCCTCGAGCTGCGGAATGTCGGAGTCCTTCTGGAAGTGGGCGTACTGGTACTCCTGGTGCGGAACGATCGCCTTCATGAAGCGCTCGACCACGGCGCGGCGCGCGCCGTTCTCCAGCGCGATGCGATCGATCGACTCCGGGCGGCGATCGAGCGCGCGGTTCGTATCGTCGCGCCTCTCCTCGTAGGTCTTGGCGACGATCAGCCGGCCGGTCGAGACGTCCACGACCTTGAACGTTGCGCGCACGTACGATTCGCCCTTGATCGAGTACCAGGTGTGCCAGATCTTCTTGTCGTCCTGGTAGCGCGACTCGTTGGGCTGCTCGCGATAGTTGCTCTGCACGTCCCCGAAGATCAGGGCGCCCGCGGTCACCACCCTGCCGAGCTTCGCCGCCGCCCGCGGATCCGCCAGATCGGTGGAGGAGAGCTGGAGCTCGCGCATCACTTGCGCCATGTGCTGGCGATCGACCACGGTGAAGCGGTTGGTGTTCACCAACGCTTCCTCCAGCGAATCGCTCATCGGCCGGTTGCCCGCGCCCGTCATCTCGCCGATGGCGACGCTCTGGTACGGAGCCATGTTGATCTCGGCCGGCTTCATCACCGGAACGCGCACGGCCACCGTGCCGCAGGCGCAGACGAGCACTGCACCGATCGCGCCGAGAACGGGATTCTTCATGGTCGATTTCCCCAAGGTACTTGCGCAGGTTGCGCGATCCGATCGCTAGCACCCGCCTCGCGGTAGGGTCAAATTCTCGAACCGCTCCGGCGGCGGTGGCCAACTTGCGGCGACCGCCCGTCCACGGTAGCAGGAAGAAACGCTTCTGCGGGGCAGGCACATGCGCAATTTCCTTACCTTTGCGGCTCTCCTTTTACTGTCCCCGGCAGCCTTCGCCCAGGGGCAGGGTGGACCCACCACCGTCGCCGTTGCCGAAGTGACCGCGCGCGGAAACGCGGACGCGGACATGGCGTCGGAGGTGAACGACGCGCTGACCGATCAGCTCGTCGGCGAGGGGCGGTTCCGCGTGGTGGAGCGCCAGCAGATCGCCAAGGTGATGAAGGAGCAGATGCTGGCGCAGTCCGGCGTGATGAGCGACGAGGTGCAGATCAAGGTCGCGCAGCTCGTCGGCGCGCGCTACATCGTGCTCGGGACGGTGGGAACCAAGGGACGCAGCTACGTGATCTCGCTGCGGGCGCTCGACTCGACCAGCGCCCAGGTGGCATTCGCGGAGACGCTGAAGGTCGGCTCCGACGAGCAGATCGAGGCGGGCGCCAAGCAGCTGGCGCGGCGCCTCGGCGACAAGCTTCTCGGACCGGCGCCGGCGAGCGCCTCGCAGGCGGCCGCTTCCAGCGAGGTGCTGGGCGATTTCGACGCCGCGCAAGTGAAGGACGGGGCGCAGGCGGCGGCGCGCTCGCTCGCTCTGCGGTTCCCGAAGCTGACCGGCAGGATCCTCAACGCGCTCCCGAACGGGACAGCTTCCTGCTCGTTCGACTCCGGCGAACCGTTCAAAGGCGAGTTCTTCGAGATCTCCGGCCGCGACGACGTCACCGAGCAGGAGGCGCGCAAGGGCTGGTTCCTGCTCAGCAGCTGGTCGCGGAGCGGTTGCAGCGGGCGCATCAAGCGCGAGGCCGGGGGGAACATCGAGGATGGCGACACGCTCACTTCCACGCCGCTGAAGATCAGCGTCGAGGCCGTGCAGCCCGGACCCGGGACACAGCCCGAGCTCGCGACGCTGCTCGCGAGCGAGCTGCGCGCGGCGCTCGACGGGATGCCGCAGTTCCAGCTGGCAAACGATCCGCAGCTCACCGCCACCGGCCGCGTTTCCGGGCCGCGCGGACGCCGTAGCATCGACCTCCAGGTGATCGACAAGTCAGGAAACGTGGTGCAGAAGGTCAGCGTACCGGCTTCGTTCTGAAACGACGTCGGGCCGTCCTGGCGCTCGAGCCTTGAATTCCGGCCACAATCCCGCCGACTCCGCCTGCGACATCACGGTGCGCGCGGTGCTCGGATGTGCTCGCTTGTAGGAGCCCCGGGTACACGGCGTACACTGCCGCCACTTTCGGGACGTCCGGGTCCGTCGCGAGAGGACGCGGTCGGGGGAGCGGAGTGCGCCATGGCCATCATCCGGGATCATTCTTGTCTCTTCGTGTGCCTTGCCGTTGCCTGCGGCGGCGCGCGCGATCCATCCGGCCTGGCCTTCCTGGAGCGTGACCGCGCGGTCACGGCGGCGACCGCCGATTCTCCGGGCCAGGCGGAGATCGTCTGCGCAAACAACGTGCGGTTCTTCGGACGCAGCAGCGCCGCGGCCGGAACGTCGGTCACAGCGACGACCTTCGATTCCAAGAGGTTGCCGCGGAAGTGCACCGGAGCCGTCCTGAGCGATCAGACCTGGTCCTGCCGGCAGACGCTCGCGGATGGCGGCTATACCTGGACTGCGCAGGTCGGCGAGGACGGTCCGTTCTCGCAACAGGTCGACTTCGTCGTGAGCACCGGTCGCTATCCGGCTCCGACGATCGATCATACGCCGTCCCCGAACAGCGACCCCAAGCCGATCCTGACCGGGACCGTGAGCTCGCAGTTGGTCAACCGTGGGTTCTACCTGGAGGTCACCGAGAACGGTCAGGCGATCTGCATCGTGTCGCCGATTCACTCCACCAACTGGTCTTGCTCCCTCTCCAGCAACCTCGCCGAGGGGTCACATACCTTGAGCGTCGACGTCGATGAGTCCGACGGGGACGAGGCGACTCCCTCGGGCAACTCGAACGCGTTCACGGTGAAGACCAAGATCGGGAATCCGACGCTGGTGGCCGTGCCGACCCCGACGAGCAGCACCAGGATCCCGTTTTCCGGCACGGGCGAGACCGGCGCCGTCGTCACCGTCGCACAGGGCACCACCGTCCTCTGCCAGACCACCGTTTCCAACGGGGCCTGGGCCTGCGTATCGCCGCAACCGCTCGGCGACGGCGACCACGAGATCACCGCGACACAGCAGGACGCGGCGGGAAACGTCAGCGGCGCCGCCAAGCTCTCCTTCGTGATCGACACGCACATGCCCGCTGCCCCGACGTTGCTGGCGCCTGCGAGCCCGACGGACGATCCGCAGATCACGTTCCGCGGCGCCGGCGAGGCCGGCGCGATCGTCTCGGTGATCGACAGCTACTCGCGGCTGCTCTGCTCGGCGACGGCCAGCGCGGCGGGCGCGTGGAGTTGCGCCCCCGCTTCCGGGGTGGCGGACGGCGACTACCTCTTGACCGCGTTCCAGGTGACGCTGGCGGGAAACCGCAGTGGCCCCTCCGCGGCGGCGCTGCTCAGCGTGCGCACGCTGAAGACGCCGGTGTTCGACGTGCCCGACTCGCCGACGCGCGAGACTTCGCCCGCGTTGACCGGAAACGCTCAAGCCGGCGCGATGGTCTCCGTCTATCTCGGCGAGGTCGTCGCCTGTCAGACCACGACCGGCTCCTCCGGCACCTGGAGCTGCAGGCCGTCTGCGCTGGCGGATGGGGCGTACCTGTTCCAGGCGGTGGTGACCGATCCGCTGAGCCATGTCTCCAACCCGAGCGTCGCCCGGGCCCTCGTCATCGACACCACGGCGCCCGGTGCCCCCGTGCTCGACCAGCCGCCGGCGCGGACGCGGAAGCGTGAGCCCACGCTCAGTGGCACCGCGGAAGCTGGATCCTCGGTCACCGTGATCGACGCGAACACCGGCGACCCGGTCTGCGCGGCCACTGCCACGTCGGCCGGAACGTTCCAGTGCGCGGCCGGCACGGAGCTGGCGCTCGGCGAACACAGCGTGACCGCGACGGCCACGGACGCAGCGGGAAATGCGTCGCTCCAGGCGCTGGCCGTCGCCTTCACGGTGACGGATGCCTTGCCGTCGGCTCCGACGATCGAATCGCCTGCGAACGGGACCGAACTGGTGCAGCGCCGGCCCGTGATCTCCGGCCTTACGCAGCCGGGGACGCTGGTGGAGATCTCGCTGGACGGCTCCTCCTACGTCGCGCAGGTCACGCAGGACGGGCGGTGGAGTCTGCTTCCGTTGGCGGACCTGGCCTTCGGGAGTCATCAGTTGACGGCGCTGGCGACGGATCCCGAGCAGAACGTGAGCGATGCCGCCGCGAGCCGGTTCGCGATCGTGGAGACCGGCTTCGCGCGCGGCGGCTGCGCCACCGGCGGGGTGCCGGCGCCGCTGCTCGCCGTGCTTGCCCTGCTCTTTGCGGCGACGCGGCGGTCACGCAAGGGGGACTCCATTCGATGGTGTCCCCGTCTCGTTGCCGGCGTTCTCGCGTTGGCCGCCGTCCCTTCCCCCTCGCGGGCGCAGAACATCGACGTGTCCCTCTTCAGGCCGGCGGCGGGGGGCGACGGATTTGCTGCCGTGGAAGGGGCCCGCCCACCGGTGGACGGCGAGTCTCGTCTCGAGGTGCGGACCTGGACCGACTACGCGGTCCACCCGCTCACGTTCGTGACCGCCTCGGGGGCCGAGCGGCCGGTCGTCCGCGATCGGGCGGCGCAATGGCTGGGCGCGCAGATCCATCTCATCGGACTCCTCTCCTTCGCTGCCCAGGTCCCGGTGACCGTGTCGGAGCGCGGGGACCTCTCGCAGCTTCCACCCTCCTCGCGCGGCCCCTCCGAGCTGCTCTCCGGATTCGCCGACATCCGCCTGACCCCGCGGCTTGCGCTCTTGCGGCAGGAATGGGCCGGAATCGATCTCGCCACGCAGATGTCGTTCGAATTTCCCACCGCGCGGGCGCAGACGCTTTCCAGCGACGGCCGGGTGCGCGTCGAGGCCCTGGTCTCGATCGGCCGCAGCCTCGCAGCGGTCCCGGCGGGGAACCTCGATCTCCTCGCCAACGCCTACGTGCGCGCGCGGCCGGCCCGCGAGTTCCTCGACGTGAAGTCGGGCAGCGAGGCGGGGCTGCGGGCAGGCGTCGGGTACGGCATCGCCCCCTTCCGCGCTTGGATCCCGCGGCGCATCTATCTGGAGCTGGAAGGTCGTTCGTTCCTGCGGGCGGGCTTCGCGGCGGGATCGGCTCCGGCCGAGTGGCGCCTGGGCGGAACATTGTGCCCCGCGGGCAACCTGGCGATCGACATCGCCGGCGGGAGCGCCCTGACCGACGGAGTGGGAGCGCCCCGCGCCCGGTTCCTGCTCGGACTGGGATGGTCGCCCGCGGCGTGCAGCCAGAGCTATGCGAACGAGCAACTCGCGAGGGCATCTCCGCAGGTCGAGCCTCCGCGGCCGCCGGCGCCCGAGCCGGCTCCGCCGACCATCGCGCAGTCACTGGCGCTGGCCGCGTCGCCTGCGGCGCCCGACCGCGACGGCGACGGAATTCCGGACGATGACGACGCTTGTCCGGATCAGCCGGGAATCGCGGAGAACCACGGCTGTCCGCAGGGGACCCGGCAACGGGTGGTCGTCTCCGCCACCTCTCTCGAAATCCTCGACCAGGTCCATTTCGCCACCGGGCAAGCGCGCATCGAGAAGAAGTCGTGGTGGCTGCTCGATCAGGTGGCCGCCGTCCTGAAGAGCCACCCCGATCTGCTGCTCGTCGAGGTGGAAGGGCACACGGACGACCGCGGGCCCTCCTCGTTCAACATCCTGCTCGCGCAGGCCCGCGCCAAGGCAGTGACCGACTACCTCATCGGACGAGGAGTCGATCGCGAGCGTCTGGTTCCGCGCGGCTTCGGACCGACGCGACCCGTCGCCACCAACGGCACCGTGGAAGGCCGGGCGGCGAACCGGCGCGTCGCCTTCACGGTGGTGAAGACACGGGCCCGCGTGATCGAAGCGGAGAAACCACCCGAGTCGTGAAGTCCCTCACACGTTGAAGAGGAAGTGCATCACGTCGCCGTCCTGGACGACGTAGTCCTTGCCCTCCACCCGCATCGCTCCCCGGCTCTTCGCCGCCGCTTCCGAGCCATGCCGGAGCAGCTCGTCCCAGCGGATCACCTCCGCCTTGATGAACCCGCGCTCGAAATCGCTGTGGATCGCCCCCGCCGCTTGCGGTGCGCGGGTCCCTTTGCTGATCACCCAGGCGCGGCACTCGTCTTCGCCGCCCGTGAAGAAGCTCTGCAGACCGAGCAGCGCGAACCCCTCGCGCACCAGCCGGTTCAGGCCGGGCTCGGACAGACCGACGGTCGCGAGATATTCGCCGCGCTCCGCCTCCGGAAGCTGCTGGATCTCCGCCTCCACCTTGCTGCAGATCGCGACCATGCGGGCTCCCTCCGCTTGCGCGAGCGCACGGACCTTGGCGACCAGCGGATCGGAATCGAGCGCGGCGAGCTGGGACTCATCGACGTTCGCCACGTAGAGCACGGGCTTTGCAGTGAGCAGGAACAGCTCCCGGGCCCGCGGCTTCTCCTCCTCGCCGAGTGGGACGCTGCGCGCCGGCCGGCCCGCCTCCAGCGCCGCCCTCACCTTGTCGTAGATGGCAAGATCCGCCTTCGCTTCTTCTCCAGGCTTGCCGGGGGCCTTGGCGTCCTTGAGCCGCCGTTCCCGCTTCTTCTCCAGCGACTCGAGGTCCTTGAGCTGCAGCTCGGTATCGACCACCTCCTTGTCGCGCAGGGGATCGACGGTTCCGTCCACGTGCACGACGTCCGGATCGCTGAAGCAGCGCAGCACGTGCGCGACCGCGTCCACCTCGCGGATGTTGGCGAGGAACTGGTTGCCGAGGCCCTCGCCCTTGGAGGCACCGCGCACGAGCCCGGCGATGTCCAGGAACTGCAACGCGGCGTGCGTCGTTTTCTTCGGCTTGTAGAGTGCCGCGAGCTTCTCCAACCGGTCGTCGGGCACGGGGACCACGCCGACGTTCGGGTCCTTGGTCGCGAAGGGATAGTTGGCGGCGAGCACGGAGGCGCCGGAGAGGGCGTTGAACAAGGTGCTCTTGCCTACGTTTGGCAGTCCGACGATCCCGATCGAAAGCGGCATGGGGCGTGCGATCTACACCAACTCGAGGGTGGCCACAGCTTTTCCCGGCCGTGCTTGGTAACGTTCCGCGACGCCATTTTCGTGGCGTCCGTGGCGCATCGTCTCGCTGCGCGCGGAGTAGACTGCGCAGATGGTACACCTCCTCGCGGTTGCGCTGTCGCTCGACGCAGGCGCCGCATCGCATTTTGCCCGGCTCGCGCTCAAGTGCGCGCGCCAGGAATATCCAAACAAGCTCGAGCACGTGATGAACGGCGCGCACGAGGTGCTCTCGCCCCGCGCGCTTCATCCGGCGTTCTACGGCTGCTTCGACTGGCATTCGACCGTGCACGGCCACTGGATGCTCGCGCGCCTCTTGCGGCAGTTCCCGCAGCTTCCGGAGGCGGCGGAGATCCACGCGTTGCTCGACGAGCACCTCGCGCCGCAACCCATCGCGGTGGAGGTGGAGTATTTCGGCCAGCCGAACCGCAAGAGCTTCGAGCGGACGTACGGCTGGGCATGGCTGCTGAAGCTCGAGGCCGAGCTGCGCGCCTGGGATTCCCCCGAAGCGCGCCGCTGGGCGGAGGCGCTGCAGCCGCTCGCCGACACCGTGACGCGCGCATTCCTCGATTTCCTGCCGCGCCAGACGTATCCGATCCGCACCGGCGTGCACCCGAACACGGCGTTCGGGCTCTCGCTGGCGCTGGACTACGCGCAGGCCGTCCACGACGACAAGCTCGGCGCGCTCATCGTCGAGCGGGCGCGGACCTATTTCGGGAAGGACACGGAGACGCCGCTGAAGTGGGAGCCCGGCGGGGAGGACTTCCTCTCGCCTTCGCTGGAGGAAGCGGCGCTGATGGCGCGCGTTCTCTCGCCGCGTGAGTTTCGCGCCTGGGTGAAGGTCTTCCTGCCGGTGCCGAGACTGACGCCGGCGATCGTGTCCGACCGCACGGACCCGAAGATCGTCCATCTCGATGGCCTCAATCTGTCGCGCGCCCGGTGCTTGTACGCGCTCTCCGCAGCTCTGCACCGGCCCGCGCTGGCGCAGCTCGGAGACACCCACGCCCAGGCATCGCTGCCGTTCATCGCCAGCGGAAGCTACGAGGGGGAGCACTGGCTCGGCACGTTCGCCGTGCAGATGCTCGATGCGCGTGGGCAGGGCGCACGACTCAGCCGCTGACCCGTTTAGCGCGATGCCGTGTGCGCGCGGTTCGGCCGGGCGCGCAACATTTCCACGAGCCGGCGGTACTCGCGCTGAAGGAACGCGACCTCCGCAGCTCGTTCATCCCGATCCGGGGGACCGAAGTACTCTTCATGCGGTTGCCCGCATTTCGGACACTGGACCCAGATCACAGCCGGCTTATAGGCGAGGCAGAATTTC
>Ga0137415_10006125_pt1 | contig 11894 bp, 9 predicted proteins | sample CZODoug3_1_1_16f_FD_183082 | JGI IMG/M metagenome (GOLD analysis project Ga0137415, IMG submission 183082) | Vadose zone soil fungal communities from Angelo Coast Range Reserve, California, USA - CZODoug3_1_1_16fungal (Hybrid Assembly) | ecosystem: Environmental > Terrestrial > Soil > Vadose...
GCGGCGCAGCACCTCCGGATCCAGGGCTGCCAGGCCGCCCGGGCAGGCACAGCCGCCCAGCTCGCGGCCGGCCCCGCCCATCTACTCGCGGCTGGTCTCGCGGCGGAGGTCCACTGCGCAGCCGACATCCTCCGGCTGCTCGGTTGGCCGGTGCCCGAGCAGCTCGCCAGCCGTCAGGCCGCTGCGCGACCAAGCTTGCAGAACGCGGCCGGCTCGCCTGACGGGGTGCCCGTCCGAGAGACGCTCGAAGGCCCGGCGCTCAGGGTGTGGGAGCTACTCGACGGGGGGCGCCCCGTGCATGTGGACATCCTGGCGAACCGGGCAGAGCTTCGGCCCCAGGAGGCCCTCCGCACCTTGACGGAGCTGGAGCTGAAAGGGCTCATCCATCAGGAACCCGGGAAGTATTTCCTTCGCAGCCGGGGTTGGTCGTGAACCGAAACGGGAGTGCCGGCATCTAGAGCCGCCCCAAGGAAACCATGGCAACCGCCAAGACGACAGCGAAGAAGTCCGCACCGAAAGCGAACGGCCGCAAGCCGAAGGGCTCCGCGCCAGAAGCGAAGTCCTTCCGCAACACCCTGGTCGTGGTCGAGTCCCCCGCGAAGGCGAAGACGATCAAGAAGTACCTGGGCTCGGGCTTCACGGTGAAGGCGTCGGTGGGCCACATCATGGACCTGCCGAAGTCGAAGATGGGCGTGGACATCGAGAACGGGTTCGAGCCGGTCTACGAGGTCATCAAGGGCAAGCAGAAGGTGGTCACCGAGCTGAAGGCGGCGGCGAAGAACGCCGATCGGGTGCTGCTCGCCACCGACCCCGACCGCGAGGGCGAGGCCATCGCCTGGCACGTCAAGCAGCAGATCGCGCGCAGCCGCGTGCCGACCCAGCGCGTGCTGTTCAACGAGATCACCAAGAAGGCCATCCAGGCGGCCATCCTGAATCCGCTCGAGCTGAACCGGGACGTGTATGACGCGCAGCAGGCGCGTCGCGTGCTGGACCGGCTGGTCGGGTACCAGATCTCGCCCATCCTCTGGACCAAGGTGCGGCGCGGCCTCTCCGCCGGGCGCGTGCAGAGCGTGGCCGTGCGCCTGGTGGTGGAGCGCGAGAAGGAGATCGCCGCCTTCGTGGCGGTCGAGTACTGGTCGATCGAGGCCGACCTCAAAGCGGCCCTGCCTCCCCAGTTCCGCGCCAAGCTGATCAAGCTGGACGGCGAGAAGATCGAGCTGGGCTCGCAGGAGGTGACCCTTCCCCTCGTCGAGCAGCTGCAGAAGCTGCCCTTCGTCGTGCAGTCGGTGCAGAAGAAGGAGCGCCGCCGCAACGCGCCCGCGCCCTTCATCACCAGCAAGCTGCAGCAGGAGGCGGCGAACCGGCTGGGCTTCTCGGCGAAGAAGACGATGACCCTGGCCCAGCGGCTCTACGAGGGCGTGGAGCTGGGCGACGAGGGGCAGGTGGCGCTCATCACGTACATGCGCACCGACTCCGTCCGGCTGTCGCCCGACGCGGTCACCGCCGCCCGCGAGTACGTGGCCGGGAAGTTCGGCAAGGACTACCTGCCGGCCGAGCCGGTGCAGTTCAAGACGAAGAAGAGCGCCCAGGATGCGCACGAGGCCATCCGGCCGACCACCGTCGAGCTCGAGCCGGCGCAGGTGCAGAAGCACCTCGAGCGCGACATGTTCCGGCTCTACGAGCTGATCTGGAATCGGTTCATCGCCTGCCAGATGGTGCCGGCGGTCTTCGACCAGACCACGGCCGACATCGAGGCGGGCGGGGCCGCCGCGCTGCGCCTCACCGACCGTCAGGCGCGTTCGTTCATCTTCCGCGCGACCGGCCAGACGCTGAAGTTCCCCGGCTACCTGGCCGTGTACGGCGCCGTGGTCCCCGAGGAGCCCGAGGCAGGCGCCGAGAAGATGGAGGGAGACGACGAGGAGAAGGGCGACGTCGCGCGCCAGCTCCCTCCGCTCGAGGAAGGCCAGCGACTGGAGCTCGTGCAGCTCGTCCCCGAGCAGCATTTCACCCAGCCGCCGCCGCGCTTCACCGAGGCATCGCTGGTGAAGGAGCTGGAGGAGAAGGGCATCGGGCGGCCGTCGACCTACGCGGCCATCCTCTCCACCATCCAGGACAAGGAGTACGTGGAGAAGAAGGAGAACCGCTTCTTCCCCACCGACCTGGGCAAGATCGTCAACGAGCTCCTGGTCGAGTCGTTCCCGCGCATCCTCGACGTCGAGTTCACCGCCCGGATGGAGGACGAGCTCGACGAGGTCGAGGAAGGGAAGATGCAATGGGTGAAGGTGCTCGACGAGTTCTACGAGCCCTTCAAGAAGAGCCTCAAGGTCGCCGAGAAGAACATGCGCGACGTGAAGCGCGAGGAGCAGCCCACCGACCTCGTCTGCGAGAAGTGCGGCTCGCCCATGGTCATCAAGTGGGGGCGCATGGGGCGCTTCCTGGCCTGCTCCGGCTATCCGGACTGCAAGAACACCAAGGACTTCATCGAGAAGGAAGGCAAGATCGAGGTGGTCGAGGACCTGCCCACCGAAGAGGTCTGCCCCACCTGCGGCAAGCCGATGGTGAACAAGCGCGGGCGGTTCGGCCGGTTCCTCGCCTGCAGCGACTACCCGAACTGCAAGACGACGCGCCCGATCACCTTGAAGGACGTGGTCTGCCCCCAGGATGGCGGCGGGCTGGCGGAGAGGCGCACCCGGTTCGGCAAGTCGTTCTTCGGCTGCGTGAACTATCCGAACTGCAAGTTCGCGGCGTGGGACCGGCCCATCCCCGGACCGTGCCCGCAGTGCGGCAAGCCGTACCTCCTGTCGAAGTACTCGAAGCGGGAGGGGCCGTACATCGCCTGCCCCGACAAGGAGTGCGGCTACCGGCGAGAGGCGCCGGAGCCCGGCACCGAGCAGGCGCCTCCGCAGTCGGCCGTGCCCTGAAACCGGCGGGTCTCGAAATGCACCTCCAGTGGGCCGCGTAGTGTGGTCCGGCTGGCCGGAGGCGCGCATGCGAAGGCAGGTGGCCGTTCTTTCAGGGATTCTCCTGTCCGGTTCCGCGGTACTGGCCGCGGCCGAGGACCGCGACGTCGCGGCGTTCGACTCGGTCCATGTGGCCTCCGGCATTCGCGCGACCATCGCGGTGGGCCCGCGGAAGCCGGTTCACCTGGAAGCGGACAAGGACGCGCTCGAGGCGATCGAGACGCGCGTCGAGGACGGCACGCTGCACGTCGGCTTCAAGCCGCGCGCCCGCGTCTGGAGCTCCGGCGAGGTGATCGTCTCCATCCAGACTCCCGACGTGCACGCGGTGGCGGCCAGCGGCGGCGCCATGGTGCGGGCCACCTTCACGCGCTGGCCCCAGTGCGCCATCGCGGCGAGCGGCGGTGGCGAGGTGCACGTGCGCGGAGTGGACGCGCGGGAGCTCGCGGTCGACGGTTCGGGCGGCGCGGTCCTCGACGTCTCGGGCCGCGCGGACCAGCTCGACCTGCAGCTCTCGGGCGGCTCGCATCTCGACGCGCGGCAGTTCGAGGCAAGGAACGTCCACGTGCAGGGCAGCGGCGGGTCGGTGGCCGAGTTGCGCGCCAGTGGAAAGGTGCGGGGTGGCCTTTCAGGCGGCTCGGAGATGCACGTCCGCGGCGGCGCCCGCGCCACCGTGTCCACCTCCGGCGGCTCCGAACTCAGCGTCGACGACTAAGAGACCAAAAGATCACCGCGGAGCCGCTGAGAACGCGGAGGATTTCGTTCTCTAACCCAGACAATCTCCGCGCCCTCCGCGTCTCCGCGGTGATCTTTTGGTCATTCTCGGGGAAGTCCCGCGCCGGGCGGCTGAAGCCCACCACCCGCCTCGGAACCCGACCCGTGCCCTGCGGGGACGAATCCCCGCGGCGAGCGGCCGGCCCGGCTGCGGAACACGCTGAAGCTGGGCACCCGCACAGGGGCGGCAAGAGACGGGCGCCAGGCCGGCTGCCGGAGCGGACGCAAGCGTCAGCGATTTCGCTGATCCAGGCACGGACCCGTTGCGGCAACCGTTCCGCGCGTGTACGGACACTCCCTGTGCAGCGTGTGATCGTCATCGGTGGCGGCCTGGCCGGGTCGGAGGCGGCGCTCCTCCTCGCGGAGGCGGGCGTGCGCGTCGTCCTCCTCGAGCAGAAGCCGGTGCGGCGCTCCCCCGCGCACAAGTCGGATGGCCTGGCCGAGCTGGTCTGCTCCAATTCGCTCCGCTCGGACAACCCGGAGAACGCGATCGGGCTGCTCCACGAGGAGCTGCGCCGGCTCGGGTCGGCGGTGCTGCAGGAGGCGGATCGCGCCCGGGTGCCTGCCGGGGATGCGCTTGCGGTGGATCGCATTGCGTTCAGCGATGCGCTCACCCGGCGCATCGCGGCCCATCCGAAGGTCGAGGTGCGGGCGGAAGAGGTGACCGCCCTCCCGGAGGAGATTTGCATCGTGGCCACCGGCCCGCTCACCGGCGAGGCGCTGGCCAGATCGTTGGCCCAGACGGTGGGCGACTCCGCGCTGGCCTTCTACGATGCGCTCGCGCCCATCGTCGCCGGAGACTCGGTCGACCAGACCGTCGCCTTCCGCCAGTCGCGGTACGGCAAGGGCGGGGGCGACGACTACCTGAACCTGCCGCTGTCGCGCGAGGAGTACGAGCGGTTCGTCGACGAGCTCCTCGCGGGGCAGAAGGTCGAGCCGCACGCGTTCGAGGAGCCGCGCTACTTCGAAGGGTGCTTGCCCATCGAGGTGATGGCGGCGCGGGGGCGCGATGTGCTGGCGTTCGGGCCGATGAAGCCGGTGGGGCTCGTCGATCCGCGGACCGGCCGGCGGCCTCACGCCGTGGTGCAGCTGCGCCGGGAGGACCGGGCGGGCACGGCCTGGAACCTGGTCGGGTTCCAGACGCGGCTCACCTGGCCGGAGCAGAAGCGCATCTTCTCGTCGTGCATTCCGGGGCTGCGGGAGGCTACCTTCATCCGCCTGGGCCAGGTGCACCGGAACACCTTCCTGGACGCGCCGCGAGCGCTGGCTCCCGACGGCACCCTCCGCGCCCGGCCGCACGTGTACTGCGCCGGCCAGATCACGGGCGTCGAGGGATACGTGGAGAGCGCCGCGTCCGGCCACATCGCGGCGCGCCGCGTGCTGGCCCGGCTTCGCGGAGAAGGGTTCGCGCCGCCGCCAGGGACCACCGCCATCGGCGCGCTGCTGCGGCACGTGACGGGCGAAGCGCACCCTCCGGGATATGAGTACCAGCCCACGAACGTGATCTTCGCCTTGTTCCCTCCGCTGGAAGAGCGGCATCGCAAGCACGAGCGGAAGGCGCGCCTGCTCGCCCGCGCCCGTCACGACCTGGCCGAGTGGGCCCGGGCCGGCTCGATCCCTCTGGCGGCCGAACCTCCTCCCCGGCCGGCGCGGGCGCCTTCTCCACCGGCTCCCACGCTAGCGGAGCGGTCGGACATCGGCGTGCCTGCGAATCCAGGCGAGGCGCCGCGGTGAGAGTGCGGGGAGGGGGCGCATCGATGGGCGCGCGGGCCCGCTGCGCCGCCGTGGTGGCTGCCGTCGCCGCGGCGATGAGTGCGTCGTGCAGCAAGGGTGGACCGCAAGGCAGGCGCGTGGCCTCCGGCCTGGCGCGCGAGGTGACGGTGGCGCCCGGCGGCAGGATGGTCGCCTTCCTCCAGGGCGCATCGCACCCGGACGACCGCGGCGTGCCGGAGGATCTCCTGCTGGGAGATCTCCTCGTGGCCGCAACATCCGGTGACTCGCCAGCCCACCGCGTCGGCGGCGGCGTGCCGACGCTGGCCGGAGCGCGCGCCTTCTCCCCCGGCGGAGAGTGGCTCGCCTTCCTCGCCCGGTGGCGGTTCCGCGAAGGCGAAGGCGAGCTCTGGCTGGCCGATCCAACAGGCGCCCCGCGCAGGGTGGCGGACGGCGTCTCGGCGATGAGCTGGGCGCCTTCGGGGTCGCTGCTCGCCTTCGTGGCGGGCGGAAGGCTGATGGTGCTCGACGCCTCGAAGGAGCCCGCGGCGCCGTCGCTGGCGCTGGACCGGGTCCAGACGTTCGCCTGGGCGCCCGGCAGCGACCTGTTGGCGGGGCGCGGCCCTGGCGTCGCGGGCGGGCGCATCGACCTGATGGACGTGCGGACGAAACGCTTGCGCGAGGTTGCCAAGGCCAGCTCGGACTTCGCCTTCGCCTCGGACGGCGCGCTCTTCGTGCTCGGTCCTTCCGGCGCCAAGGGCGGCGACCGGCCGCTCACGGTGCTCGAGCGGTTCGAGGGGCCGCCGCGAGACCTCGGCCGGACCACCTCGTTCGCCGCCTCGGACCGATACGTCGCGCTTCTCTCGACGGAACGACAACCCGGCGAGGCGTTCGGAGCGCTCTCCCGGCTTTCGCGCGCGGGCGGCGCGGCCGAGCTGCTCGGCGAACGGGTCAGCGAATTCCGTTTCGACCGGGGCGGCGAGCTGCTGTTCCTTTCGCGCTACGACGGCCGGGCCCGCGCGGGGACGCTGACGGTGGCGACTCCCGGCAGCGCCCCGCGCGAGCTGGCGCCGCGCGTGCAGAGCTTCACCGTCCAGGGCGGGCGCGTCCTCTACCTCGTGCAGGCGCCGCAGAAGGGTGACTTCAAGATCGAGCTGTGGACCGCTTCCCTCGACGGCTCGGTCTCGCCGCGCAAGGTGGACGACGGCGTGTACGGCTACCAGCTCGCCCCCGACGCCCGCCGTCTGTTCTGGAAAGCCCGCTGCGCGGGAGGTGCGCGGAGCTGCTCCCTCTTCCGCGCTCCGGCCGACGGGTCAGCGCCGCCCCAGATGCTCGCGGCGAACGTGGCGGGATTCGACCTGTCGGAGGACGCGGGGCGCGTGCTCGTGCAGCAGCCACACCGCGGCGCTGCCCGTGCGGTGGATCTCGCCGTCCTGGATGCGGCAGGCCCCCCGCCGGACGGAGCGGTGAAGGCGGTCGCGACGGAGGTCGATCCGAGCTCGCGATTCGCCGACGCCCGCGGCCGGCGCATCGCGTACGCGGCGATGGGCGGGGCAGGGAACGCCGGCGTGTACCTGCTCGAAGTTCCCTGAAACTTGATCCGGGCCTGCTCTGCGGCAGGATGCGCCGGTGGATCCAGCGGAGCTGACGGAGTTCGCCGATCACCTCGCCCGGATCGCGCGCGCCTCGCCCCACACGCAACGGGCGTACCTGTCCGACCTGCGGCAGCTCGCGACATGGCTCCTGGAGTCGGGCAAGTCGCTCGATGCCGCCGACCGCGACGACCTGCGCGCCTTCCTCGCGGCGCGCTTCGGTGCCAACCAGCCGGCCACGCTCGCGCGCAAGCAGGCCAGCGTGCGCGCGTACTACGATCACCGCGTCCGGATGGGATACCTGGCGGACAGCCCCGCGCGGCGGCTCATCTCGCCCAAGCGGCGGCGCTCGCTCCCGAACGTGGTCTCGGTGGACGACCTGTTCGCCCTGCTGGACACGCCGAACGCGCGCACCGCCGCCGGGCTGCGCGACCGCTGCGCGCTGGAGCTGCTCTACGGGGCCGGGCTGCGCGTCTCGGAGCTGGTGGGGCTCGACCTGCCGGATCTGATCGACGGCGCGACCGCCGTGCGCGTCCGCGGGAAGGGCGGCAAGGAACGCGTGGTCCCGCTGGTGGCGAAGGCGCGCGCGGCGCTGCAGGCGTGGCTCGCGCGGAGGGACGAGCTGGGGAGCGGGCCGGCGCTGTTCTTGAACCGCCGCGGCGGGCGCCTCACCACCCGCAGCGTGGCCCGCCATCTCGCGCGCTACGCGCTCATCTGCGGAACGCAGCGCCACGTGCACCCGCACGCGCTACGCCACAGCTTCGCCACGCATCTTTTGGACATGGGGGCCGACCTGCGCGGCATCCAGGAGCTGCTCGGCCACGCCTCCCTCTCCACCACCCAGCGCTACACCCACGTCTCTTCGGAACGCCTCGTCCAGATCTACGAAGACTCCCACCCCCGCGCGAAAAGGTGACCAAGAGATCACCGCGGAGACGCGGAGAGCGCGGAGTTGAACCTGGAAGAAGAGAAATCCTCCGCGACCTCCGCGCCTCCGCGGTGATCCGTTAGCCTCGATCGCGGCGTCTCCTGGCGAGGGTGAGCTGGCCGGCGAGGAAGGACTTGAGGGAGGTGCCCTCGGCGGCGAGTTGCTGGGGGATGAAGGACATGCGGGTGAGCCCGGGGAGCGTGTTGATCTCCAGGAAGACCGGCCCCCGGTCGGAGCAGATCACGTCGGTGCGGGAGTAGCCCTCGCAGCCGAGCGCCTTGTGCGCGTCGAGCGCCACCTTCTGCGCGGCCCGGGAGACCTCCGCCGGGACCTCCGCCGGGGTGATCTCGCGCGTCCCCTTGCCCAGGTACTTTCCTTCGTAGTCGAACGCGCGGCCCTGCTCGAGGCGCACCTCGCTCGCCGGCAGTGCGCGCGTCCCCCGCTCGTCGTCCACCACGCCGACGGTCAGCTCGGACCCGGAGACGAACGCCTCCGCGAGATACTCCTCGCCCGAGGCCGCGATGGCGGAGGCGGCGCGCTGCGCGTCGGCCACCGAGCCCAGGTGGTGCAGCCCCACGCTCGAACCGCCCGCCACGGGCTTCGCCACCGCGCGCCCGTGCCGGCCGAGGAAGCCGAGCAGCGCGCTGCCGATCGTGGCCTGGTCGCCGCGGGGAAGGTGGACCGACTCCGCGACGGGCACGCCCGCCGCCGCGGCCAGGCGTTTCGCCCACTCCTTGTCGAAGGCCTTGGCCGACGCGTCGGCGCCCGGCCCGGTGAACGCGATCCGGCGCTGCTCGAAGAGCCTCTGGGCGGTGCCGTCCTCCCCGCCCGTCCCGTGGAGCGCGAGGAAGAAGGTCAGCGCGCGCGAGCGCGGGTCGTCCAGCGCGTCCTGCAGCGAAGGCCACGAGGGCGCGTTCGCAGGCTCGAACTCCACCTCGAAGGAACGCTGGTGGCCGAGGAGGGCGGGGCGGTCGACCGCGTGGACCTCGCCGCCGGGCGCCCAGAACCAGGCCTCCGCCTGCCCGAGCGCCGAGGCGACGTTCTGGGCCGACGCCACCGACACCTTGCGTTCGCTGGACGGGCCGCCGAAGAGGACGACGAGATCGCGCATACTCCCGGGAAGATAGCAGACGAGCATCGCGCCCCGGCGCGGGTTACGATGTGCGCCCTTCGGAGGTAGATGTGCGCGTGCGCTCCACCACGGTCGTGTGCGTCCGGCGCGAGGGAAAGGTCGCCATGGGCGCCGACGGCCAGGTCACCATGGACAAGGTCGTGTTGAAGCACAGCGCCCGGAAGCTGCGCCGCCTGGGCGATGGCCAGGTGCTGGCGGGCTTCGCCGGAGCGACCGCCGACGCCTTCACGCTGTTCGAGAAGTTCGAGGGCAAGCTGAAGGAGTTCGGCAAGAACCTCCCGCGCGCGGCGGTCGAGCTGGCCAAGGACTGGCGGACCGACCGGTACCTGCGCAGGCTCGAGGCGCTCCTGGTCGTCGCCGACGCCGAGCGCACGCTGATCCTCTCCGGCACCGGCGACGTGGTGGAGCCCGACGAAGGAGTCGCGGCGATCGGCTCGGGCGGACCCTATGCGCAGGCGGCGGCGAGCGCGCTGCTCAAGCACTCCGCCTTGCAGGCGAGACAAATCTGCGAGGAGGCATTGCGCACCGCCGCGCGCATCTGCATCTACACCAACGATCAGCTCACCTTCGAGGAATTGTGATGGCGGAGCCGCGCAGCTTGACTCCCAGCGAGATCGTCTCCGAGCTCGACCGGTACATCGTCGGACAGAACGCGGCCAAGCGCGCGGTGGCCATCGCGCTGCGCAACCGCTGGCGCCGCTTCCGCGTCAACCCGGAGCTGAAGGACGAGGTGATGCCGAAGAACATCATCCTCGTCGGACCGACGGGGGTGGGAAAGACGGAGATCGCGCGGCGCCTGGCCCGCCTCGCGCAGGCGCCCTTCGTGAAGGTGGAGGCCTCCAAGTTCACCGAGGTGGGCTACGTCGGCCGCGACGTCGACTCGATGATCCGCGACCTGATGGAGCAAGGCGTGCAACTGGTGCGCGAGGAGCAGCAGCGCGCCGTGCAGGGCCGCGCCCAGGAAATGGTCGAGGACCGCCTGCTCGACCTGCTCTTGCCCCAGAGCGCCCAGCAGCAGGGCGCCGCCGGATTCGCCACCACCGACCGCAGCAGCACGCGCGAGAAGCTGCGCGGCATGCTGCGCGCGGGCGGGCTCGACGACCGGATGGTCGAGGTGGACGTGCAGGAGCGCGCCCAGGGCAACATGCAGATCTTCGGCGCCCAGGGCATGGAGGAGATGGGCATCAACCTCCAGGAGATGCTCGGCAACCTGCCGTTCGGCAAGAAGACCAAGAAGCGCAAGCTGCGCGTCCCCGAAGCGCGGCGGCTGCTCGAGCAGCAGGAGGCGGAGAAGCTGGTCGACAACGATGCTGTGGTGCGCGAGGCGCTCGAGCGCGTGCAGTCGAGCGGCATCGTCTTCATCGACGAGATCGACAAGGTGGCCGGACCGGGCGGGATGGCCGGCCAGCACGGCCCCGACGTCTCGCGCGGCGGCGTGCAGCGCGATCTGCTGCCGCTGGTCGAAGGATCGACGGTGAACACCAAGTACGGGCCGGTGAAGACGGACCACGTGCTGTTCATCGCCGCCGGCGCCTTCCACGTGGCCAAGGTGAGCGACCTGCTGCCCGAGCTGCAGGGGCGTTTCCCCATCCGGGTCGAGCTGGAACCGCTCACGCAGGCCGACCTGGTGCGCATCCTCACCCAGCCCAAGAACGCGATCACGCGGCAGTACGCCGCCCTCCTCGCCACCGAAGGCGTCGAGCTGGCGTTCGACGAGAGCGGGGTCCTGGAGCTGGCGCGCGTCGCGCAGGTGATGAACGACCGCGCGCAGAACATCGGCGCCCGCCGCCTGCACACGGTGGTGGAGAAGGTGCTCGAGGACGTGAGCTTCCAGGCGGACGCGATGCGCGGCCGGGCAATCCGGGTGGACGCCGCCTACGTGCGGGAGAAGCTGGACAAGGTGCTGCAGGACGAGGATCTGTCGCGCTACATCCTCTGACTCACCGGCAGGCGAGCGTGGCGCTCTCGTTGACGGGGCACACCGGCGCATCGAACGTGCCGGTCACGTGCTCCCCGAAGCCGAACGACAGTTCGAATGAGCCTGCGTAGCGGCTGCCGACCGACGTGAAGGTGACCGTCCCCGAGCTGGCTTGCACCACGCCGGGGGGCGAGAGGACGTTGCAGCTCGCATCCGTCGCGGCGAAGAGGCCGACTGCATGGTCGATGACAAGCGCTCCCACGGAGTAGGTACCCGCAGTGGGCGGCGGCGTGGGTGAGAAGTCCGGCTGCAGGTGAAATGCCGTGAGGGAAAGGACCTGCGTGCTCTTCGGCTGCTTGCCGCTCATGATCATCGGGCAGATGCCGCTCGCGCTGGTGATTCCGATCAGCGCGGCACGGCCAGGGACGCCGTTCGCCTTGAAGGATACCGTGGTCGCGATGGCATCGTTCGCGACGATCGCCTGACCACCGACGGTCGAGCCGGTGAGCGTGGCAGATCCGATGTTGGAGGCGCTACCCCCGCCGCATGACACGACGGCCAACCCGACCGCAGCCAGAGCGATGACGCGCATGGAGGGTCCCCCCGGTGCGGATATTCGCACGGTGCCAAGGGCAAGGTCGACGTCCGCGGTCAGGACCTGGCCCGGACTGCGCAGCGAGCGCAGCCTGGGCGTCGTCTTTGCGGCGACCCCGCTAGCTGCGCCGGGCCGCGCGCTTGGCGGCGGCCGTCGGCGTCGCGCCTTCCACCGACACGACGCCTTCCTCGAGCAGCTGGGAGAGGATGCGGGCGGTGTCCAGGCGGTGCAGTCCGCAGATGGCGTAGAGGTCCTCGAAGCTGACCGCGCCGTCGATCTGGGCGAGGA
>Ga0137415_10006127_pt1 | contig 11892 bp, 13 predicted proteins | sample CZODoug3_1_1_16f_FD_183082 | JGI IMG/M metagenome (GOLD analysis project Ga0137415, IMG submission 183082) | Vadose zone soil fungal communities from Angelo Coast Range Reserve, California, USA - CZODoug3_1_1_16fungal (Hybrid Assembly) | ecosystem: Environmental > Terrestrial > Soil > Vadose...
GGCCAGCATCTCCGGTGGCGTACCGCTCGGCAAGATGTTCGTCGACGGTCTGATCACCGGCGACGTGGGTGAGGTCACCTTGGGCGAACGGCTCACGCTGTCTTCGGGTTTCATCTCCGTCACCGTCGTCGTGCGCCGCGGCACCTCGAAGCTGGCGGCCGTCCCGAACCTGATTTCCCGCGGTTTCTCCGAGGACCCCAAGGCACTCGAACCGGCCACCCGCAAGGTGACCGAGGCCCTCGAGGCGCTGGCCGCCGACAAGGTCACCGACCCCGCCCGCATCGCGCAGGCGGTACGCCGTGCGGTGGGCAAGTGGGTGGCCGAGGTGTACCGGCGCCAGCCGATGATCGTGCCGACGGTGCTCGAAGTCGACTGAGCTTCAAATCTTCTCGGCGTAGACCGACCATTCGATCTGCGAGGCGGTGAGGTCTCGGCCCGCTGGCCGTATGTAGCGGTCCATCAACTCGTCGGGCCCGGCCTGCTCGATCAGCCGCCAGCCGTAGCCTGCGAGGAATCCCTCGACGTCCTCAGGCAGCATGCCGAACTTCCACACCTGACTGCGTTCGCGGAACTTGCGGTACAGCACGGGGGCGCCGTACAGGTTGATGCCGTCGATGAAATCGCGTCGCACATAGGTGAAGTCGAGCCTGCTGCCGCTGGCCGCCCGCGCGAGTTGGTCGAACGTGGCACACACCGCGTCCGCGGTCAGGTACTGCGTGACGCCCTCCCAGACGAAGAAGGTAGGGGAGTCGACGCGGTAGCCGTACGACGCGAGCGTGGCCATCAGATTGTCGCGCTCGAAGTCGACGGAGACCAGCCGCACCGATGGTGGCACCGAGCCGAACACCCTCGACACGACGGCGCGTTTGCGTGCGATGTTCACCGGCAGGTCGACTTCGAAGACCGGGACGTCGCCAAGGCGCGCAAGGCGATACGGCCGGGTGTCCAGCCCGGCACCGAGGATCACGACGGCATCGACGCCGGGAAGCGACTCGGCCAGGTTGTCGTCGATGTAGCTCTTGCGACAGGCCAGGTTCGCCCACAGCCCGGGTCCGGACCGCTCGGAGGCGGCGATGACGGCCCGGCGCACCAGGCGGAACCTGGTGGCGCGCACCAGGGCCCGCAGTGGCTTGGGCAGGAACGACGCCGCAAGATCATCGTCGACGAGGCGGCGATCCGGCGGTTCCTGATGTTCGACCGCCGAGAGCACCATCGGCCCGAAAGCCGTCTTGGCCGCCGGATTCCCAGGCACCTCAGCGCTTGTTGACGAAGCCGGCATCGACCGGCAACGTGACGCCGGTGACGTAGCGGCCCGCGTCGGACACCAGGTAGTAGACGGCGTTGGCGATGTCCTCCGGCTCGAGCGCCTGCACCGGCAGCGCGTTGCCCATGTCGGGTCCACCCTGGGTCTCCTGGGCCAGACCGTCCAGCCAGCTGCGGATGAAGTCGTTGTCGATCATCGGCGTGTTCACCGCCGCCGGATGTATCGAGTTCACCCGAATGCTTTGTGATGCAAGGAGGTTGGCGTACACCCGCATCAGCCCGACGATGCCGTGCTTGGCGGCTGCGTAGCCCATCGAGCCGGCCATCGGGGAGGCGAGTCCGACCAGCCCGGCTACCGAGCTGATCAGCACGATCGATCCGCCGTTGCCCGCCTTGATCATTGGCCGCATCGCGACGTCGACGGTTTGGTAGACGCCGGTCAGATTGACGTCGATCACGTCCTGCCATGCGGTCTCGCCCGCCATGGGTGCGATGCCCGCGTTGGCGACGACGATGTCCAGTCGGCCACCGAGTTCTTCGACGCCCGCCTTTAGCGCGTTCTTCAGTGCGGCCCGGTCCCGCACGTCGGCTTGCGTGGCCACGATGCGCGCACCGGTGTCCTCGACGAGCTTGACCGTGTGGGCCAAGTCGTCGGGGGTGGACATCGGATAGGGAACCGACGCGATCTGGTCACACAGATCGACCGCGATGATGTCGGCGCCCTCGGACGCCAGCTTCACCGCTTCCGCGCGGCCCTGACCGCGGGCCGCGCCGGTGATGAAGGCCGTTCTTCCCTTGAGAGTCCCGTCAGAGTTTCCCATGTTCAGCTACGCAGCTGACCCTTGGCAGGGTCGCCCGCGACCACGCGTTGCAACATCTTGATGTCGGGTGCGCCTGCCAGGTGGTCGCCGATGGCCCCGAACAGGGCGCCGATGGCGGGGGCTTTGCCGTGGGTCTTGAGTGCGTCCGCATCGGCCCACTGCTCGACGAAGACGAAGGTGCCGTCCGCCTCGTGCAGCGAATACAGCTCGCAACCCGGTTCCTGGTGCACCGCCTCGATCGCGCTCGTACAGGCATCGCGGACGATGTCCACCGACTCGGGCTTGGCGATCATGGTGGCGACGACGATTACGGGGGCGCTGGACATGGGAACTGGGGACTCCTCGGTGAGTGTTGGCTGGACCAGTGTCCACCCTACTAATGCGAAGCTTAGCTAGGAAGATTGCAATCGAGCTGTGACCAGTGTGGCTGATGGTGGTTCTGGGGCTGTTGCGACTAGGCTTGGGCCCATGGCAAGTAAGACCGCTGCCCGCTCGGGCGCCCGTTCGAGCAGGTCAAAGGCCAGCTCGAAGACCGCAGCCCGCCCGGCGCGGCCCACCGCCCCGCGCCGCAAACCCGCACGCCGCACGTCCCCATCGCCCGCCGCAGGCGCCGGAGCCGCCATCGGCCGCGGCGCAAGGGCCGGCTGGATGATGGTCGCCAAGGGGGCGGGGACCACCGCGCGCTCGGTCGGGCGCGCCCGCGACCTGGAGCCCGGTCACCGCCGGGACGGCATTGCGCTCGGTCTTCTGGGCCTCGCGGTGGTGCTGGTGGCCAGTTCCTGGTTCGACGCCGCGCGCCCGGTCGGCGGGTGGATCGACACCGTCGTGCGGGCCGTCATCGGCTCGGCGGTGGTGCTGATGCCCATCCTGCTCATCGCCATTGCCGTCGTCCTGATGCGCACCGAGCCGAACCCCGAGGCCCGGCCCCGGCTCATCCTCGGGGCGGCGATGATCGGACTGCCAGCACTCGGCCTGTGGCATCTGTGGGCCGGTGCGCCCGCGGATCCGGTTGCGCGTCGTGGCGCCGCGGGATTCGTCGGCTTCGCGCTCGGTGGACCCCTCTCCGACGGGCTGACGCCGTGGATCGCGACGCCGCTGCTGATCATCGGGGTGCTCTTTGGCGTGCTGTTGATGACGGGGACCACGATCCGTGAGGTGCCGTCGACCCTGCGGGCACTGTTCGGCACCGGATACCGGGGTGACGACTACGGCAACGACGACTACTACGACGATGACGAGCGGGCGAACGGACAGCCCGACGACTTCTCCGACGGCTATTACGACGAGGGCGATCTCGGTGACGAGGCGCAGGCCTGGCCGGTCTCGGGTACGACCGCGGGCACGAGCACGGGCACGCCGTACGACAACTACCCGCTCGAGGATGAGGCCCCGACGGTCCCCGAGCCGACGGCCCGCGTGTCCCGGCGCAAGAAGCCGGCCAAGAAGACGGACACGTTGGTGCTGGACCGCATTGTCGACGGGCCCTACCAACTGCCGTCCCTAGACCTGCTCGTCGCAGGCGATCCGCCGAAGCTGCGCAGCGCGGCCAACGACAAGATGGTCGAGGTCATCGGCTCCGTCCTGGAGCAGTTCAAGGTCGACGCCGCCGTCACCGGCTGCACCCGGGGGCCGACCGTCACCCGTTACGAGGTCGAGCTGGGCCCCGGCGTCAAGGTCGAGAAGATCACCGCGCTGCAGAAGAACATCGCCTATGCCGTCGCCACGGAGAGCGTGCGCATGCTGGCGCCGATCCCCGGCAAGTCGGCCGTCGGCATCGAGGTGCCCAACACCGATCGCGAGATGGTGCGCCTGTCCGACGTACTGACCGCCGCGTCCACTCGCCGCGATCACCATCCGCTGGTGATCGGCTTGGGCAAGGACATCGAGGGTGACTTCATCTCGGCCAACCTGGCCAAGATGCCGCATCTCCTGGTGGCCGGTTCGACGGGCTCCGGCAAGTCGAGCTTCGTGAACTCCATGCTGGTGTCGATCCTTGCGCGGGCCACCCCGGAGGAGGTCAGGATGATCCTGATCGACCCGAAGATGGTGGAACTCACGCCGTACGAAGGCATTCCGCACCTCATCACGCCCATCGTCACGCAGCCCAAGAAGGCGGCGGCAGCACTGGCGTGGCTCGTCGAGGAGATGGAACAGCGCTACCAGGACATGCAGGCAAACAAGGTCCGCCACATCGACGACTTCAACAAGAACGTGAAGTCCGGGGTCATCACCGCTCCGCTGGGTAGCGAACGGGTCTACAAGCCGTATCCCTACATCATCGCGATCGTCGACGAGCTGGCCGACCTGATGATGACGGCGCCGCGCGACGTCGAGGACGCGATCGTCCGGATCACCCAAAAGGCCCGTGCGGCGGGTATCCACCTCATCCTGGCCACCCAGCGGCCGTCGGTGGACGTCGTCACCGGTCTGATCAAGACCAACGTGCCGTCCCGGTTGGCATTCGCGACGTCGTCACTGACCGACAGCCGCGTCATCCTGGATCAGCAGGGCGCCGAGAAGTTGATCGGCATGGGCGATGGCTTGTTCTTGCCGATGGGAGCCAACAAGCCGATCCGGTTCCAGGGCGCCTACATCAGCGACGAAGAGATCTATTCCGTCGTCGCCGCGTGCAAGGACCAGGCCGAGCCGGAGTACACCGAGGGCGTCACCAAGGCCAAGCCGACCGGCGAGCGCACCGACGCCGACCCCGACATCGGCGACGACATGGACGTCTTCCTGCAGGCCGTCGAGCTGGTGGTGTCCTCACAGTTCGGCTCCACCTCGATGCTGCAGCGCAAGCTGCGGGTCGGTTTCGCCAAGGCGGGCCGCTTGATGGACCTCATGGAGACGCGGCAGATCGTCGGGCCGAGTGAGGGTTCCAAGGCGCGTGAGGTGCTGGTGAAGCCCGACGAGTTGGCGGGGACGCTGATGCTGATCCGCGGCGGCGACGAACCCAGTGACGACGACGACTGACCGCCCCGCCGAACGTGACGCCATCGGGCTAGGCGCAGAGGTCGAGCCCGCGAGCGAGCATTGCGCCAAGGCTGGGGCCGAGCGTGACGCGCTGTCGAGTGTCACCGATCGTGACGAAGCCGACGGGGCCGTCGGGCAGTAGTTCGCCAATGTCCCGGAACTGGCCGGACGACGTCGCCGCGTGGTTGAGTGCGTACTCCGTCCCTTGCGCGGTGAACGTCACGCGGTACGAGAAGCGGCATCTCAGTACACCCTCGGACACGGTCAAGGGCCATGGCCCGTCCGTCCAGGTCGCTTCGGAGACGGTGGTCGCTATCGGTGTGGGAGGTGGACCCGCGGATTCGTCGCTACCGGAACATCCGGCGAGGATCATCGCCAAGGCGATGAAGGCGAAGCCAGCCCGCGCAATCCCCACATCACCACGTTAGCCCCGTTCGGTCGGCGGAACGCGGGTCTACGTGAGTGTCACGAGCATCCGGGTGTTGCCGAGGATGTTGGGCTTGACGTAGGACAGGTCGAGGAACTCCGCGACACCGATGTCGTACGAGCGGCACATCTCCTCGTAGACCTCTGCGGTCACCGGGGTGCCGTCGATCTCCGTGAAGCCATGCCTGCCGAAGAACTCGGTCTCGAAGGTCAGCACGAAGATCCGCTCGAGGCGGATTTCCCTTGCCACGTCGAGAAGGCGCGCCACGACGGCGTGCCCGACGCCGCGCCCCCGCACCTTGGGGTGTGCCGCAATGGTGCGCAGCTCGCCGAGGTCGGCCCACAGGACGTGCAGCGCGCCGCAGCCCACCAGCTCGTCGTCGAGCTCGGCGACCCAGAACTCCTGGACGGACTCGTAGAGGGTGACGAGGTTCTTCTCGAGCAGGATCTTGCCGGCGTACACGTCGACGAGCGCCTTGATGCTGGGGACGTCGGAGGTGCGGGCCCGCCGGACGACCAGCCCATCCGTTTGGGGCGCTGCATTCACGCTGTGAGAATATCGGCTCCCGCAACGGATATTCTGATCCGGTGCCTGGCCCGCCTGATACCGATCCCGTGACTCCGCGTGCCAGTGTCGCGAACGTCGCCAACGTCCTCACCGGTGTACGCATGGCCTTGGTGCCCGTGTTCCTGCTGGCTCTCTTTGCAGGCGATGGCCACGAAACACGTTGGCGCATAATTGCATTCGTCATATTTGCGGCCGCGGTGATTACCGACCGGGTCGACGGCGCGCTGGCCAGAAGCTTCGATCTGGTCACCGAATTCGGCAAGCTCGCCGATCCGATCGCCGACAAGGCGCTGATCGGCGCGGCGCTGATCGGGCTGTCGTTGCTCGGCGATTTGCCGTGGTGGGTGACGATTCTGATCCTGGTACGTGAGATCGGCGTCACCATTTTGCGTTTCGCCGTACTGCGGCGCGGCGTCATTCCGGCCAGCCGCGGCGGAAAGCTCAAGACGCTGGTGCAGGCGCTGGCGATCGGCCTGTTCGTCCTTCCGCTGTCCGGTGCTTGGCTGACCGGCGCGTGGGTGTTGATGTGGGCCGCTGTCGTGTTGACCGTGGTCACGGGCCTGGACTACGTCGTCTCGGCACTCAGGGATGGACGTCGCCGACCCGCCGCGGCGTGACCTGGCTGGGTCCGGGAACCATTTGCAAGCACGCGGGCGTTCAGCTGTTAGTGACCGGCCGACGAAGGAGAGCACGATGACGGCACTGCTACGCGAAGTGATCGGCGACGTGCTGCGTCACGCCCGCACCGAGCAGGGACGCACCCTCCGGGAGGTGTCCGACGACGCCAGAGTCAGCCTCGGATATCTGTCCGAGGTCGAGCGCGGCCGCAAGGAGGCGTCCAGCGAGCTGCTGAGCGCCATCTGCGGTGCTCTCGAGGTTCCGCTGTCACGGGTGCTGTCGGAGGCCGGTGAGGAACTCGCCCGCCACGAACGGGTCCCGGTGAAGCCGGCCGCCGTAGGCACGACGAACATCGACGTCACGACCAAGGTGGTCATCCCCCAGGTCGTCACGATGGCGGTGGCCTAGCTTTCAGGGCCCCTTGGTTCTCCACGAGTGGCTGCGAACCCGATAAGTTGGGCAGTAGCTGTAAGCACATCAGCCCGTCCCCGGCAGGCGCAGTAAACGACACGAAGGCGGAAACGTTCCCATGGCCAACCCGTTCGTCAAGGCGTGGAAATACCTCATGGCGCTTTTCAGCTCCAAGGTCGACCAGTACGCGGACCCGAAGGTGCAGATCCAGCAGGCCATCGAGGACGCACAGCGGCAACACCAGGCGCTGACCCAGCAGGCAGCGCAGGTGATCGGCAATCAGCGTCAGCTGGAGATGCGGCTGAACCGTCAGCTCGCCGACATCGAGAAACTCCAGGTCAATGTCCGCCAGGCGCTCACGCTCGCCGACCAGGTCACCGCGTCCGGCGATGCGGCCAAGGCCACCGAGTACAACAACGCCGCGGAGGCGTTCGCAGCGCAGCTGGTGACCGCCGAGCAGAGCGTCGAGGATCTCAAGGCGCTGCACGACCAGGCGCTGCAGGCCGCAGGTCAGGCCAAGAAGGCGGTCGAGCAGAACGCCATGATGCTGCAGCAGAAGATCGCCGAGCGCAGCAAGCTGCTCAGCCAGCTGGAGCAGGCCAAGATGCAGGAGCAGGTCAGCGCCTCGCTGCAGTCGATGAGCGAGCTGGCCGCGCCCGGCACCACGCCCAGCCTCGACGAGGTGCGCCAGAAGATCGAGAGCCGCTACGCCAACGCCATGGGTGCCGCCGAGCTCGCGCAGAACTCGGTGCAGGGCCGGATGATGGAAGTGCAGCAGGCCAGCGTTCAGATGGCCGGGCACTCGCGGCTCGAGCAGATCCGCGCCTCGATGCGCGGCGACGCGCTGCCCTCCGGCGGCGCGACCGCCACCCCGGCAGCCAGCCCGGCAGCCACCCCGGCAGCCAGCCCGCCCGCCGCGGCGCCGGAAAACCCACTGTCGCAATAGGTTCAGGAGCATGACGATGAGTTCGCGGACGGGACGAGTGGAGGCGTGGCGCACGCTCGCGCAGCGCGGCGTCGACACCGCCGCGGAATTCTCCGACCTCCTCGCGGACAAGCTCGGCGCCGCCGCCGATCCGCGGGCGAAGCTGCTGCGCCGCCGCCGCCGGGCGTTCCGCCTCGGGCTGTTCTTCACCGTCGCGACGGGCTTCTGGATCGTCGTGACGGCGGTCCTGGCGTCGTGGAGCACACCGGCGTGGGCGCTGCCCATCCCCGGCGGCATCGGCGTCGGCGCGGCCTTCCTGGCGACGCTGTGCTTCCTGCGGTACCGGTGGCTGAAGGCCGAACCGTTGCCGCCGCAGCGCTCGATGCGTCGGCTCCCGCCGTGGGGTTCGGCGGCCCGTCAGCCGATGGCGGCGCTGACGTCGTCCGAGCGCGGCATGTTCGCCTTGCTCGGCGTGATGCAGCGCGGCCGGATGCTGCCGGACGACGAGCTGCGCGAGGTGACCTTGGCGGCCAATCAGACCGTGGCCACCATGGCGGCCACGGCCACCGACCTGGTGTCGATGGAGCGGGCCGCGGGCGCGTCGCCGCAGTCGCGTGCGCACCTGACGCCGACCATCCGCGCGTTCAGCGCGCAGCTGGAGACCGGGGTTCGGCAGTACAACGAAATGGTCACCGCCGCAGCGCAATTGGTATCAGCCGCGAACAGCGGAACGATGTCGAGTTCGCCGATGTCTGCCCAGCGCTACCGCCACGAACTGGGCACCGCGACCGACCGGCTGAACGGCTGGGCGCAGGCGTTCGACGAGCTCGGACACCTGCGCGGCGCCTGACGGCTCAGACGTCGTGGCTGCTCGGCGGCCCCGATCGTGGTCCGTACTTTGCGATGTAGGCGTCGTGCATGGGGGCGTTGCGCTGGCGGGCGACGTAGTCGACGAGTCCGGGGTCCAACCCGTGCTTGCGCAACATGTGCCGCCGCCACACCTTGTTCAGTGCGTGCGAGAAGAACACGAACGGGATCAGGATCGGCAACGTCGTGGACATGTGCAGGTACAGCGACATCGGGATGATCCAGAACGGCGCGAGGAGCAGCACCGCCGGAATGAACACCCGGACCATCATGCGGACCGTCGCGCCCTCGCCAGCCAGGTCGTCGGCCACCCACTGCTTCATCGAATTCGGCAGCCGTCGGCCGTAGCAGTACGTGACGTATTGCCACGCATTCGGCTTGGTGCGCGCGGTCTCAGTCATGCCGTGCCGGTCACAAGCTGGGACGCAGCGCAGGAACGACCGTCCCGACGATCCCGCGCAGGATCGCCTTGGTGAAGTCGTAGAAGTCGAAGTAGTCGCGCCACAGCGTGATCTGCCCGTCGTGGACCTCGAACACGCCGCACACCCAGAATTGCAGGCGCAACGGTCCAAGGACGATGGCGTCGGTGCGCTCGTTCAGCACGGTGGCGCCGTCGGCCACGTTGCGATGGAACTTCACCTCGAAGCCCATCCGGCCCTCCATGCCGCGAAGGAGTTTCTTGACCCGTGCGCCGCCGCGAATGTTCGAGAACCCGACGTTCTGGTAGACGATGTCGTCGGCAATCAGGGCATCCACCGCGGCGAAGTCCTGGTCCTGCAGCGAGTTGAGGAACGTCTCGACGATGACGGCGTTCTGCTCACTCGTCTCGGTCGATGTCTGCTCTGTCATGACGGCCAGCCTAATCTTCTGCCCGTCGCCGCGTGCCTGTGCTCGTCGCTAGGGTGGGCGGATGCGCGTCGCGGTGGTCGCCGGACCCGACCCCGGGCACGCATTTCCCGCGCTGGCGCTATGCCAGAAGTTCCTGGCAGCGGGCGACACCCCTACGCTGCTCACGGGTATCGAGTGGCTCGACACCGCCCGCGCGGCGGGGGTCGATGCGGCAGAACTCGTCGGGCTGGATCCGACGGACGAGGACGACGACGAAGACTCGGGGGCGAAGATCCACCGGCGGGGCGCCAGGATGGCCGTCCTCAACCTGCCGGGCCTGAAGGCCCTGGCACCGGATCTGATCGTGTCCGACGTGATCACCACCTGTGGTGGGCTGGCCGCCGAGCTGCTCGGCGTGCCGTGGGTCGAGCTGAGCCCTCACCCGCTGTACCTGCCGTCCAAGGGGTTGCCGCCGGTGGGCAGCGGGTTGGCGCCGGGCCGGGGTCTGCGCGGTCAGCTGCGCGACGCGGTGTTCCGGGCACTGAGCGCGCGCTCGGTGCGCAATGGGGTTCAACAGCGCACCGTCGCGCGAGCCGAGATCGGTCTCCCCGCGGCCGACCCCGGTCCGCTGCGCCGCCTGATCGCGACGCTGCCCGCCCTTGAGGTGCCGCGACCCGATTGGCCGGCCGAGGCCGTGGTCGTCGGCCCACTGCACTTCGAACCGACGTCGGCGGTGCTCGACGTCCCCGATGGCGACGGGCCCGTGGTCGTGGTCGCGCCATCGACGGCGACGACCGGCATGGCTGGCCTGGCCGAACTGGCGCTGCAGACGTTGATACCTGGCAGCACGCTGCCCGAGGGATCGCGGGTGATGGTGTCGAGGCTGGGCGGCGCCGATGTGGAGGTGCCGACGTGGGCGACCGTCGGGCTGGGTCGTCAGGACGTGCTCCTGACCCGGGCGGATCTGGTGATCTGCGGCGGCGGGCACGGCATGGTGTCCAAGACGCTGCAGGCAGGCGTGCCGATGGTGGTGGTACCCGGCGGGGGCGACCAATGGGAGATAGCCAATCGCATTGTGCGGCAAGGGAGTGCGGTTCTGGTCCGGCCGCTCACAGGTGAGGCGTTGACCGCCGCGGTGGGCGAGGTGATCGGGTCGCTCCGGTTCCGCGACGCCGCTCGCCGCGCCGGCGACGACGTTAGCGGGGTCGCCGATCCGGTACGGGTGTGCCATGAAGCACTAGCACCGTCGGCGTAGGTTGGTCGCGTGCGGCTGACGGAATTCCGCGAACTGGTCGAGGGCCGGTTCGGTCGAGTACGGGGCGGGTCGATGCTCGTCGACCACGTGTTGAGCGGCTTCGGTGGGCGCACCGCGGTGCAGGCCATCGACGAGGGGATCGATCCCCGGGAGGTGTGGCGCGCGCTGTGTGCCGACTTCGACGTGCCCCGCAACCAGTGGTGATCCGTCCGGTTCGGATAGGGACGAACGCTCCGCGTTAGCGCTATTTCATTCGACTGTCCTCCACGCGCGGCGTGTCAACTTGAATCGAACACGTGTTCGTCTACTGTGGGCATTGTTCGACGGCGAAACGCTGGTCAGGCCCACTTGTCGGTGGGGACCCCTAACGTCACGGCCAACTGATCGAACACCGATCAACCGAACACCTGGACTGACCAAGAGGGATGGAGACCCACACCATGGCACAAGCCCCCGATCGCGAGAAGGCCCTCGAGCTGGCACTCGCACAAATCGAGAAGAGTCACGGCAAAGGCTCGGTGATGCGACTCGGCGACGAGGTGCGTGCGCCGATCTCTGTCATCCCGACCGGGTCGATCGCCCTTGACGTGGCGCTCGGCATCGGCGGGCTGCCGCGCGGCCGAGTGGTCGAGATCTACGGCCCGGAATCCTCGGGTAAGACCACCGTCGCGCTGCACGCGGTGGCCAATGCCCAGGCCGCAGGCGGCATCGCGGCCTTCATCGACGCCGAGCACGCGCTGGATCCCGACTACGCCAAGAAGCTGGGCGTGGACACCGACTCGCTGCTGGTCTCTCAGCCGGACACCGGCGAGCAGGCACTCGAGATCGCCGACATGCTGATCCGGTCCGGCGCCTTGGACATCCTGGTCATCGACTCGGTCGCCGCGCTGGTGCCGCGTGCGGAGATCGAGGGTGAGATGGGCGACAGCCACGTCGG
>Ga0137415_10006128_pt1 | contig 11891 bp, 11 predicted proteins | sample CZODoug3_1_1_16f_FD_183082 | JGI IMG/M metagenome (GOLD analysis project Ga0137415, IMG submission 183082) | Vadose zone soil fungal communities from Angelo Coast Range Reserve, California, USA - CZODoug3_1_1_16fungal (Hybrid Assembly) | ecosystem: Environmental > Terrestrial > Soil > Vadose...
CGCCCAACGGAAAATATGACTTCATCTTTGGGCCATTGGCGGCGAAGACGGTCGTGGTCGACACAGGGACTTACGAGGTGACCGAAACGATCCAGCTCCAGTCGACCCCAAGCTACATCACCCCAGACCCGAACGGCAAGTACGTCTACGCGAGCGTCAAGGCTGGACTCCAAGTGATCGATACCAGTTCGCTTCAGATTATGAACACCATCCCCACGGGCGGAGTCATAGGAACACCCCTTGTGCTCACGTAGCAGAGAGACTATACAGGTGATCATGGCATGAGTTTGGAAGTAGTAAATCAAACAACTTATTTCTCCAAATACCGCAGCCTGAGGCTAACTCGAGATGCAAACGGCGTATTGGTTGCCGAGCTCCACAAAGACGGCGGTCCTCTGAACTTCACGGCGCAAGATCATACCGAGCTTGTGGACGCTTTCTACCATATTTCGGCCGATCGCTCTAACATGATAGTGATCCTGACCGGCGTGGGCGGAGAATTTATCCCAACGATCGATTTTTCATCGTTCGGAAACGTCTCCGACCCAGGTGTGTGGAGCCAGGTTCACGACGAGGGCGTGCAGATCTTGGAGAATCTCACAAACATTCGCGTACCAGTGATCGCCGCTATCGAGGGACGAGCCCACGTGCACTCAGAATATGCGCTACTGGCGGATGTGATTGTAGCCGGCGTGGGAGCAACCTTCAACGACGTCCCCATATCCCCGGCGGCTTAGCACCGTGCGACGGAATCTTTACCGCGTGGAGTTACAGGGCAGGGCCCGGCAGGACGGAAGCTTTCTTGCTAAACCCTCAGCCAATTACGGCACAAACTGCTTACGACTGGGGAGTCGTCGCCGAGGTCGTTCCAGATGGAACGGCGCTCACGCGGGCTCGTAGACTCGCGGAGATCTATCTCAAAGCTCCGGAAATCACACGCAGGAACACCCGCCAGCACTTTATCCAACCCTTGAAGGAGAGAATCGTTCGAGAAGTCGGCTACGCACTCTCGCTAGAAGGTGCCTCCGCAGCCGATCTCGTCAAGTCAATCCAAGCAAAGACGAAAGAGAAGAAAGAAAGCAAGAAACAAGAACTCATGGCGCCCGCCTAATCCCGAAACCCCGGGACTACTCCAAAGGCTCTCAACACCACTCCGTGAATCTCGACGATGGCGGGGCCCTCAGCAGTTGTCATCGACCTGAACGCATCGCTTGCATGGGATTGGACCCGCCGAGCTAAGGACCAAGCTCGCCACCAGGCCCAGCCCCAGGCAGGATCGTCGGTCGAATTATTCTTCTAGGACCAACCCATTGGAAATGGAAGTGTGAAAGGATTGGAAATAAGCCCAGGCAATACATAGAGTACATTGACTGATGACATTATTGTCGCGATAAGAATGAAGAGTCCAACGATCCCCCTGTGGTATTCACTCAGAGGAACCAGCAAGAGAAGGATAGAACTCACAAAGGCAACCGGACCAGCCATCGAGACCCAGTACACTATCAAATCGAGCAGAATCGATTGCGCAATTGATGGGTAAAGCACAAGCGAGAGTGCTACAATCCAACCCCAAATGAATGACCCTAGGCTTCCAAAGAACAGACCAAGAATTGTAATCGCCTTCAGGCTTCCCCATAGCTCAGACCATCTTAGCTCCAGACACTGAACACGTGTATCAGAGCCCAATTCAGACCTGCCTACTTGTATCCATTGCTCACATGCATCGACTTAATTCTATCCGAATAACGAGAAAAACGCACTCCCTTCTTTACAACTTAGAGTCCAGCATGAACTGTTGATTACTCGTAATATTCGAAGGACAATCAAATAAGCCGCGATGTCGGATCTCATCTCAAGAGATCAGTAGTAAAAGTCCTCATATCCCTAGGTACTCTTATTGTCACAATCAAGGAAGCAGAAGATAAGAGAGGATCTTCAGAAACAGCGCCGCCGTCGCAGAACGATCACGACGACCGTGATAGCTGCGATTGTGATGACAGTTATCATCGTCGTCATAATAATCCTACAGAAACCCCCTCCTCCCCCGCCTCCAGGAGCACTAGGCGCTCCGATCTCACAAACGCTCTATTCCCAGCTGTCCGGAGTAAGCAATGCCACACTCAACGCCTCCATAAACGCGCCAGGCGTAACGGGCCTTGTCTCGGTTAGCGGGACAGCACTGACATCAAGCAGTACACCTGAGCTTCTATATATCGGGGCAGAATTCTGCCCATATTGCGCTGCTGAAAGATGGAGCATGGTAGTTGCTCTCGCAAAATTTGGAACTTTCACAGGCGTGCCTTCCTACATGCTCTCGTCTGATACTGACGTCTATCCCAACACTCCTACACTCTCCTTCAGACAAGCTAGCTACACAAGCAACTATGTCTCATTCGTCAGTGTTGAAACCCAGGACCGGAATCATCAAGCGTTGCAGACCCCTACCAGCGCTCAGCAGGCTGTTATGAACCAATGGGATCCACAAAACTCCATACCATTTCTCGACATAGGAGGCTCGTCAGCCAAACAGTACCTCATCAATGCGGCATCCCATTCCAGCGCTCAGTACTCTCCTTCAATACTGGCAGGACTAAACTGGACAGAGGTCGGGATGCAACTAGATAATCCATCGACTGCCGTTGCAAAGAGCGTGGACGGTGCAGCAGATACAATCATATCTGCAATCTGTAATCTCGACGGAGGACTCCCCTCCAACGTCTGCAGCAACAACTACGCTAAGATTGTACAAGCTCCCTTCGCAATGGGACAGATGCCGCCTCTAGACCAACAAGTCAAGTTCCAACTATCCTACCAAGAGGTACTCTCGTCCTGGAAAAACTTTCGACAATCTATCTGATAGTATCAGCCGTTGGGATTGGGCTCGCAACTTACACTGCCTATGAATATCTCACTCTGAATTTTGCAAGTTGTAGCATTAACCAGCAGTTCTCGTGCGGTGGAGTGTTCCAGAGCGGCCATACCTCGATATTTGGAATCCAGTTCTACGTTCTCGGCTTAGTCTGGTTTCCCCTGCTCTTTGTAATCGGTCTAATCACTACGCAAATACGAAAAACTTCTCTCAACGGAGAAGTCTTGTTACCTCTCCTTATGATTGGGAACATTTTCACAGTTTACCTGTGGTATCTCGAACTTGTCGTAATCGGAATAATCTGCCCATTATGCCTGAGCCTTTACATCGTGAACTACATTCTGACCATTCTAGTAGCGATTTCTCTCCTTAGAGAAACCGCAGAGTAATCCCACTAGTGGGAATATTACGATCGAAGGGGCAAGACGTGCTCGTCCTGTTTCTCTGCCTCGATCAACCCGGCCGCAACCAGCGACCTGTATAGCTCGACCGCCTGTGGTCTAACTTCGACTGGAGAAAGCTGCAACTCCATCGCGACAAGGCTCGTAAGTTCATCTACGCTTCTGGTCCCCTCGCTCCTCTCCCACAGACTGGCAATATCGTCGTTGACGCGGAATCTCACATTCGCCAAGTTGATGAGCAGCATTGTCCCATCCGGATTCTTTACTAGATGTCCCTTCTTCTTCGGCTTGAAGGTTGATGGGTCGAAGGCTTGGTCGACTGTCGAATTCTCTTCTTGGACCGCCTGAAGGCGCTGTTTTCCTTGGTCCGTCATCTTGTCTGGCGTCCAGGGTGGTTCCCAGGCTACTTCCACTTCCACACTGGTCACGCCGGGAACTCGCTGGACCGCGGCTTTCATTTGTTGGCTGAGAAGCTCGTGAGCTGGACAACCTTTAGCCGTCAAAGTGTACTTGACGTGCACGGTTCCTTTGTCGATTGAGACATTGTAGATCAGTCCGAGGTCGACAATGTTCACAGGAATCTCTGGATCGTAGCATTCGCGTAATGCCTCCATGACCCGATCGACAGTGACGGCCTGATCCATCGCAGGATAGTGATCACTCCCATCGGATTAATGTGCTTGCTTTCACTGATTACCGTCCCATGGTGACAATGAGGCTAGATCTGAGAATCCCGCTCGGTCAGGAGTAGTCCACTGGAACATCAACCAACGCCACCTTTCGGGAAGTGAGTGCTTCCCGTAGGATTGGTTGTAGCTCGTTCACGTTTTCTGGGCGGTATCCTTTCGCTCCGAAAGATTCTGCCAACCTCACGAGGTCCGGGTTCTCAAACGAGACGCCAGTCGCCCTGCCAAACTTTGCAAGCTGCTTCTTCCTTATCGAACCGAAGGCATTGTCCCTAAAGACAACCACTACGATCCCAGTATCCAGCCTCTGAGCTGTTTCTAGCTCATTGCATGTCATCATGAACCCACCATCTCCACAAACAGCCATCACATTCCTCTCTGGATGCACTAGTTTGGCGGCGATAGCACCAGGGACGCCAATACCCATTGAGGAGTATCCGTTGCTGATCAAAACCGTTCGCGGCTCATATGTCGTGAACAGTCGCGATATCCAGTTCTTGTGCTCACCGACATCAGAGATCAAAATGTCGTCCCGCCTCAACGCGGCACGAATCTCATGTAGAATCCTTCTCGGCTTCATCGGATATGACACATCGTCACTCCCATCTTCAACTTCTCGCAGAATCTCCCTCCTAACAGACTCGTCATAATCTCCTCGCCTTGTTTCCAGGTAGCCTGTCACGAGTTGGAGCGTCTCGCTAATCTGGCCAATCAGTTGAATACGAGGCTGATAGCTCGCGTCTATTTCCGCAGATGTACTGTCAACGTGTAGAATCTCCCTATCTGTCCTTGTGTTCCATGCACCGGGAGGATACTCGACAAAATCATAACCTATCGTCAGGACAAGATCTGCCTTGTCCAGTGCAATCGCCGCTGGTCCCTTCCGGTCGATTCCGATAGCGTAAAGAGACAGAGAATCATCGTCAGGGATGGAACCCTTGCCCATGTACGTGTGGACAACAGGAATTCGGGACTTCGCCACCAATTTTCTTAGACTGTCGCTTGCCAGCGCCCTTGCGATTCCCGCCCCCGCAATGATGACCGGAAACTTGGCCTTGTTGACTAGTTGAGCTGCCGCTTTCAAGTGATCGGTCGAGGGTCTTGTTAACTCGATGGTCGAACGTATCAGAGGCTTACCGTCGGCTTTTGCCTCCGCAATATCATCCGAGACTTCGAGGTGACAGGATCCGGGCTTTTCTGTTTCGGCGATGTTGAAGGCTTTGCGGACGGATTCAGGGATTGTTTCGGGCTTTTGTATCCTCGAGTTCCACTTGCTAATCGGATGAAGAACGTTGACGACATCAACATACTGGTGATACTCCTTATGCGCGTATGCAAGGGCCGCTTGACCAGTAATCGCGATTAATGGAGCTCGGTCCATGTTCGCATCTGCGATTCCTGTCGCAAGGTTGGTTGCCCCTGGTCCCAGGGTCGCGACGCATACTCCGGCTCGACCGGTCAACCTGCCATAAACACCGGCCATGAACGCGGCTCCCTGCTCATGCCGGACCGTGACTAGTTTGATCGATTTGGACTGACCAAGCGAATCTGTAATGGCCAGGGTCTCCTCGCCCGGTAAATGGAAAACATACTGGACTTGTTCATTCTCCAGGCATTCTACAAGGAGGTCCGAGCCTCTGCCCGACGCCATCAGAAAACCCGTCGTGGGCTGATGGTTAAGCCTTGGCCCGGAGCCAAAGGCCAGAGAGATTGACAGGGTGCGGCGACGTAGAAATTCTTTGGTCGTATACTGGCTGAACTGAAACTCAGCCAGAGATTGGACGCGTGCTCTTTCTTATACGAAGAGCATACAGGTTAACAAAAGCCTCAACCAGTACGATTGCAATGAGTTCACTCGTCCTAAGCGATCCCAATGGGAAAGAGATCAGACCAAGAAAGTTCAACCAGTTCGCAACCACCAAGTAAAGAGCGAAAATGGCGAAAGCTAAAACCAGAAATCCAGTTCGATCCGGCTTCCTCATATCTTTCTTCGAGTAAATTGTTCGGCTTCCTAGAAAAAAGGATTACGGAAGTGAAGACAGTGGGGTAAAGAAAACGCTCTCCGCCGGATTTCTCCCTTCACAAAGTGGCCGCCGGTTTTGAGCCTTGGCCTGGAACGCACGCGACTCACAAATCGGTTTTTATGCCTCTTAGTGAGGCCCAAGACAGAACCATGACTTCGAAAGATGGCAAGGTCAAACTATCTGATTCTGAGATACAATATCTTGACAAAGCGGAAATATGTAGATTCGCCACGGCGTCAAAGGACGGACAGCCCCACGTTGTCCCAGTCTCACATCTTTATCATGATGGCTACATTTTCATCGCCGTCGATTATGGGACAAAGAAACTCAAGAACCTCAAAGAGAATCCCAAGGCCGCTATGATCCTCGACAGTTACAATCCAATGAAGGCAGTGTTGATCCAAGGATCTGTGAAGCTCCTAGAGAAAGGGGAGGAGTACCGTGAGATCTACAAGCTGTTCCATTCTAAGTTTGCATGGGTCCGCCGAGATCCATGGAAAGAGGGCGAGGCCCCGTTCGTAAAGATGACACCAACCCACAAGGTATCATGGGGTTTCAGAAAACAATAGTGATCAATCTGGGGTGTAACGGCGCCAATCTGGATATGGATTGTTCCGACCCAATTTTTCCCAACTCGCCTCATCAAGCAGCAAATTGAGAAATTGTCTTGTTCCTCTCGGGCTCCGGTTTGAGTGAGAGGAGGATGGATGTCAGAGTTCTTACTCGTGGGGCTTCGGATCAGCCAATCTATTGTCAGCATACAGTTTCGTTATTCTGTTCTCCAAAGCATGATCGTCGAACTCCCAATCGGTGGGAGAGTATACGAAGCTGTAGGCAGCATAATACAATAGTGCAAGGAAGAAGAACTCGGCCTCATGGCTTCTACCACAACGATCACACCAGCTCTCTTTGATCTGCTTCGGAATGAACTCATCTGAAACTCTTTTTTCTTGTGCTAACTTCATGATCTGACTTAGATAATCCAGAAACACTGGGAAGAGAACGGTCTCTATTTTGTTCTTGAATTTGTCATCAATCCACTCTTCGAAATCCTCGTCAAGAGATGCTGGAAGCAATCTTTCGTTGAGAACGTTCCGGTGAGCGTTGGCTTTGGTATCCCATTCTCTCTCCACTTTGTCATTTTCGTATAGACCCCTCAAGGTTTGGTAGACAATTGATCGTCCCACGCTCAATCTCTTTTCCCTCTTCAAAGAGTCGCATACCTCACCGTGGGTGAGCCCTTTTGGCCCAGCCTCCCACAAGAGATCCATGATGGAGTAGGTTAGCTTCTTCGAGAACCAGGAAGCGTCCTTCTCGCTCTGAACTGGGTAGCTTGTGAAATATCGGTTCTGGAATGGGCGTTTGCGCTTATCCAAGGCATACCTTGTTGCAAAGAGATAGTATTTACGGTTTTGAGGATTTCGTGGAATCCGTGGATTTCCAAATCAAAGGATTTAGCCGTAGCTTGCCTTGTGAGCCTTTAGGAGGTGGAAACATAACGTGGAAATTCTCGAAAAGTGTCCATTTTGCGAACACGATATCACTTCTGGGACGCTCGAAGGATTGGGCCTAAGTCACGAAACCGTCGAAGAGGTGAGAAGACTCAGAGAGGAAGGTAAGCTGACACAGTTAGTGTTCTTGGCGGTCAAAATTGTAAGAACAGTCCAGGACAATCCACAATGGGTTAAGGAATTGTTGGACGAGCAGTCGACTAAACTATCGAGCGACCTTAGGGATTCATTTGACGACGGGAAGTCCCAGATTCTGAAAGAACTGCACGAACTCATGGGAAGCCCGCAGAGAGGCAAGATCCAAGAGGTCTCGATCACAAAGAGACTCAAAACAGCTGTTCCCAACGACGCGTTCAACCCGGAGAACTCGACCCGGAAAGGGGAAGACATTGAATGCACGGTCTTGGAAAACAATGATGTGGCGGGTACGATAGTTGTCGAATCCAAGAACGTGAAGAGCTGGAGCAGGAGCTTCATTGAACAGGTCAAGCAATACATGTCTAAGAGAGGCACCGAATTTGGAATAGTCGCCACTACTGCCATGCCCGGCGATGCTCTATCGCATTCTGTAATGATTGACGGAGTTCTGGTCGTAAAGGCAGATTCTGTCGAATTCGCGTATCTCTTCATGAGAGAGTATCTAACCACCAAGGCACAGCTTGAACGAGACTACCAGTCAAAGATATCTCAACTCAAGTTAGGGGAAGAGGTGATTCAAGAGCTTCGGAACGTCATCAACAGCGGAGGGCTGAACCAAATCATTGCCGCAGTGACAGCAGACATAGACAACATCGACTCTCTTGTGAACAGCACATTAGACTACATTCAGACGTTTGCAAACCGGGTCAAAAAGAAGACTGGTCAAATCAGGAGTCAGGTCTCTAAGTTGATGTCGGACCATATCGAGGTGATTAGGGCGAAGCTTGAGTCAAAGACTGTCTAATTTCCCTAACCCTCCCCTCTTTTTCTGGGCACTTCACTTGAATTTGCCAGTCGCTCGATGTCCCGGGGCATTAAGCGAGTGGAAGGGACGATCAACTTTCTCTGAGTGTTCGTGATTGGCTCTTCAACCACAGTCTTAGCTGGGCTCTTGATTTCTATTTTTCGGGACCTGTATGTTGTGATGACTACTACTGCGGCGATAATTATTCCAGCGGCGACGATCGTTCCAAGAGTCACGGCTTCTCCTGCCAGTGACCAGCCTAGAAAGACGGCTACGACAGGGTTGACGTATGCGTAGGTCGAGACTTTTGCGGCAGTTGTCGCACGTAACAACCAGATGTATGCGGTGAATGCGACCAGTGAGCCGAAGAATATCAAGTATGAAAGCGAAAGGCTTGAGAGAAGAGACACGCTCGCGGGTTTGAAGCCAGCCCATTCGTTCGAAATGACGCTGGCAACGAAGAATATTGCACTACCCATGAGCATCTGCATAGCCGTAGAGAGCTGCGAAGACTTGGGCAAAGGAGCACTCCTAGAGTAGAGAGAACCTATCGCCCAAGACAGGGTCGCCCCCACAACTATCAATGCTCCGACCAATGGCACAGGATTGCCTCCGGCCGACAACCCACCTTGCCCGACCAGTAGAATCACTCCGAAGAAGCCTATTGCTATCCCAACCACGACTCCTTTCGTCGGTCTTACTCCCTTTGGTCTAAGTGCCTCTATGAGGACCATCCACAGGGGAACCGTCCCAACTAGAACTGCTACGATTCCTGAGGGAACTGTTTGCTCCGCCCACACTACCCCACCGTTTCCACCAAAGAGAAGAAGCCCTCCTACTGCAGCGGCTGCTTTCCAGTTAAGGAGTGATGGACGTTCAGAACCGCGAGATCTGGCCCAGACGTAGAGCATCAATCCCGCTACCAGAAATCTGGTTCCTGCCATGAGGAATGGTGGAATCGTCTCGATCGCGAAGCGTATTGCGAGATATGTTGACCCCCAGATTATGTATACGGACGTAAGCGCTAGAGCGATCTGCCAACGAAGACTGGGCTGTGGGAATTGCAGAGTCAGATCGCTCCCGACATTCTCAAGAATTTGTTTTGACACTGAATCCGTGTAGAATAAGGTTGATGCCGTCGAGGGTTGGCAGGGCAAACTCCGAAATACTCTTAGACCCCGTCTCTTGCCCTCTCTGGAAAGGAGCAATGCAACTCACATGTCACAGGAAGAGCAGCCTCAGAAACTAAGGTTCCGGATTCGTCGCCGGGATTATGAGGTAGAATTAGAAGGAAATTTCGATTACGTCAAAGAGAAATTTGAGAGTCTATCCGAGACATTTCAGCATCATCTGAGACAGGAACTGCCAGCAAGTCCCTCCCACGACACATTAGAGCCAGTCCTCTCATCCTTGCCATCGCAGCCTCCAGAATCATTGACAGGGATCATCCAGTTCTCCGGCGAAGGCAAGCCCCACTTGACAGTCCAAGCTGACCGTCTCACCGCGAAGGAGGCTCTTGCCCTAGTCCTCTTCGCGACTCATCCAAAACCGATCGGGGACGATGACCTTAGCGGCTTACTGGGCTCGTCATGGAAAACCACCAGTGGAGCAGTTGTAAGAGCTAGAGCTAGTGAGCTGAAGCGAGAGGGAAAGCTGATCGCTGAGAAAGGAAGCTATGTCCTCTCGGGAGCTGGGATTCAATGGGTTACCGGTGACCTGATTCCCGGCCTTAGGAAGACCATCTAGCTCATACAGAAAAGGGACCCTGAAACAGAATATTCTCTTTGGATCTGAGTCTGTGACCGTGCAGCCCTGAGCCACTTGCTACTCATATAGATCGGTCATAGTGTCGTGATGTGCGCCTAACCTATCGCTCATTACTCAAGACACTTGTCGGGGCCGGCTTATGGGGTCTCTCTGGAATCGCAGCACAGGCACTCTTCCAAATCTACAAGTTTCCCGTAGTCGGCCTATTGACAATCCGCATGCTCGTTTCAGGCGCTGTCCTACTAATAGTTCTGCGACCGCCAAAACCCACAAGACCAATACTTCCACTGATACTTTTGTCAATATTCGGTTACGCCGGCTCCCAATTTTTCTATCTTGCAGCCATCCAGTTCTCCAACGCTGCAACAGCAACGCTTCTACAATTCCTGTTTCTTCCAATGGTCGCTGGCTACGAAGCAGTCACCAAATCGCTCAGTTGGTCCCATCGCTGGACCCTCACATTGTTGCTAGCCGCGACAGGAACTCTTCTACTTGTAGTAGGGTCCACCTTCAAAATACTAGTCACTCCAATTGGGCTAGCCACTGGACTTACAGCCGCCGTTGCAGCCGCATACTACACTCTAGGCTCTAGACATTATGTCCGGACTCTAGGGTCCTGGTGGATAACTTGCTGGGGCTTCACGATAGGAGGACTCGTCACACTGCCCTTTGGATTGGTCTCTCTGAGCGACTACTCTTGGCCGTCGAATGTGAGTAATCTAGGAGAGGTAGGCTTCCTAGTTGGTTTCGTCATTGTCTTCGGCACAATCCTTGCCTTCGGCCTTTACGCATCTGGCCTCCAATACTTGTCGGCCACCGAAACTGGGATCGCGTCATCCGCAGAACCCATCATGTCCGCGATCGCAGCGTACGTCTTACTAGGAGTAGTTCTGACTCCGACACAATACTTCGGAGGTGCACTCATGATATCCGCAGTCATGCTAGTAGCAACAAGAGGCCGCCAAGTCAATCAAGCGGTTCTCGGTCCTGTTCTGACCGATCAAGCCCAATGATTAGGGAGCAAAACCTGCCTTTCGGACATTATCGTTTCAATCAACGCTTTAACAGGCTCCGGTCTCTTATCTATCCGAATGTCGCTTCAGCAGGGTTCTGTCACTGATGCGCGCCCCTCCTATCGAGGCATGGAACTCGTGGACGTTTCAGACTATCGAAAATTCGTCTCTGCCCATGATCGGGTCGTCATCGGAAACGTCATCGTGAAGATCGGCAAGCCCTGGAGCATCAAAGAGTATAGTCCACCGCAAGAGTACAAGCCGGAGGATTCTACGGTCTGGAGTTTTCCCAGCCGTGGAGATTGGGCGACTCATTCTGGCAACTATCGGGGGAATTGGAGCCCCTACATTCCCAGCAACCTGATCAACAAGTACACCAGTCCTGGAGGCTTGGTCCTGGATCAGATGTGCGGCAGCGGGACTACTCTGGTCGAGTGCAAGCTTCTAGGAAGGAACGGAATAGGCGTTGACATCAACCCGGACGCGGTGATGGTTGCTCGTGACAGGCTCAACTTCGACTATTCTTCGTTAGAGAGGACTGACAATGTGAGCATCCGAACCTACATGGGAGATGCTAGAAACCTAGACAGGATAAAGAGTGAAACAATCGACCTGGTCGCAACACATCCTCCCTACGCCGGGATAATTCACTACACCGGCCAATCCGTCCCAGATGA
>Ga0137415_10006129_pt1 | contig 11890 bp, 12 predicted proteins | sample CZODoug3_1_1_16f_FD_183082 | JGI IMG/M metagenome (GOLD analysis project Ga0137415, IMG submission 183082) | Vadose zone soil fungal communities from Angelo Coast Range Reserve, California, USA - CZODoug3_1_1_16fungal (Hybrid Assembly) | ecosystem: Environmental > Terrestrial > Soil > Vadose...
GACGCCTGCGCCTCTGACCTGACCGACTGCGCGGGTTCCTGCTACGACTTGAAGACCGATCGCTACCACTGCGGCCGGTGCGCTGCTCCGCCGTGCGCGCACGAAGAGAACTGCGTCCAGGGGGCGTGCACCAAAGTCGATGTCTGCGGTTGACGTGTTACGCTCACGCCGTGAGCGACGAAGTCACCATCCCCGCCTTTCGCGCGGTGCCTCGCACCGGCGTCATCTACGTCACTTCCGAGGCGCACAAGCTCGGCTACCGCAGCGAGGATACGTCCTGGTGCAACCTCGGCCAGGGCCAGCCGGAGACGGGTCCCCTGCCGGGAGCGCCGCCGCGCGTGCAAGAAGTCGGCGTCCGCGTCGACGATCAAGAGTACGCGCCCGTGCCGGGCCTCTGGGAGCTGCGCGAGGCGGTCGCGGCGCTGTACAACCGCCTCTATCGCAAGGGCCTGCGCTCCCAGTACGGCCCCGAGAACGTCAGCATCGGCGGCGGCGGGCGCGCGGCCCTCACCCGCGCCGCGGCGTCTCTCGGCCACGTGAACCTCGGCCACTTCCTCCCCGACTACACCGCCTACGAGGAGCTGCTCGACGTCTTCAAGGCGTTCACCGCCATCCCCATCCTCCTCGAAGGGGAGCGCGGATACGCTTTCACGGTCGACGATCTGCGCAAGGAGATCCAGGGGCGCGGACTCTCCGCGCTCCTCCTGAGCAACCCCTGCAACCCGACGGGCAAGCTGGTCCAGGGCGACGAGCTGTCGCGCTGGGTGCGCACGGCGCGCGAGTTGGAGTGCTCGCTCCTGATCGACGAGTTCTATTCGCATTACGTCTGGACCGGACGGCCCGGGCAGCTCCCCATCGAGAGCGCCGCCCGCTACGTCGAGGACGTCAACCGCGACCCCGTGGTGATCTTCGATGGCCTGACGAAGAACTGGCGTTATCCGGGCTGGCGCGTCGCCTGGACGGTGGCTCCGGCCAAGGTGATCGACGCCGTGGCCAGCGCGGGTTCGTTCCTCGACGGGGGCGGCTCGCGCCCGCTGCAGCGCGCCGCGATCCCGCTGCTCGCCGACGAGGTGGTGCGCAAGGAGACCCTGGCGATCAACGCGACGTTTCGCGACAAGCGGGACAAGATGATCCAGCGGCTCGAGCGCTTCGGCATCCGCGCCGATCGCGCGCCGGACGGGACCTTCTATGTCTGGGGAAACCTCGCGGGCCTCCCGCCGCCGCTGAACGACGGCATGGGGTTCTTCCGCGCCGCCCTGGAAAAGAAAGTGATCACCGTACCCGGCGAGTTCTTCGACGTGAACCCCGGGAAGCGGCGCAGCCACCGGGCCTCGCGATTTCGCAGCTATACGCGGTTCTCGTTCGGCGCTCCCCAGCCGCAGCTCGACGAGGCCATGACGAGGGTCGAACAGCTCGTCCTCTCCTCGGCAAGTTGAAGCGTCTCTCGCTGATCCCCTTTGGCCGTCCAGCAAGGCGGCGCCAATGGACACTGGCTTCGCTGTACCGCAGCACCGACGAGGCGCGGACGTGGACCTGGTACGCTCCCATCCGCGGGTGCTGCGAGCACGACACGCCCGACCTGATCGCGCTCGGGACGGACGTCGCGATGGTGTACTCGTACGAGGGGCCCGTGGTCTCCGGGTCCACCGAGCACGACGTCTATTTCCAGAGGTGGCGCTGGAAGGGGGCCGCCGAGTGGAGTGGGGACCCGCCCGTCACTGTTTTTGATTCCACCTCCAACGCCACCGCGTACCTGCGTGCCGAGCTGGCGCGGGATTCCCAGGGACGGCTCTGGGTGTGGGCGCAACGCCTGAACGCGGACGGCAGCTTCACGATGGCGGTATCGGTGAGCACCGACGGCGGCGCCACGTTCCAGCCGCAGCCGTCGCTGGATACGTTCGCGAACCGGCCCGGGGGGCGCATCCTCCCCGTCGCCGGCAACCGGCTGATGCTCCTCTACGGGACGCACAACGGCGGACTGGGCTACATGCGAATGCGCGACGATTCCGATCCGCTTCAGGCCTGGGGCGCGCGCCAGGTGGTATTTCCGGAGGGCATCTACCATGGCGCGGCGCTGAGCACGGCCGGCGACGGCAGCGGCGGCTTCAAAGGATATCCGGGTGCGGTCGAGTGGCTTCCGGGATCGATGGCTGAAGTCCCATGCTTCTATGGAAACACCCCCAATGCGAACACCAGTGGAAGCCTCGGGCTCGTGTTCGCGCCCACACCGAACGCCACGCCCCTGCCGTCGCCGCCACCGGACGGAGGAACGCCGGACGCCGGCGTCCCGGACGGCGGCGTTCCCGGCGCAGGCGGATCCGACAGCGGGACAGCCGACGCGGGCCCGCCTGACGCTGGTCCGCCGCCGCAGTCGGGTGTCCTGTTCAGCGATGCGTTCAACCGGACGACGGGCCTGGGTCCGGCATGGCGGATCGTCGCGGGCGCGTGGAGGACGCCAGGCACGCGGGCGGAATCGGACATGCGCGGCAGGGACCAGGTGGTGGTGCAGTCGTTGAGCTGCGCGGACTGCTCGGTGCAGGCGCGCGTGGTGAATTTTGCCGCGACGGCCGCAGCGCTCGACCTTCGTGAAGGCGCCTCGGGCGATCGATATGACGTCGCGCTACTCGGCAACGGACGCCCTCTGCGCGGCGTTCGCCACCTCAGGTTGCGGTGCGCCGCTCGGCGGGAGCGCGGACGCGGGGGATCAGAGCGATCAGAGCGCGCCGCCGCAGACCGCGTCCGACGGCGGACCGATTTCCCACGCCGACGCCGGCCCCGCGGACGCCGGCGTCTTCCTCGCCGCGGATGTAACGTGGAAGGAGACCGGGTTCGATCTGCTCGCCGTCGATCGCGCTGGTACCGCCTATGCCGTCAGCACCGACGGTTCCGACACCGACCTGTGGGCGAGCGCGGATGGCCGGTCCTGGACGCGCCGAGGAGCGGCGCCGGACGGCGCTTCCTTCTGGTTGATGACCGCGCTCGAGGACGGCACGCTGCTGGCGGACGTCGTGGACGGGTCCGGCCATGCCATCGCGCGATCGACCGATCGCGGCGCGACCTGGAAGAAGGCCCTCTCCACGGGCGTGTATCGAACGCTGACGCCGCACAGCTTCGGCGAGTTCGCGGGCATCGCGTACTTCCTCGAGTACCAGGTCTTCACCGTCGCGAGCACCCCCATCCGGCTCTGGGCGAGCGCCGACGGCGGAGCGAGCTGGACGGTCCGCCATACGTTCGAGGGTCACCGCCACGGACATGGCCTCGCCATCGATGCCGCGCGCAACGCGCTCTGGGCGTTCTTCGGCGATACCGAGGCGCAGTCGGGCGCCTACCGGTCGACGGACGGCGGCGCGAGCTGGAAGGCCATCGTCGCCGGCGACCAGACGGCGACATCGTCGACGCCGTCGTTCTTCCCGACGGCTCCCTGTTCTGCGGGCAAGACATCAGCTACGTGCCGCCGCATCCGGCCATCGCGCGAGTCCATCTGGATGGCTCGGTGGACCACGTGTTCACGTTGCCCTCGGCCAGTTACTCGACGCACGCGATCGCTGGCGGCGGTTACGTCGTCGGAGCGACCTACGAGATCGACAACGACGTTTCGCCCCCGGGCTGGACCCATGGTTCGCTCTGGGGAAGCGACGATGACCGGCACTGGGAGAAGCTGCTCGACGTGGCCCGGTTCGACGCGCACGACGACCTCCGCACCGACGTGTACTGGGAGCTTCCCGGCGGGGAGCTGGTGGTGAACGTGCGCAACGCGGCCGGATTCGCTCCTGGAGGAGTCGGATACCTGCTGCTGCGTACGACCCGCCGCTGACAGTTCAGGGAGGCGTCACCTCGTTCACGGCCGTGGTCGGTCGCTCTCCGCGCAGCACGCGCTCGACCTGCTCGAGGGCGATGCGCGCCATGCTCTCGCGTGTCTGCTGCGTCGCGCTGCCCAGGTGCGGCAGCAGCACCACGTCGTCGCGACCGAGCAGGCCCGGGTGAACCGCGGGCTCGTTCTCGAACACGTCCAGCGCTGCCCCGCCGAGATGGCCGGACTCCAAGGCCGCTACCAGCGCCGCCTCGTCGACGATGGGGCCGCGCGCGGTATTCACCAGCAGCGACCCGCGCTTCATCCGCAGGAGCTCCGCGGGGCCGATCAGGTGCCTCGTCTGGGGCGTCAGGGGACAATGGATGGAGAGAATATCGGCCTGCGGCAGCAGCTCGTCGAACGGCACTCCGCCGCCGCGCGCGTTGAACAGCACGCGCATCCCGAATCCCTCCGCCCGCCGCGCCACCGCGCGTCCGATGCGGCCATAACCGAGGATGCCCAGGGTGCGCTCCCGCAGGTCGCGCCCGAGGAGCATGGTCGGCGCCCAGCCGCGGAACTCGCCCGCCCGCACCATCCGCTCGCCTTCGCGCACGCGCCGCGCGAGCGCGAGGATCAGCGCCCAGGTCAGATCGGCCGTCGCGTCGGTGAGCACGTCCGGGGTATTGGTCACCCAGACGCCGCGGGCGGTGCAGGCCGGGACGTCGACGTTGTCGTATCCGACCGCGTGATTGGCGACGATGCGCAACCGCGGGGCGGCCTCGAGCAGCTCCTTGTCCACGCGGTCTCCCCCGACCGCCAGCAGCGCCGAGGCCTCGCGCACCCGCCGCAGCAGCTCGCTGCGCTGCACCGCCTCCTCCGAATCGTGCACGTCGATCTGGATGCCCGCTCCCAGGACGTTCTGGGGAGCGAGCACGAGCCTGCGGGTGATGAAGACGCGCGGCTTCTCCACCCGTCCTGTGTACCACGCCGGGTCTTGACGGGGCCGGAGCGGGGAGCAGAGTTGCGCGCATGCTGACCATCCGCTCCCCCGCGTTCCCGCACGGCGGCGAGATCCCCCGGCTGCACACCTGTGAGGGAAAGGACGTTTCGCCGGCGCTCGAGTTCGCCGGTGCGCCGCAAGGCGCGAAGAGTCTCGCCCTGGTCGTTCACGATCCGGACGCGCCCGACCCGGCGGCGCCGCGAATGGACTACGTGCACTGGGTGCTCTACGACATCCCGCCGGACTGCAAGGGGCTTCCCCAAGGCGTCCCGGAATCGGCGCTGCCGGAGGGCACGCTCCCAGGGTTGAACGACTGGAAGAAGACCGGCTACGGCGGCCCGTGTCCGCCCATCGGGCGGCACCGGTATTTCTTCGTGCTCACCGCTCTCGACACCGTGCTCGACGATCTCGGCAAGCCCACGCGGCAGAAGCTCGAGCGCGCCTTCGCCGGCCACCTGCTGGCGAAAGCCGAGCTGATGGGCACGTACGAGAAAGGGCGGAAGTAGAGCCTCGCCTTCAGGAGCTCAGGATCGGCCGCGCAGCTGCAAGAACCGCGCGGTGGCGGCATCGGCCGCCTGCCGGGACTCGCGCGCCTTCGCCTGCGCTTTCTCCGCCGCCTGCCGCGCCTGCGCCGAGAACCGTTCCAGCTGCTCCGCCCGGGCCGCCAGGCGGCGCGAGATCTGCTGCGCCCGCTGGACCTCCCGTTCGCGCAATATCCGCTCGCGCTTCTCCGCGACGCGCCGTTTCTGCTCGTCGGCGCGCGCCTCGAAGCCCTGCCTGCGCTCCGCCGCCTTGGCCACGACCGCGGCGGTTCCGGAGAGCAGCGCGCCGAACCCCGCGGGGGAAAGCTCCTGCTCGAGCGTGCCGGCGCGAAGCGCGTCCGGTTCCGCGGTGGCGGCGGTCTGGACGGTGTCCTGGATGCGCCGCTGCAACTCGAGTGTGAGCGCGGTCCCGGCATCGCGGGCCGCCTTGTCCGCCTCTCCCAGCAGCCGGTGCATCGTCTCGCGCTGCGCCTGCATGGCGTCGCGCAGCTCGTCGCTGCCGCCGCCGTGCAACTGGGCCCGCTGCGCCCGCTGCGATGCCTCGATCAACGCGTCGACGGCGCGCGAGTCGCGGCGGGCGAGCTGGTTGACGATCCAGAGCGCGGTGCTCGGACGGCGCAGCGCCGCGATGCGGCGCGCCTCCTCCGTCTGCCCCTCATCTCGCAGCTTGCGGACGAGCGCATCGCGGGCCTTCACGAACTCGTCCGGTGGGACCTCGGCAAGTGGGTTGCGGGGGCGCATCGGCGTCAGCCTACGACAACGATGCGAGATCCAGCGTCTCGCCGTTGGCGGGAATGTGCAGCCGTTCGCGCGGGAGCCGGCGGCGCTCCCATTCGCTGACGAGCCGCTCTGGTGGCTCGTCGAGCGGCTCGTCAGTGAGCTTGAACGTGCCCCAGTGCATGGCCAGGAAGTGGCGCGCGCCGAGATCGACGAACGCCTGGATCGCCTGCTCGGGGTTCATGTGCTGCTTCTCCATGAACCAGGCGGGATCGTAGGCGCCGATCGGCAGCAGCGCGGCATCGATGGCCGGAAAGCGGGCGGCGATCTGCGAGAATCCCTCGAAGTACGCGGTATCGCCGGCGTGGTAGATGCGCGAGCGCGACCCTTCGATGACGAAACCGCCCCAGAGCGTCTGGTTGACGTCGAACAGGCCGCGGCGGCTCCAGTGCTGCGAGGGAACGTAGGTGATGCGGACGCTCTCCCCGACCCGCTCCGTCTCCCACCAGCCGAGCCCCCGGACCGGCAGCGGCAGCCCTTTCCCCAACCCGACGCCGGTCACCACTGGCGCGCCGGCCGCGAGCACGGAAGGGCGATCGTAGTGGTCGTAGTGATTGTGGGTCACCAGCGTCCGGTCGATGCGCGGAAGCTGCGCGGGCTGCAGCGGCGCCGGAGCGTTGCGCCGGATCACGTACGAGATCCGCTCGCCGAACAGCGGATCGATGAGCAGCGAGGTCCCGTCGAGCTGCACGAGCCAGCTCGCATGGCCGAGCCAGGTGACACGGCCTGGCTCCCCGGCGGCAGGCGGGGTCCGCAGACGCTCGACGTCGGGAACCACCGACGGGACCGCGGCGCTGGCCGGACTCTTGCGGCGCCGTCCCATGATGCGGTCGAGCACGGCCCACCGGAACACCATGGCCCCGGCATTCGGGCCGCTGCCGTCGAGGTTCTTGAATCGGCTCACTGCTCCCTCGGGGGCGCCCACGGCACTTCCCGATTCTTGCGCGCGGCTTCGTCGCCCAGCCGGGTCCAGGGTCCGCTCGCGTCCGCGGGGCGGTGCAGCCAGCCGGGCTCGGCGAAATCGCCTGCTCCGGTGCCGCCCGGGTCCGGGAGGAGCCGGTTCACGAGAGCGGCGACGCGATCGACGAGGCCGGGCGCGATCCCATGCACGAGGCGCATCGCCTTCGCCAGGATCCCGACGCTCACGTAGACCTCTCCGCGGGCGCAGGCGCGAAGGATCCGCCGCGCCGCGCGCTCGGCCGCGACGGAAGATCCGGGCAGCGACGCGCCGATGGCGAACCAGGCCACCTCGCGCTGGCGGCGACCCTTGAACAGCGCATTCCAATGCGCTCCGGTGCGCATCACGAACGGCAGGATGGTGGCGACGCGGATGCCCTCGCGCGCCGCTTCCACCGTCAGCCCTTCGGAGAACCCGACCGCCGCATGCTTGGAACCGACATAGGGCAACAAGTGCGGGATGGCCACGGCGCCGCCGATGGAGCAGATGTTCACGATCCGGCCGTGACCCCGCAGGTGCGGCAGGGCAGCGAGCGTCGTGTGCACCATGCCGAAGTAGTTGATGTCCATCGCCTCGCGAAAGTCCTGCACGCCCATGGAATCGAGCGTGCCCACCTGGATGACCCCGGCGTTGTTGATCAACACGTCGATGCGCCCGAAACGCTCCACGGTCTGGGCGACGAGGGATGTGGCCTGCGCGGGATCGCTGACGTCGCAGGTGATGGCGAGAACGCCGGCGTCCCGGACAGCGAGCTCGGCCCGCGCCCGTTCCAGCTCCGCCGGATCGCGCGCGCAGATCGCAAGCCCCGCTCCTCTGCGCGACAGCTCGCGCGCCATCACCAGGCCGAGCCCGCGCGAGCCGCCAGTCACCAGGACCGCCTTCCCCGAGAACGAGAACGAGGGAAAGGCCCTCCTCAGGGCCACCCCGGCGCCCGCGGCGCCTGCCGCCCACAGCCAGCCCCGGCCGATCCGCATCTGCACACCTCCGGCAGGAAGATCGGCATTCCATCAACCCGCGGAAACCCATGCAAGCAACCGCCACCCCGCCCGGGTCCGCGCGAGTCCAATGTTCCTTGATCTGAAGAGCTGGCCTACTCGAACCGGAGGGCTTCGATCGGATCGAGCCGGGAAGCCCGGAGGGCCGGATAGAAGCCCGCGATGACCCCTGCGAGGCCGGCGGCGAGCATGGTTCCGAGCATCACCGGCGTGGAGAGCAGGGTCGGCCAGTCGCCTCTCGCGGCCATCCACTTCGACACCCCGATCCCCAGGGTGAGCCCGATCACGCCGCCCACGCTCGCGAGCAGGACGGCTTCGGTCAGGAACTGGAAGAGGATGTCGCGGCCGCGGCCTCCGACCGCCATGCGGATGCCGATCTCGCGCGTGCGCTCGGTGACCGACACCAGCATCACGTTCGCGATGCCGATCCCGCCGACGATCAGCGAGATCGCCGCGACCGCCTCGAGCAGGGTGGCGATGGTCTGGGTGCTCTGCTTCGCCGCGTCCTGCATCTCCGCCAGATTGCGGATCTGGAAATCGGGCTCGGCCAGCTCGGACAGGTGGTGCCGCTGGCGCAAGAGCGCGGTGATCTCCCGCTCGGCATCGGCGACCGCTGTCGCGGAGCGCGCGGAGATCATCATCTGCCCCACGGAATCCGACTGCGATCCGATCAGGCGGCGAACCACCGTGGACCAAGGCACGAGGATGACGTCGTCCTGATCGGCGCCGCCGAAGCTCTGTCCCTTGACGGCGAGGATGCCGACGACCTTGCAGGGCACGTGCTTGACGCGGATCTGCTCGCCCAGCACCGGCGCTCCCGGCACGAAGAGCTTGTTCACCACCGTCTGCCCGAGAACGCACACCTTGGCCGCGGAAACGTCCTCCTCGCGGCCGAACGCCTCCCCTTCCGCGACGGGCCACGCCCTGACTTGGAGATAGGCGGCCGTGGTTCCTTGCACTTGCGTGAACCAATTCTGGTCGCCGTAGACGACCTGCGCCCCGGTGCGGTTGATGGGCGCCACCGCGGCGACGGAATTGCCGAGCTCGCGCTCGATGGCGGTGGCGTCGTCGCGCGTCAGGTTCTGCGTCGCGCCGGACCCGGTGGCGACGCCGTGCATGGCGATGGAGCCGGGCAGGACCATCAGAAGGTTCGAGCCCAGGCTCTCCATCTGCTGCGCCACCTTCGCCTGCGCGCCCTGGCCGATGGAGACCGTGGCCATCACCGCGGCCACGGCGATCACGATCCCCAGCATCGCGAGCAGCGAGCGCAGCTTGTTCTTGCGCAGCGCCCGCAGCGCCGTCCGCAGCGAGGCCACGGCGTTCACGCCGTCTGCTCCGGCGCAGCTTGCAGCTCATCGCGCGCGAGACGGCGGCGCCCGAGGGGAACGTCGCTCAGCACCACCCCGTCCTTGAACGTCACCACCCGCCGCGCGTGCTCCGCGATGTCGGACTCGTGCGTCACCAGCAGGACCGTGAGGCCCTGCTCGTTGAGCTCCTGGAAGATGCTCATCACCTCGATGCTGGTGCGGGAGTCGAGGTTGCCAGTGGGCTCGTCGGCGAGGAGCAGGGCGGGACGGTTCACCAGCGCGCGGGCGATCGCGACGCGCTGCTGCTGCCCTCCAGACAATTGCGCGGAGGTGTGCTCGAGGCGGTCCGCGAGCCCGACCCGCTCGAGCGCCTCGGCCGCGCGCCGGTGCCGCTCGCGCGAGCCGACGCCCTGGTAGAGCAACGGCAGCTCGACGTTCTCCACCGCGGTGGTCCGCGCGAGGAGGTTGAACCCCTGGAACACGAATCCGATCTGCTCGCCGCGCACGCGGGCGAGCTGATCGCGCGAGAGCCGGCTGACGTCGCGTCCGTTGAGCAGGTATGAGCCGCGGGTGGGCCGGTCCAGGCAACCGATCAGGTTCATGAACGTGCTCTTGCCCGACCCGGACGCCCCCATCACCGCCAGGAATTCGCCGGCCGCGATGGAGAGGGAGATGCCGCGCAGGGCCGGCACCTCCACGTCGCCCATCCGATAGATCTTCTCCAGCGCGCGGGTCTCGACGACGGGAGCCGTCGCCTCGAGCCGTCCGCTGCCGCCGTCCGCATCGCCTGCGGCGGATCTCGCTCTAGAAAGGTCCACGGCGCCTCTGCTGCTGCGCGCTCCCGGCGGCGTCGCCGCCGCCGACGATCACCCGGTCTCCCTCGGAGAGACCCTCGATGACCTCCGTCCGCTGGCCGTCGGACAGGCCGACGCGGATGTTCACGGGAACGGGCTTGCCGTTTTCCAGCTTGTACACCCGCCCGGCGCGCCCGGGCGCTTGCGGTCCGCTGCCGTCGCGGGCGCCACGGGCCGCGGCGGATGCCGTGCGCGCCTGAGGCGTTCCCGGCCGCTGCGGCGGCGCCGCCTCCGGCGCGGCCGATTCGTCGGGCTTCCAGCGAAGCGCGGCGTTGGAGACGCGCAGCGAGTCGTCCTTGCGGGCCGCGGTGATGTTGACGGAAGCGGTCATTCCCTGGCGCAGCTTGCGATCCGGGTTCGGCGCGTCGATCACCGCCGGATAGGTGACCACGTTCTGGATGGTGTTGGGGGCCTGCCGGACGTCGCGGATCGACCCCGTGAACGTCTCCCCCGGATAGGCGTCCACCGTGAATTTCGCTTCCAGGCCCTCGCGGACCTTGCCGACGTCCGCCTCGTCGATGTTGGCGAGGATCTGCATCTTCGTCAGGTCGTTCGCGATCAGGAACAGCGTCGGCGCCTGGAACGCGGCCGCTACCGTCTGCCCCACGTCGACGCTGCGCGAGACGACGATCCCGTCGATCGGGCTGGCGATCCGCGTGAAGGCGAGATTGGTCGCCGCCATGTCGCGGTCCGCCTTCGCCTGCAGCACGGCGGCCTTGGCGGCCGACAGCCCGGCGGCGTTCTGATCGCGCGTGGCGAGCGCGGTGTCCAGGTCGGCCTGCGAGATCAGCCCCTGCTTCCGGAGCTCCTGCTGGCGGGTGGCGATCCGCACCGAGTCGGCGTATGCGGCCTGCGCCTTCTCCACGTTGGCGTTGGCGGAGGCGAGCGAGGCCTCGGCCTTCTCCAGCTGCGCCTGGAACAGGCGCGGGTCCAGCGTCGCGAGCAGCTGGTCCTTCTTCACCTTGCTGTTGAAGTCCACGTACAGCTTGTCGATGATGCCGGACACTTGCGATCCGACGTTCACCGTCACGATGGCGGAGACGTCGCCGGTCGCGTTGACCACCTCGCTGACCGGCCCTCGCGTGACCGCGTCCGTGCGGTAGGGCGCCGCCTGCTTGCGGCCGCAGGCGGCGACGAGCAGGGCGATGAGGGCGATCTTGCGCAAATGTTTCTCCTCCTCTACGACCGTAACGGTCCGGCGCAATGAGCGTCAACGCGCGCGGGATCCACGAAACACGCCCGCAACAGTGTTTCACGAATGGGAACGATCGAGCATGCGCCAGAGCAGGTCGCGAAGGGTGCGGCGCTCGGCGGGCGCCAGCGGCGAGAGGACCTCCTCGACGGCGGCGTCCACCAGCGGCCGGCCATGCTCGAGGAACGCACGCCCGCGGGCCGTGGGCTCCACCAGGATCTTGCGCCGGTCGGTCCGGTCGCGGGCCCGCCGCACGAGCCCGGCCTGCTCCAGCTCTTCCAGGAGCCTCGACACCCCTGTGGGATGTCGTCCGATGTGCTCCGCCAGCTCGTTCTGGGCCGCCCGGCCGCGGCCCTGCAGGGCGCTGAGCACCTGGAACGCGAGCACCGTCTCGCCGCGCTCGCCGAGCCGCCGGTCCGCTTCGGCGATCAAGCGCTTGCGCACGCGCACGATGCCCCTGGCGATTTCCTCGGAG
>Ga0137415_10006130_pt1 | contig 11890 bp, 11 predicted proteins | sample CZODoug3_1_1_16f_FD_183082 | JGI IMG/M metagenome (GOLD analysis project Ga0137415, IMG submission 183082) | Vadose zone soil fungal communities from Angelo Coast Range Reserve, California, USA - CZODoug3_1_1_16fungal (Hybrid Assembly) | ecosystem: Environmental > Terrestrial > Soil > Vadose...
CGTCGCCGGACAGCACCCAGGTGATCTTGCTGAGATCAACGCCGTGCTCGTCCTGCAGGATGCTGCGCGCCCAAACGCCGGTCGTGACGGTGTAGCCGCGGTTGACGCCGACCTTCTTGCCTTCTAGGTCCTTCGGCGTGGCGATACCGGCCTTGGTGTTCACCAGAATGGCGCCGTGGTGGAAGGCGCGCACCAGAAACACCGGCACCGCGGTCATGCGCTTGCCATGCGCCTTGGCGCAGATGTAGGTCGTGATCGCCATCTCGCAGATGTCGAACTCGAGCCCGCGCACCATGCGCCGGAACGCGGCGATCAGGGGATCGACCTCCTCGAACGCGAAGGCGAAGGTCTGAGGCTTGACCGTGCCGTCCTTGAGCGCGCGGTTGTTGCCTTGGGTGCGGGTGACGGTTTTCAGGGCGAGGTCGGGCACGGCGGGTTGGTCACTCTCTGTTGTCGTCCCCGCGAAAGCGCGGACGACGGCACGTTATTTGTCGCGAATGCCCGCCCCCTACACCGTCGCCTGGGCTATGCCGGGCCGGGAGGTCAGCGCCTCCTTCGCCGCGTCCTTGAATGCCTGGTCGGGCGGCAACACCACCGAGGCCGAGCGCACGCGGTGATGGGCGGGATCGACGCCGGGCGGCGTGATGCCCTTCTCCGCCAGCGCCTTGGCGGCGCGCATCAGGCGGTGCCGCGCCATGATGATGCCGTTGTCGGTGGAGACCAGGTTCTCCTTGGTGCGATCGCAGATCGGACCCATGCTTTCCTGCAGCGAGGCATCCTGCATGGCAAAGCCCGCGACTCCGCTGAAGGTCTGGCCGGACTTCTGGGCGGTGCGGTCGATCAGATAGTCGTTGTCCTTGTTGGCGAGCGGCCGATATGTGCCAGGGACATACTTGCAATGCACACCGGCGCCGTCACGCATCGCCTCGACCTCGCGCGCCGTGAGCGCCCGTACGGGATGGAAGTCGTAGCTCCAGGCCCAGCAATTTTCGTCGTCGATCGGAATCCAGAAATGGCCGTGCAAGGGATGGTCGCCGCGCGGCGGGATCATGGTGAAGCAGGGCATCACGAACGGCGTGATGCGCCAGTAGTAGTTGCCGTTCTCGGCGTTGCGCCGCGCGCCGATGAAGAGCCCGCCCGGCTGCTCCACCACCTCGAAATAAGGCTTCATGTCGGAGAGATTGTACTGGTTGCCCTTGGCGCCCTTGAACAGCGGATCGGAGCCCAAGTCGCCACGATGCAGGAAGGAGACGTGGCTGGAGTCGATGCCGCCCTCCATCGCCTGCATCCAGTTGCTCTCCTGCAGCCGCTTGGACACGAACGTCTGGTTGTCGGGGACAGTCGCAAACTCCCATTCCGGCAACGGAGGTTGCCGGTCAGAAGGTCCCAGATAGGTCCACAGCACCGGGCCGCGTTTCACCAGCGGATAGGATTTCAGCTTGATCTTCTCGCAGAAGCCGCTCTCGCGCGGCTCGGAGGGCACGTCGATGCACTGGCCGGTGACGTCATATTTCCAGCCGTGATAGGGGCAGCGCAAGCCATGCTCCTCGTTGCGGCCGAACCACAGCGACACGCCGCGGTGGGCGCAAAATTCGTCGATCAGTCCGTATTTTCCATCGCTGTCGCGGAAGCCGAGCAGGCGCTCCGAAAGAAGCTTCACCCGCACCGGCGGGCAATCATTCTCCGGCAGTTCCTCGTCGAGCAGCGCCGGGATCCAGTAGGCGCGGAACATCTGCCCCATGGGGGTGTTCGGGCCGGTTTGCGTCAGCATTTCGTTCTGTTCTTTGCGGAGCATCGCCTCAGTCCGTTACAAATTCAGTTCGAAACCAGGGTAGGCGCATTCAGCAGCACTCGCAACCGAAGCCCTCGACGACGACCAATGCGTTTTTCATCCAACTCGGGGGAAGATCGTCCGGCACCACCTCGGCGACGGGCTTGAACAGCTTGAAGTGGTGGCGCCTGTCGTTCTCCGTCCAGAACGCGACCACGGTCTCGAGCGGCGGGCAGCCCGGCAAGGCGCAGGTAACCTCCGAAACCAGGATCGCGGCATCCTCGGGAAGCTTGAAGCGCTCGCGCGTCCAGTCCCTCACCCGGTCGAGGGCGGCGACGTGCTCGGGGCGTTTCCTGCGGGACCGCAGCATCATCCAAACATCGCAATATTACGCGCGCCAGTTGGGTTAACAACGCATGACAGGAATGGCAATCGGGCTTGACCGGCCCGGGGCTCCTTCTAGATTGCCGCCACAACCTTGGAAATTCGTGCTGGAGAGATCGTCATGGCAGGTCAGGCGCCCAAGCTCGATGCGTTCGCGGTGGCGCGGGCCGCGGGACTCGAGGAATTGGTGAACAGGTTCCCCGACGACGTCGAGGCGGCGGCGCAGGCGATGGCGAACGATCTCGTGGAGCTCCCCGAGAACGACGTCGCGGCCGAGCCTTGGCCGCCGATGCACATCCGGCCAATGCCGACCGGGAGCGCCAAGTGAGCGACCAAGTGAGCGAATTGCATTGGCTGACCGCGGCCGAGATCGCCGCGGCCTATGCGGCGCGCCGACTGTCGCCGGTGGAGCTCACGCAGGCATTGATCGCGCGCATCAACGCCCATGACGGCCGGGTCGCCGCCTTCATCAAGCTCGACAGCGAGGCAGCCATCGACGCGGCGCGCCAAGCCGAGAAGGACATCATCGCCGGGCGTACACGCTCCCCCCTGCACGGCGTGCCGGTCGCGATCAAGGACATCGTCGACATGGTCGGACTGCCGACCACCTGCCACTCCAAGATCATGCTCGGCAACATTGCGCATGCCGACGCGCCGGTGATCAGCCATCTGCGCGCCGCCGGCGCGATCCTCCTCGGCAAGCTGTCGCTGCATGAATTCGCGTTCGGCGGGCCCTCGGAGGAGCTGCCGCTGCCGTATGCGCGCAATCCCTGGAACACCGACCATCAACCCGGCGGCTCGTCCTCGGGCTCGGGTGCGGCGCTGGCCGCAGGCTTCGTGCCGCTCACCGTCGGCACCGACACCGGCGGCTCGATCCGTGGCCCGGCCGGCCTCTGCGGCGTGGTCGGCTTGAAGCCGACCTATGATCTGGTTTCGCGCCACGGCGTATTTCCGCTCGCCTTCACGCTCGATCACGTCGGGCCGATGGCGCGCTCGGTCGCCGATACCGCCGTGCTGCTCGACGCGCTCACCGGCAACGTTCCGACCCGGCGGTTCGGCGCCGATCTTGCGCGCGGCCTGCGCGGGCTGCGCATCGGCTTCGTCCGGCACTTCCATGAGACCGACATGGTGGCGGATGCGGAGGTGACAGCCGCGCTCGACGAGGTCGCCCGTGTGCTGAAGGCGGAAGGCGCCGAGCTGCGGGACATCCGCTTGCCGCGCTTGCAGCAATTCACCTCGGCGCAGCGCGTCATCATGCATGCCGAAGCCTGGCAGGTGCACGCCAAGTGGCTGCGCGAACGGCCCGGCGACTACGCGAAGCCGACCCGTCGCAAGGTCTTGAGCGGCGCGTTCCTCACCGCGGGCGAGTACGTGCGCGCGCAACAGTGCCGCGCCTGGATGATCGACGCCGTCAACGACGCCTTGCGCGACGTCGACGTGCTGATGACCGTCAACGGGATGGACGCTGCCTCCCGGCTCGATGACGCGGCGGACATGGCGCGCACCTATCCGCGCCAGGCGCGCGCGCCCTTCAATCTCACGGGACATCCGGCGCTGGCGATGATGAGCGGCTTATCGAAATCGGGGCTGCCGCTCTCGGTCCAGTTCGTCGGCCGCGCCCACGACGAGGTCACGCTGCTGCGCGCCGCCGCCGCCTACGAGCGCGCGACCAATTGGGCCAGCAACATCCACCGATGGAGGGAGGTGACTTGTAGGTTGGGTTAGACTAACCCAACCTACGAAGCATCGTGAAGCAATCGTTTGGAGGCAGTCTCAGTGACAGAAAAAGTGCTGGCGGCCGTGCGAACGGGCCCGAGCAGGACCGAGATCCGCGAATACCCGATGCCGGACATTCCGGAGGACAGCGCCCTCATGAGGATGGAGGTCGCCGGCATCTGCGGCACCGATGTGAAGCTCTACAAGACGCCGCCGACCAAGAGCCCGGTGATCATGGGCCACGAAAACATCGGCACCATCGCCAAGGCCGGCCGCGAGTTCACCCGCCGCAAGGGCTTCAAGGAAGGCGACCTCGTCTTCGTCGAGCACTACGTCATGTGCGGCAAATGCGAGTGGTGCCACCTCGGCCAGTATCGCCACTGCGAGAACACGGACTGGCGCAACAATCCCGACGGCATCCGCTACGGCTATACGACCGCGGAGAAGGCGCCGCACCTCTGGGGCGGCTTCGCGCAATACGTTTACCTGCCCTGGAATGCGGTGGTGCATCGCGTGCCCCAGGGCGTGACGCCGGAGCTGGCGGGGCTGGTGACGCCGATGGCAAATGGTGTCGAATGGTCGCTGTTCGACGGCGGCGTCGGCTACAATTCCACGGTCCTGATCCAGGGCCCGGGCCAGCAGGGCCTGTCGCAGACCGTGATCTGCAAGCAGGCCGGCGCATCGTTGATCATCGTCACCGGCACGTCGAAGGACCGCGCGCGCATGGATGTGGCGAAGGCGCTCGGCGCCGACCACGTCATCGACGTGCAGAAGGAGGATCCGCTCGCGCGCATCATGGAGATCACCGGCGGCAAGGGCGTCGACGTCGCCCTCGACTGCACCGCCGGCGCGGGCACCATTCCGATCCTGCTCGGCGTCGAGGCGCTCAAGCGCAAGGGCGGCACCATCGTGGTGCAGGGCGAGATGAAGGAATTCCCGAACTTCCCGCTCGAGAAGGTCACGGTGAAGTTCATCACCATCAAGAGCGCGCGCGGCCACAGCTTCAAGGCCTGCGAGCTCGCCTTGGCACAGCTTGCGTCCAAGCGCTTCCCGCTGGAGAAGGTGACGACCCACCGGTTCGGGCTCAAGGACGTCGACCTCGCCATCCGCTCGGTGGGCGGCCAGGGCGTGCCGGACGTGATCCACGCGTCACTGATCCCGTGGGAATAGGCGAGTGCGCGTAGGATGGGTTGAGCGCGTGCTTACGCGCGATACCCATCATCTCACGGCGGATACGAAGGTGATGGGTATCGCGCGCAAAGGTGCGCGCTCAACCCATCCTACAAGCAAGGATGCAACACCGTAGCTCCATGCGCGACAAATCGATCATCGCCATCGCCACGGGCGATCCCGCCGGCATCGGACCGGAGATCAGCCTCAAGGCCGCGCGCGATCGCAGGGTGCGTAACGCCTGCCATCCGGTCGTGGTGAGCGATCTGCACGTGATCGAACGGCACGCGCAGGCATGCGGCATCGATGTTGAACTTCGCAGGATCGAGAACGTCGCCGACGCCGACTGGTCGGGCGATCGTCTGAACGTGCTCGACTGCACGCAGCCGCAAGCCGCGAAGCTCGCTTTCGGCGCGACCAGCGCGGAGAGTGGGCGGGCCTCGATCGCCTTCGCGGGTCGTGCGGTCAGGAGCGCGCTGGCGGGCGAAGTCGACGCAGTCGTTGCCGCCCCGCAGAACGAAACTTCCATCGCGCTCGCCGGCATCGCGTTCGACGGCCATCCCTCGTTCGTCGCGCGCGAGACTGCGACCGACGCAAACGACGTCTATCTGATGCTCTGCTTCGGCGACATCAGGATCGTGCACACGACGCTGCACCAGAGCGTGCGCCACGCGCTCGAGCTGATCACCCGTGACAAGGTCGTGCGCGTGATCGAAGCAACCGGCCGCGCGCTCGCACGCCTCGGCATGGCGTCACCGCGGATCGCCGTAAGCGGCCTCAATCCGCATGCCGGCGAAGGCGGGTTGTTCGGTCGCGAGGAGATCGAGATCATCAAACCGGCGATCGACGCGGCCGCTGCGCAGGGCGTCGCGGTCACTGGCCCGTTTGGCGCCGATACCATGTTTCATATGCGCGGCGTCGACGCCTTCATCGTGATGCTGCACGACCAGGGGCATATCGCCGCCAAGCTTCTGGCGCAGAACGCCGCCGCGGCGCTGACCATCGGCACGCCGATCCTGTTCGCTTCGGTCGCGCACGGCAGCGCCCACGATATCGCCGGCAAGGGCGCCGCCGACCCCACCGCGATGATCGAGGCGGTGCTGCGGCTGTCGAAGGCAAGAGCCCGCCAACGCTAGCTCACATCGTTTCGCGCGCGCCCTTGTTGCCGGCGATGATGTGGCGCGGGATCGCGAGGCGCTCCGCGAGCTCGACCAGGAGGTACATGGCGACGCCGAGGACGGTGAGCGCCACGATGCCGGCGAACAGGAGCTGCGTATCCATGCTGCCGTTCGCGACCATGAGAAGATAGCCCAGCCCGGCGTCGCCGCCGACGAACTCGCCGACGACAGCACCGACCACCGCCAGGGTGATCGAGATCTTCAACCCCCCGAAAATGGCGGGCAGCGCATTGGGCAGGCGGATCTTGAAGAAGGTGGCGACAGGGCCGAATCCCATGGAGCGGGCGAGATAGATCTTTTCCGGCTCGATCGCCGCGAGGCCGACCGCCGTATTGATGACGATCGGGAAGAAGGCGATCAGGAACGCGATGAGCACCTTCGGCAAGAGGCCGAAGCCGAACCACACCAGCAGCAGCGGCGCGATCGCCACCTTCGGCATGGCCTGCGAGGAAACCAGCAGCGGCAGCACCGAGCGCGAGAACGGCGGCCACAGGAAGATCGCCAGCGCGAGCGGAATCCCGACCAGGATGCTGAGCGCGAAGCCCAGCACGATCTCGATCGTGGTCACCCAGCCGTTGCTGATGAGCAAGCGCGCGTTGGCCTGCATCGACAGCGCGACGGCGCTCGGCGGTGGCAACAGGAAAACCGGAACCGCAAACAGGCGCGTTCCCGCCTCCCAAAGCGCGATCAGCGCGATCACCACCGCGATCGGCGAAATGACGCCCGACACCCTCGCCCGCCGTTCGCGCCGGGCGAGATTGCGCTGCACGCCCGCTTCCACCTCCTCGATGCTAAGCGAGGTCAAGCCGGCGCCGGTCTGATCGGCGTCGGTCATCTCAATGCTCTCGCAGCACGCCGCGGGCGAGGAACACATCGAGGATTTCGCGGCTCAAGCGCGTGAATTCCGGCGTCTCGCGCATGGCCAGCGTGCGCGGGCGCGGCAGGTCGATGTCGATCACGCGGTCGATCCGCCCGGGCCGCGGCGTCATCACGATCACCTGGTCGGAGAGAAACACCGCCTCCGCCACGCTGTGGGTGATGAACAGGACGGTCATGCGCCGCTCGTTCCAGATCTGCTGCAGGTCGAGGATGAGCTGGTCGCGCGTGAGCGCGTCGAGCGCACCGAACGGCTCGTCCATCAGGAGTTGCGGCGGATTGTGAATGAGCGCGCGGCAGAGCGAGACCCGCTGGCGCATGCCGCCGGAAAGCTCGTGCGGATATTTGTGCTCGAACCCGCCGAGGCCGACCGAGGCCAGGAGCTCGCCGGCGCGCCGCTCGGCCGCGCCGCGCTCGAGCTTCTTCGCCTCCGCCTGCAGCATGACGTTGCCGAGCGCGGTGCGCCACTCCAGCAGCACCGGGCTCTGGAACACGATGCCGATGTCGGTGCGCGGCGCCTTGACGCGCTCGCCGTCGATGCTGACGGCGCCGCCCGACGCCGGCACGAGCCCGGCCGCGATCATCAGAAGCGTGCTCTTGCCGCAGCCGCTTGGGCCCACGATCGAAAGAAATTCGCCGCGGCGTTCGCTCACCGAAACCTGATCGAGTGCGCGCACCGGCCCGTCGCGGGTGGCGTAGACCTTGCTGAGGCCCTGCACGCTCAGATATGGCCGGTCGGATGCCGGTAGCCCGGGTGGAGCCTTAAGCGCGTTCACGCGCGTCTCTTCGACGCGCGATGGCGCAATCCGGGATTCGTGCTGCGGGTGAGATCCCGCATTCCGCTGCGCTCCATGCGGGCTACGTCTTGTTCGCTTCCGGCTGCGGCGGGACGAACTCGGCGCCGGCCGGAATGAAATCATTGGTGTAGAGCTGCTGCGCTTCGAGCGGTGTGGTTACGCCGCCGTATTGTTTGAGCACGCCGACGGTTTCCGTCCAGTCCTGGTCGGACATCCAGCCGAGCGCCTTGCCGGCGGTATTCGGCGTGATCCAGGTCTGCCACGACAATTCCGCCTCGCGGCGCACGACGGCCGGTTCGACCGTCGGCAGGAATTTCTTGACGATGGCGACCATCTCGTCGGGATGCTGGCGCCCGTAGAGAAATCCCATCAACGACGCGGTGACGAAATCGCGGATCAGCTCGGGGTTTTCCTTGATCAGATCGTTGTGCACGATGATGCCGTTGCTGACCGCGTTGACGCCGCAGTCGGCGAACCAGAACACGCGCGTCCTGATGTTGCCGCGGATCTCGACGCTCGGCGCTTGGCCCTGGACGAAGCCGGCGATGGCCGGCACCTGCCCGGTGATCAAAGCGGGCGGCGTGCCGGCAGGATCGAGATTGATCACGCGGATCTTGCCGGCGTCGAGGCCACAGCCCTTGGCGAAAGCCGGCCACTGCAGGAACTGCGCCGATCCGGCCGTGATGGCGATCGACTTGCCTTCGAGATCCTTCGGCGTCTTGATGTCGGAATCCTCGCGCACGATCACGCCCGTCGGATTGCGGCGATAGATGGCGGCGACGGTGCGGATGCTCATGCCTTTCGACACGCTGTTGCCGACCACGAAACCGTCGGAGAATCCGATCTGCGCCGCCTTGCTCGCAACGAGCTGCGCGGTGCTGCCGGAGCCTTTGCCCGGCCCCATGTCGACGTTGAGACCGGCTTGCGCATAGAAGCCCTTGTCAGCCGCCACCATGAAGCCGGCGTTCGGCCCCTGGTAGATCCAGTCGAGCCGAAAGGCGACGTCCCGCAATTTGGCCTGCGCGAGCGCCGGACGCGCCAGCGGTAGTGCGATGAGACCTGTCGCACCAAGACCTGCCACTGTTCCGGCATGACGAAGGAAGCGGCGGCGGGACGTTGATTTGTTGAATATGTCCTTGCGCATATCACTGAACAATAGATCACTGAGCATTGGGCAACCCTCGCGTGAGAGCGTGTCGTGCCGGGATGTAAGCAAGGATGATGCCACGAGGCTTCCATAGAAGATGCCGGGCGTCAACGATCCGAACCGCCGCACCGGCGGCTTCAGGAATTGAGATTCTCGCGCAGCGTCGGCCCGGCATATCTGGTCTTTGCGCGGCCGCGGCGCTGGAGCTCCGGCACGACGAACTCGACGAATTCGCGAATGTTGTCCATCGCCGTATAGCCGCGGCCCAGGATGAACCCGCCATTCGCGCCGGTCGCGAAATGCATCTCCTCGAGCTTGTCGGCAATGGCCTTCGGCGTGCCGGCGGCGACCAGGATGCGGTCGACGAGAAAGCGCCTGCCGAACTCCTGCAGCGATTGCTTGGGATCGACGGTCTTGAGCAACTCCTGGAAGCTGCCGAGATTGCCCTTCTCGGCCGCAACCTTGTCGGCGAAGTCGGAAAGGCGCATGTCCGGTGTCGCGATCGAGAAGTCGACGCCGTACTGTGCCGACATCTCGACCAAGCCCGCCTCCGGCGGGATCGACGCGAGATAGCGCCGTTCCTTCTCGCGCGCATCGGCCTCGGACTCCGCGACCTGCACGCGGATCGACCAGAGGATGCCGATGTCGCGCGGCCTGCGGCCCACCGCGGCGAGCTTGGCGTCGAGCTCCTGGCGGTGCTGCTGCATGCTGGGCAGCGTGCGCCGCGTGCTGAACTGCAGATCGGCGAAGTTTGCGGCGAGCGTCATGCCGGGACCGGACAGGCCGGCCTGGATGATCACCGGCCGCCGCTGCGGCGACGGCAGCGCCGGCAGCGGGCCGCGCACGTTGAAATGGCGCCCTCGGAAGTCGACGCGATGGACCTTGGCGGGGTCGGCGTAGATGCCCTTTTCGCGATCCAGAACGAGCGCGTCGGGCTCGACGGAGTCCCATAGCGCGCAGGCGATCTCGAGAAATTCCTGTGCGCGCTCGTAGCGCGCGTCGTGGTCCATCATCACATCGAATCCGTAGTTCGCGGCCTCGTTCTTGTAGGCCGAAGTCACTGCGTTCCAGGCGATGCGCCCGCGCGTGACGTGGTCGAGCGCGTTGAACAGCCGCGCGCAATGGAACGGATGGTGGTACGTCGTCGACATCGTCATGGCGAAGCCGACGCCTTGCGCCGCCTTCGCCATCAACGGGATCATCGGCGTCATGTCGTGGCGCGGCCATTTTGCGCCGTAGCGCACGACCGCGTGGTGGTTGCCGCCGTAGTCCTCCGAGGTGCCGCCGGTATCGCCGAAGAACAGCATGTCCATCACGCCGCGCTCGGCGATGCAGGCGATGTCCTCGTAGAACTCGGACGTGCCGTAATAGGGATAGCCGACCCAGGAGCCCGGCATGCGCCAGAGATAGTCGGTGTGGAGAAACGACAGATCGGCCGCGAGATGGATGGTCTCTGATTCCGACAACGCGCCGCTCCGGTGTACGCAGGACTGTCGACGGTAAAAGCAATGGCCGGCGTCAGTCCAGGCTGACGCCGCTCGCCTTGATGGTGCCGGCCCATTTCTCGATCTCGCCGTCGAGAAATTGCTGCAGATAGGCGGGCGTCCGGCGTTCGGGAGCGACCGCCGTCACCCCGACCTCCTTCAGGCGCGCTTGCACCGTCGGGGTGTCGAGCGTTGCGACCGCAGCCTCTTGGAGCTGCCGTACGATCGGCTCGGGCGTGCCTTTCGGCACGAACAGGCCGCTCCAGAAATAGCTGTCGAAATCGGTGAGGCCCTGCTCGTGGGCGCTCGCGACTTCGGGCAGGAGCGGCGAGCGGTTCTTGGTGAGCACCGCGATCGCACGCATGCTGTTGCTGGCGATTTGCGGCATCGCCGCCGCGGCCAGCGCGCAGAAATAGTCGATGCGGCCGGCGATCAAGTCCTGCATCGCCGGCGGCGAGCCACGATAGGGCACGTGCGTGACGTCGACGCCGATTGCGGCATCGAGCTGCGCACACGCAAGATGGGAGCCGGAGCCCACGCCGGCCGAGCCATATTGCATCTTGCCCTGGTTGGCCTTCGCGTAGGCGATGAATTCTTGCAGGTTGCGGACCGGCAGGTCGTTGCGCACGAGCAGCACCAGCGGCTGCTCGACCATCAACGCGACCGGCGCGAAATCGCCGACCGAGTTGTAGAGCGGCTTTTTGTAGAGCGTCTGGTTCTGCGCGAAGGTGTCGACCCCGCCGAGCACGATTTGATATCCGTCGGGAGCAGCCTTGGCGACGCGCGCGGCCCCGGTCATCCCGCCAGCGCCGCCGATATTCTCGATGACCATCTGCTGGCCCAGGACTTCCGACAGCCGCGCCGCGAGAATGCGCGCCACGGTATCGGAAGCGCTGCCGGCCGCGAACGGGACCACCAAGGTCACCGGCCTCACCGGCCAGCTATCCGCAGCCGCAAACTGCGCACCCGATATCCACGCGGCCGCGAGTGCCGCATCCAAAATGCCGAACCGACGCCGATTGCTCATGGTCTCCCTTATCGCTTGGCGCACACAGACTGCCCGCACGTGTCCATCCGCACCTGTAACGCGTGCGCGCTCGCGGGAGAAGTGCATGCAAATGCCGTTCCACCCGCCGGATGCGGCCCGGCTTGATCGGTCGCAGTTTACTTGAGCCGAAAGACTGTTAGCATCCTTACGATCGCGCACAGCCGCGCGGCCAAGAACAGACAGAGGAAACCATGGGGGACCGACGCGGGCTGAGTGTCATGCTCTTTGCCGTCCTGATGCTCTTCGTCGCACCCGCGATCGGACGCTCGGAAAGCTATCCATCGCGGCCGATCCGCCTGATCATCACCACGTCGGCCGG
>Ga0137415_10006131_pt1 | contig 11890 bp, 10 predicted proteins | sample CZODoug3_1_1_16f_FD_183082 | JGI IMG/M metagenome (GOLD analysis project Ga0137415, IMG submission 183082) | Vadose zone soil fungal communities from Angelo Coast Range Reserve, California, USA - CZODoug3_1_1_16fungal (Hybrid Assembly) | ecosystem: Environmental > Terrestrial > Soil > Vadose...
GACCCGCTGATCTGAAACAGGCTAAAAGCCTGTTTGGCGCACAGACTTGCAAATCTGTGTTCCTCTAGTTCCTAACGAAAAATGTGCAGGCAACCGACTTCGAGCACGAGCGCTTCCTGCGCGTTCGTGTTCAATTGGTCGCGCATTTCTTCCAGACGCCGGACTCGTTTTAAGACTGCCGCGGTGTTCAATTGCCCGGCGAGTTTCTCTGTCGCCTCGGCACAACTTTCGAGCAGGCGCTCCACCTTCGCGACCTTCGCGCGTAGCACATCCGCCCACCAGAGAAAAAGCGTCTCAATCAATCGGCTGCGCCGTTCGCGATACACACTTTCGGTTAGCGCCTTGTAATAATCTTCGCGCTCACTCAACCATCCCCCGTCAGTGGTATGACGGTAGCGCGTTTCCTCTCGCTTCAAGGCCGCCGCGTGTTCGTCCCTGATCTGCTCGCGAATGGAATTGAGCAGGGCCTGGATTCCTTGCGAAACCCGATACGCCCCTTCGATCCCGCGCGATTTTTCCGCCGCCGTCGCGCATAACAAGCGCAACAACTCCATTTCCTGCGGCGAAGGCACGATCTCGGACGCGGTTCGCAGGGGCAAGCTCAAGCAGCGCGAGACGATTGTCTCGGGCAACGCTTCGGGCAGAGCAGTGAGCAAAAGGAGAAGTGAATTCTGCGGCGGTTCCTCGAGCGTTTTCAAAAATGCGTTGGCCGCCTGCGTTTGCATTCGATCAGCATCGCGAATTATCCCAATCTTCTTGCGATTTCCGGCGGTGCGCAGTTGAAGAGCACGCTCGAGACGGCGAATTTGATCGACCACAATTTTGCGCGAGCGCGAGACGGGTTCGGTCACAAAAACATCGGGTGCCTGCGCCCTCAAAACTTTTTCCGGCGTAGTCTTGTTCAAGGCCGCAGCCAGCCGGGCGGCAACATCCGATTTCCCGCTCCCAGCGGGACCTGAAATGAGGTAGGCATGAGCGAGCCGGTTTTTTTTGTGTGCGCGTTGCAAATATTCCAGCGCGCTATCAGCGGAGAAAGACATTTAGGGTGTTTGAAGTTTGGTCTTTGGAGTCTGATGTTTTCCGAGGTCGGGAAAGCGTTGAGCAAATGTATTCCAGATTTGGTTCTCGATTGTATCCGGCGAGATTCGCCCATCGATCAGGATGACGCGTCTCGGTTCGTTTTCGGCCAGCTCTCGATAGGCGCGAAATCACGCGCTCGTGGAATTCATCAGACTCTTCCTCCATTCGATCGCGAATTTTTTTTCGATTCCCAAGACGCGATTGAGCAGTGGCCCGATCGATGTCGAGCACGAAGGTAAGATCGGGAACGCAATCGCCAACGGCAAAGGCATTCAGTTTTTTGACGAGCCCAAGATCGAGTTGACGCGCCGCACCTTGGTAAACCGTGGTTGAATCAAAAAAGCGATCGCAAATTACCCATTCGCCGCGCCGCAGTGCCGGCTGGATTTTCTCACGCACGAGTTGGCTGCGGCTCGCTTCAAAAAGGAGCAGTTCAGTTTCAGGCGTCATGGCATGATTGTCTTCAGAATGCTGGAGCAAATGCCGAATGGCTTCGCCAATCGCGGTGCCGCCGGGCTCCCGAAGAACTGCCGGCCTGATCCCCCATTTTTCCAGACGGGCGGCGAGCCGTTTCACCTGCGTCGATTTTCCGCAGCCCTCGGAACCTTCGAATGTGATCAGCGGCATAGCCACGATTTTGCGGCAAAGGGGAGTCATTGTCGAACCCCCCATTTTCGCCTTGTTCGGCTTGCGTCAGAGGGGGAAGTTTGACCCATGACGGAGGCGGTGGCCACGGATTTCCTGCCGATATTAGCGGCGGAAACCCCGCGGCGTTCATTTGTGGTTTCGGTTCACGATGTTGCGCCATGCACACGAGAGGCATCGGCCAGAATTATCGAGGCACTGCAACACGCCGGCGTTCGTACTACTTCGCTTTTGGTTGTACCGAATTATCACCGGGAAGGGAGCGCAACCGAGGACAAGAATTTTGTTTCCTGGTTGCGCGATCTCGAGGCGCGCGGCTATGAAATTGTGATTCACGGTTATTTTCATGAACGCCCACGCCGTGCGGGCGAACGGATCAAGGAGAAGTTCATCACCCAAGTTTATACCCAGGACGAGGGCGAATTTTTCGATCTCGATTACGACGAAGCCTTCGCGCGAATTACAAGAGCGCGTGATGAATTTGAAGCTGCGCGCCTCTCACCGATTGGATTTGTCGCCCCAGCCTGGCTGCTCAATCACGCGGGCGAAGGCGCGGCGCGAGACGCCGGAATGCAGTACACCACTCGGATCGACAGCGTGGTCGATCTTCTGACCAACCAACGCGAGTTGACGCGCTCCCTGGTTTACAGCACGCGTTCGAAATGGCGTCGCACCGTGAGCCTGGGGCGGAATGCCGTGCTCGCGCGCAGTCTCGAAATGCGAGAACTGGCGCGCTTGGGTATTCATCCTCCAGATTTCGAGGCTCCAAAAATCTGGGACCAGATTCTTCAGTTCATCCAGCGCTTCGCTCGCACCCGTAACGCGACCACCTACCGCGATTGGATTGGTAGGCAGCGAACAAATCGAAAAGCGACATGAGCCGGTGCGATCTTCATATTCATTCCAAGTTTAGCGCGCGTTCGGAAGACTGGCTTTTCCGCCGATTTGATTTTCCTGATAGCTGCACCGAGCCGCTTGATGTTTACACGCAATTGCGCGAGCACGGGATGGATTTTGTCACCATCACGGATCACGACTGCATAGACGGTTGTCTGGCGATTGCGGATAAACCGCGGACTTTTATTAGCGAACAGGTTACCACTTATTTTCCGCAAGATCCGTGTAAGCTTCATGTGCTGGTCTGGGGAATTACGCCAGCGCAGCATCAAGATATTTCCGTCTTCCGTAGCAACATTTTCGAGCTGCAAAAGTACCTGGCAGAAAATCGAATTGCGCACGCCATCGCCCACCCGCTCTACAGCGTCAACGGCAAGCTCACCGCCTCGCATCTCGAACGGCTGATCCTTCTCTTCAAACATTTTGAAGGCATCAATGGCTTGCGCGATTCCCTGCTCAGCGATCTCGCGACCAAACTGCTGCGCGAATTGACGCCGGCAAAAATTGATGAGTTCGCCAATCGCCACGATCTCGCTCCGACTCACCCCGAGCCTTGGAAAAAAATCCTCGTTGGCGGCTCCGATGATCACGGCGGAAAATTTTTCGCCTCCGCTTTTACAGAAACGCCGAAGGCAAAAACGCCGACGGAATTCCTCGCTCATATCAGGGCGGGCCGCTGTCAGCCCAAGGGTCGCGCCGGAACTCCCCTCGCCCTTTCGCACGGATTCTACAACACGCTTTCCTGTTTTATTCAGGGACGTTTCCATGAAAAGCTGGGACCGAGCGCGGTGCTGCTCGAGCAAATGTTTTCGCGCTTCATGGAAGGGAGAGATCCGACGCGATTCACTCTCCGTGAGAAAGCCACCTTCGTTGCGCAGGGTGTGCTTTCCGGAAAGATTTTCGAGCTGGCCAAGCCCGCCAATGTCTCGCTTTGGAACGAACTCTCGCGCTATTTCGCCCGGCCTGAGGTGAAGGAGAAGATCGCGCGCGAAGTCGAAGTGGTCGCCGAACCGGAACGTCGCGCTTTCCTGCTCGCCAATATTGTGTCGGAGCAATTGGCCTTTCGTTTTTTTCAAAGGTTCGTGCAGCAAACGACGGGGGGAAATCTGGTCGAGGGCATGCAAGCGCTTACCGCTATCACGCCGCTTCTCATTGTTCTCGCCCCCTACATCTACGCGTTTCACAGTCAGGCGCCCTCACGCAAATGGTTGCGGGAAATTTTCCAGGAAATGACGGGCACGGTCCCGGAGAATTTGCGCAACACTAAACGCGCCTGGTTTACCGACACCCTTGAGGACGTAAATGGCGTCGCCACTACTATTCGCAAAATGACGGCAGCGGCGAAGAACGCGGGCGCCGATCTCACCGTCGTCACTTCGCGGAGCGAGATTCGCATCACCGATATTCCGATCAAAAATTTCAAACCGATCGGCGAATTCGAGCTGCCTGAATATGAGCTGCAAAAACTTAGCTTCCCGCCGATCCTGCGCATGCTCGATTACATTCAGCGCGAGGGATTCACTGAAATCATTATCAGCACGCCCGGACCAATCGGGTTGACTGCATTGGCAGCGGCGAAAATGTTGAACCTGCAAACGAGCGGCATTTATCACACGGATTTTCCGCAATACATCCGCATTCTGACGGACGACAGTTTTCTTGAAAGTGTGGCCTGGAATTACATGCATTGGTTCTACGGCCAGCTCGATAGCGTTTTCGTCAACTCGGAGGAATATCGGCGAAGCTGGATTGCGCGCGGATTTGCGCCGGAAAAATTAAAAATTTTACCGCGTGGTCTGGATACGACGTTGTTCAGCCCGGAGCATCGCGATCCCGCCTTTTGGCAAAAGTTCGGCGAACACAACGGCGCGGTTCACTTGCTTTACGTCGGCCGCATTTCGAAAGAGAAAGACCTCGACGTTTTGGCGCAAGCGTACCGCCAACTCCGTGACGAAGGACTTCCCATTCAGCTCTATCTCGTCGGCGACGGCCCCTATTTGCAGGCATTGCACGAGGCAATGCCCGAAGCAATCTTCACCGGTTATTTGCGCGGCAAAGAACTCGCCGCCGCCTATGCTTCGGCCGATGTTTTTGTTTTCCCCAGCACCACCGACACTTTCGGCAATGTTGTCATCGAGGCGCAGGCTTCGGGAGTGCCGGTGATTGTGTCGGACACCGGCGGCCCGAAGGAATTGGTCGAAGCGAATGTCAACGGCCTGGTTACGAAATCGCACGACGTTGAAGATTTGGCCCGGGCCATCCGCGACTTAGTGATTGACAAGCGCAAGCGCAATCAGATGTCGCGGCAGGCGCGCCAGGCCGTCATCGATCGCACTTGGCCGGGCGCATTTCGCAAATTCTGGGCCGCGACCGAAATCTAACGACTCATGGATAGTTCGATCGTTCGCGCAACGTTGTTGCTGGCTGCCGGTATTTTTGTTGGCGTGGTGATTGGCATCACGATTTCGCCTGCGCGGCGCACTGCCTCAACTGTCGTGCAAGCTAGTGACGGCGGTTCTGCTGCCACCGCCAACCTTAGGGCGAAATCAGGCTCACGTCTGGAATCGGAGATGGAGCATCCCAACATCTTGCTTGGGAATATTGTGACGGTTCCATTTCAGGAATTATTCGGCGTTCTTTCCGCGCTTTCGCCGCAGCAACTGAATGAATTGGCCGTGCAGTTGCAAAATTTACCCGCTGGCAAAGAGACGAACGCCAAGGTTGCCGTATTTTTTAAAGCCTGGGCGCATCTTGATCCGGTCGCGGCATTGCGAGCAGCAGCAGGATTCAAAATTTCCGAGGCCAAGACGGCGGCCGTGCAATCGGTAATTACCAGCGCCGATGCCGCTCAGGCAAAGACTTTGGCCAAACAAATCCAGGAGTGGCCGGCAGATGTCCTTACGCGTGAGCAACGGAATGGCTTCCTAGGTTCTCTGCTCATGAAGTGGTCCGACCTCGATCCGGTCGGCGCCGCGAAGTTCTTCGATACCATGCAAGCAAACGCAATGCATTTTCATCCGGAGGCATCCGTCATCGCGCAAAATTGGGCGGCGATTGATCCATCGGCTGCAATCGAATGGGCGCGCTCCCATAGCGATACTCAAGGATTCCAAGGGGCCATGAACGGCGCGATCAATGGATGGTGGTCAAAGGACCATGGGGCCGCGGAACAGTACGTGGCGACGCGAGCGACTGATTCAGCGGGGCGCCAAATGGCTTCCACTTTGGCGAGTTACATTTTTGCCAAAGATCCGGAGCGTGCCAAAGAATGGGTTGGTAAACTGCCGGACTTGGAAACGCGCCGGCAGGCGGAGCACGTCTTGGTTATTCAGATGGCGGTTAATGATCCACGGGACGCGAGCGAATACGCAGCTACCCTTCCACCCGATGTGCGCGAAGCGACATTGGGTGGCGCCATCAACTACTGGGCCGCCAGTGACCTCCCGGCCGCCGGCGAATGGATCAAGGGACTCAGCGGACCGGCACGCGACGAAGCGCTCGGCACTTATACTTATAGTTTGCTGCGAAAAGATCCCAACGCCGCAGCGGCATGGGCCGTGACTATCGCTGATCCGAAAATTCGCGATAAATCTCTCAATGGGATCGCAGCATTTTGGCTGAACAAGGATCCGGCCGCAGCAAGTGCGTGGATTCAAAACAGCGGTTTGTCCGCCGCGGACAAGAGGCGTTTGTTGGCATTAACGCCAGGCGGCTAACGGTGGATCGAGCAGTCCCCTGCTCGATGTTCAAGAATGTGCCGGCGCAAGCCACACCTATTTATAGCGTCGCCCGCGGAGCGGCTGATCCACCGTTGAGCACTCGCGTACTCGTCGCCTCGAAAATCAGCGCACAAAAAGGACGTAAAGCGGCCCGCGCGTATTAAGTAGTTCGTGCTTGTGTTGCGAAACGGCGAGATAAGTTTGCAGCGTCCAAAGCAACAGTAAGCCCAGCCCAAAAACCGTTAGTCGCCACCGCGTCACCCGCAAGACCATGCTTAACCTCCAAATCACGCGTCGTTTAGCGATCTCGATGGCAAACAGAGCAAACAAAAAAATGATCGCTCCGAGAAAGGGAAAGGCTAGCCAGTTGAAATAAATTGCCCCGATAAAATCGCCATTAAGGAGTAAATGCAAAGCGCGCGTCATCCCGCAAAAAATACAGGGCAACCCCGTGATGGCGCCACACGATGGATGAAATGGCAACCAGCTGCCCGCGAGCACGGGATCAATGCATCGTAGAAGCAGAAGCGCAGCCGAGGCAGACACGATGAATGCGAAACGCGGTCCCAGGCGACAGGGGTAGCTGTCTGAGTCTTGTCCTAACGTCGCATTATTCCTGGCATACACGCCCGCACAGTTCACGTTAGCCAACACGTTCATGGCGGCGGTGGGGACTCGGGTGACTCATAGCGCGAGCGTTCTGGCGGGTTCGGCTCTTCCGGCGGAACTTCTGACGCTGGCGGAGTGGTTTCTTGCATTGGTGCGGCTGGTGCCGGCGGAGGCGCCGGAACGATCGTTTGCACGGGCGGAGTAGTCGTCTCCGGAACCGGGATCTTGCTCCACACATCCCAGTCCGCCCCAAATTGGCGCAAGAAAAGAAGCGAAAAGGAGCGGAAGAAAACTGGAACAGGCAACACCATGACAGTGCCAATATAAGGCAACGAGGCCAGACAACAGGTCAGGCAGGTGACCAGGCAACCCACCATGATCCATCCGATCCAGAGCGCGATCATGAATAGAATGAAGAGAATGAAAGGGACCGGGTCGTCGAGAATCAGTCGCAGAATGGCGCGTGCGGCGTCGCCCGGCGAACAGCGCCGCGTATACATGACCGGCGGCATAAAATAAAGGATCAGATTTACCACAACCGCAAATGCGACCCAGGCGAAGACGGCAATTGGCACGAGAACAAGCAACGCCGGCGTATTCGAGATGTGGTAATTCCGCCACAACATAAGGGAACCGAAAACGAACCCGCCTAATAAGGCCACGATCGCAATTGAGGCGACGATCAGGACAATCAGAAAAAGAAAAAAGCCGTTGCCCTCCCGGTGATATTCGCGCCACGGCTCTGCAATCGCGGCGCGGTTACGGACGAGGCAATCGATAAAAATGAAACGGCCACGGGAGGTGACCCAAAGCCAGAGAATGGCGATTGCGAAAATGAAAATGGCCAGAACCGCGATGAGGACCAGGAGGAACACGCCAGCATGGTCGAGATTGAAGGACTGGAATTGGAACTGTGGCGCTTGGGCGCTTGAGGTGTTCCAACCGCGGAAACTCCAGGGATTAATACTTCCGCCGCCGCTATTCAACCAACCGCTGAGAAAAGCGGCGAAGCCGATGATGAGCCATTTTGCAATATCGAACGGACGAAACAGGATTAATCTCGTTAGCTCGATTGCTTGATTGAAAGGCGATAAGATTTCGATTTTGCGGACGGGCCCGTTCATGAGCGCATTTCAATCGTTTTCCACGGTAACAAGCAAAACATTTTGTGACGTAATTGCCCCAGCTCGATGGAGCTGGCGCTGTCTCCAGCAGCACTTCAGCCATTCTTCCGTCGCTGACGGTAGCTGGAGCAAGAAGCTCAACCGGTGTGCTGCACTTCCATCCCCACAACGCAAACATCGTCGTCGAACGATTTGCGCTCGGAAAACTGGCGAACGTCGCTGACGACGCGGTCAAAAAATTCCTGAGCGGGAAGCCCAGCGTAGCGAGTGACGGTAATGTGCAGTTGGTCCTCCGTGAAGAGTGTGCCGGAAGCATCTTCCACTTCGAATAACCCGTCGGTGAAGAGCATGACACGATCGCCTTTTTTCATCGGACTACTTGACGTAACATAACTGGCGGTCGGGAAAATTCCAATGGCCGGACCGGGGCGTCCGTTGCCCTGAAGTTTGTGCGCAGCTCCATTACCGTGCTGAATGTGAAGGGCGGACGGATGCCCCGCGTTAGCGAAACGCAACTGCGCGCGTTCGACATCAGCCACGACATAAAAACAAGTCGCGAACATGGTTGTGTCCGCTTGTTTGAGAATGACGGCGAGAGCGCGATTGATCCGCGTGAGTAGCTCGCCCGGATCTGCCGCGGCCTGCACATGCTCTTCCACTAATCCGCGAATCATGCTCGTGATCAGAGCCGAGCGCACGCCATGTCCCATCACGTCGCAAATAAAAATACCCGCCGCTTTCTCTCCAATGGGAAAAACATTGAAGAAATCGCCGCTAACATCGCCAGTGGGGAAGTACAAACTGAGAAACCGTAATGCGCTTTCCTGAACCGGGACATCCGCGGGAACGGTCGGAAATTTTTGTGGTAAAAGCGCGATTTGAAGCTCGCGCGCCATTTGCAACTCTTCTTCCATTTGTTGATTCTTCAGGCGTAATTCGCGCGTGCGCTCCTGCACCTTGGTCTCGAGATGGGCATTAAGCGCGAGTAATTCGGCTTGAGCAAGGTTGCGCGCAGCTTCAGCGCGATCGATTCGCCCGCCGACCACACGGGAAATCTGCGAAATGATCAACGCGATCAAAGCAGCGAAGACAACAGCGCAGAGGGCGGAAGTGACCGCGGGGTTGACATGGATGCGTGCGGGTAATCTCGCGTTGATCCAACCATTGATTAGTGCCGCTGCGGTAATGAGCGGCACAAAAGCACGCAGCAACAGCGCGCGAGTGGAGTCGCCCAGAAATGCTCGCAACGGCCATCCCGTCGCGCCGGCCGCCATCACGATGGCGATTCCCGATAGAAAAAAACCGCAGGCAGTGGAAAGCGCGACCGGGATAGTGTGGCCGCCATAAAGCAATGGCGTTCCGTACCAATAGCCAACAAGAACAACCGCGCCGATAACAGCGGCGAGTGCACCGAGAGGACCGGCGAATTTTGCCGGTTGCCTCCCAGTAAGAGCGAGCAGGCCGGTTCCAATAAAAAGGAAGTTTATGGCAGTCATTGGTGCCATTCGTCCGGTCGGGACTGCGCCGAATAGTCCGGGATTACGCACGAACCAGGGATCGATACCAAAGTTTAAATCGCCAAAAATTTCGACCAATTTCGCGCACGCCACCGCAAGCACGACCGATGCAACAACCCGTGGAATCCAGCGTAACGCTGCCTTCAACAAGTGCGCAATCAGTCCAACGCCAATTAAGGTGAAACAAAAAGCCGTGCTCGGCGCCATCGGAATATATTTGGCGCGAACGCTGGCCAGTAATGGCACTCCCGAAATCCAGCCGATTAGCGTGAGCAAGCCCAACGCGATCGCGAGCAATGCGCAGATTAACGGGATAATACGGAAACTGCGACTATCGCTTCGTTTTTCAGGCACACTTTAGTTTGCCGAAACACCGGCATCTGTCCACGTCTGCCCGCCTTCGAGTTCACCCTAAGACACGCTCAACTGGTTTGTGGTGGACGATATAATTACAGGCGCTGCATCGTTAGGAATAAAGCGGTGGGCGCACAGTTGGAATGGAGAAAGGAAAATTAGTATGATTAAATCCTTGATTGGTTTCGCATGCGCCGGCGTTCTCTTCGTCGCTATCGCAAATGCTCAAGTCTCGACTGTGACCGGAACAGAGAGCACAGGCAAAATTACCGATTATACGCCGGACAGCGCGTTGGTCCTTGATACCGGGTCAGGTGAACCAGTTCATTACAAGTTCGCCAAGAAAGTTACTTATGTAGATAAGGATGGGCAGACGATCCAGGCGCCCGCTCTGACAAAAAATCTTCGGGTCAAAGTCCATTACGTTAAACAGGGCGGCGACCTGATCGTAGATAAGGTCACACTAGCTGAATAATCAGGGGCGACTGTTCCTTCCAGTAAAAGTGAGGGGCACGGCTGCAAGTGCCCCTCCGGCAGCTATAGGGTGCCAAAATAACGATCGCCCGCGTCGCCAAGGCCCGGCACAATGTACCCAAACTCGTTAAGTTCGGGATCAATTGCGGCGGAATAGATCGGAATGTCCGGATGCGCGCCTCGCAATTGCGCAATTCCTACTTCGCACGCAACCACGCAAATGAATTGAATACTGGTTGCGCCCTGGGCTTTCAAAAGCGTCGCCCCTTCCGTTGCGCTGCGACCAGTGGCCAGCATCGGATCAAGCAATAGAACATGCGACTGCGCCAAGTCGGCGGGCAAACGACAATAATAATTGACCGGCCGCAACGTGACTTCATCACGATAGAGGCCGATGTGACCGACTTCGGCCTCGGGTATGACGCGCAACATTCCTTCGAGTAAGCCAAGGCCCGCGCGCAAAATTGGCACGAATACCACCGGCCGCGCCAGGGTTGCGCCGGTCATCGGGGCAAGCGGAGTCTCAATTTCGATGGTGAGAGTCGGCCAACGTTTCGAGGCTTCAGCCAGAAGCAAGATTGCAATCTGCTCGAGCGCACGACGAAATTGCGCAGTCCCGGTTGTTTTATCGCGCAAGACCGACATCTTGGCCGCGACAAGAGAATGCTCGAGCAAATGAACATTACTGGCTATGCGCGCTTGATTCACCGGAATGATTTAAATCGCGCGGCCTTTGCCGGAGAAGCGAAATCGCGCACAACCGCCATTCTAATTCACGACGAAAAAACAGCAGAATGCAACGGCGTTATCCCATAGGTGCGGAGATTATCAGCAAAAACGAAACGCATTTTCGCGTTTGGGCGCCGAAGGCGAACATGCTGGACGTCGTCTTGGAGCCTTCCTCTGAGAGAAGCGCCGAGCGCACTTTTCATCCCCTGACGAAAGAGGGGGACGGTTATTTTTCGGGGACGGTCACTTGCGGGGTTGGCGCGCGTTACCGATTTCGGCTGAATCGATCGGAAAATTTTCATCCCGATCCGGCCTCACGTTTTCAGCCGGACGGGCCGCACGGCAGCTCGTATGTCGTCGATCCATTTGCTTTCAAATGGACGGACGCAAACTGGCGTGGCGTGGAATTAGCCGGCCAGGTCATTTACGAATTTCATGTTGGCACCTTTACCCCGGATGGAACTTGGCGCTCCGCCGCGGAAAAACTCGAGTTGTTGAAGAGCGATGGCATCACCTCGCTGGAGATGATGCCGATCTCCGATTTTCCCGGGCGCTTCGGCTGGGGTTATGATGGTGTCGATCTGTTTGCGCCGGCGCACCTCTACGGAACGCCGGACGACTTGCGCGCATTCATTGATCGGGCGCACGCCCTCGGGTTAGGCGTGATTCTCGACGTCGTTTACAATCACTTCGGACCCGACGGAAATTATCTCGGCGTTTACTCCGACGATTACATGAATCG
>Ga0137415_10006132_pt1 | contig 11888 bp, 12 predicted proteins | sample CZODoug3_1_1_16f_FD_183082 | JGI IMG/M metagenome (GOLD analysis project Ga0137415, IMG submission 183082) | Vadose zone soil fungal communities from Angelo Coast Range Reserve, California, USA - CZODoug3_1_1_16fungal (Hybrid Assembly) | ecosystem: Environmental > Terrestrial > Soil > Vadose...
CCGGAATGAGCAACGCTGACTTTCGTTAATGCTTCGACTCTTTCGAAATAGATGTCGACACGGGTCTTTTGTCTTCGTACGTTGGGAAACTGGGGCGGAGCCTTCCATTCTACCGACAGACTCTTCATCGGGTCGAATCCGAGTATCTTGCAACCTTCTGTCCCCTTGAAGCCTAATGGCGCTTCAGGGTCGAACAATATCTCATAGGGTCCTTGGACTTCGAGCTTGATGCTTGCCTTCGGGGCGAGAAAACTGATTATTCCATCAATGGTGGTCCAGACTATCCAGACATCCGCGATCAGGGCTGATGTTATGGCCTCTTTTCGAAGTATCTTCGCATCCAACGAACTCACTACTCTAGTCTGGAAGGTGGGAGTTGCAGGCTACTGGAGCGATTTAGCCTTGTGCTCGGACAATGGAAAAACCCATCTTCTAACCATTCAATTATCCTTCCATGCGGGAACATCCTCTGAAAGCAATCCTTTCGAGGATTATGCGCGGTGGAAGTGATCCTTCAGAGTTCAAGCTGGCCTACGTTCATCGGGGCGCAGCGGACGATCAGATGATCATCAAAGTCTCAGAGATAGCTAGGCTGGGAAAGGGGTCGTTTCTTTTGCGGGACGGTGAGACTCAGATTCCCTTTCACAGGGTTCTGTATGTGGTAGACGGGAAGAAGACGTTGTTGTGGAGGAAGAGGCAACGAGAGATTGCTGGACAACCTGTTCTTTAGGCGAGTTTAGTTTTGGTCTCCTGTCCGGACTGCCCACTCATGCCACGCGAGACGCTCAATGTGTCCAAATTTTTTCTGAGAGGGATATCTGTCCGGGTATGATTCCGGGCTTGTTTCCATGAGACGAGTACATAATTGGCTCATCCCGCCTTTTTCTGACCCCCGTGTATTCCCCTCGGAATCAGTGTGGAAGATCACGATCTAGAAACCGCGGGCTTGGATTCCGAATCAGGGCTGAAAATGGGCGATTTGTTGGATCAGAAGCTTCCCCCAACCACTCTTGCGTCCCGAGATGCTCCCCGCTATACCCCTCCTCCTTTTTTTTGAGAAAATTTCCTGCCTGGCACTGATAATCGGCGAGTCTCGCGATTCAGGGCAGAATCAGGGCTAGGATCGGATGGCAAAAAGACGGGAAATCTAGGGCGGCTCCCGAACGAATTATGGGCGAGAATCGAGACATGTTCCAAATTCGAGAACAGGGCTGATAATGGGCGATTCACCAAGAGCAAGGAATCCGATTCGAGTGTAATTGCAAAATATTTCGGGGACATCATCAAGTTTTGGAACGGGACTGCAGGTTTCCTGACCCGCCCTGCGAATTGCCACGGGAAGAGATCAATAGAATCATGCAGATTCTAATTCTTCATCTAACCTTTTTTAGTAGAATACCGACACCAAGCGTTTCAAACTTGCCGCGGAAAGAAACCCTCGATCTTTCCATGATAGCAGACCGCGTCACGCCTCAGATCTGGTCTCTATTCCAGGCACTTAGAACTCGTATGCGCCAGCTGAAAGGCGTATCTATGAAAGTCCTATACGAGAAACACAGCAATGAATCTCTTCCCGCTTTCTTCTATGAAGGCCGCCAACTCTTCCATCTGCATCTACGCGGAGGAGAGATGAGCGCAACATTTCACACAGACTTCAAGTCTAGGGTCCGTCTTACTGAAAACCAGTCCATCGACTGGCGCCTTCGTGATGAGATCAGAAAGCGGACTTGGGCCGGGTTTGCCTTCCAGTCCTCAAAGGATCTCGGGCCCTTCATGGAGCTCGTCAAGGCAAAATACCAGATTGTTGGTGAAGAGGCCGGTGGCAAACCGCGAGAGGAACGCCCGATAGCCTTCTAGATCTTCCAGGGACTGTACCCCATGGCGAGCTTTCTTCACCGTCAATGAAATGAAGCAGCATCTATTGTGTGCTAGGCTTTTGCCCAATCCAGCCCTGAGTTCAAACCTTCTCCACCTCGGAGACAAATTCGCGGCAATTAATCCGCTGAACGACAGTGACCATGTGGAGGCAGTAGTGGCGATTCTTCTCTGGGACGAGCCTGGAAGGGGACTGGAGACTCTATTGGTGCAGAGGGCGGAGCGGGAGGGCGACCCTTGGTCGGGACAGATTGGACTTCCCGGTGGTCGAGTCAAACAAGGCGACGAAACGGCTCGAGCCGCGCTTCATCGGGAAGTCGAGGAAGAAGTTGGAATCAAGCTCGAAGAGGTCAGCACGGAGCTTGGGAAACTCTCCGTTGGCCATCCAATGCGAAGGACGGGAATGAGAGTTCAGCCCTGGGTCTATGGTTTGAGAATCAAACCCGCGGTGAATATTGGACCTACAGAAATCGCCGACTCTTTCTGGGTGAACCTAGCCGAGCTGCCCTCCAAGAAGAAAGTGAGCGAGATCACGATTAGAAACGAGCCCTGGCGCGTGGAGTCGTTTGTTGTCGAAGGAAAGATCGTATGGGGCTTCACCTATCGTGTCTTGACCGAGTTGCTTCCGATTCTAGAAATCTCGCTCTAGGCCGGAATTTCGGGGATAACCGAGTTAATGCCCTGCATCTTGCATGCTTCACAGATTTCGAATGGCGTTGGCTCTCCACAGGATTTGCAAGGTTGCAAATGAGAAGGTGCGAGATTGGGTTCGGCCAGGGTTCGAAGCCGAAGCATCGCCCGGTAGGCTGAGAAGGTTACACCTGGATGGGCCAGCTCTAGTTTGTTCAGCACCGTCCGAAGCTCATTCCGCAACGCTTCAGTCATGTAGGGACAAGAAGCGGTTTGAAACTGGAGATCCTCAGCGTATCCATACATAACAATCTCTCTCTCAGGAATCTCGCACAACGGCTTCACCCGGGTGAGGAAGAGCCCGCGGGGATCTTTTAGAACCGGGCTGAATCTGACGAACCGATCAGCATCGCCTTGAAACAAGTTCAACATGTAAGTCTGCACAATATCATCGAGATTGTGACCTGTTGCAATCTTGGTAGCTCCAATCTTCTTCGCGGCTAGGTTGATTGCTTTTCTACGAAAAACACCGCAGTAGGAACAAGCGGTCATCCTCTCCTGCTTGTTCTTCAGAAAATCGTCAAGACCTGACCCAAACAGATCCTCAAACGAAACGACTTCATGCTCGATCCCGAGATCTCTACAATACTTTGTCGCAAGGTCAACAGCCTCCTCCCGGTAACCCGCAATACCCTCGTCCACGGTGACAGCGGTGATTCGGGTACGGGGAAAACGCCTTGCGAGCTTGTGAAGGATCATGAGGAGCGTCAGGCTATCCTTCCCTCCCGATACCGCCACTGCTACATGGTCTTCAGGGCTAAACATGTCCCAGTGACTAATAGTTCGACGAACCTTGCGGTCCAACGATTCTCTAAAGCAGCTCTTGCATAGAACAGACCCCTCATACTCTCTTCGGAAATAACCGGGATTGCGCTTACACACCGTGCAAGAACTAGGATCCATCGGACTATCTCGGAAATATCGTTCCGAACAGGATGTAGGAGAGAATAATGTTTGAGCCCAATAGACCGAGAGAAATGACACTTGCCACCGTCCGGAAGTTCTTGGTATTCTTGAGTCCGAGAACGCCTAAGAGGGTATCTAGATAGCGATCGCCGTCGAACGGGAAGAGTGGGAGCATGTTGACCAAGGCGACTCCGAGGAGAATCAACTGCATCCAGCCGAATGCAGTGAGAAGTTGATATGATGAAACAACTGGGAGAAATTGGTATCTAAGAGGAACGTAGTTCGCCGTCTGTACCCCAAGTATTGCCCTGCTGGAGTTGGTGTCAGACTTCCCTGTCGTCACCTTCAGAATCTGTGATGGATTACTGAAATGAACTGTAACGTTCGTGCCAGGGCTGAGACTGCCCAAGTAAGATCCAAGGTGCTGGACATCGGGCGTCGCATTGTTGTTGACTTGAGTGATGATGGACCACTGGGGCAGGCCCGCGGTCTGTGCTGGGCTTCCATTTGTGAATCCGGTCACAAGGACCCCGGTGGGTGCAGGCTGATACAGGGCAACTAGAAGAACCAGGACGAGCGCCCAGGTGGCTACGTTGGTGAATGATCCGGCAGCGAAGACCCTCAACTTTGTCCTCGCCTTGCGTTTCGCGAGATTCTCCTCATCGATTTCAACGAACCCGCCCGGCAGGAAAACCGCCATGAAGACTCCTGAAGATTTCAGAGGAACCTTGTCAAGTACACTAGCTATTCCATGCGCCACTTCGTGAGGAATTAGGAGAACGGCTATCGCTAACAAGATGTATGGAAAAATGTCCCATCCGATGGTCAAACCAGGGAGTGGAATAATCAGAAGGGTTGGTCCGGCACTTGAACTATGTCTGAACAATCCAACAGCATTATTGATGAAGCTGTAGATGACGAATACTAAAAGCCCAATTCCCATGGCTGCGCCAATGTCGAAAAAGGCGAGCCAACCCCTCCGAAATCGGCCCCCTATCCGTTCTATCCAGCTGTTGAAAACCATTGTCTTCAGCATGAGATAGTACGGCTTGGCTATGACGCCGTGCTTGTCAGCCTTCAACAGCACTGCCAGAGCGTAGATGACGACCCAAACGGCGAGGTAGAAGAGTAACGGAATGTAAGGGTCGAGTAGACTCAAGAAGCTCTTCTCTTGGTATCGGGGAATTAGGCTCGGCTCAAGCGGGTTTCATATTACCTTTTCAGTTTCTTCCTCTAAGCGTTCTTCTCAAAGCTGGATCCGAGTCCACGCGCGCCTGAAGTACCTCTTCGAAGGATTCTCCATCTCGAACTGGGATTCTGAGATACATTCCTGTTCTACCAATCGTATCCCTCCGAGTCAAGACCCTTACCCGCTCCGTGACAATAGCAACACTAACTCCCAACAGTCTCGCGACTTCATTTTCTCTGCCAACAACGGGAGACTCGAAATGCCCCTCCGCTGTCGGTTCGATCAGAATCAGCTTCTTAGTACAACCCGGGGTTCGAATGCTGCTTTTCAATTCGGGAAGTGTGATCTTTCCTCCGAACGCGTAGAATTCCAGTTCTAGTGAGCGGAAAGGTGTTAGCGGAACAGTAACGGAGGTGGTCTGTTCAGCGTCTAATTGGAGATGTGCTTTAGGGGAATGAGATGGTGTTGCCTGGGCGATTTCTTTTGAGAAGATGGTGAAGCCACCGCTTTCTAGCGCCGCCTCTACCAGTTGCGTGTTGACATTGGATGGAATCAACACGTCAACATCGCTCTTGTCATCGACGTCCCCTCTGGCGACGCTGCCATGGGTCAGAGCGATCTGGCTCCACGCGGCCAAGGCGTTGATGACGCGGACAGCTCTATCCCTCAGAGACTCCAGTCTTGCCCAATGGGACACGGGATAGGTGACTTGGACCCCGTCAGAGGTTCTGCTCGGCTTTGAACCCGAGCCCCGTCGTTTCACAATGTCCCCTTGAACAGGTCGTCTCGGGCGGGTCCTGTTAAGTCAGAACTTCTCGCTTTGTCCTGGAATCGAACTCTCTTCAATCCTCTCACAATGGCTGCTGGAATAGCCTCTCTGCCTTGACCCATAACGAGCTCAGCTGCGCCAGCTACTTCGTCCGCCAATGCCACGTTCTTGAAGCGCAATTGATACCCGAACAGATCTCTTTGGCCCCTATAGTCAGCATGAGGTTTGAGCCCCGCGATTCCAATCGTTTCCTCAACCTGCCCCAATCTGAACGGCCGACTGTGAGTATCGGTCACAATGACGCCGATCTCCTTGCCGGTGAGGCGTCTTACCCTGTTTCTGATCTTCCTCGCTGAAGCATCTGGGTTTGTGGGAAGTAGCGCATAGTTCTGGTCCCCTTTCACATTCGACTTGTCCACGCCGGCGTTGAGACATGTCCACCCATGTTTCGTTGTGACTATCAAGGCCATCTTGTCAGCTCTAACAACCTTCTTTGAATCATTGAGGACTATCTGAACGAACCCCGGTTTCCGTCCCGTCTTCCGCGCAATGACCATGGCCCTTTTTGAAGGACGAACAGAGGCAATATCCACGAGCCTTCCCTCAGCCTTGGAAACAGCCTTCTGACCAACCACGAGCACGTCCTTTTCTCGGATTCCCCATCCGAGCTTGCGGGCAGCTTCAACCATCAATCGAGGCAAGTCGTCGCCTGGTCGGATTAATGGAAGCCCGGATAGGGGAAGTATCTCGACTGCACCGCGCATGACGAGTCGAATTGTTGCATGGGGTATACAAACTAGGTTTTAGGAGAGAATTACGTTTCTTGTCGCGCCACAACGAAAGCATGTTTATATTCTGAAACGTCCTGATTCTAGTTGTCAGGTTGACTGGCCGGAGAACGTCCGGTAGCCGTTACGAAACGACGACTGCTGATTTCTCCCGTAGCAACCGAACGGAAGAAACGAAGAACGGAGGTGGAAAATGCTATGGGTTATGAAAGGAGAGGCTATGGCGGCGGTGGCGGTGCGAACAGATTCGGACCGAAACCGGTCGAGGAAGGCAAAGAATACGACGTCGACATCAAGGAGATCAGTCGCCGCGGTGAAGGAATCGCGCGCGTTGAAGGACTTGTTGTCTTCGTACCGAACACGAAACCCGGAGATCATCTCAAGATAAAGATCACACGGGTCTCGAACCGCTTCGCTTCAGGCGAAGTCGTCCAATAGGACGCCCTAGGAGTAAGGGAGAAACACAGTTTCTCCCAAATCCCCTATTTCTTATTTCTACAAAAGCCTAAAGACTTCATGGGTAACGAGAAACCAAGTTTCCTATGACAGAGGGGAAGCCGGGCCGTATGGGCTGGACTGAATTTCGATCCTTTGTAGAGAAACGACCTTGGTCCGTTTTATCTTGGTCAGGAGGCCTTACTGCCCTTGCGTTCATCGTATACTACGGGTTGCAAGCGACGACGAACCCTCAGATAGGGATACAGTTCGTGTCGGCGGAGTGGCCCGATCCCTCGATCTTTCCCCTATATGCCAAGCCCATAACCTGGTTCGTTTACTTCAGCTTCGTATATTGGGCTGCAGGCCTCGAATCGAACAAGGTCCATTTTCTCAACCTTTCCCCGCGTTTTCGAAATTTCCTATTCCTCGTCACTGCCCTGGTCGCGTTCGCCTCATTCTACGAGATCTTCTACAATTTTATGGTCTGGCTAGCTCTCGAGGTTCTAACGACTAATTGTGTTCCTTTCCCGTGCAACCCTGATAAGGTCGCAAGTATTTTCGACCTGAAGAGCCCTCTCAATCTAGTATTCGCAACAAAGATTGTGACCACAGCCTTCGGCTTGTCTATGTACTCGCTGTGGTTCCTTCACCGGGTGGACGTGGAGACGGAAAGTCAAAATCGAGCAACGAAGATGGTCGATATGGACGTGAAGGCCCCAATGGGCAACCCAGTAAGGAAACCTATAGAAATTGGAGCCGGCCTTGCTGCCCAACAACCGATAGACCCAACAGTAGACAAGACCTGAATCACCATAGTAGGAAAAAGTTGACTTTTGGAAACGTATGATGTAGCCGTTATCGGCGCTGGCCCCGCAGGAGTGATGGCCGCGTGGAAATCAGCAGAGTCACACGCGAGGACCGTACTGATAGAGCGAGAAGGTTCTCCCGGAAAGAAGGTTTGCGCCGAGGGAGTATTGGCAGACGTTCTTACCGATGCAGAGGTTAAGCCGTCACCCGAGTTTGTAGCGAACGAGATCTCCGGGGCTTTCCTCTACGCTCCAGATGAAGCGAAGAGAGTGAATGTCGGAGGCGAGGGCTACATCCTTGACAAGCCAGCATTTCTCAGAGTCCTTGCCGACCGGGCTGAAAAAGCAGGCGCAGTGGCAAGATACTCGACCTCAGTAGAAGACATCGAGCGTCAAGATGGATTGGTCGAGATCCGGGGCAAGACGGATGGAGAGACCAGCGCGGTAAAAGCAAGAATCGTCATAGGATGTGATGGAACGGGGTCAATACTGGCTAGGAGGTTCTTTCCGCGGAAGAACTACCAGGCTATTACGGCTTTACAATACTCGATGACCAATTGCGAGGTCGAGGACGAGTCAAAACTGGAAATCTACGTCGGACATGAAAAAGCACCTGCCGGGTACATCTGGGTGTTTCCTAAAGGAAAAGGCGAAGCGAACGTTGGCATAGGCGTGAAGGGAGCTGGCGCGAAAATGCTTCTCGACAAGTTCATCGACAAACACCCCAAGGCGTTCGGATCTGCCAAGATAGACCGGACTCTTGCTGCCCCGGTGCCCGTCGGAGGGGAGGTCGAGAGTTACGTTGCCGACAACATGATGCTTTGCGGTGACGCGGCAGGCCAAGTCATACCACTTACGGGAGCGGGGATTCACACCGGGCTAGTAGCCGGAAAGATTGCTGGCGAAGAAGCAGCCATCTCGGCCCTCAGCGGGAATACGTCAGCGGAGAATCTGAAACGCTACCGTGATAGATTCGACAAGTTATGGGGCCAGCGCATCTCCAATAGTCTGAGAGCCCTGGACTCCTTCGAGAGATTCTCGGATTCTGAGCTCAACATCATAGCAGGCCTATTGGAGGGTCAAGACCTGGTCGAGATGGCAAACGGTTTCAGTCCTACGAAAGCGGTAGGATTGATGGCACGACACCCGCTTCTTGCGATGAAGGTCGCCTACCAACTGCTGACCGGATAGCAGGCAAACAAAATGGGACCGGTAGAATCTTCCTTACTTTCCGCGATCAAAGAACAAGGCTGCATACACCTATCGCTCATTGACCCCGAGAAGTTTACAGGACGTCTTTCAAAGTCATTGGAGGACCTGCAGACTTGGGGAACCGCCGCGATAATGGTGGGAGGCTCCACTGTCAGATCAGTTGACCAACTCGACGGAACTGTGAAGAAGATCAAGGAGCTGACTAATCTGCCAGTCATTCTCTTTCCGAACGGTCCCGCGGGAGTGAGTCGTTTCGCCGATGCAATATTCTTCATGTCTCTACTCAACTCTTCCACTCCTCGATTTCTGATTCGTGCCCAAGCGAAGGGCGCTCCGTCGGTCAAGTGGTTCAAGCTTGAACCGATTCCGCTAGGATACTTGGTGGTGGGAGATTCGAAGACTGCTGTGAGCGCGGTTGGAAGAGCGAACAGAATCCCGTATTCTAAGCCGGAATTGGCGGCTGCATATGCCCTTGCAGCCCAATATTTGGGGATGCGATTTGTCTACCTTGAAGCTGGGAGTGGGGCAGAACACCCGGTCGAAACGAGCATGGTCCACAAGGTCTCATCTGACTTGGACATCCCAATAATTGTGGGAGGGGGCATTCGAACACCGGACCAAGCGCGCGCCTTGGCAAAGGCGGGAGCGTCAGCTATTGTGACGGGGACCCTTCTTGAGCAACAAGGACCAGGTCCAGTGAAGAGTATCGTATCAGCCATGAGACGCGCCTAGTGGATGCGACGTGGCTCAAGAGCCTACCGGGGGCGTAGGTGGCACCGTTGGCGCGTTCAATTTTATCCGACGAGTAGGATTTCCATCGACGCCTGAAGTTCTCTCAGTTTTCCTAACTTTGGCAGTGCTTGCATCGATTCTTGCACTTCCCTTAGCAGGTGTTGGTCTTCAAGCGGCGCTGCTCTTCCCTTTGATTGTGGTCGTTATTCCGACGTTTATTGGCGAAGCGCTGAACTCAGCAACGCTTCTTCACGGCGACAGGGTTCTGAACTTTCGACGGCTCATCGGACTGGAGATTCTATCATGGTTCTTACTTATGGTGGCGTTGCCGCTCGGTGCGATCGCCGGAACAGTTGTTTCGAATACCACGTTATGGGCTGATGGGTTCTTCACCGTGCTAGCATTCTCTTTGCCAATCCGTTTTCTCACAATTGCCTCCATCTCATCGACGCCACCTTGGAAGAAATTCTTAGCATCCGCATTGCCTCCCGTTCTCTCGATCATCTCCTTTTCGATCATCGGGCCTGGTGCAGGTCTAGCAAACGCTGCGAGTGCGCTTTTCATCCGCGGAACAGCCGCAATCGTAGCTAGCATCGTTCTCTCAGTAGGCGGCGTATCAAGGATCATACGAGACGTGGAGCGTTCGGGCACTCCGGAAGTTCGGGATTCTCCGCTGACGCTCTTCAGAGTATTCCTTCAACACTGGCTAAGGTCGGATCCGGAGCCGCTGGAAAACCGACTCGGCACGTTGGGGACCCAAGGAGTGATCGAAGGCTCGATTCTTGGTTTCTCAGGAATGAAGCGGCCGGTCGGGTCCTTTGTGGTATCGAACTTCCATCCAGGGCCTTATCGCGATCTTGGAAGTGCAGGTCTCCCTTCCATGCTGAAAGCTTCCCTTGAACGATCTAAAGGAGGAGTTGTCCAGGTTCCACATGGGATCTCAAACCATCAGTTGAACATCGTTTCGCAAAAAGATGTGCAGAGGGTCATAGAGAAGGTTGTCGCAGAATACCCCGTCGAAACTCCGGCTCACGAATCTAGTGCGATGGTTAGGTCCTCGGTAGACGAGGCCAAAGTGTCTGGCCAGGTCTTCGGCAATGTCGCATTTCTCACCTTGACGCTCGCTCCTACGGAAATGGAAGACTTGCCCAGTGAGGTTGCCCGCGACATCGAGGAGGAAGCGCAAAAACGCGGTCTGAGCGCTATTGTCGCAGACGCTCACAATAGTCTTTCAAATCAAACCTCAATAACCCCGGAACAGGCACGAAAGCTCGTTGAGGCGTCAGTCAAAGTGCTGGACCAGCTGGCTCTCGCCCGAAGATCACCGTTTAGAGCAGGGTCCGCAGCGGACCCGCTAGAAGAGTTTCGACTTGAAGATGGAATTGGTCCAGGCGGGCTTTCCTCGCTGGTAGTGCGGAACGGGAACCAGATTGTTGCCTATCTGACTATTGACGGGAACAACATGAAAACAGGAGTGAGAGAGATGATCCTTCGAGACCTTGAGACGATTGGAGTGTCCGATGGCGAAGTGATGACAACTGATACGCACCTGGTGACTGGGCTAGTCAGGTCAACTCTCGGATACTACCCTGTTGGAGCCCATCTTGATATTGGGCTTTTGACCCGAAAGGTGAGAGAAACAGTTCAGCAGGCTATGGCGACGATGGAAGATGCGACCGCGGGCTTCTCGAAATTCTCGATTGAAGTACGAGTGCTCGGATCGGAAACATTCCAAACCATAACGGGTTTCGTAGCCCGCATTGCCAGACGAATTGGACTTCAATTCTATAGACTTGAAGCCCTGACTCTTGTCGTAACTCTACTCATCCTATTCTTCCCGTGAAAGCCATGGAAGCAGACGAATCCCTACACTACATGCAACTTCCACGCGAAGTGATAGTAGGCAAAAGTGTTCTCGGCCGGACAGGAGAGGTTTGCACACGACTTGGTTACAGTGGTATGGCGCTCGTAGTTTCGGGACCGATAACCTACCCTCTCGCCGGCGAGCCGGTTGCCAAGTCAGTTGTGAAGGCAGGTCTGAAAGTTGACCACGTTATCGTCAAAGAATCGACAGAGGCAGTCGTAAACCACGTCATAGGAGCGATCAAGCGTTCAAAGGCCTCTATTGCCTTAGGTGTCGGCGGCGGCAAAGACATCGACGTAGCAAAACTCGCATCAGCGAAAGCCTCTGTTCCCTTCATGAGCATTCCCACAGCTGCAAGCCACGATGGGATCGCAAGCCCTTACGCTTCGATCAAAGGTGGCTCAAGACCTTACTCGATTAGAGCGCAAGCGCCGGTGGCAATTCTCACGGATATCGATGTGATAGCCGCTTCACCCTATGACTTGCTGGCCGCGGGATGTGCGGACATCGTTGCCAAGTTCACAGCTGTCAAGGACTGGCAGCTCGCCCACAAACTGAAGAATGAATATTATGGCGATTATGCAGCCGACCTCGCATTGATGAGCGCTCAACTTGTTAC
>Ga0137415_10006133_pt1 | contig 11885 bp, 13 predicted proteins | sample CZODoug3_1_1_16f_FD_183082 | JGI IMG/M metagenome (GOLD analysis project Ga0137415, IMG submission 183082) | Vadose zone soil fungal communities from Angelo Coast Range Reserve, California, USA - CZODoug3_1_1_16fungal (Hybrid Assembly) | ecosystem: Environmental > Terrestrial > Soil > Vadose...
AAGATCGATGGGCTTCAGGGTACCGGAGAGAAGTACTCACTGGGCGTCCATCATCCGGAATTCGGCCAGACTCGCCTAGCGGGAGTGCTGCGTACGAGCGAAAACCTCGGGTCGATAGCGTTGTCGACCCCGCAAACTTAGGAGATGCCCATGTACGAACTCAGCAGAACAGTTCCCGTCAACGAGCCGGGCAAACCCGTTTTGAGCCGCCACGACGTGTGGACCGGACTAATGATGAAAGCGAACAACGCACTGCCCTATGTGCCGCAGATGAAGAAATGCGAAGTGGTGGAGCGGGGAGCGGGTTGGCTGCTTCGCGACATTCTATTGGGCGAGGAGCCGTTGCGAGAGAAGGTGACATTTGAACCGGAGCAGCGCGTGATCTTCGAGCGCGTCGCGGGTAGCGAGCCCGGTCGAATCGAGAATGTCCTGGGTGAGGACGAGCATGGCAACCTGACCCTGACGTTCTCATTCGCCTTGACGCGCAAGGGTCTGGAAGGCAACGCCGAGGCGGAGAAGAAGCATTTCGCGCCGATGGAGGGGATGTACCTCAACGCGGTGTCTTCGACGCTTGCCGCCGTTCGGCGCATGGTCGAAGAGAAGGGCGGCGAAGCCTCGGCCTTGGAACCGGAATGACGCATCGCGTAACGCTCAAGCCGAGCGGCCATAGCTACGAAGTGCACGAGGGACGGACCGTCCTGCAGGCGGGGCTCGACGCCGGATTCATGATGGCTTACAGCTGCCGCTCGGGCATCTGCACCACCTGCCGCGGTACCGTCCTAGAAGGGAAGGTCGACTACGGCATGGTGCACCCTAACTCCCTGCCCGACAGCGACAAGACCAAGGGCTACGCGCTTCTTTGCCAGGCCAAGCCGCTTTCAGACCTGGTCATTCAGGTGCGCGAAGTCGAGAGCATGCCTTCGCGCACGGTTCCCTGTCGCGTCGAGCGGCTGGAGAGGCCCGCGCCCGACGTCGCGGTGATTGGCCTGCGGCTTCCAATGAACGAGAACTTTCGCTTCCTGGCGGGCCAGTACATCGACATCCTGCTGAAGGACGGGAAGCGACGCAGCTATTCGCTCGCCACGAGGCCCGATCCGGGCGGCGTTACGGCGCTCGAGGTCCACGCGCGGCACACGCCGGGCGGCCTGTTCACCGACCATGTCTTCACCAGACTCAAGATAAGGGATCTGCTGCGCTTCGAGGGGCCGCTGGGAAGCTTTTTCCTCCGGGAAGATTCCGACAAGCCGATCGTGATGTTGGCGAGCGGCACGGGGTTCGCGCCGATCAAGGCGATGTGCGAGCAGGCCTTCCAAAGGAAACTGCAGCGACCGATCACGCTGTACTGGGGTTGCCGGACGAAGCGCGACCTCTACATGCTCGACATCCCCCTGAACTGGCAGCACCCGGGATTCAGGTTTATCCCGGTGCTGTCCGATCCGACTGCCGAATGCCGCTGGACCGGGCGAATCGGCTTCGTGCACCGTGCCGTGATGGAAGACTTTCCGGACATGTCGGAGGTGCAGGTCTACGCCTGCGGTGCACCGGTGATGGTCGACAGCGCGCGGCGCGACTTCAGCTCGCAGCGTGGCCTGCCGGCAGACGAGTTCTTCGCCGATTCTTTCCTGACCGAGGCGGACAAGGCCACCGCTGTCGTGGCCGCTTCCTGAGTGATTTTTGACGAGAGCCCCATGACCACCCGAACCCGAGAAATGATCCAAGACGGCATCGCCGACGCGAAGACGGAGAATTCGATCGTCAAGCCCTATGTGATGTCGCACGGCACGATGGAGTGCTACAGTCTGAAAGAGTCGCGCAGGTTCTACGAGGAGTTCCTCGGCCTTGAATGTGTGCGCCACGCGAAGCCGTCGATGGTGGTGCGCTGCGGACTCAAGTTCCATATCGTGGCAGTCGAAGTCGGCGACGCCTTGAAACCAGTCAATCTGCTCAACCACTGGGGTATAGACGTGATCTCCAAGCAGGAAGTCGACGCCGCCTACGAAAATGCGCTCAACTTCAAGGACAAATACCAGATCAGCCAGATAACCAAACCCGTGGATCAGCACGGCGTGTACTCGTTCTACATCGAGGATCTGGATCACAACTGGTGGGAGATCCAGTACTACCCCGGCTTCCAGAACGAAGACCTGTTCGACTTTGGCGACCGATTCTCGATGGATGACGCAGCGGAGGTGGGTGAGCTTAGAGAACTGAACATCAGGACCACCGTGTAATGCGCACCAAGCCCTGCCTGACTCTGGAAGACTGCAGGGGCATTACTGCCGCCTGCGAAGCCGAGGCGAAGAGGAACAACTGGAACGTGACCATCGCCATTCTTGATGACGGCGGTCACGTGTTGCTCTTGACGCGCATGGACGGCGCGGCGCCGGTGACTGCGGAGATCGCGACGGAAAAGGGCCGCAGCGCCGCCATCGCGCGACGCTCGACCAAGGTGAGCGAGGACCGCATTGCCGCCGGTCGTGTCGCGCTGCTCAAGATGCCGGTCTTGCCGGTGCAGGGCGGTGTGCCGATCATCGTGCAGGGTGAATGCGCGGGAGCAGTGGGTGTCTCCGGTATGCAGTCGCACGAGGACGAGCAGGTCTGCAACGCCGGCATCGCCGCCCTGAAGTGAATGGAAGAAGCTGCGCTTCAACCCGAGAGTGGCTTGTCGTTCGTGTACGGGATGAACCAGACCGCATTTCGCATTTCAATGGACGGCATTTTCATATTTCATTCGACCCCCTCGGAGCGCGACCCCTAAACTGCTAACGTGATCAGCAACTGGGCCCGCCACATCTGAATGGACTGTCGTACGCTGCTGAACTTCATCGGCAACCGCTTCCTGCCGGCTGAAGGCGGGCGAACCTTCGACAAGCGCTCGCCCGTCGACGGCCGCCTTATCGCCCGCGTAGCCGAGGCGGGCAAGGTTGAAGTCGACGCCGCTGTACAGGCGGCGCGCGCTGCGCTTCATGGCGATTGGGGGCGGATGGACGTGGCGGAGCGTGCCGAGCTTCTCTACGCTGTCGCGGATGAGATCAATCGGCGCTTCGACGAGTTTCTCGAAGCGGAGGTGGCCGACACGGGGAAGCCCGTGGCGCTCGCCCGTGGCCTCGATATTCCGAGGGGAGCGGCGAACCTCAAGGTGTTTGCCGACACGGTAAGGAACGTCGCCACCGAGGCGTTTCAGATGCAAACACCGGATGGCAATGGCGCCCTCAACTATGCGATCCGCGTGCCGAAAGGCGTCGTCGCCGTGATCTGCCCGTGGAACCTTCCGCTTCTGCTCATGACTTGGAAAGTCGGGCCGGCGCTCGCCTGCGGAAACGCGGTCGTTGTCAAGCCGTCCGAGGAGACGCCGAGCACGGCGACCTTGCTTGGCGAGGTGATGAATACCGTTGGTGTGCCCACGGGCGTCTACAACGTAGTTCATGGTTTCGGGCCCGGCTCGGCCGGCGAATGCCTTACGCGCCACCCCGGCGTCAACGCCATCACATTTACCGGGGAGACGAGAACCGGCGCCGCGATCATGAAGGCAGCAGCCGACGGCACGCGTGCGGTCTCGTTTGAGCTCGGCGGCAAGAATGCCGGAATCGTGTTTGCCGACTGCGATTTCGATGCCGCGGTCGAGGGTGTCGCACACGCCGCATTCGCCAACTGTGGCCAGGTGTGTCTGGGCACCGAGCGTGTCTACGTCGAGCGGCCGCTCTTCGAGCGGTTTGTGGAAGCGCTCAAACGCAAGGCTGAGGGCCTAAAACCCGGCCGCCCTGAGAATCCGCAGACCGGCATCGGCCCTCTCATCAGCCGGGAGCACCGCGAGAAAGTGCTCTCCTATTACGGCAAAGCCGTGCAGGAAGGCGCGACCGTGGTGACGGGGGGCGGCGTGCCGAGCATGCCGGCCGAACTTGCCGGCGGCGCTTGGATCGAGCCGACTATCTGGACCGGGCTGCCGGAAACCTCGGCGGTGATCCGCGAAGAGATCTTCGGTCCGTGCTGCCACCTCCGTCCGTTCGATAGCGAGGACGAGGCGGTTCGCCTGGCCAACGACACGCCCTACGGCCTCGCCGCGACGATCTGGACACGCGACCTCGCACGGGCACATCGCGTTTCGGCCCGCATGGAAGTCGGCCTCGTTTGGGTCAACTCGTGGTTCCTGCGCGACCTGCGCACCCCATTTGGTGGCTCCAAGGCGTCCGGAATTGGACGCGAGGGCGGGGTGCATTCGCTCGAGTTTTACACGGAACAGCGGAATATCTGCATCAAGCTCTGAGGGGAGAGAGCCAAGAATGCTTAGTGACACGATTCGCGCGCAGGCCGCGCAATCCTTGATCCAGGCCGAGCAGGAGCGAAAGCCCGTGGTCCAGCTCTCGAAAACCTGGCCGGCCATCACCCTGGAAGACGCTTACGCGATCCAGGCGCTGGTGAACGACTCGAAGGTCGCGAGGGGCTCGCGGATCATCGGCAACAAGATCGGGCTTACCTCCAAGGCGATGCAGCAATCCTCGCAGATCAACGAGCCCGACTTCGGCGTGCTGCACGACTACATGATGATCGAGGATGGCGCCAAAGTACCCTTCGAACGCTTTATCGTCCCACGCGTCGAGCCGGAGCTCGTCTTCGTCCTCGGCAAGCCGCTGAAGGGCCCGGGAGTCGGCTTACTCGATGTCCTGCGCGCGACTGAGTACGTAGTACCGGCAATCGAGATTATCGACGCGCGCGTGCAGAACCCACGCAAGATCTTTGACACAGTCGCGGACAACGGCGCGGCCGCAGGGCTGGTCCTTGGCGGCCGTCCGGTCGGCCCCATGGAAGTCGATCTGCGCTGGGTGAGCGCGCTTCTTTACCGCAACGCTGACATCGAGGAATCCGGTGTCGCTGCCGGAGTGCTCGGGCACCCCGCGGTCGCGATCGCTTGGCTCGCGAACAAGGTAGGGCCTTTCGGCACCACGCTAGAGCCGGGCCGCGTGATGCTTTCTGGGTCGTTCACGCGCCCGGTGTGGGCGCAGAAGGGCGACACCTTGCGCGCGGACTTCGGACCTCTCGGAAGCTTGTCAGTGCAGTTCGTCACGAGCGGCCCGTCGACGTAGAGACGTAGATACGTCGCCGCTAAGGCAATAACTCCGCTACCGCTAGAGTGCCATCGCGCGCGCGATTCCAAACGCGATATCGTCGCCGATTTGCTGCAAGCCGCGCGCGACGTCAAGGCGGGCAGAGGAAAGGCTTATACCGTTCCACTGGAAGCGACCGGCGCCGCTCGCGTGTCGATTGAGGGCGCGCGTCGGCATCCAAGGGTCGTACCAGCTGCAGCCGCGCTATCGGCGCGGACCGCGCCCGTGCCTGAACCTGCGAGGCGGGGCGATACACGGAAGGCGGCGCGGGCGGCGGCCTCACGGCGCAATCAGACCAGTGGTACCGCCTGAGGGCCTGCATTACCGACACACCAAGGTCGCCTACGGGCGTGTAGCGCGGTTCTTGAGTGCGCCGGTAAAACCGGCGAGGAGTAGATGGTGTAAGTCCATTGCACTGAAGGTGTAGCGAACCACAGTGGCCCCGAGTCATGCGCACGTATCCGTGAGGCTGCGGGCGAAGCGTTGACAGGGGAGCGCATAGGCCAGCCATGGAGCCGCGATAGCAGTGTTGTCCCGAGTGCCGACACGTTTCAAGTCGTGGAAGGCAACATCACCAGCACGCCAACGCGAGTGTTTCGGTGGACTCGGCGCGGTCGAAGACCCTGGCATGTGCGGATGCTCCTTGTACGGGAACCGGGAGATCTTGGGCTTGACCGACGAAGCACCGTCGGTCCGCACCGGGAAGGCGAGGAGCCGTAGCCGGTGATGCACGAGTCCAAGAAGTCTGACCTCGCCATACGAGCGATGAAGCCGTCGAACAAGGCCGGCAGTGATGCGGCGGCGGAGATGGCAGAGCAAAGGGCGGGGACCGAGGGGAACGCGATTCAGCAAAGCACGCACCGCACGCAGATGCGGACTCGCGTGTCCCAGGCGCTGGAGCGCGTACGTCAAGCAGCCAAGGTCAGGAAGAAGGAACGGTTCACTGCGCTGCTCCACCACGTCAACCCGGATCTGCTCCAGTTGTCGTTCTACGCCCTCAAGCGGAACGCGGCACCGGGAGTGGACGGGGTGACGTGGGATGACTACGAGGCAGACCTGCAGAGCAATCTGCAGGACCTGCATTCGCGAGTCCACCGGGGCGCGTACCGGGCGCAGCCCAGCCGGCGCAAGTACATACCCAAGCCGGATGGGCGGCAGCGGCCGTTGGGTATCGCCGCTCTGGAGGACAAGATCGTCCAGAGAGCTGTGGTGGCGGTGCTCAACGTCGTCTACGAGCAGGAGTTTCTCGGCTTCTCGTACGGTTTCCGGCCGAAGCGCAGCGCGCATGATGCACTGGACGCGCTGATCGTCGGTATTAAGCGGAAGAGGGTGAACTGGGTGCTAGATCTCGACGTCCGGGACTTCTTCGGGACCGTCAGCCACGAATGGCTGATCCGTTTCCTGGAACACCGGATCGGGGATCAGCGCATTCTCCGGTTGATTCGCAAATGGCTGAAGGCCGGTGTGCTTGAAGAAGGAGTCGTGACGGAAGGCGAGGTTGGCACGCCTCAAGGGGCAACCGTTTCACCCTTGTTGGCCAACGCCTACCTACACTACGTCTTCGATCTCTGGGCGCACCAGTGGCGCAAGCGCCACGCCACCGGCGACGTGATCATCGTTCGTTATGCTGATGATGCGGTGCTGGGATTCGAGCATGAGGCTGAGGCCAGGCGGTTTCTGGAGGATTTGCGCGCGCGGTTTGCGGAGTTCTCACTGTCGTTGCATCCGGACAAGACCCGGCTGATCGAATTTGGCCGCCACGCGGCGGCCAATCGCGAGCGGCAAGGTCTTGGCAGGCCGGAGACCTTTACCTTTCTGGGATTCACTCTCATTAGCGGCAAATCACGCCAAGGGCGGTTCCTGATTCATCGGAAGACCCGCGGCGACCGCATGCGAGCGACGCTCCGGCGGGTGAAGGACGAGCTGCGACGGCGAATGCATTGGCCGATCCCGGAACAGGGGCGGTGGCTGGGGCAAGTGCTGACCGGCTTCTTCGCCTACCACGCGGTGCCCACCAACTCCCGGGCGCTGCGGGCGTTCCACTGCAATGTCATGCACCTTTGGCGACGCTCCCTATCACGGCGCAGCCAGAGAGGCCTGCTCCCGTGGGACCGGTTTCGGAAGTACGCTGCTGCTTGGCTCCCGCGACCGCGCATTAAGCACCTTTGGCCAGAGCAACGCTTCGACGTTCGCCACCCAAGGTGGGAGCCGAGTGCCTGAATCGGGCTCGCTCGGATCTGTGCGGGGGGTGCGCAGCAATGCGCATCCCTACCGCAAACAAAAGCTCCGGGGTGATCACACTGCGGGATGACCTCGGATGTGTCGCACCCGGCGCGCGTGGCGCTGGCGTCGATCTGAGGGCCTACCGGATGGTCTTGGTCGCTCTCGTGTCCGGGTGCTGTATCCAGTCACTGAACTTCTTCAACTGGATCGAATAGAACTTTCTGGCGTTGGTCGGTTTCCAAAGCACGCTTGAGGGCTTGATCCGTATTCTCCCGATCACGTTTTTCTCACCGTCGAGGATGGTTTCTTCAATGTATTTGGGACCTTGAAACGCGTTGTTGTATTTCGCCATGGCAGATTGGCTCCCTGCGGGCGGAACGGCCCACTGTGAGAATCTCATTGTAGGAGCGGATTTCAGCGTGTCCACTCGACCGGCGCACGTGGCGCTTGCGTCGATTTGTGCCGGAATCCTGACCCATACGTGATCAGGTATGCACGAGGAAACCTGATCACGATCGCTGATGCCCCCACCACACGCCGATCACACTCCGGAATGACCTCGGGTGCCTCCGGACTGGCGAGCGTCGATCCTGTGTCGGCTTCATGGCGTTGCCGAGGCATCCGAGATCGTGGCAGGCTTCGGGATCGCGCACCGGAGAACCGACGTGAGATGTCTTCTTACCGCACTCCTGGTATTAGCAATTCAACCAGCGATTGCACGGGGCTTCACGGCAAGAAGTCTCATTTCAATTTGCGAACCTATCCCGAATCAGTCGAAGGCCGACACGCAGGCGGCCAGCGACGCCTGCAGCGCCTATATCCTCGGGCTGACCGATGGGATGTACATGATGCAGTTGTTTGCGTCCTCTTCGAAGACTCCTTGCATGCCAATGGATCAAGCTATCGACGTGACGAAGGCTCGTCGGATATTTTCAGATTACCTCACGCGACATCCGCAGGCTGCGGATAACTCTGCCGGGATGGTCATCGCGTTCGCGATCGCCGAAGGTTTTCCTTGCCGAAAATAGCCCACCACGAGCCGATCACAGATGGTGATGACCTCGGATACGTCCGGACCGGCGATCGTCGATCCATTACGTTCGCGCTAAAATTTATATTGGGGGTTTTGCAACGGACGGAGACCGATATGAGGCGCATTGGTCTTACCGGAGGGTGGCTTAGCTCCATCCTGGCTTGTACGCTCATCGCAATATTGATTGACGACGCCGGCGCAGAGGGGGTCTCGGGTGAGCGAGCAAAGGCTACGGGACTTGTTCTTGACTCGACGGGCAAGCCGCTCGACCGAGCGACGGTTCTCGTCTATGAAGCGCGCGTCAGCAAGGGTTACAGCCCGTTTTGCCCGACCTGCTGGGCGGACTGCGGCAAACACGTTCTGACCGACGCGAGCGGACGGTTCCAGATAGACGATCTGCGGGCGGGTCTGAAATTCAAGCTGCTGGCCTTGAAGAGCGGTTATTCGGCGGCGTTCGTCGAGAACGTGGATCCATCGAATGGACCTGCGCCGACGGTTAACTTGAAGACGCGCCCCGCGGTCGAGGATTTTGCTCGTGTCGTACGAGGGCGGGTGGTCGACCGCTTCGGTGATCCCGTGCGGGATGCCGTTGTCGAACCGCACGGAGTCTTCGCCGAACAGCGATGGGGGCGGGGCTGGATGTTCGGTTCCGGGCTAGCAAGCGATCCAATGGCGGTCACGAACCAACAAGGCGAGTTTGAAATCGCTTACGACAAGCCCGCCCAAAGAATGATCCTCAAGATCAGTCCGCGCGGCATGGCAGAAAGGCTTATCGACGAATCCACCGGCAGCGATCGAAAGACGATCACAGTAACGGAGGGCACGACCGTGGTTGGTCGTCTCGTCGATCCAGGTGGTAAGCCGGTTGCTAATGCCGAGATCGCGTTGGAGCCGTACGGTCCTAATAGCGGCAGATCGATCGGAACCATTCGCATCGGAACGCGAGAGGATGGAACGTTCTCGTTCTCGAACGTGCCGCCGGGACGCGTCTGGGCGCTCTTTCCGACGATGGAGTCGTTGGCGCCGAGGCAGCTGGCGCGCGAACTGGTGCCAATCGAGCCACGGGAGGACGGCCAAACCCTGGATGTCGGAGAGGTTCGTTTGCGCCCGGCCCACCGCGTGCGGGGAAGGATCATCGTCAGCGACGGCAAACCGCTGCCGCCGGACGTGCACTTGACGCTTCTTCTCGGCAACTACGGGTTTGACTCGCAGGTAGGGGATGTGTCCCCCGACGGCCATTTCGAATTCAAAGGTCTCCCCAAGGGTGTCGTCAGGCTTTCGCCCGGCGCAAGAGGATACGAGCTCGTGGATCGCGCTGAAATCGTCGTCGACCAGGACCGCGATGACGTTTTGATCCGCATGCGGCCCAACAGCGGTGAGATCGATCGGCCGATGCTGTGAACTAACGGTCCAGCGCCGCGGTCACCTGATTCACTTCCAAAGCGCGCCTTTGCAGGCAGAAGAATCCACCGTGGGCGTCTGGCCAGCGAGCTTCAGGAAAACGGACCCCTGGATCAAGATAGCGAGCACGGCAGGCGGCCAGCGATCGCGTAGCGGCGTCCTTTTCCAAGAGGGCGTCCAGGGAATACGTCCATGGCCAATAAGGAAATACCTTCTGATAGGCGCGGACAAATTCCAACGCTTCTTCTCGGTAAGCCTCGTTGCCGGTGGTTCGATGCATCTTGGGACGATGACCGGGTCGAAACGGCCTGCCGCTGGCAAGGGAACCGCAGAGCGTGCGGTAAGATGCTCCGCCGACTACGCCGCGCCACGTCGGAACGGCAATCCCCATTCCTACATGGGACGTTACGTGGGGCAAATGTTCGAATTATCTGTAATCGTTTCATTTTTAATGAACTACAGTGGAGCTTACCTCTCTCCACGACAAAGAGTTCCAAGATCGCCCACAAGAATTCCTTCAGTCTGAAGGATCGCACCTCAGTGCTGGCGATCAGGTACGCGTCTGCCTGCTTCAGCAAGCCAACCTTGATGAAGACGCGCTCGCGCGCGCATGTCGCTACCGAGAATTTTGCGTAGTTGCTCCTGCGTCATGCCGGCTTATTGGAGCGCGGCACCGATCTTGGGTTCGTGCGCGAGTTGTTGAGCGATGGAATGACTCATGGCGCCGGACTCGCCGGCGGGTCGAGGAGCAAGTGCGCGTCACCCTCGCCACCTGGCAGCGGTCATAGCGTGCGTCGAAGTTTGTGCACGGCCTCTTGATTTCGACATTTGACACAGCGGGTGATGTCGCTGGCGCCGATCTCACTGTGCAGATCTACCTTCGGCGTTCGCGTGGTGGCGTTGCCGACAGGCGGATTGGAGCGATTCAAGGCCATGGGTACCTGAGGGTTCAGAGGTGGCCCTCGACATCCATGGCTTGGTGAAGAACGCGAACCACCTCGATGCTCCGGTCGTTTCGGCGATAGAAGATCAGGTGCCGATTGACCTGCAGTTTCCGATAGCCGGCGCGAATCTGATCGCAGGGTATGCCAAGGTCCGGAAAATCGGCCAGGCTCCGGGTGCCGCGATCCAGCTGCTGAGGTAAAGATCGGCCTGGCGTTCACCCCACTGCCGAAGCGAGTAGCGCCAGATGGCTTTCAGGTCCTCGCGGGCACGCGGCCGGATCAGTATTTCAAGCATCGGCGTCGCTTACGCCAACCTCCTTGCGCGCCTCCGTCAGCACGTCCTTGATGACGAACGGCACGGCCTGGCCGCTGTCCTCCCCGTCAATGAGCGCCTGGCGCAGCGTCGCGACCTTCTTCTCGTGCTCTTCCAGAAGCCGCATCGCGGCGCGGACGACTTCGCTCTTGGATTCGAAGCGCCCGGCCTTGATTTGCCTGGCGATGAAGCGTTCGAAGTGCTCGCCCAGGGTGACGCTCGTGTTTCTCGACATGGCTAGAACTCCGAATGGACTGTATTAGATACTAATAACTACGCCGACGAGCCGGGTTTCGGCTAGCCGACTCGGCGAGGGACCGGACGCCGCTATCCATCCGAGGTTTACGTCCCAGGTAGTGAATCCGCCTGCGACGAGCGCGGTCAGGGGCTGGACGCGCATCGCATTGACGCCTCTTGATTTCGGACATCTGATGCAGTAGCATCTGATGCATGCGCACCACTCTCGACATCGACGACGACGTGCTGCAGGCGGCGAAGGAGCGCGCCCGCCGCGACAAGAAGACCACCGGCGAGGTGATTTCGGAGCTTGCCCGCAGCGCGCTGACAGCCCCGCCTCGGGGCTTGTCCGCACGGCAACCAAAGGCACTTTACGGATTCCGTCCCTTTCCGAAGCGCGGCGGAGTTGTTACCAACGAGCTGATCGACAAGCTGCGCGAAGACGACGCGTACTGATGCGCGCGCTGCTCGACGTCAACGTGCTGATCGCGTTGCTCGATGCCGATCATTCGCTGCACGCGCGCGCCGCGGAATGGTTCACGAGCCACGCGCGGGCCGGCTGGGCCTCCTGTCCGATCACCCAGAACGGTTGCGTGCGCATCATGTCGCATCCAGGCTATCCGAATGCGCTG
>Ga0137415_10006134_pt1 | contig 11885 bp, 8 predicted proteins | sample CZODoug3_1_1_16f_FD_183082 | JGI IMG/M metagenome (GOLD analysis project Ga0137415, IMG submission 183082) | Vadose zone soil fungal communities from Angelo Coast Range Reserve, California, USA - CZODoug3_1_1_16fungal (Hybrid Assembly) | ecosystem: Environmental > Terrestrial > Soil > Vadose...
TCCGACCTGGTCGAGGTCGAGGCGGGTGTCCATGTCCAACTGGAACCGGCCGTAGGGATTCACATTCGACCAGAACAAGGCGTTGAGGCCGCGCCGGTCCGCGTCAGTGAGCCGCTCCGCCCACACCGGATCGGCCAAGACCCGCTGCAGCAGATGGGTATTAATGAAGACCAGGCACGACTGAAGCAAGTGAAGGACCAGCATCGAGACTTCGACGTGCTCGCGGCCGGAACCGGTGAGCTTGCCGTCCTTACCGTAGAACACGACCTCGTTGGCGGAGTTCCAGTTCTCCACCACCTGCAGCCCGCCGTGGATCTCCCGGCGCAGATCCGGTGACGACAGGAACTCGCAGGCGAAGATCGTGCGCACGACGCGACCGAGTTCCTCCACCGCCAGGTAGGTCGGGTTCTTCGGTCCGCCGCCTTTAGTGAAGCGGCGCAGCATCTGCTCGGCCTCGGCCGCGCACAGGCGCAGCGCAGTGGCGTACTTGATCATCTGGTCGTGCTGCTGGGCGATGAGGCCCCAGTTGATCGGCCGGTTCACGATCTCCTTCGACAGCTGTGCCACGTACTGGCCGGGGTGTCAGGGCTGTAGAGCTTGATATGACCGTGGTCGATAACCACAGCGCCTGCGAAGCAATCGGCCGCTTATCTTCCTGGCGATGCGCTTCGCGACTCATAAGCGTTCCCGTAATTCAGCCGACCGCGGTACCACCTGCGACTATTTCGGCTATGAATTTCCCCCAGGGCAACTATGCCGTCTATAGCCTCACTGGTATCTCTGAAGGCTGACCGAATCACGACGTGCGACGACCTCACGGTCAAGTCCAGCTCGCAATCGGCCAAGAGCCCTACCCTGGGGGACGTTCTTCGAGTCTTGACACCGGCTTGCCGCTGGACAAGAGGGTGAATTTATAGGGCTGATCATCGCAGGTGAATCTACCATCGGCGGCCTGCCTGCCTGCCTGCCTGCCTGATTCAGAAACGATTCACCTCGAGTCACTACCAAGCGCGGTTGCGTGGTGGATACGTTTCGGAAACGCATTGAGAGCGCGGCGACACCGCAGAGCTCTTCGGACTCTGAATATGCCATCAGCCCCTGTAGCATATCTCGACGCTGAAATAGTACCACTCACCTTTGAACGGCAGATCCAGAGTACCTTCTACGCGAAGTTATCCTATCCATGCACCTAGCGGTAGCTATGCCGACAAGCTATTGCACCGCGCCGTCCGGCAGCGAGGCCACTACGTCCTACGTCATGCTCCTCCCTGCGCTGAGTGCGTGTCGTGCATTCGATGTTTTCCAGCCATCCGTATCCAGGTACGCTCGGGGCGGGTGGTTAACATTTTAGGGAATCGTCTCGTGGGCGCCCTACCGGATAATAGGCCACTACCTGGCGACTGGAGTGAGTGTGCGGCGCGGAGATTTCCTGGGCACCGTTTTGGTCATAGAGTTCGTCAGCCGCCTTGCCGCAACTGGGGCATGTCTCAGCTATGTTGTGGGACGCATCGAGGGCTGCGACCCCGTTGACTGGGGTCACCTCATCCGGGCATCCTGTTTCACATAACACACACTGTTGTCTATTACGGAACAGAGGTCCATCGATGATCCCTGTGGGCGCACTCGCCGACATCCCGGTCGGCGAGGCGATCCGGGTGCAAGCCGACGTCCCGATCGCGGTCTTCCGCGTGGACGACGGCGCCGAGGGCACCGTGTACGCGATCGACGACACCTGCACCCACCAGAAGGCGTCGCTCGCCGACGGCTGGCTGGACGGCTGCATGGTGGAGTGCCCGCTGCACGCGGCCTGCTTCGACCTGCGCACCGGGCTCCCGGACGGACCGCCGGCCAAGGTGCCGGTGCGCACCCATCAGGTCGTGGTGTCCGATGGCATGGTGTACCTGAAGCTCGCCGAGCCGGCCGAGCTGGGCGCCGGGACCCGAGAGGTCGAGGTCGCGTGACCGCCTCGGTCACCGTCGTGGGAGCGTCGCTGGCCGGACTGAGCACCGCCAGGGCGCTGCGCGAACAGGGCTACGCAGGGCGGCTCACCATCGTCGGCGACGAGCTGCACCCGCCGTACGACCGGCCGCCACTGTCCAAGGACTACCTCGCGGGCACGACCAGCCGCGCCGAGCTGGACCTGCTCACGACCGACGACGACGGGCTCGCCGTGGACTGGCGGCTCGGCCGGACCGCGGTCGGGCTGGACACGGCGGCGCGGACGGTACTGCTGGACGGCGGCGAGCGGGTCGTCTCGGACGCCGTCGTGATCGCCACCGGGGCGCGCGCCCGCCGGCTACCCGGGCCCACCCCGGCCGGCGTGCACACCGTACGCACCGTGGACGACGCCACCGCGCTGCGCGCCGAGTTGGTGCCCGGCGCCCGGCTGGTGCTGATCGGCGGCGGCTTCATCGGCGCCGAGATCGCCTCCACCGCGCGCACCCTGGGCGTCGACGTGACCGTGGTCGAGGCGCTGCCGGTGCCGCTGGCCGGCCCTCTCGGCGCCGAGGTCGCGCAGGCGTGCGCGGGGCTGCACGGCGACCACGGGGTGGCGCTGCTCGTCGGGATCGGCGTCGAGCGGGTGCTCGGCGACGACCGGGTGCGGGCGGTCCGCCTCGCCGACGGCTGCGAGCTGCCGGCGGACGTCGTGGTGGTCGGCATCGGGGCGACGCCCTGCGTGGGCTGGCTGGCCGACTCGGGGCTGGCGCTCGACCCGGTGACCGGCGGGGTACGCACCGACGCGCACTGCGCCACGGACGTGCCCGGCGTGCTGGCCGTCGGCGACTGCGCCTCCCCCTACCGGCGCTACGCCGACCGGCCACTGCGGTTGGAGCACTGGACCAACGCGCTCAAGCAGCCGGCCACCGCGGCGGCCACCCTGCTCGGCCGGCCGGCGACCGTCTCGGCGGACCACGAGGTGCCCTACTTCTGGTCCGACCAGTACGAGTCGCGGCTGCAGTTCGCCGGGCACCAGGTGGCGGGCGACGAGGTCGAGATCGAGGGCGACGTCGACGCCCGTGACTTCCTGGCCGTCTACCGCCGCGCCGGCGAACCGGTCGCGGTGTTCGCGATGAACCGGCCGAGGCCGTTCGGCAAGTGGCGGCGCGAGCTGGCCGCCCGGGCCACCGCGCCCGTCTGAACCCGACCCCACGACAGCACCGTCCTACCCGGCGAACCAGCAGTTCCAGCATCGGCTGGACACCCACCGTGCCGACCGCCAGCCCAAAAGGGGACCCTGTGGACACCAACACCGCGCTGCCCACCAGCCTCGTGGACACCACCACGGCGCTGCCCGCCCACCCCGCCTCCCCGACCGGCCCGGCGGCGACCCTGCCGGCCAGCCTGGTCGCCACCCCGCCGGGCGAGCACTACGCCGACCCGGCCATCTTCGCCATGGAGCAGGCCCGGATCTTCGAGGCCACCTGGTTCGCCGCCGCCCGCACCGCCGACATGCCCACGCCCGGGGCCTTCCGCACCGTGCAGGTCGGCCGCGAGAACGTGCTGCTGGTCCGCGACCGGCGCGGCAACCTCGGCGCCTTCCTCAACGTCTGCCGCCACCGCGGTGCCCGGCTGTGTACCGAGGAGTCCGGCACCGTCCGCAACGCCGTCCGCTGCTCGTACCACGCCTGGACCTACGGTCTGGACGGCAAGCTGATCGCGGCGCCGAACCTGGACGCCATGGCCGACGTGGACCGGGTCGAGTACGGCATGCGCCGGGTGCACCTGCGCGAATGGCTCGGCACCGCCTGGGTCTGCCTGGCCGAGCAGCCGCCGAGTTTCTCCGACACCGTGATCGGCGCGGTCACCGAACGCCTCGGCGACCCGAGCATCGTGGCCTCCTGGGGCATCGAGGACCTGGTCCTGGGCCGCCGGATCGTCTACGACGTCAAGGCGAACTGGAAGCTCATCGTGGAGAACTTCATGGAGTGCTACCACTGCGCCACCATCCACCCCGAGCTGACCGAGGTGCTGCCCGAGTTCGCCGACGGCTTCGCCGCCCAGTACTTCGTCGGCCACGGCGCCGAGTTCGGCGACGACATCCAGGGCTTCACCATCGACGGCAGCGAGAGCTTCCCCAGGCTGGCCACCGTGGACGAGTCCCACGACCGGCGCTACTACGCGATCACCGTCAACCCCCAGGTCTTCATCAACCTGGTGCCGGACCACGTGATCTTCCACCGGATGTACCCGACGGCGCCCGACCGCACGGTCGTCGAGTGCGACTGGCTCTACGCCCCCGACGTCGTGACCAGCGGCGCCGACGTCACCAACTCCGTAGAGCTGTTCCACCGCGTCAACCAGCAGGACTTCGACGCCTGCGAGCGCTGCCAGCTGTCCATGACCTCCCGGATGTACGCCACCGGCGGCGTCCTGGTGCCCAGCGAGCACCACATCAGCGCCTTCCACGACTGGGTCGCCGCCCGCCTGGCCGACTAACCCGCCGCCGCACACCATGCGCATCGTCGTCGCGCACCTTGCGGGGTTCCCGCGCATGGTGCGCGGTGCGCGGGAACCCCGGTAGCTGCGCGGCGCCGGGCCGGGCAACCCCGCCCCGGGTTAGTAGCGCAGGGCGTCGATGGGGTGCAGCCGCGAGGCGCGCAGCGCCGGGTACCCGCCGGCCACGAAGCCGATCACCAGGCTGACCGCGAACGCCAGCAGCACGGCGGACGGCGACACCTCCGGCACGCCGAACCTCGGCGCGTACTTCGGGATCAGCGCCGCGCCGGCCATGGTCAGGCCGATCCCGAGGGCCACGCCGCCCAGCCCACCCAGGCTGGACAGGGTCATCGACTCGATCAGGAACTGTTTCATGATCGCGCTGCGGCGCGCGCCGATGGCCTTGCGGATGCCGATCTCGCTGGTCCGCTCGGTGACGGTGACCAGCATGATGTTGGCAACCCCCAGCGCGCCGACGAACAGCGAGATGCCGGCCACCCCGACCGCGAACCAGGTCAGCAGGGTCAGGTACTCGTCGGTGTCCTCCATCTGGTTGATCAGCGCGGTGACGCTGTAGTCACGGTGGCCGGGGCCCTTGACGTTGTGCTGCTTGTCCAGGATCGACTGGATCTCGCTGACGGCTGCCGGCACCCGGTCCGCGTTGAGCGCCATCACCCCGATGCCGCTGAGGTTGTCGCCGCCCGGCCCCACCCCGAAGATCGAGTAGCGCGCGGTCGTCATCGGCATGACCGCGAAGTTGTCCTGGTCCCCCGCGGTCCGGAGCACGCCGACGACCTTGAAGTTGGACCGGTCGACCTTGACCTCGGAGCCGACCGCGGCCGCCGGGTCGCCGGCGAACAGGTAGGTGACCGCCCTCGGCGCCAGCACCACCACCTTGGCCTTGGCGCGGTACTCCTCGTCGGTGAAGAACCGGCCGTACTCGACCTCCCGGTTCCGGATCTTCAACCAACCCGAGTCGGTACCCACCAGCGTCGCCGAGTAGGTGTCGCTACCGTTGTGCAGCACCCCCACGCCGGACAGCAGCGGCGTGATGTCGGTGACGTCCGGCGCCTTGGCCAGTGCCTCCAGGTCGTCGTCATCGAGGTTGCGCGCGCCGTTGCCGCCAGGCACCTCACCGGTCGACTTGGCGATCGTGATGCCGGCGGCCAGGTCTCCCATCGACTGGTTGAACGACGTCTTCATGCCGTTGCCGAGACCGACGAGCACGATCACCGCCGTCACCCCGGTGATGATGCTCAGCATGGTCAGCGCGGTGCGCAGTCGAGCGGCTCCCATGCTGCGCAGCGCAATGATCAATGCTTCTCTGACGTACATCCACGCACTCCCCGATCGCCCTGCAGCTCAGCTGCATTCAATATTGCGATCGTCGCTAAGGGAAGCCTTACCTTTCTATGAATGTCCCATGGTCCTCAGCTGCGCTGGCCCCGCCGCTCCCTTGCCACGCACGGGTGTGACACGTCACAAGAATGTTTGAAGAATGGAAAGGTCGGGCCGCGGCTCAGCACTCGATGACGTTCACCGCAAGGCCGCCCCGGGAGGTCTCCTTGTACTTGACCTTCATGTCCGCGCCGGTCTCGCGCATTGTCTTGATCACTTTATCCAGGCTGACCACGTGCGTACCGTCGCCGCGCAGCGCCATCCGGGACGCGTTGATTGCTTTGATCGAACCCATGGCATTGCGCTCGATGCACGGGATCTGCACCAGCCCGCCGACCGGGTCGCAGGTCAGGCCGAGGTTGTGCTCCATGCCGATCTCGGCCGCGTTCTCCACCTGGCGCGGGGTGCCGCCGAGCACCTCGCACAGCGCGCCGGCGGCCATCGAGCACGCCGAGCCCACCTCGCCCTGGCAGCCCACCTCGGCCCCGGAGATCGAAGCGCCCTCCTTGTAGATCGTCCCGATGGCACCCGCCGTCAGCAGGAACCGGACCACCCCGTCGTCGGACGCCCCCGGCGCGAAGCGGGTGTAGTAGTGCAGCACCGCCGGCACGATGCCCGCCGCGCCGTTCGTCGGCGCGGTGACCACCCGGCCGCCCGAGGCGTTCTCCTCGTTCACGGCCAGCGCGTACAGCGACACCCAGTCCATCACCTGTAGCGGGTCGGCGCTGCCACCCTCGGCCGTCAGGCGCTGGTACAGGTCGGCCGCCCGCCGGCGCACCCGCAGCCCGCCGGGCATCACGCCACCGCGCTCACAGCCCCGCGCCACGCAGGCCTGCATCACCCGCCAGATCCGCAGCAGGCCGTCCCGCACCTCCGCCTCGGGGCGCACCGCCAGCTCGTTGGCCAGCATCACCCCGCTGACCGGCAGCCCGGTGTCGGCGCAGTGCAGCAGCAGGTCCGCCGCGGTGCGGAACGGGTAGGGCACCGGGGTTTCGTCCGGCACGATCCGGGCGGGCGCGCCGGCCGGGTCGTCCAGCACGAAGCCGCCGCCCACCGAGTAGTAGGTGCGCTCGGCCAACAGCTCCCCGGTGGCCGAGCGGGCCTGGAACAGCATGCCGTTGGGGTGCAGCGGCAGGGTGCGCCGCCGGTGCAGCACCAGGTGCTCGTCCATGTCGAAGTCGACCTCAGGACCACCGGCGCCCAGCCGCAGCCGGCCGCCCTCCCGGACCGCCGCGACCCACACCGGCGCCGCCTCGGTGTCTACCGTCTCCGGCCGCTCGCCGGCCAGCCCGAGCAGCACAGCGGCCGGCGAGCCATGCCCGTGGCCGGTGGCCCCGAGCGAGCCGAACAGCTCGCACCGCACCTGGGCTACCTCGGCGAGCTGCCGGTCGGTGGCCAGCCGCTCGACGAACCGCAGCGCCGCCCGCATCGGGCCGACCGTGTGCGACGAGGACGGCCCGATGCCGATCGAGAACAGATCGAAGACGCTGATCACTGTGGCGCGACCGCCCAGTACTCCCCGGCGGCGTCCGTCAGCCAGGCGGCCAGGTAGCCGGCGAAGGAGCCCCGCACCAACAGCCGGAACACCTCCCCCGTGCCGCGGTCTGCTCCGTACTCCGAGGGGCGCCAGATCACCACCTGCGCCCTGGCCAGCATCGTCTGTACGCACCGGCCCGGGCCGAACACCCGGGGGTGCAGGTCCAGCGGGCAGCCCTGCTCCAGCACGTCCCTGGCGAACGGCCCGGTCAGCTCGATCGTGGTCCGGTTGGCCGAGAGGTCGACCGCCGCGCCACGCTGGCCGGCCAGCAGCCCGCGCAGCAGCTCGACCAGGTCCGGCGCCGCCCCGTCCGGCCCGAGCACCAGCCACTCGTCCGGCCCCAGCCAGAGCACCGACCAGGCCGGCGAACTGACCACCGTGTTCGGCTCGGTGGGCAGCTCGACGCCCAGCAGCGCGGCGATCCGCCCGGCCACCGGGCCGGCCGGGTCCACCCGCAGGTTCACCATGGACAGGTAGGGCAGCTCGGCGAGCTGGAGCCGGTCCGGTCGGCCGGCCCGCCAACCCCCCAGCGGGCTGTGCCGGACCTCGGGGCTGTGCCGGACCTCCGTCTGCTCAACCGTCACGGCGGGCTCCCTCCTTGTCGTAGAACACCGGCTCGGTCACCGTCGCGGCGATGGTCCGGTCACCCAGCGGCGCCAGCACGGTCTCACCGATCCGGTGCCGGCCGTTCTTGATCAGTGCCAGCGCGAAGGTGCGCTCCAGCGCCGCGCTGTGGTAGCTGGACGTGACGTGGCCGAGCATCGGCACCGGCCCCACCTCCGGGGTGATCGGCACCCCCTCGGCCACCAGCTGGACACCCTCCGGCAGCAGCGCCCCGGGGTCAACCGGGAGCAGGCCGACCAGGTGCTTGCGGTCGGTCCGCACGGTGTCCGGCCGGGCCAGCGAGCGGCGCCCGACGAAGTCCTTGCGGGTGGACACGATCCAGCTCATGCCCAGGTCCTCCGGGGTGACCGTGCCGTCGGTGTCCTGGCCGACGATCGGGAACCCCTTCTCCGCGCGCAGCACGTGCATCGTCTCGGTGCCGTACGGGGTGATGCCGTACGGCTGGCCGGCGGCGAACACGGTCTCCCAGGTCGAGAGCCCGTGCCAGCTCGCCACGTTGATCTCGTAGGCCAGCTCGCCGGAGAACGACACCCGCGCGATCCTGGCCGGCACGCCGTTGCTGAGCACCGCGTCCCGCACCGTCATGAACGGGAACTCCTCGGCGGAGCAGGCCAGTTCCGGGGCCACCGCCGAGACCACCGCGCGGGACTGGGGCCCGACCACCGCGATGGTCACCCACTGCTCGGTGACCGAGGTGAACGTGACGTCCAGCTCCGGCCACTCGGTCTGCGACCACTCCTCCAGCCAGTCCAGCACCGCGGCCGCGTTGCCCGTGGTGGTGGTGAGGTAGAAGTGGTCCTCAGCCAGCCGGATCGTCACGCCGTCGTCGAACACCATGCCGTCGGCCTTGCACATCACGCCGTAGCGCGCCGAGCCGACCTTCAGCTTGGCGAACGCGTTGGTGTAGATCCGGTTCAGGAACTCCCCGGCGTCCCGACCGCGGATGTCGATCTTGCCGAGGGTGGTGGCATCCATCATGCCGACCCCGGTACGCGCGGCCCGGCACTCGCGCAGCACGGCCGCGTGCAGATCCTCGCCGTCGCGGGGGTAGTACCACGGCCGCTTCCACTGGCCGACGTTCTCGAACTCGGCGCCGGCGGCCACGTGCCACGGATGGACCGCCGTGGTGCGCACCGGGTCGTGCAGCTCGCCCCGGTTCCGGCCGGCCATCAGGGCGAACGAGACCGGCGTGTACGGCGCGCGGAAGGTGGTCGTACCCAGTTCACCGGGCGAGGCGAGCCCCAGAGCGGCGGCGATCACCCCGTTGGCCACCACGCCCGAGGTGCGGCCCTGGTCCTGGCCGGTGCCGATGGTCGTGTAGCGCTTGATGTGCTCCACCGAGCGCATGCCGGCCCCGGTGGCCCGCCAGACGTCGGCCACCGTGGCGTCCCGCTGCAGGTCCACGAAGTGGTCCCGCCAGCCGCCCGGCTCGCCCTCCCCCGGGACCAGCCACACCGGCCGGTCCGGAGCGGGGTGGCGGACGGGCACGGCCGGCAGCTCGGGACGTGCGCCCGGGTACCCCGAGCCGGCAGCCGCCTCGACGCCGGCGTCGGCGCCTTCGGCCAGGCAGGCGGCGAGGTCGGCCGTGCCGTTCGCGGCACCGACCACCCGCAGCGCGTCGAGCTGGGCGGCCGGCACGAACGCGGCGCGCTCGTCTTCCCACCGCAGCGTGCCCCTGGCCTGGCTGAACAGGTGCACCACCGGGTTCCAGCCACCGGAGCTGGCGAGCAGGTCGCAGCCCAGCTCCCGGCCGTTGTCCAGCCGGACCCGCCCGATCCGCCCGGCTCCGTCCCGGGCGCCAGTACCGGTGACCACCGCGCCGGCGATCACCTCGATGCCCGCCGCCCCGACCCGCTCGACCAGCTCGGCCGGCGGCTCCGGGCGGGTGTCCACCAGCGCGGCCACCTCGGCGCCGGCCGCGCGCAGGTCCAGCGCCGTGTCGTAGGCGCTGTCGTTCGTGGTCAGCAGCACGGCGCGGCGGCCGGGCAGCACGCCGTAGCGGTTCAGGTAGGTGCGCACCGCGCCGGCCAGCATGATGCCCGGCCGGTCGTTGTCGGCGAACACCATCGGCCGCTCGTGCGCGCCGGCGGCCAGCACGATCCGCTTCGCCCGCACGTGCCACAGCCGCTGCCGGGACACCTCCGCCGGGGCGGCCGCCCCGAGGTGGTCGGTGCGGCGCTCGGCGACCAGCACGTAGTTCGCGGCGACGCTGAACGCGGTACTGCGGCGCAGCACCCGCACCTCCGGCCGGGCGGCCAGCTCGGCGGCCGCGCCGGCCACCCAGTCCGCTAGCGCCGGGTTGCGCTCGGCCAGCAGCTGGCCGCCGAGCTCGGGCTGCTCGTCCACCAGCAGCACCCGGGCCCCGCCGGCGGACGCGGCCAGCGCGGCGGCCAGCCCGGCCGGCCCGGCGCCGACCACCAGCACGTCGGTGTGTACGAACTTCTTGTCGTGCCGCGCCTCGTCGGTGCCCGGGTCCAGCCGGCCGACCCCGGACAGCGTCTCGGCGGACAGCCCGTCGAACAGCTCCACCACCGTCGCCGGCAGCATCGGCTCCGCGCTGTCCCCCGGGCGGCCGCCGGCGAGCTGGAGCAGCGCGTTCGGCTCCTCGACGCCGGCCGCCACGATGCCCCTCGGCCGCCGCCGGTAGATCGACGGGGCCACCTCGAGCCGCCCGTTGGCGATCAGCGCGGACGCCACGGTGTCACCGGGGTGGCCGGTCAGCTCGACGCCGTCGACGGTGGCCCGCAGCGTGACCGATCGGTCGATGCGCCCGCCGGTGGGCAGCCGGTTGGGCTGTCCGGTCGGTGCCGAAGCCGCGCTCGGTGCCGATGATTCGCTCGTGAACTCGCTCATGCGGTCACCGGCCGCTGCTCGCCGGTCCGGTACACGGCGAGGATCTCGCTGGTCACCGTGTCCCGCACGACGTTGAACCAGCGGCGGCAGCCGGCGCTGTGCACCCAGCGCTCGGCGTACGGGCCCTTGGTGTTGTCCCGGACGAACAGGTACTCGGCCCAGGTGGCGTCGTCGAGCTCCAGCGGGTTGGCCGGGTAGGCGACGTGCGCCTGCCCGCCGTAGTGGAACTCGGTCTCCTCACGCGGCCCGCACCACGGGCAGCTGATCAACAACATCGGTAGCTCCTAGTGAGCGGTGGGCCTGGTGTTACCGAGCTGCACAGGAGGCAGGTTTCGAGCCGCTCGAACCTGCCTGGTGTGCAGCTCGGTAACAAGGGGACGGGTCAGTGTGCGACGCCGGCGGCGCCGTGCTCGTCGATCAGTGCGCCCGAGGTGAACCGGTCCAGCCCGAACGGGGCGGCCAGCGCGTCCGGCGTGCCGGTGGCCAGCAGGTGGGCGAACGTCCAACCGACGGCCGGAGTGGCCTTGAAGCCGCCGGTCCCCCAGCCGCAGTTGATGAACAGGTTCTCCAGCGGGGTCGGTCCGATGATCGGCGACGCATCCGGGGTGACGTCCACGACGCCGCCCCAGCTCCGGATCATGTGCGCCCGGCCGAAGATCGGGAACAGCTCCAGCGCGGCGGCCATCTGATCCTCGATGACGTGCACCGAGCCGCGTTGGCCGTAGGAGTTGTACGGGTCGATGCCCGCCCCCATCACCAGTTCGCCCTTGTGCGCCTGGCTGACGTAGACGTGCACATGGTTGGACATCACCACGGTCGGGTGCACCGGTTCGAGCAGCTCGGAGACCAGCGCCTGCAGCGGGTGGCTCTGGATCGGCAGCCGCACCCCGACGGTGTCGGCCAGCACGCTGGAGTGCCCGGCGGCGGCCATCCCGACCCGGCCGGCGTGGATCGGGCCGAGGTTCGTCTGCACCCCGGTGACCCGGTCGCCATCGCGCAGGAAGCCGGTGACCTCGCAGCCCTGGATCAGGTCCAC
>Ga0137415_10006135_pt1 | contig 11885 bp, 8 predicted proteins | sample CZODoug3_1_1_16f_FD_183082 | JGI IMG/M metagenome (GOLD analysis project Ga0137415, IMG submission 183082) | Vadose zone soil fungal communities from Angelo Coast Range Reserve, California, USA - CZODoug3_1_1_16fungal (Hybrid Assembly) | ecosystem: Environmental > Terrestrial > Soil > Vadose...
TGCCGATGACGACGCCAAGCTCGCCTTCATAGATGATTTTTCCGGCATAGGTGGCGGGACGCTCGATCGGCCGGTTGCCGGGCCAATACGAATTCGGGGCTTTCAGGAACCACAGTGGCTCCTTCGGTTGCTGGAAGTCGTTCTTGGCCGCGAGCTGGTGGAAATTATTCCACAAACAGATCATCTTCGAAGGCTCGCACGGCGTCAGAACCTGAACGTCGGAAAGCTTGAGCGTCTGACCGCTCGGTTTTGCACCTGCGAACATGTCGCCAGTATGAACCGCGATCTTATCGCCTTCCAGCGTGCCTATGCCGATCTTTCCACCCTGCTCAAAGCGAATCCATTTTGTCATGTACGGTCTCCCCGGGGTAAAGGCAGCGTCATTCGATCGCGCGGCCGTTTCTTATTCTAGTCTGCATGCTGATCCTCGCAATCATGCACTGCATCATTGGGCGCGCGGCCATTGTCCGCTATAGAGACATTCATCGCGATGGCCAGGGAATGGCCACGCAACCATGGGAGGATGATGTGCAGGACCGGAAATGGTCGAGGCGTGAGCTGCTTAACGCGTCCGCGGCGTCAGCCGTTGGGATGCTTTTCGCTGAACCGCTGCGGGCCGCCGCGCCGCCGCCAACGGCGGTCACGTCAGCGCTGGTCGACGCCGCGCGCAAGGAAGGCAAGGTCTCGTTTTACACCGCCCTGGAGCTCAACGTCGCTGAACGCTTGAGCAAGATGTTCGAAGCCAAATATCCCGGCATTGCCGTGCGCGTCGAGCGTTCAGGCGCGGAGCGGATTTTCCAGCGTATCGCGCAGGAGCAGGGGAGCGGCATCAATGCGGTCGATGTCGCCAACAGCACCGACCCCGCGCACTATCTCGACTGGAAAAAGAACGGCTGGCTCGCGCCTTACGTTCCTGATGACGTGGCGAAGCATTTTCCCGCGGATCAGATCGATCCCGATGGAATGCACGCCACCTCGTGCGCATGGACCGAGGCGATCGGCTACAATACCAGTCTGGTCAAGCGCGAGGAGGCGCCAAAGAGCTACGCCGACCTGCTCGATCCGAAATGGCAAGGCAAGATCGTCAAGGGTCATCCCGGCTACAGCGGCGCCATCCTGACCGCGACCTTCGTGCTCGCGCGCGATCTGGGCTGGCCATATCTGGAAAAGCTCGCGCAGCAGAAGGTGATGCAGGTGCAATCGGCGGCGGATCCGCCGAAGAAGATACTGCTCGGCGAGCGCGCGGTTATGGCCGACGGCAATGATTACAATCTGGTGCTGCTCAAAGACCAGGGTAAGCCGGTCGAGGTGGTCTACGCGGCCGAAGGTTCGCCGCTGATTATCGTTCCCTCCGGCATATTCCAGGGCGCGCCCAATCCGAGCGCCGCGCGGCTGTTCCAGAGTTTTTTCTTCAGCGCCGAAGCCCAGCAGATGCTGGTGGATACCTTCGCCCACCGCTCGTTCCACGCGCAGGTGAAGGAGAAAGGCGCTCACATCCCGCTGGCGGAGCTGAAATTGCTCAAGGCCGACCCCGCCGCGGTGCAGGCGCAGAGCGAAGCGATCAAAGCGCGCTACACCAAACTTTTCGGGGTGTGAGCGATCAGCGGGGGGCGCGCCCGGTGCGAGCCATGCGGAAGTGTGCGGCCGCAAAAATAAGAAGGTACTCCTTCAGCAGATTTTGCTGGGACGCCGCGCGCATTTCGGCGCCATTTTCGTTGACACGAAACCATCCGGTAACCGGAATACGCATCGCGTAAGACCACGTCCGTTCTTGAGGAAGGAGCGGAAGACTTCTGCTCGTGCTGAGTGTTTCTCAATTTGACCCGACTGGGACCCTAGGTCACTGGTTTTGGCCGAATTGCTTGTGCCGCGCCCCGGCCAATATGAAGTCTTTGGGATCGGCGTGTGATCGTGTAGTATTTTCTGGAACTGCTCCTCGAGACGGGACGTGCCGACGTCTCCGTGCGAGGCGAACGGGCAGCGGGGAATGCCGTCGGCGGGCATTGCACTCTCGATAAAACCGACAGTCCTTTTGTGCCGGTCTCTCACCGAGCACTCGCCGTGCGCGCGTGCACGCGAAATGCTTGCTTTGACCGCAACGAGGGAGCGCCGCTCATGGTTGGAAAAACAAATCCCGGACCAGGCGATTTCGGACGGCAGGCCTTTGCCATGCTGCTTGGCACGTGCAGTTGTAATTCAAGAGCCTCATCCATCTCTAGACGCGGCTTGCTTTGTGCTGGCGGGGCCGGCTTTGTAACCGCCCTGGTCGGCACTTTGGCCAGCAGCTCACGAACTGCACAGGCACAAGTGCTGGCCCCCAAGCCACCGGAGGTCGATAGCCTCGCGGTGCGAATCGTAACGGATAATCAGATTATCAAGTGGATTCCGACTGAGAAGCGAGACGGACTGACCATCGAGCGGCGGCCCGGCGGCAATTTGAGCTCAGACGCACCACCGAGTGTGGATCTGGTCGCCGAGTGGGGACTGTCCATGCACGCGGAGTCCCGGCGTGGGAACGAGGTGCGCAACATTTTGATCGATTTCGGCTATCAGTCGCGAACGCTCCTCAACAACATGTCAGTGCTGAAGATCGACCCGGCCGGGTTCGATGCATTGGTGTTGAGCCACGGTCATTACGATCATTTTGGCGGTCTGGTCGGCTTCCTCTCGGCGAACAAGGGCAGGCTCAAGAACGGTCTGCCTTTCTTCATCGGCGGAGAGGATTGTTTTTGCATGCGCGAAACCGCTGCTGGCCAGTATGGCGCGCTCGACCGAAAGGCGATCATGGACGCGAACCTCTCGCTCATGATGGCGGAAGGCCCGGCCGTCGTTGCCGATCACGCCTTTACCACCGGCAAGATCGCGCTGAGCGGATTCGAGAAGCCGCTGCGGCCTAGCAGCGAGAAAGTCGGGATCGTCAACGGCTTCGGATGTTTCCCGGACAGAGTTCCAGCGGCGAAAAATACCGGCAGCTTTGTTCTCGATGATTTTGAGCATGAGATCGGAACGAACTTCGTAGTCAAAAACAAGGGTTTGGTCGTACTTACTTCCTGCAGTCACCGCGGCGTCATCAACACAATCAAGCAGGCGCAAGCCGCTTCCGGTATCCAGAAAGTGCACGCGGTCATCGGCGGCTTCCACATCGTACCGCCACTGACCGACGAGTACATTGGCCAAGTGATCGCGGCCTTCAAGGATATTAATCCTGACTATCTGATTCCGGGCCATTGTGCAGGGGAGAGATTCTACGACCTTGTGCGGGCCGAAATGCCTGACAAGGTGATCCATTCTGCTGGCGGAGCCCGCTTCGTTTTCGGAGCATAGGTGTCAAACGATGAAGCAGCGCAAATTTCGTCCGATCATCCTACCGTTCAAGATTTGTCGGTTGCGGATGTCCGGATTTGGCACCAATGCGAAGTGCCGCGACGTCCGCTATACCGCCGCTATCGGGAGATAAGCGGAAGTGACTCGGACATCATGCAATCGACGTGAAGGACCCACTGCGGACCTAGCTCCGGGGGCGGGAGGGATCGAAATCCTGCGCTGTAGCGGGCTCCCGCCACACTGTGGTGTGCTATCGTTTGGGGCGGCAGCGCAGGAGCAGGGCCGGCGGCGCTTCGCCTCGATCCAGAACGATTCAGGACCGGCTCAAGAACCTGCCGGTTGCCCCGTGGCAGGGCTGAGGGTGCGGCAGACCGACCGCACGGACCCGTCGACGGTAGGTGGTGATCGCCGGAAGGAGGGAGGAAGCCCCCATGTTGGACATGAGGCGACGCCAGTTCATCACGCTTCTTGCCGGCGCGGCGGCCGCGCAGTCCTTGGCGCCTGCCGCGCCCGCCTCGGCGGCCCTGCGTGTGGTCGCCGCCACGACGGACATCGCCGCGCTCGCTGCCGCCGTCGGCGGCGATTTGGTCTCTGTCGAGGCGATCGTGCCTCCAGCCGTCGACCCGGAAGCGTTCGAGCCGCGTTTCGGCGATGTCGAGAAAGTGCGACACGCCGATCTGCTCGTGCGTGTCGGCATTGGCTACGACTACTGGCTCGAAAAGCTCATCAACCAGGTCGATGACAAGCGGTTGATGCGCGGGGGAAATGGCTACGTAGACGCGTCGGCCGGCATTCCGCTTCTCGAGATTCGCGGACAAACCCCAATGAACGAAGGCGGCCACGCGCATGGAGTGGCGAACCCGCACTACTGGCTCGATCCCGAGAATGCCGTTCTCGTCACGGCGGGTATCGCCGAAGCTCTTGTCCGCCTCGCTCCTGAGCAGCACGGTCGGATTATTGACAATCGCGCCCGCTTCCTGGCCGAGCTCGAGGAGCATCGCAAGCGGTGGAGCGCGCTGCTGGGCCCGTTCGTCGGCGTGAAGCTCATTGCCTACCACAACACTTGGCCTTATTTCGCGCGCCGCTTCCGCCTCGACGTTGTCGATTTTGTCGAGCCGAGGCCTGGCGTAGCGCCAAGCCCCGCCCATCTCGCGCGGTTGATTTCCGAGGGGCGCAAGAGGCAAGTTCGAGCAATCCTGCATGAGCCCTACGAGCCTGACGACGCCTCGCGGCTGCTGGCGCAGAAGCTCGGGGTCCCCTTCGTTCTGCTCGCCACCTCCGTTGGCAGTTTGCCCGGAACCGATGATTACTTCGCCTTGTTCGACTACAACGTCGCCGCACTCGCCAAGGCATTGGGGGCCCCTCGCCAATGAGCGCTCTGAGTGATGCACTCTCGCTCCTCCTGCTTCCTTTCGCGGCGTGCGTCGCCTTCGTTCTCATTCATGCCTATCTCGGCGTTCATGTGCTGCGCCGGAATATTGTCTTTGCGGATCTGGCGCTCGCGCAGCTCTCGGCGCTGGGCGCTACCGTCGCCTTTGCGAACGGCTATTCGCCGACGAGCGTCGCAGGATTTGGCTACGCTCTGCTGTTCACCGCGATCGGGGCTGCACTGCTCACCATGACCCGCGGGCTCGCCCGCTTCGTCAGCCAGGAGGCCTTCGTTGGCATCCTGTACGTCGTCGCAACGGCGGCAACCATATTGGTTATCGATCGCTCGCCGCAGGGGGCGGAGCACGTAAAGAAAATCCTGATCGGCAGCATCCTGACGGTTGGCCTGCCTGAGCTCGCCAAGTTCGCAGCACTCTATGCCGCAATCGGCTTTTTGCACTGGTTCCTGCGCCGGCCTCTGCTTGCGGTCTCGAGCGAGGCGCAGCCGGCCGGGCGCAGCACGCTTGTGGTATCAATCTGGGATTTCCTCTTTTTCCTGTCCTTCGGCATCGTGGTGACGAGCTCGGTCACCACGGCCGGCGTGCTGCTCGTCTTCAGCTTCCTTATCGTGCCGGCCGTTATCGGATCCATCTTTTCGAACAAGGTGCATGTCGTGCTGGCGGTAGCCTGGGGCGTCGGCATCCTTGCGAGCGCCGTCGGGCTTGCGGGCTCTTATGTCTTCGACCTGCCGACCGGAGCGGCAATGGTCTTAGCGTTTGCGCTTCTGCTTGTGCTCGCGGGGCTCGTTAAGGCGCTGGCTTTCGTTGGCGCCGAGCAGCGACGTGCGAACGTGAATGTTGCGGTCCGGACGGCATCGGCGCTGGCGCTGGCGCTGGTCTTGGTTTCGAGCCTCTGGCTGATCGTCAATCCTGCGGGCGACCAGCCGCTTCTCGCGGTCTTCGAGGGTGCGATGGGCATCGGCCCAGCCCAGTTTCTTAGTGCGCGCGACCGCGGCGTTTTCGAGAATGCCGCGCGGCATATGCTGCGTTTCCAAGGAGAGGCCGACCGCCTCAACGTGAAGGAGAAAGCAGCTCGGCATGAAGGCGTGACGTTGTCCGATGAGGAAATACGGCGCATTGCCTCCTATCAGCAAAGCTTCAATGAGATGACGCGGGGTGAGCAGTTCGTCCAGGAGATGCTGCGAGGCAAGGCGCGGGCGCATGAGCGGTGGATCGTCGGGTTACCGGCAGCCGTCATGGCCCTCATCGGTCTCGGCCTGCTCGCGTGGCCGGCGTGGAGGCACCGCATCATGCCCATCGGCCGCCGGCTCAAAAAACGCCGCGTTTGAACGCCCCATACTGGACGACTATCAGGACACCGCACGAATCATGCGATGCTTTTGCAACCTGTCGGAACGCAGGTCACGATTTCCAACGATCACGTCCAGGATGTTGACGCCCTCGCGAAGCGTCTGGCGCTGATTCGGGAACGAACAGAAGTTTGCACCCCGCTACTCGAGCAGCTGCACAGTCTCAGCTGGATCCTTCGACGGTCGGCGCCGATGGGCTCAGCACCAGGAGCAGTCGCATATCCGCGACACAATAAAAATCCGGCCGTCCTGACAACTGCTGTCAAACGAAGTATAGTCGGCTCGGCATCGGTCGGAGGGAGGTGGCCATGCAGCAATTAAAGTACGTCCTTGCGGTGGCCGTGTCCGTCATTGCGCTCACCATTACCGGAGCCGAGGCGCAGCAACCCCCGTCGGCGATTTCGGGCGCGCAGAAGCTCATGGTCGTGCCGGCCTCCAAGTACCCCGGTCACGTGTACGTCCTGCCGGCGACGTTGGAAACGACGCAGTGGGGATGGTTCGACAATGCCGAGCTGCCGCGCCTGGTAATCGACTCCGGCGATACCGTCGTTGTCGAAACGATGTCGCACTCCCATGGCCAGCTTTGGCCGGGCCGCACGATCGAGGAATTGAAGAAGCTGCGTACCGATTGGCCAGGCCGCGGCCCGATGTCGCTGACGGGCCCGATCTTCGTCAATGGTGCTGAGCCCGGCGACAGCCTGCGGATTAAGATCCAAAAGATCGTTCCGCGCCCGTGGGGCGCGAATTTCAACATTCCCGGGATGTTCGGCCAATTCCCCAAGGATTTCCCCGACGGCCAGGTCAAGTATTTCTACCTAGATGGCGATCGCAAGATCGCGGAATTTGCACCCGGTATCGAAATCCCGCTCCGGCCGTTTCCCGGCACGCTCGGCGTCGCGCGCGCGGAGCCGGGACGCTACAACGCCGTTCCGCCGGGACCCTACGCCGGCAACCTGGACAACCGCGATCTCGTCGAGGGCACGACGTTGTACGTCCCCGTGTTCGTTCGCGGAGCGCTCGTTTGGACCGGCGACTCCCATGCGGCACAGGGAAATGGTGAAGTCAACCTCACGGCGCTGGAAACTGCTTTCGAGGAGATCACCCTGACTATCACGGTCGACAAGGCGACCAGGCTGCAATGGCCGCGGATCGAGACGCCAACGGAATGGATTACGATGGGCTTCGACGAAGATCTCACCAAGGCGCTCGCGAACGCAAAATCGGAAACGGCAAAGTTCCTCGCTGAGCAGCGCAAGATCTCACCTGAACAAGCGCTGGCGCTCGTTTCGACGACGTCCGACTGCCGCGTGACGCAGGTCGTGGACATCAAGAAGGGCGTCCACTGCATGAGTTCGAAGGACACGAGCAAACCGCTCGCCGCGCCGTGGCCGACAACCGAGACCGCAGACTATTTGGTGACTTATGCCGGCAACAGCGACATGAACAAGGCCATGGACACGGCCTCATGGAGCATGATCGAGCTCTTGCAGAAACAGAAGTCGCTCTCGCGCCTTGATGCCTATTCGCTCGCCAGCATGACGATGGACTGCCGAGTCGGCGAGATGGACGCGCCAGAGAAGGGTGTGCATTGCCTCGTCCCCAAGAGCCTGTGGGTCAAACGGTAGACACGACCAGATCGGCGCGGGTCAGAGCAGATTTCCCTCGAACCCGCCCGAGATCATGGCCGTGCTCTTAGCGGACGTCGGGTATTCCAGCTCGACACGGTCATCTGCCCAAGCGCGAGATTCATGACCGGCGTCCGATCCGGTAGCGGTGCGCTGTCCGCGTGTGGCCCGAACCGTCGATTTACAACGTCCGTTACGATGGTGGGTTTTGGAGGGTAAGCTGGCCGAAGCTTACCGGATCGCGGGCATGCCGGAATAAGTACGCCGCGCCGCCTCGCAGCCATTCTCGCCGCCGACGTGGTGGGTTATTCCTGCCTCGTCAGCGCTGATAAGGCTGACGCGCTGGCGCGGCTGGTTGGATCAGACACTCGTGACGTTAAGTCATCGAGCGACGCCTTGACTTCCGCTTATGGCACGTTTGAGACATGCCGACTACGTAGAGCGATGTCCGAGATTGAGGGCAAAGCGGAAAACATATGCTCCCATTGAGTTCTTCTCAGTTTGACCCATAGCGACCGTTTGCTGATACGTTTTGCTGCGACGCATCACGGGCAACGTGCAACATTCCCAACCTGTCAATGCTCGATCCATTGATCTCGGAGGACGGGTTTTATGTATCGGGACATACGGCAGTGGCGTGAAATCCGACGGCGCATTTTAGAGAAAGGGGCACCGAAAAAGCGGGTGTCCGCCGAGACCGGAATAAGCCGGAAAACGATCAACAAGATGCTCGCACATGAGCAACCTCCGGGCTACCGCCGCAGGCACAGTAGATACCCAAAATTGGCACCACACATTCCCACGATTGATCGCCTTCTGCGCGATAGCGAGTCATTTCCATTTGCCGTCAAGATGACGATCCAAGATATCGTCCATCATCTAAGCCGTGAGGAGGGGTTTGATGGAAGCTACGATTCCGTACGAAATTACATCCACCGCCGGGCACGCGATGAAGAGAGCCCATGGGCACGCGCGTATGACCTGATGGTTTGTCTCCCAAAACCTCGTGCGCTTGACTTCATCCGGTGCTTGGCGCGAGGCCAACCACCAGCATTTGCGTCTGCACAGCTTCGATCATTCATACGCGAAGCCGCATGTCCTAAAATGCTGTCGGCGCGATCTAGCCGCGAGAAACAACGTCTCTTGCACATAGAATGGATGCGGCGTCTGCTTCAGAAAGCGTCAAATGAGGACGACCTCAATTACGAGTTAGGCGATATTCCGGGCCTTTCCATTTTGCTTGGGCACCTCCACAACGGCCGGCTAATGGACCGCAACCGCGCCATGGTAGCCCTTGCGAGCCGCAGAAAAATTCCAAGTCGGACGATTTCAGAATTTCTGGGCGTCGGCAAAGCCTTCGTCCGAAATTATAGAAACAAATTTGAAAGCGAGGGCGCCCCGCGTTTGTTTGCTCCTCAAACCAAGTCGAACCGCAAAATCGACAACGAGGATTTGCGTAAAGCGATTTTTAGCCTGCTTCACGAACCACCAACTAATCACGGCATCAACCGAACATCCTGGACAATGGCACTCCTGCGCCGGATCTTGAAGGAGAATGGCATACAAATTGGCACCGCGCTCGTTGCCAGAATAATTAAGGCGGCAGGCTATAAGTGGCGCAAAGCCAAAATCGTCCTGACGTCGAACGACCCAACCTACAAGGAGAAGCTCGCTCACATCCGGGGTATCCTTTCAAATCTGCAGCCCAACGAGGCCTTCTTTTCGGTTGACGAATACGGACCCTTTGCAATCAAAGCTAAACCCGGACGCACATTGTCTCCGGCCGGTGTTCAACCGACTGTCCCTCAGTGGCAAAAATCGCGTGGATGCTTGATCATGACGGCGGCGCTGGAATTATCTGGCAATCAAGTCACGCATTTCTACAGCGCAAAGAAAAACACCACGGAGATGATTCGTATGATGGATGTCTTGATCAAGAGATACGGTGACCGCCGAAAACTTTATCCATCGTGGGACGCTGCGTCATGGCACATTTCAAAACAACTTTTCGCACGTATCAATGCTCACAACTCGGCGGTTCCCAGTGAAGGCGGCCCGCTCATCGAGACCGCACCATTACCAGCAGGCGCTCAATTCTTGAAAGTAATCGAGTCAGTCTTCAGTGGCATGGCGCGCGCGATAATCCACAACAGCGATTATAGGTCTATGGATATCGCAAAGGCGGCGATTGATCGATACTTCGAAGATCGGAATGCCCATTTTCAGAAGCATCCAAAGAGAGCCGGGAAGAAAATCTGGGGTAGCGAGCGGGAGCTATCTGCATTTTCTGACGCGAATAACTGTAAAGATCCGCGTTACCGATGACCGCTTTCCTTAATTGACGAGGGCGTACTTTGTGGCAAGAAAGACAACCGTTTTGCTGCGGTGCATGAGTCTCTTCCTGGCACAAGGCGGACGTTCCGGCTGCCGCGCTGGATGTCTGCTTTCACGGGTAAAGCAGACATGATATTCCCTATGAACAAAAATGCTTCCCGGGGAGGGCCGTCATGAACGCCAATGTCGAGAGGACGACCATCCGCAAGGTCTATCTGCGGTTGCTGCCGTTGTTGTTCGTGTCGTATTTCGTCTGCTACCTTGACCGCATTAATGTCGGCTTTGCGGCGCTGACCATGAACAAGGATCTGGGCTTCACCGCCACGGTCTTTGCGCTCGGGGCAACCGCTTTCTTCTGGGGCTATTGTCTGTTCGAGATACCGAGCAACATCGTCCTTGAGAAGATCGGCGCGCGGGTGTGGATCGCCCGCATCATGATCACCTGGGGCTTGTTCTCCTGCGCCACCGCCTTCGTCACTGGCGCGATCAGCTTCGCGACCATTCGCTTCTTCCTCGGCGTTTGCGAGGCAGGCTTCTTCCCCGGCATGATACTCTACTTCACCTATTGGTTCCCGGCGCGCTATCGCGGACGGGTGGTCGGGTGGTTCATGACCGCGATCCCGGTCTCGATCGCGCTCGGTGCGCCGATCTCGACCCTGTTGCTCGAACTCGACGGCACCTGGGGGCTGCGCGGTTGGAGCTGGCTTTTCATCGGCGAGGCGTTGCCGGCGGTGATCCTCGGCTTCGTGGTGCTATTCTATCTGACCGATCGGCCGGAAAAGGCGCACTGGCTCGAGCCGCACGAGCGCGAGTGGCTGGTGGCGGAATTGCAGGCGGAGCGTAGCGTCGTTGAGCAGGCTCGCGTCTATTCGGTGCTCCAGTCGCTCGTCAACCCGCGTGTGCTGGCGCTCTCGGTGATCTATCTCGGAATCGCGACCGCCGGGGTCGGTCTTGTCATCTTCCTCCCGCAGATGATCAGGCAGCTCGGCGTGTCCAACCTCATGACCGGCTTTGCCACGTCCGTTCCCTACATCTTCGGGACTGTCGGCATGATCATCTGCGGTTACGTAACCGACCGCATGCATGAGCGACGCTGGAATCTGTTCTTCACCTGCCTTGCCGCCGCAGTCGGGATGTTCGCCGCCGCGTTGCTCACGGGGAGCTTCTGGGCGCTTGCCGGCATGTCGGTGGCGACGATCGGCTTCTATGGCATGAAAACTTCGTTCCGGCCGCTTCCCTCCACGTTCCTCAGCGGTACGGCCGCGGCGGCAGCCATCGCCGGGATCAACTCGATTGGCAACCTCGGCGGCCTGATCGGCCCCATCGCGGTCGGCTGGCTCAGGGATACGACCGGCAGCTTCGAAGCTGGCCTGTTCTTCCTCTCGGGTTGCGCGCTGGTCTCGGCCATCGTCACCCTGGTCGCGGTGCGCGAGCGGCGCTCGCGGGTCGAGCCTGCGGGCGTCGGAATGACGCCGGCGTGACGAACACAAACCGAGAGGAATAGGTCATGACGACGGAAGAGCAAGACGAACGCCGCAAGGCTGCAGTTCAGGCGTTCGAACAACGGGAAGCTGAGGCCGCGCGTGCCAAGGCGGATCGGGACGCTGCCCAGAAGAACAGGGCCGCAGCACTTGCGCAAGAAAATGCGAAATGGAAAGCGCAAACTCAGGTCATCCACCTTGGCGTGATGGCCTCAAGCAATGGATTTTCGCGGCAGGGATCAAAATTCCTGATCGCGCCACGGCCCAGAGAAGGCGCAAATTTCGTCACTTACGACATCCAAGAAAGCGGAGCACCGACGAACGTCGCGGCCAGTGTGACCTTTTATATGAGGGAAGGCTGGGTGCGCCCGAACACCGATGCGT
>Ga0137415_10006136_pt1 | contig 11883 bp, 6 predicted proteins | sample CZODoug3_1_1_16f_FD_183082 | JGI IMG/M metagenome (GOLD analysis project Ga0137415, IMG submission 183082) | Vadose zone soil fungal communities from Angelo Coast Range Reserve, California, USA - CZODoug3_1_1_16fungal (Hybrid Assembly) | ecosystem: Environmental > Terrestrial > Soil > Vadose...
TGCACTCGTTCGAGGACGACTTCACGGCCATCTGGCGAGATGTCGAAGTCGCGAATGTGGAAGTCGGGAGCGAAATGAGTCAACTGCTGCTCGGTGCCGGTCTCCATGTCGATCAGCCAAAGATCCTTATGTTGAATCTCTCCTCGCAGAAACACGAGTGCCCGTCCTCCGCGCAGGAAGGTCAAGTGCCGAGCTCCGCGAGTCAGGGTAAGGGCTGGCAGAGGACGCGCTACGGCCTCGGTCGTGACGGCTTTCACCGAAAACGTGGTACCGATGTCGGGTCCCGAGTAGACAACAAAGCGGCCATCGGGCGCCCATACGGGATCGACCGAGTATTCCTGGACTAAAAGCGCGGGAGAGCGACCGTCGATCGGCACGCGGAAGAGGCGTGGGACGCCGTGATCGTCGGCCGCCGAGGTGATCGATTGGCCGTCGGGCGCCCATGCTGGGGCGCCCTGCAGGTCGAGCGAATCGGTCACAATCCGCGCGTTCGTGCCGTCGGCCTGCATCACGTACAACAGCCTCTGCCCGTGTTGCCGGACCGAGAATACGATATAACGTCCATCGAGGGAGATTGCCGGGCCGCCAAAGATTTGCGCTCCCTGACCACTCCACAACTCCGTTCCAGTTCCGTTGGCGAGCTTCCAGATACTCTCGCCCGTGCCGGTCGCGGAAACATACAAAAGATAATTTAGGCCCAGTCGTGGAGAGAATCCTGTGCCAGTCGTCAGCTGAATTTGAGCCGCCGTCGGCATCTCGGAGTGTGAATCAGCGATCCGCAAACGCCAGAGTGTTCTTTTCGGACTTGCGAGTGTGACAACCAGACGGCGACCGTCAGCGCTTGCCGCCAGCGATGTGTACCGGTCAAGTCCAGAAGTCAGCCTATGGGAAATGCGGTGCTCGACGTCCATGCTGTAAAGCCATGGCCCTGAACCGTCGGGATCGCTAGCGAGGTACATCAGCGTCCGCTTATCCAATAGCACCGGATGAGTCACGCGCCCATTGTGCGACGTGATCCGTTCAGGAGTTCCGCCGCCTGGACGGATGCGCCAGATGTCCAATTTATCTGGGAGCGAACCCTGAACGAAGTAGATGAATGCGGTGTCCGGTGCCCACAACGGAAAGTGACTGTGGAGCCCGGCGGGCGCACTAAAGATGGGCTGTCCCTCCGATCGGCGGTCGCCGTTTGACACGAACAGCGGGTCTCCGGGTCCAGGCGTGTGGTAAGTGAGTTGGGAACTGTCGCGCGACCAGTCGAACTCGGCCACTCCTTCAAGGTAGGGTTTCGGCTGGCCGCCCAGCGTTGGCACTGCCCAGATGCCGATGTCGTCGCCGCCGCTTGAGCTGTCTTTCTTGCGAACCCAGAATGTGACAAGAGAACCATCGGGCGCGAATCCCAACGCGCGCACAGATGGATTAACGAGTTCCGGCGCGCTGCCACGCGTCAAGTTGTGGAACTGTCCTGACCCGACCTGCGTCACCCACACATCCATTTGTCCGTCCCGGTCTGACAGAAAGGCCACGAAATGGCCATCGCGTGACACCGTAGCCGCCTGCGCCACTCCATCAAAGTCCGTGACCGTCTGAAATCGCGCGTCAGCGATCGGGTTTCGCCAGAAGTACTCCTTCCTCTGAAACCAGAGGCCAGCGCCAATCGCCAACGCGACTCCCGCCACTGCCAGCGGCAAAACGAATGTCCACTTGCTTCGGGACGTCGATACCGCAGGCTGCGGCGGCGCAGCGGCAATGAGCGGGGGCGCATCGTTTTCATTTTCCTGCGCTGCTCGAAGATTCCGGCCGAGCGCCCAGGCATCCAACTCCGCGCGAGAAGCGTAAACCGAGCCCATCCTGTCGTGCACGTGGCGGTGAACGGGCATCCCCTCCCGCTTTTCCCAGCGCTGGACCGTCGTCACGTCCCGGTTCAGGTACGCGGCGATTTCCTTCCACGAATCCAGTCGGTCTTCCAGTGGCCTAATGGGTGGGGGTGTGCCCGGGGATGGTTTATCCATCACTCTCCCTGATTGGTTCGCGGGTTTCCAGACCCCCGGAACCAGGGATTGTATCCCGTCGATACATGACGGTAAAGCACGGTATTCGACTGCGTCGCGGCCAACTGCCGTAATTCTGCCCTTTACAGCTTGAACCTTCCCAACCAGGTGTCCGATTGTGTCCAGGTGTCTTCAGCCCGGCGAACGCCGACGAGACCAAGGAGGTCGCTATGCGACAAAGAATTACATGGTTAGTGCTTTTCAGTGCCGCGATCGCGGTCATGGTTCTCAGCTATTCAGCACATGTCTGGGCCACGACGGCGAATGGATTCAAGGCTACAACAATCGCCACCGGCACCTTCGAAGAATTTGAGGTCTTTAACCACTCCATTCTGCCGAACCCCACAGGGGATGGTGACAACGACAGAGACGACAAAACGCTATGGTTGTCGATGCAAAAGACCAAGGGATCCTCAGACCTATACGTGCAGAGCAACGTCTGGCAGTCTGTCAGCCCGACAGGGGTGGTGGCCAGCACGGGCTGGCACACGCACCCAGGCCACAGCCTGATCATTGTCACGTCTGGAACCATAACGGAGTATGAGGCCGACTGCAGACCCCATGTGTACACATTTGTTCCTGGACAACCGGCCCCGACACTCATCGATCCCGGTCACGGTCACGTGCACATCATCCGGAACGAAGGCTCGGTTCCAGCATCAACCATTGCCGTCCAACTCGTTCCGTACGATCCGAATAAGGCGAATCGCCGGATTGACGCTGCAGCCCCGGCGAACTGCCCCAACATCCAGTAGAGAGGACGCGCAAACCAAAGCCAGTTCGCGCTGATTCCTGGACGCGCATCGAGCTTGGGCGTCCAGGAATCGCTGACCATTCAAAACCGTATCGATGACAACTTGGGTTCTGCGTCTAGCATGGTGGAGACTTGGCTGCGATGCGTGGTTATACTTCCTGATGAACACACCTGCCTAACGTTTTCGATTGCTCGCCTTGGGTTCCACCGTATTGTGAGCGAATCGTCGGCAAGAACGAAGCCGGAAGTAATAGCGTCATCGGAACTTCAGGATTACTTCCGCACAAGCGGCTTCGTTCTAGCTCGTCAACCACGCCCAGTCAGTAAACACTAGGCGACTTTTGATCTGGATGCTGCCGGCACTGGAACGGTTTGGAATAGGAAAGATAGCGGAGCTTTAAGGATGCTACTCAGGAGCCACTCGCAGCGCGAGCTGCCTGTTGGCTGGCCATTTGTTCCTTCATCTTTTGTTGCATTTCCTTAGGTGTAGGCTCTGCAATGTGAGTGGCAACCATCCAAGTGTACCCATCGGGATCGACAACGGTTCCACATCGGTCGCCCCAAAACATATCCATCACCGATCCCTTGGGCGTGGCCCCGAGCTTTAGGGCCTTTGCGACCACCTTGTCTGCGTTCTCCGTCAGCAGATACAAACTCGTGGGCGAGGCGCCGATTGTTTTCGCGGCCCGGTAACCCATCTGGGGCATTTCCGGCCCCAACATTAATGTCGTACCGCGGAGCGTCAGCTCGGCATGGATCGGCTTGCTGTCTGGGCCATTCATGATCCCCCGTTTGGCAAAGCCGAAGGCCTGTTGATAAAAGTCGGCTGCCGCTTTCACGTCCGTCACCGTTAGCATTGCCGTTACCGAACCGTAGAGTTTTTTATTGAGCGATCGATTTTTTTGGGCATGACACTCCTTTCGTGAGGCGAGTATTTGAGCTGAATTTCGGCCGTACGTGTTCACGATGGAACGGTCGACCAAAGGTCTGACGAGTCGAGGTTAAGAATAGTTCAATGAGAAACGTCCGGTCAAACTGCGAGGCGATGGCACGGAACTCCGCGCTGAGATCTTCCCGCATCCCTCTGGATGCGGACGCCAACACCGTGTTTCTTTCAGAATGGTCGGCAATCCGGTACGGAGCCGTCGGCAGTGGTCAATTTGTGGATTCCCCGTGAATGTCCGAGCGATCTGCTTTGATGGATTGCTGTCTACACAACCAGTTCCATTCGGTCTGCGCTATAGGATCGGATGCCTGGAGCCAGCGCAATTGTTCCGGACGGATTTCAGAGATCTTCGAGATGAAGTTGGAGAGCTGCTCTTTCTCGGATGCGCGGCCGCTCAGGGCTATCGTGTCCTGGACTGCCGCATAGGCTTTGGCCGACTCGACATCGAGGTCCGTGTCCATGTTCATGTGCCGCCCGTACGCCAGGGCCATTCCCCAATGGGGCATCGCCGCCTCAGGGTCTAACTGTGCTGCGCGGCGAAACGAGCGCACCGCTTCGGCGCGGTTGAAGCCGAACACTAGCGCCAGACCCTGGTCAAAGTATTTCTGTGCTTCAGGACTTTTCGTGGAGATAGGGTGGTGGCGATTTCCCAGGCCAGGAAGAAGAACCGGTGTCACGTTTCCGCCTGCGGTTTGCTGAGAGAAAGCCGTCTGCGGAACAGCCGCAAGCAAATAGAAAACCAGCGCAGGTAAACGCCTCATACCTGCCTCCAGATGCCCACATTTATTAGTTCAGCGAGTTTTTCGTGTCAATGGAAGTCTTCCTCCGTGTCTTCCTCCGCAGCAAGTTGTTTAAGCCAAAGCAATATGGACCTAAGAAGATCGCTCGCGACATATCGAGCGCGTAGCAGAGTTATCCAGAACCACTTGGCTAGGTAACGCGCGTTACGCGCAGAACTGCTGTTCCCGCCCTGCACCTTCTGGACGGATCGTCGACAACACGGAAGTTGGGATTTTTACACTCTGCTGCGACACGCCGCGGTACAAATTAATTGCTGATCAACGTTCCTGGTCATCGTCTCCACACGCGCAGGAGAAAAGGAACGAGAGCCGTCTCCGGGACGATAGACAATGGGAGAAGTTCGAGATCGCAACGGAACCTTTTCTTGTTTCAGTCGTCTACATCCATGGGAAGTTGACCGGAGGACCCGTGTCTTCACACAGTATTCGAAACAATGTGTTCTTGGATAATGTTTGGCGGGACGTGGGCTATGCGTTTCGCACCATGCGGCGGGACTATGGCTTCGCGGTTTTTGCCATTTTGATCGTGGGGCTGGGGGTTGGAGCGAGCTGCACGATTTTCAGCGTCGTGAATACGATCTTGATTCGGCCGCTGCCGTTTCGCGACCCTGGGCGGCTGGTGTGGATGGCCAATCACACGGACAACACGAATGATATGTCCGGGAAAACCGTGCAGGTGAACTATCTGCTGGAGTATCGGCAGAAGAACCAGTCGTTTGAGGATTTGGGGGCGTATTTCGCGTTTTATGGCGTCGGGGACGCGAAGCTGATCGGTGATGGACAGCCGGAAAGGTTTACGAGCATTCCGGTCACCCAGAATTTCTTTCCATTGCTGGGCGTCGTACCGCAGATTGGAAGGCAGTTTAGCGCGGAAGAGTGCAAATGGAATGGGCCAAAAGTTGCGATGCTGAGCGATGCACTGTGGAGGAGAAAATTTGCGGCCGACCCCAACATCGTGGGCCGGGCGTTGCCGTTCGATGGCGGGCCGGTGACCGTGGTGGGCGTGCTGCCGGCGTGGTTTGATTTTGGAACGATTTTTGCGCCGGGGACAAAAGTGGACATGTATGAACCATTTCCCCTGTCGCCCGAGACGAACCGGTGGGGTAATACGATCGCGATTGTCGGAAGACTGAAGCCGGGTGTGAGCGTGGGAACGGCCCAGGCGGAAGCGGCGATTTTGGGAAGGCAGCTCCATGAGCAGCATTTCCAAAAGATGAATGAATTTGATCCGAAACTGTCGATGCTTGGTGCTCACGTGAGCGGAAGGTTGAAGCCGGCGCTATTCGTGTTGGCGTGCGCGGTCGGGGTGGTGATGCTGATTGTGTGTGCGAATCTGTCGAACTTGCTGCTGGCCCGATCAGCGGCGCGGCAGAAAGAGATTGCGATTCGAGTGGCGCTTGGGGCGGGACGACGGCATTTGTTGGGGCAGATCCTGACGGAGAGCGTGCTGCTCTCGTGTAGCGGGGCGGCGTTGGGTGTCGGGCTGGCGTATGCGGGGACGCGCGTGTTGGCTCAACTGAGCGCGATGAAAATTCCGCTGCTGGCGGGTGTGAGGGTGGATGGGACGGCGTTGGAGTTTGCAGTAATGATTGCAGTGTTGACCGGGCTTTTATTTGGGTTGGCCCCGGCGTGGCAGGCTTCGGAGTTGACGCTGCATGATGCGCTGAAGGATACGAGCCGCGGATCGAGCCAGGGAAGGAGACATGCGTGGGTGCGGAGCGCACTGGTGGTAGCGGAGATTTCTTTGGCATGTGTGTTGCTGGTGGGAGCCGGGCTGTTGATTCGAAGCTTTTTGCGTGTGCTGGATGTGAATTTGGGATTCGTGCCGGAGCAGGCGGCAGCGGTGCGGATCGATCCAAACGATACGTATAAGACGTGGGACCAGAAAAACGCATATTACACCGAAGCGCTGCATGATGTACTGAGCGTGCCAGGGATTGAGGCGGCGGGATTGTCGGACGCACTTCCGCTCGGACGAAATCGAAGCTGGGGATTTGGAGTGAAGGGCGTGCAGTATACACCTGGGAACTATCCGGAAGGTTTTCCGCGGATTATTAGCGACGAATATTTTCATGCGATGGGGATTCCGTTGAAGGCCGGGAGGGATTTCACTGAGCGCGATACGAAAGGAACGCTCTCGGTGGTCGTCATAAACCAGACGGCGGCGCGCAATTTATTCAGCGGACGGGATCCGCTGGGACAGGTTTTGCTGATTGATTCGGAGCGGACTATTGTGGGCGTGGTGGGCGACGTGCGGCACATGACGCTAGAGGAGGGCTCCGGGAATGAATTCTATATTCCCATCCGGCAGACTCAGGATTACGGGTCGGTGGATTTGGTCGTGCGCACATCGCTACCGACAATGCAGCTGGCATCTCGCCTTCGCGAGGCGCTGAGGAAGATTGAGCCGAATCTGCCGACGTCGAATCTGCGGACACTGCAAACGCTGGTGGACCGAGCGGCGTCGCCGCGGCGATTTGTGGTTTGGCTGCTCGGCGGATTCGCCGGGTTCGCGTTGATTTTGGCGTCGCTGGGCATTTACGCGGTGATTTCGTATTCGGTGAATCAAAGGAAGACAGAAATTGGGATCAGGATGGCGCTGGGAGCGTCGCCAGCAACGGTGAGACAACTCATTTTAGGCGAGACTATGCGTTTGGCGGGAATCGGCGCAACGATTGGATTGGTTGGAGCGTTGCTGGCAACGCGACTGGCGGCTTCGCTGTTGTATGGCGTGACAGCAACGGATCCCCTGACATTTGCCGGGATGATTGGCGTGCTGGCGGCTGTTGCGGCGCTGGCGGGCTATTTACCGGCGATGCGCGCGGGGCGGATTGAGCCGGTGACGTTGTTAAGGTCGGAGTGAGGACTGGCCACCTTACAGCGTTGAGTGTAGCCAATGGCGCTTTACCGTGAAACCGGCGCTGGCGAGCAATGCCCATCGCCCCTTAGGTACCCATCGTCTGGAGCAGATTCTCAGCGTGCGCGTAACGCGAAGTGTAGCTTCCGATCACACCGTGAAATGGGATGGCCAGCGCTGGGGGCGTCCCTCGCGAGCAGGTACGCGCAGGCCTGCGCGGAGAGCTTGACCACGACATCGGCCATCTCCCGCGTAACAACCTTTCGCAATTTCACCGCGGGCGTATTGCCGATTGCCTCCAACACGGAATTCCGTACAGCCAACGGACCTGCCAAAGGACTACTCGCTGCTGCCACGCGGATTCTCCCTTCCGTTCCTGTCGTTTCAATCCTTCAGAGCATCGGGATGATAGGGCTTGCGTTGATGGAGTCCCGTCAGACGTTCTCTCCTCGCTGTTGTCGTGATGGTTCGACGCCAGGCCTACGATCCTACAGCGAAATTGGTCGTGAGTGGCACCCAACCTATTGCTGGACCTTAAGTGTGTTAAATGAGGAAAATGAGGTGTCCAGGCGCAAATGAGACGGCGCAAACTCCAACAAAAAACGAAGACTGGTGAGCAGGAATAGGGCAGGAGAAATTAGCAAGCCGTCGGCATTGGCGTGTCAGTTATCTCTCCGCGGGGATGCAAAAGCCTTTATCCCAATTTATCCCAATATGCTTCCAACCGTGCCCAAACCGTCCTGAGCGAGCCGAACGGCGTCTTTAGTTTTCAGCAACTTACCAGCGAGCCAGCGCGCAACCACCCGCCTTGAAAACCGTTAGACTCGAAAGGGTCTCGGGGGTTCGAATCCCTCCTCCTCCGCCAGACGAAATAGAGAACAATAAATATGCTGCCTGCTTGTCCGAGAACTTACAGCAGACGCAAGCACGTCGTCTAACTGGTTCAGCCTCGACGTGGTTCGTTGCGCTGAATAGCGGAGGGGCCAGGACGGACGGACCCCGCGTAGTCTTGCTCAAAAATCACAACTCCAGACACTTCCGTCTTTCTCTCAAGACAGCATAGCTTTGGCTTGGCGCTATCATACTGGGCCTCGACATTCGCACATTGCGAACTTTTCCTTGACACATTCGCGTTTTGCGAATTCAATAGACATGAGGCGAGATTGCACGTAATCACCAGAAAGAAGCTTGTCGACGCCGCAAAGAGGCACGGCGATCTCGCTGAGCCTTTAGATGCTTGGTATCGAATTGCGAAGAAAGCTCAATGGAGAAGGCTTGTGGACGTCAGGCGTGTATGCCCGACAGCGGATCCGGTGGAGAAGTTTACTGTGTTCAATATCAAAGGGAACGCGTATCGGCTGATTACCGAGATTAACTACCGAACGGGAAGAGTCTTCCTTCGGCACGTACTCACTCATGCCGAATATAGTAAAGGAGCATGGAAACAATGAGTGTTCTGACTGTCAGTCCCGAGTACAAGACCCTGCTCAAGAAGGCTGCTCCTAAGGTTATTCATACTGAGGAGGAAAATGAGGCGTATACGGAGATCCTGTACGGCCTTGACCGCCGCAGCAAAGATCTGACACCGGCAGAAAAGGATCTGGCAGAACTTCTGACCTTGCTCATCGAGAATTTCGAGGAGACGCACTACCGGCTTCCTCGCTCAAAGCCGCTGGAAGTGCTGCGTTTTTTGATTGACCAGCATGACCTCCGGCAAAAAGATCTTATTTCAGTCTTTGGAACGCCGAGTATTGTTTCGGAAGTTCTGAGCGGCAAGCGGGAGCTGAACAAGGATCATATCAAGCGCCTCAGTGCGCGTTTTCATGTCTCTCCCGAACTCTTTTTCTAGCTGGTGGAGGCAATGAACGGGGAAGTGAGACGCAACCAGCCTCGTGCTACTCGTGCTACAAAAAAGCGGGCTAATTAGGGTCGTCGGAAAGCTGTGTTTATACAGAGAAACGTAAATCCTTTGTTTCCAACGTTCCGAGTGTAGCAAACCAACGCATGCCGACAAGTACCGCCCTCATACTGTGCAGAGTCGAATCCCCCCTCCTCCGCCACTAAACCCAAAGCCGCTTTGGAGTTAGAGAGATCGGCCCTTTCGCTTAAGGCGAACGACTGCCCGGATCTTTATCACGTTTTATCTAGGAAACCGTTGTCTGAGTGCCATAAGACTGCGAGCAGGATGGAGTGCGTCTGTCTCTCAAGCAGGCGGCCTAGGCTAAACTTCCCAGTGACCTCCGGTGACCGCTGCCGTGACAGTGCGGCAGCCAGAGGTAACTGATTGTAATTTAGCAGCACCGATCGCCACTCTCGGCGCCGCTAAGTAATCGTAGGGAACTCTTATTGCACCCGAATTGCACCCAGATCTGACACGCAGTTTCGGGTCTAGCTATTAGCTAGAGGTGTCAGAAATTTTCCAATTCCGATTACTTCCTGTTTGCCCGGCATCCGTTCCGGACGACGTTACTGCGATGTCCAGCCACGTTACGCTCACCCCCGTTGAAATTGCGCGGCGTCTCCGCAAAGTACGCGATGGGAGTTCGTAGCAGTCGAGTGAGACGTGCGCACGCATCAGATTTGTTGGTTTCGACGTCCACATGTGAATATACGAGTCTTGGGAGGACGCGGGTATGCCGAAGAGGAAAACGTGTAGGCGCTGGAGCCGCAGGGAGTTTGTGGCCCGTGTGGGTACGCTGGCGGCCAGCGGATTGCTGGGCGTGCAAACACGAGAGAAGGTGGTGAGTGCTACCAGTTGCGGACGTGCCGTCTATGTCGTTCCGCACTTTCATCCGGCGAGTTGCGGCTGGCTAACGACATTCTCGAAGGAGCGTGTGTACTGTGCCAACGATTATCTGAGTCATCTGGATCGTGTTAGTGAGGACCCCCACTATGAATTCGTCATGTCCGAAGTGAACAACTTCATCGCCGTGATGAACTTCCGTCCGGAGCGGTTTGTGGAGCTGAAGCAACGCGTGCAGGAAGGACGTGTGGAGCTAGTGAACGCGTTCTTTCTGGAATCGACGATCAATCTCTCCGGCGGAGAAGCGCTAGCGCGGATGGGTGCGGTGGGGCTGGGTTGGTATGAAAAGATCTTCGGCGTTCGTCCGCGGTATGGGTGGTGCATTGACACATGTGGCGTGCATGACCAAATGGCACAGATCGCGCAAGGGTTGGGACTGGAAGCTCTCGTGTACACACGAAGGAATCCGACCGGCAAGACAATTTTCTGGACGGAGGCTCCTGACGGGTCGCGCGTGCTGACGCTGTGTCCCGGCAGTTATACGGAGGCCTCAACCGTATTTGAGAACAAAGCACCCCTTACGGTTGAGGAGCTGGACAAATTGGAGGCTCAGTTTACGGAGAAGGAGAAGACGACTCCGGAAGGGGCCGCGCTGATGGTGCTTGGCAGCGGCGGCGATTATTCGGTGGCTCCGCACGTAAAGCGGTATCCGAGCGCCCTGCTAGAGCAGTGGAAGCGGGCAGGGTACCAACGCAAGGTGCAGTTTACGACGCTCAGTAAGTATGTGGACTCCATTATGGATGGCATCAAGTCGGGGAAAACAAAGATACCGACGTGCGTAGGTGGGACGGCGTATGACTACGACGCGTTCTGGATTGAATCCCCGAAGGTGAAAACCTGGTATCGCGAGAGCGAGCAGGCACTGCAGGCAGCAGAAGCGCTTGCGACGATTGCCAGCTTGAGTGGCGGTTACCAGTATCCGGCACAGAACCTGTACGAAGCTTGGGTGTTGATGTTTCTGAACACCGACCGCAACACGCTGTGGGGGGCCGCTGGTGGCATGGTGTTTGTCGATGTGCAGTCGTGGGATGTGCAGGACAGGTTCGAGTGGGTGACGAAGACAGCGAGCGAAGTGCAGCGAACGGCCGGCAGCGCTTTGCTTGGCGCCGGAAACGAAGTGGTGGTCTTCAATCCGCTGAATTGGAAGAGGACTGATCCTGTTGCTCTTACGCTTCCAGTCGGAAAGAGTGTGGAAGGCGCCGTGTGTGAAGCGTTGCCCGATGGACGCGTGCTGTGTATGTCGGCGATAGGGTCAGTCAGCGTGAGCTCCTTGAAGTTGACGGACCGCGCGCCCGAGGCGGCGAAGCCGGTGCAGGAAAGTGAGGTGATTGAGACCTCGCATTATTCGCTGCAGCTGGATCCTGCCACCGGTGCGATTGCAAGCCTGAGGTCAAAAAAAAGCGGGCGTGAGGTGTTTGGTGGGCCAGCAAATGTGGTGATCGCGGAGCGGCCGAAGAAGCGACCAGACGATCCCGGAGACCATATGCCTCCAATACCCGAGAGGGAGCGGCTGGCGACGTCGAACGAAGGTCGCTCGAAGATTGAACTGCACAAGGGACCGCTGACGACAACGGTGGTGGTGACAGGAACCTTCTACGGCGGAGGCGAACTAAGGCGCACGATTAGGATGTATGACGGGCACCCGCGGATGGATCTTGAGACTGAACTGAACGAT
>Ga0137415_10006137_pt1 | contig 11883 bp, 10 predicted proteins | sample CZODoug3_1_1_16f_FD_183082 | JGI IMG/M metagenome (GOLD analysis project Ga0137415, IMG submission 183082) | Vadose zone soil fungal communities from Angelo Coast Range Reserve, California, USA - CZODoug3_1_1_16fungal (Hybrid Assembly) | ecosystem: Environmental > Terrestrial > Soil > Vadose...
GCATTCATCGCGAAGGTGTACTGGCTTCCGTGCGGCCAATCCTCGTCGCCCAAGAACCAGTCCTGGTACTCCTGCGCTGTGCCGCTGAAGTACACATCGCCCATGTGAATCGTCACGGCTGGTTCACGGTACTTGAGCCACTTGGCCACTTTGTACGCGGGACCGGTGCCGGTTCCCCAATCGGCGGCCAGCCCGACCGTCACGCTGTCCGGAATCTTGAAAATGCCGTTGCCGGTGCGATACCGTTTGAACGGGTGACGCTCATGGAACATCACGCCGAAGTAATGCGTGATCCACGGGATCCAGTTGTTCTTGAGGAACTGCCTGGCGCCTTGGGACGGCGGGTCCTGGTGGGACATCCAGAGCGAGTTCGAAGCTGACCGTTTGAGTCGGTCCAACTCCGCAAGATCGCGAGGCCCGGATTGTTTCATCTCGCGATCGGTAGATGTTTGATCATGATTCCTATATTAGTGCATGAAACGGCGTCCCACCCAGCCTCGCTTCGACGCCTCCGATGACCTCTTCCGCGCTCCGCTCGACGGCCGCATCGACCTCCACGGCATGTCCGCCGCGCAAGCCGAAGCAGCGGTCCGCAGCTTCATCGATTCTTGGCGCCGTCGAGAACCCGGCGCCGTCGTGCTGATCATCACGGGGAAGGGAAAGGGCTCGGAGGGCGGTGCGGTTCTACGCCCTGCCGTCCGGACACTTCTCAAAACCAAACTCAGCGGCTTCGTGTCGGATTGGGCGCTCGATGATTCGGAAGGCGCATACCGAGTTCGGCTCCGTTGAAACAGCAGGGGCGCAGCATGCTGCGCCCCTACTTGAGCGCCCGCATCACGCCTCTCACCTTCTCCGCATCCTTCACACTAAAATGCACCTCGCGCACGCCAGTCCGCTGGACGAGCCGAGCGACGTTGTTCGGGTTGATGCCGCCGCCAGGCAGGATCTCGATCCGTCCGTTGGCCTGCACCACGAGCTTGCGAATCTCGTCGGCGCCCTCCGGCGCGGTCGGTGCGCCACCCGAGGTAAGCACCCGTTCCACGCCGAGGCTGATGAGCTGCTCTAGCGCTTCGGAGCGATCCGGGAAGACGTCGAATGCACGATGGAACGTCACAGGGAGCGGTCGTGCGGCGGCGATGAGGTCGCGCGTGCGATCGAGGCTCAGGTCTCCTGTCACGATGCCGTGCGCGCCCGCACTCCTGGCTCGCGAGATTTGCTCGAGCATCGTGCGATGCTCGGCATCCGTGTAGATGAAATCGCCCGCGCGGGGACGCACGAGGACGAAAACCGGAATAGGGAGTTGCACTTGAAGGAGGTTCAGGTCGGGAGTCGTGCCGCCATGGGCGAGGTCGGTGCAGAGCTCGAGGCGGTCGGCGCCACCCTCCACGGCCGCAAGCGCAGCGTCCCGCGACTCCACGGCGGCTTCGATCAGAATCTGCATCCGAAACAAGTTATATTATCCGTACATGGTCTTCTCCAAAGTCTCTACCCCGATCGGTGAACTGGTTCTCACAGCCTCCGACGCCGCGCTGACCGGCATCTTCTTCCCGACCTCGCGTCGCGGGCCTGCCCCGACGCACCAGGCCGGTTGGGAAGAAGCCGGTACTGAAGGGCCCGCCGCCGAGGTGCTCGCGCGCGCACGGCAGCAGCTCGCGGAGTACTTCGCCCGCACGCGCACCACGTTCGACTTGCCGCTCGAAGCCCTCGGCTCGGCATTCGAGCACCGCGTGTGGAACGCGCTGCGCCAGATCCCCTATGGCACGACCACCAGCTACGGCGCGCTCGCCAAACTCCTCGGCGACAAGCACGCCACGCGCGCCGTCGGCCTCGCGAACGGCAAGAACCCGATCCCGATCATCGTCCCCTGCCACCGCGTGGTGGGATCAAAGGGCGAGCTGACGGGTTTCGGCGGGGGATTGGATACGAAGCGGTGGCTGCTGGAGCACGAGGGCGCGCTAATGGAGTTGGGCGTCTAACTCGTCCAAGAAGCGGATCTGTCCCTTCAGGATCTTCTTCTTAGCCTCATCCAATCCGAACCACGCCGCGCGATCGATCTCGGGATACTCGCGCCCCTTGAACGCGAACGTGTTGCTCCGTACGCGCGCCGGATCGGCATCGCCCTCCACGGCCCACGCGTGCACGATCTTCCCGCTCGGCTGCTTGAGCGGCTTCAACGGCACGAACTCGCCCGATGCCGTAAAACTCGTTTCTTCTGTGAACTCACGCTTGGCGGCGTCGAGCGGATCCTCGCCCGGCTCGAACTCGCCCTTGGGAATCGACCAGGCGCCGTCGTCTTTGCGTGCCCAGAACGGGCCACCGGGATGGACGAGAAACACCTCGAGCGCCCCGTCTTTATGGCGGTAGAGGAGAAGCCCAGCGCTGGTTTTTGGCATTCGGGGCGAGGACTACTTGTGGCGGTAGACGATCCTGCCTCTGGTCAAATCATACGGCGACAAGGCGAGCGTCACTCGATCTCCCGCCAATACGCGAATCCGGAATTTGCGCATCTTGCCCGCAATCGTCGCCAGCACCGAGTGGCCATTGACCAGCGTCACCCGGAACGTGGAGTTGCGGAGCAGCTCTGCGACCGTTCCTTCCATTTCCAACGCCACTTCTTTCGTCACTGCGTAGGCTCCTGAGGTGCGTCGCGCTTGCCGCTGCGACGCTCCACAAATGTGCGATGACCGCAAGGGCAGTACTCCACCATGCGCCCAAGGCGATCGGTTCGGAATTCGAGGTATTGATGACAGGCGGGGCACCGTGCCGGCCCGCGATCGACGACGAGTGGACTCCGCGCCGCTGCGCGATTGCTGCTAATTGCGGGACGCCGAACGGATGTGATGCATGCCGTGTGACCCAGCGATTGCATCGGGAGCGATTCCGTAGATGACGGCATGACCGCACGAGCAAAGCCCGGTGTGTGGGACCGCTGCAGTCGGCGCACCGGCACTTGGCGACCGATATGTAGTTCCGGATGGGTCGGCGATGAAGCCGCCACAAAGATGACAATGAATGGTAGGCATCGCGCAAGCTAGTCGAGCGGACCACGAAAAGCGAACTTTGATGCGGCGTTGAGCACAAACTAGTTTTCGCGAGTGCTCCTGAACGCCCTCGTCACTGCATCCAATCAAGTCGCGGCCACCTCGAGCCGTCTCGCAAAGATCGCACTTCTCTCCGATCTGCTGAAACAAGCGGGTCCCGACGAGATCGAGTTGGCGATCGCGTATTTGTCGGGAACGATTCGCCAGTCGAAGATCGGCGTGGGATGGGCGACGCTGCAGAAGGCCAAGACTCACGTCGGCACGCCGGCACGCCTGCAACTGCGTGATCTCGATGAGACTCTCGAGAAGGTCGCGACGACGTCGGGCAAAGGCTCGGCTGGCGAGAAACAGCGTCTGCTCACCGATCTGTTTTCAAAGGCGACCGCCGAAGAGCAGGACTTCCTGTTCCGGTTGTTGACGGGAGAGTTACGGCAAGGCGCGCTCGAGGGAATCATGGTTGAGGCGCTCGCCAAAGCCCGCGATCTACCCGCGAGCGACGTACGCCGAGCCATGATGCTTGCGGGTGATCTGGGGGCAGTCGCGAAAGGGGAGCTTGGCAGTTTCAAGATCGAGCTGTTTCGACCGATCAAGCCGATGCTGGCCAAGACCGCCAACGACGTGGACGAGGCGTTGGCGGAGGGCGCGACGGCGTTCGAGTACAAGCTGGATGGGATTCGGGTGCAGGTACACAAGCGCGGCGATGAAGTGCGCGTGTTTTCGCGCACGCTGAACGACATCACCGCCGAGCTCCCGCGTGTCGTCGAAGTAACCAAAGTCATTGATATCCGCGAGGTGATACTCGATGGCGAGGCGGTCGTCCTCTCAGCGGCCAATCGCCCCGTGCGCTTCCAAGACACCATGAAAGGACTCGGCGGCGCCGTCCCGTTCTTTTTTGATGTGCTGTATGTCGGTGGCAGGTCCATGCTGGATCAGCCCTATGTCGTGCGCACCGGATTGCTCCCTGAGGCACACCGCCCCCCTCGCCTCGTCACGGCCGACGTCAAGCAAGCCCAGGATTTCTTCGATGCCGCAATCGCCGCGGGTCAGGAGGGCCTGATGGCGAAAGGCCTCGAGTCGAAGTACGAGGCGGGCCGGCGCGGCGCCGCGTGGTTCAAGATCAAGAAGGCGAATACGCTCGACCTCGTCGTGCTCGCGGCGGAGTGGGGCCATGGCCGCCGCCACGGCAAGCTGTCCAACCTCCACCTCGGCGCTCGCGATCCGAATGGTGGGTACATCATGCTGGGCAAGACATTCAAGGGCATGACCGACGAGCTGCTTGCGTGGCAGACCAAGCGGCTGCAGGAGATCGAAACGCACCGGGAGGGGATCACCGTCTACGTGCGGCCGGAGCTCGTCGTCGAGATCGCATTCAACGGCCTACAAGACAGCCCGCACTATCCCGGCGGCCTGGCGCTCCGGTTTGCTCGCGTCGTGCGCTACCGCGAAGACAAGAAACCGGAAGACGCCGACACGATCGAGACCGTCCGTCACCTACACCGCGAAAGTGCGCCGGACTCCGACGGCAAATAACGGGAGGACTATGGGTTTGTTCCTGCTGCTCCTACTACAAGTGCCGCGCAGCCAGCACGGTTCCGTGACGCAGCGCGTCGGCACGACGGACATCGCGATCAGCTACAATCGCCCCGTCGCGCGCGGGCGCGAGCTGTTCGGCACGCTCGTTCGCTGGGACCGCATCTGGCATCCCGGCGCTGACTCCGTCTCGACAATCTCGTTCAGTCACGACGTCATGATCGACGGCCACAGGCTTGCCGCCGGGCGCTACTCGCTGTGGACCATTCCGGAGGCGCCGCCCAAGCCGTGGACCATGATCTTCAATCGCGGCGTCGGCGGATGGCACACGAACTATCCCGGCGAGTCGCAGGATGCGTTGCGGGTAACAGTCACGCCTGAGACGGGGACGCACATCGAAACGCTCACCTACTACTTTCCGGTCGTGGACGCAGATTCCGCTGTGCTCAGGTTACAGTGGGGGACGACCGTCGTCCCGTTGAAGATCAAAGCCACGCAATGAAGGTCGGCAAGACCGTCTACGCCAAGAACCGCAAGTCCGCCGCCGAGATCTGGCTGATCTACTATAAGAAGGTCAGCGGGAAGCCGCGCGTCCCCTACAACGACGCAAAGCCGGCCTGGCCGCCATCGAGCACACCGGCAAAGGCTCATCGATCTTCGAGCAGCGCCTGCGCTATTATCTCAAGATGACGAAGCAGAATAAGCGGTTTGGGATGGTGCAATAAGACCCATCTCCTCGAGCAGGCTGCTCCCGCCAGTGTCCTGATTCCACCTTCTCTCTACCCTCGTAAGTATCAGCCGCTCTCGAGCGCGTGTCATTCCCACATAGAGTAAGCGCCGCGCTTCTTCGATCTCTTCGACGATGCTGTTGGTCGCGGCTTGATAACCGGGGATCTGATAGTCCTCGACGCCCACGATGTAGACGCGCGAAAACTCGAGCCCCTTGGTCGAATGCAGCGTGAGGAGGTTCACGCGGCCTCCCGAAACCGAGTCGGCTTCGGAAGACGACAGCGCGATCCGCTCGAGCAGCTGGTCAATCATCTCATCCAACGTCCCCTCGGCGCCTTCCAGCAGCGCGCGTAACCGGGCGACCGCCGACGCGTAGCGCTGCGTCGGGTCCCGCTGCGCACGGAGCCGGGCCATGATCTTCGCGCCGCCAAGGAGGTCGATGACCTGGGCGAGCGGGGGATCACTATCCTTGCGCGACGTCGCGTACAGTTCGAGGGCGTCGCTGTAGGGGCCGAGCGTACGGAATCGACCGATCTCGAATAGCAGCTTGCGCTCGACATTGTCCGATTTCCCTTCGAGCGCGATCGCGAGCGCCAGATAATCGAGCACGTTGGCGAGCACGGCCTTCCGCGCCTGCACCGCACGCTGCTGTTCCAGCGCGCGGTAGACATGGGCGAGAGTCACGGCATCGTCGAGCGCATGATGGGCGCGGCCGCAGTCGATGCCGAAGCGATGCGCGAGGTCCTCCTGCGTGGCCCGATCGCGCGACAAGGACTGCGCGAGTAGCAGCGTATCGTAAAAGGTCATGGTCTCGGCCCCGGCCAGTCGCTTGAGCACCGGGACGTCAAAGTGCAGCCCGTTGTGCGCAATCAGGACGTTGTCCCCGACGAATTCTCGAAACCGCGGGAATACTTCGTGAAACGGCGGGGCGGCTGCAACATCTGCGTCTGTGTAGCCGTGCACCTTCGTCGCGGCCGGGGAGATGGGGCGATACGGATTCACGAGCGAGTGAAACCGCGCCACGATCTCGCCGTGTTCGACCCGCGCTGCGCCGATCTCCACGACGCCGCACGTCTCGACGTCCTTGTCCGTGGTCTCGAAATCAAACGTGACATAGCGCTCGAGCGTCGCGTCGATGTCTTTGGAGTGCAGGAGCTGGAGGGCTTTGAAGACGGTCACCGCGTCCGCATCGATCACCGTGCCCCTGGGTGTCACGGACAATCCAGCAGCTGCCGCCATCCCCCGTAACGCGATCTCGACTCCCCCCTTGGGTGCGAACGAGATGTCATGCTCCATCTGCTTCGCCACCGCGACTGCTTCGGGAATCGTAGCAGGATCCGACAGCTCGTCGTGCCGCGCCTCGAGCTTGTTCCGATACGGACCAACCGTTTGAGACAAGATCTCGTCGATCACCGCCGACAGCGTGCCGTGCGCGCGCGGCAACGCGCGAAGATTCTCGGCCTGATAGATCAGCCGCCACAGGTTCTTCGTGTCGGGATGCTCACGGGGACGGCGGGAGGCGATGGTGCGGAGCGAGTCGAGGAAGGGCTTGGCATCGTCGAGCGCCGCCTCGACTTCCTGCAGGAAGTGCTTGGACAGCACGATCTGCGCGAATGCGTGCAGCGCTGCGGGGTCGTCGGGATGGCGGACGATGCGGAGCGCCGCGATAACGTAGCCGATCACGGCGTCCTCGATGAGCGAGCGGCCGCGCGCCAGCCGGCACGGGATTCCGGCGCGGAGCAACCGGCCCTCGAGATACTCGCCCAACCGGTGCTTGCGGTACAGAATGGCCGCGTCCGCCTCCTTGCCCAAATCAGCGATGAGCCAGGTCGCTTCCTCGTGCTCGGTCTTGAACGTCTGCAGCGCGACCTCATACGACGACTCGATGTCGGACGTCAACTGCTTCTGAAACAGGCGGGGATTCTGCGCGAGCACGCGCCGCGCCGTCTCGAAGATCTGGCGGGAACAGCGGCAATTCTTGTCGAGAATGATCGGCTCGACGTCGTAGTCACGGCGGAACCGCTCGAGCACGATCGGATCGGCGCCGGTCCAGGCGAAAATCGATTGCTCGTCGTCACCGACCGCATAGAAGTTGCCGTGCGGCGCCGCCAGCCGCTTCAGGAAGGCGTACTGCACCGCGTTGACGTCCTGGAATTCGTCCACGAGCAGGTAATCCCAGCGCGCGGCGATCGCATCGGCAATCTCCCCGTGGTGCCGGAGCAGCGCTTCGGCTTTCACGATGAGATCGTCGAAGTCGACCATGTTGCGATGTGCGATCCAGGCGACGTATTCGCGATACAGCCGCGCTTCGTCCGGCTGCAGCAGGTGATCCCGGAACCGGTGCCGGCCGAATCGGCTCAACATCCCGCCGCGACGCTCCGCGGGCACCTTGAGGCGGTGCAGGATGACGTCCTGATACTGCTCGTCGGCGACGCCAAAACCGCGTTTCAACCCGACGTCATCGGGGTGCTCGCGTAGCAACGCGAGACACAGCGCGTGAATCGTCCCGCGCGTCACGGCGTCGGCCTTGTCCCCCAGCGCCTGCTTGAGCCGCATCGCGATCTCTTCAGCGGCGCGATTGGTGAACGTGACGGCGCAGATGCGGTGCGGATCGATGCCGGTGTTGATGAGATGCTGTATGCGCGCGATCAGGCAGAAGGTCTTGCCGGCACCCGGCCCCGCGACGACGAGCACGGGGCCCATCGGAGCTTCAATCGCGAGGCGCTGATTGGGAAGCGGAGTAAGGGGGGTCACCGTACCTAACGAAAAAACACTAGCGACACCAAAGCAAATAACGGCAGCAGGATTCCCACGCTGTAGGCCATGTATCCGAAGAAGGACGGCATCTTCACATCGTTCTCTTCAGCTATCGCCTTTACCATGAAGTTCGGCGCATTCCCGATGTACGTATTCGCACCCATGAAGACTGAGCCGGTCGAAATCGCCGCGAGCAGCTTCGCCGACTCTGGGTTCACGACCAGCGTTCCGATATAAGCCCCGTGGGGCGCGACGCCCTGAAGACCGGCGGCGCTCGCGGCGAACGCGAGATAGGTCGGCGCATTGTCCAGCACGCTCGAGAGCGCGCCTGACGCCCAGAAGAAGTGGACCGGCTTCGTCAATTCAAAATCGGGTCGTTGCGCCCACGCGTTGAGCATTTCGAGAACTGGAGCCATGGTCGCGAAGATGGCCGCGAACAGCACCGCCACCTCGATGATCGGCGCGAAGGTGAACGCGTTCTTGCCGCGGCGCTCGCTCGAGCCGGCGAAGTAGCCGAACAGCGCGAGCAGCACGATGAACACCTCCCGGATGTTCTGGCTCCACGGCTGCCCGGCCGCGGCGGCTCGCCCCGCCGCCACGATCGTGACGACGACGCCGAGCACCACGAGCATTTCGACGCCGCCCGTGATGCGCAGCGGCTCGTGAATCCGCACCTCGTCGTGCTGCGACCCGGGCAACTCTCGCTCGTCCTGATTCAACGCCCAGTGGTCCCAGATAGTGAAGAGGACGAGCAGAATCCCGTTGATCATGAGCCACTGCGGCCACAGACGCAGCGTCCAGTCGAACGGCACGCCTTTGAGGTAGCCGAGCAGCAGGGGCGGGTCGCCGATCGGCGTGAGCAGGCCGCCGCAGTTCGCGACGATAAAGATGAAGAAGACGACGATGTGGGCGACGCGTTTGCGGCGCTTGTTGGCGCGCAGGAGCGGCCGGATCAGCAGGACCGACGCGCCGGTGGTGCCAAGCAGGTTCGCCAGCACGGCGCCGAGCCCGAGCATTCCGGTGTTGACGAGCGGCGTCCCCGCGAGGGAGCCTTGAATGTGAATGCCGCCCGTGACCACGAAGAGCGCGCTGATGACGACGATGAACCCGATGTACTCGCGGAACTTCTCGTGCAGCAGCTCGGGGGCGTGGATGCCCAGATACACGAGGATCGGGGCGGACACGAGCACCACGACGAGCGCCTTGTTGCGGTTCTGATGCCACCACCCGGGCGCGGCGAGCGGGGCGAGCGCGATGACAAGCAGCAGCGCCACGAAGGGCAGGGCAGTGACGAGCGGAAGCTCAGCGCCGAGCATAAGTTGGACCCATGCTGCTGATAATCGTGGTGCTTGCGCAAGTCCCCCAAGGCCCGATCGAGCTGCAGCCGGGCATGATCATCACGCGGTCTGTCAGTGTTGTCCCCAAGACGTATCGCCTTGCAGGTGCTCCGATCATGGTGCGCGGCGACAACATCACCGTCGATTTCGGTGGCGCCACGCTGGAGGGCACGGATCCCCAGGCCGATCCCGATCAAGCCCGCGACACCGCCATCGTCATCGACGGCGGCAGCAACATCCGCATCGTCAAGGCCACCATCCATGGATACAAGGTCGGTATTCTCGCGCGCGGCACTCGGCAGCTGGCGCTCCGGAACAACGATCTCAGCGACAACTGGAAGCCACGGCTATTCAGTCTCGTCGAGCACGAGAGCCTGGTCGACTGGCTCTCATTCCATCACAACGAGAAGGACGAATGGCTGAGGTTTGGAGCCGCGATCTATTTGCAGGACGTCAAGGGCGCCGAGGTGCGCAATAACGTCGTGATCGGCGGCATGAATGGACTGCTGCTGGTGCGATCCAATGGCGTGATGATTCGGGACAACAACTTCTCGTTCAACTCAGGCCTCGGCATCGGCCTGTACCGCTCTTCGGACGACACGATCATTCATAACGACGTCGACTACAACGTCCGCGGCTACAGCCATCGCTTCTTTACGCGCGGCCAGGACTCGGCCGATCTGCTGCTGTTCGAGCAGAGCTCACGCAACGTCGTCGCGCTCAACTCGTTGACGCACGGCGGCGACGGCGTCTTTCTCTGGGCCGGGCAGACGACGATGGACTCGGGGACCGGCGGGGCGAACGACAACCTGTTGTACGGCAACGACGTGAGTTACGCGACGGCGAACGGCGTTGAGGCAACGTTCAGCCGCAACGAGATCATCGCGAACCGCGCCTGGGGCAGCGAGTACGGCGTGTGGGGCGGCTATTCCTACCAGACCGAAATCGTGGGGAACGATTTTCGCGGCAACCGCACCGGCGTCGCCATCGAGCATGGGCAGGACAATGTCATCGCCAACAACCGATTCGATCGCGACTCCGCGGCGATTCGGTTGTGGGCCGATTCGATCGAGCCGTCCGACTGGGGCTATTCGAAGCATCACGACACCCGAAGCCGGAACTACCGGATCAGCGGCAATGACTTCAGCGGCAATCGCACGATTCTGAATGTGCGCAACACCACCGGCGTCGACACGATCGGCGCGATCAGCCGCCCCTTGGCGCCGCCGGTTGTCGGCAACCTGCGCCGCCCGTCCCCGCCGCTCGGGCTGTTCCGAAAAGCGGACGATACAGTCCTCGGTAAAGCCGTGGACGAGCGCCTCGATATCTCGGCGGTGAAACATGCCCTCCACCGCTCGAAGCAATGCATCGACCTGGCTCCTGGTCCAGGGCTCTTCGCCTTTTGGAAACGTCATGGGTGCTCGTCCGGTGAGACGGCGGCCATGGGGCGGACGGTAGGCCCGGAACGGCAGCTTGTCAATCGAACCCCGCTACCAGTACCGGGTCTCGCCGATCTTGAGGATCCATGCGCGCTCTGGTGAGATGCCGCGGCGGCTGGCCTCGGCCAGCATCCGCTCGGGCGGCTCGCCGAGAGGCTCCTCGGAGAGGTCAAAGGTACCCCAATGAATGCCCAGCAGGATGCGGCCGCGGAGGTCTTCGAAGGCCTGCACCGCCTCCTCGGGCGTCGTGTGCGTGAAACGCATGATCTCCGCCGGCCGGTAGGCGCCGATGGCGAGGGCCGTCAGATCGAAGGGCCCGAGCCGCTCGCCGGCCTGCCGGAAGCCGTCGAAGTAGCCGGTGTCGCCGGCGAAATAGAAGCGGCGCGACGCGCCGATCACCGCCCACGAAGCCCAGAGGCGCGTGTTGGCGTCCCACGGACTCCGCTGGGAAAAATGCTGAGCGGGCACGCAGACCACCCGCACTCCCTGATGCTCGAGCGAGCCCCACCAATCCAGCTCTTGGACGCGGGTCACTCCCTGCCCAGCCAACCAGCTCTTGAGCCCGAGGGGCACCACGAAGAGCGGATCGTGCGCTGCGGCGAGCCGCTTCACGGTGTCGAGGTCGAGGTGATCGTAGTGATCGTGCGAGATGAGAACGAGGTTGATCGGCGGCAGGACCTCGAAGGCGAGGCCGGGCGGGCTCAGTCGGCGGGGCCCCGCCCAGGACAACGGGCTCGCCCGCTCACTCCACTGCGGGTCGGTGAGGAGGGTGACCCCCTCCAGCTGGACCAGCAGCGTCGAGTGGCCGACCCAGGTGATGGTTGGCCCTGGATTTCCTGGACCGGCGCCGCTCCGCAGAGCCACGCCGTCGTTGGCGACACGCGGGGCCTCGAAGCTTCGAGAGTCGAACGTATTGGCCCAAGCCCGACTCAGCAAGAATCGGGTGCGCGCCCAACCTTCGGGCCGTCGGAATTCCGGGTTGGTATTGCGGAAGCCGCCCTGCACATGATGAGGCGGTCCTCCCGGCAACGGCTCGGTGCCAACGGCGGC
>Ga0137415_10006138_pt1 | contig 11882 bp, 13 predicted proteins | sample CZODoug3_1_1_16f_FD_183082 | JGI IMG/M metagenome (GOLD analysis project Ga0137415, IMG submission 183082) | Vadose zone soil fungal communities from Angelo Coast Range Reserve, California, USA - CZODoug3_1_1_16fungal (Hybrid Assembly) | ecosystem: Environmental > Terrestrial > Soil > Vadose...
CCTGACCCACCGGCCCGATCAGCGGAACGCGCCACTTGCGAGCGGGTTCGAAGAACGGCATGTTTGTTCGCACTGTGTCAGAGCCGCCGCCATCGCACGTCGTGGAACCGGCCAGCAAACGCGGCTCCCCCACCCCGCGCCCGGCGATAACGTGGCCGGCTCAACGGCGATCAGACGCACACAAGGCCGGTCACAGAGTCAGCGACATCCGTCCCAATCCACCCGAACCATTCGAATACGACGGAATCGAATATGCGGCTTTACCGGTTGCGTTGAGTTCCACTGTCTAGCAACATATTTCACGCACCGATAATTGGTGGCTGCCGCCCATCTCTGATCGTGTTGGCCGGTGTTCCCAGCAGACGTGCCGGTGCATATTCTGCCGCACGGGTCATCCGCCCACGGGTGAAAGAGCACCCGCACGTCGAGGGGCGCTGGTGGCGGGCATCCACCTTAGGCAGAAACTACTCCTGGACTCCCGTCGATTCTCCACCCCGTGATATGATATCATATGATATCACTATCAGGAAGGCATGATGAGCGACGTCCTGATTCGAGACGTTCCCGAAGAAGTCCTAGCAGCGTTGGATCTGCATGCCTCCAGACTAGGGCTATCCCGTACCGAGTACATTCGACGGCGGCTGGCACAGGACGCGCACGCGGCAAAATTGACGGTCACCACCGATGACTGGCGTAGGTTCACAGACGACTCCAGCGATCTCGGCGACGCTACGGTGATGGGTCGCGCCTGGGAATGAGCGATCGGTCCTGGCTCATCGATAAATCTGCGCTAGTGCGGTTAGCTGAGAGTTCGGACGCTGAACAGTGGAACAACCGCGTTGAGCGCGGCCTGGTGCATATCAGCAACGTGACCCGACTAGAGATTGGCTACTCCGCGCGCAGCGGCTCTGTCGCCCGCCGCAACTTCCGCGAATCACCGCTTGCTGCAATGCCGGTCGAATATCTGACTCCCGCGATCGAAAATCGCGCCCTAGAAGTTCAGCTGCTGCTGGCCGATGTCGACAAGCACCGCGCGCCGTCCATTCCAGATTTGCTGATCGCGGCAACCGCTGAACTAGTCGGGCTCACCGTGCTGCACGTCGATAAGGATTTCGAGGTGATTAGCGAGCTAACCGGGCAACCGACCCATCGCCTAGTCCGATCGAGCTGACGTCAAGATGGCCGATTGATACCGACGTGGTGCCAAGGCCGATAGAAACCCCCACCCTGGGCTGGCCGCTCCCCCGCTGACGCCTATCTGCTGGGGGACGACGCCTAGATGACACCTGCTGCGTCGCGTGGAGCGATACGTCGGTAGTCACCTTCTGCACCCTTAACACAAGTAGGCAACTGGGGTAACACGTTCGAAATACTGTCCCAATCTAATGCTCTTCATGCGTTGTATACAGGACACAATCGCTCCGCTCTCCGTCCTAGAGTGGCCGGGCGCAGCCCCCGATCATGCCTTTGACCTGCTCGAATCTGTCCTGAGCCGACGCCTTCACATCGCCGCGGGCAATCGCCGGTCCTGCTGCGGCACGGCGGTTGACCTGGTCGCCGCCGACCCGGCTGACCCGACCCTGCCGGACCCCGTGCGTACCGCCCTACGCACGCTGACCCCTGGTCGTGCGGTTGGTTCGACCGGCTTTCCCGAACTGGCCTCAGGCTGGATCGCCATGCCCGGCGTCGACATCCGCATTGGAACGCACGCAGACCTGGGCGGACCGGTCATCGCGATCACCTTCGATGACGCCGTCGCCTTGCTATCGGCCCCCGGAGCCGAACATCTCATCGTCCGCACCACTGCTGTGGTCGCCGGTACGCCGGACTCGCCGCCGGGATGGGATGTCGTCCGGACCGACGTCACGACGGTGCCTCTCGCGCGGGAAAGCGACTGCCATCATGGGGGATGTGCGGCGTGAGCAACGACCGACTCATTCTCACCCACGGCTGCTCGCTGTCGAATCTGCCGCTGTTCGTGGCCGTCGGCGAAGGCCTGTTCGCCGATGAAGGTCTGCGAGTGGAGGCCCCATATTTCGACGACATCAGTTCCACCGCAGACCTTTTGGCCACCGGCGTCGCGGATCTCGGGACGGCCGCGTTCACCCAGCCACTGATCGACGCCTTTCGGCCCGATCCGCCCGTCATGGTGGCAGGAAGCGGCCTGATGGGAATCTCCGTCCTGACCCGGGAACCGGTCGTCGACGCCGCATCGCTGGCCGGCGAACCCGTCGGCACGTTCCGGTCCGATCCGATGGAGGTGCTCCTGCACGACGTGCTGGCCGTGGCGGGGCTTCGCATGACAGATGTGGAGCTGCGCTATTTCGATGTGCTCAACGACGCTATCGATGCCTGGTACGCAGGGGAACTTGCCGCACTGTCGTTGGCTGAGCCATTCGCAGGCCGAGTCCGCGCTGCCGGGGCTCACGTGCTTTCCGACGGTACCGAGCTATGGGGGAACCCATTCCCCGACACCACTTTGGTGGTATCGGCGAAGTTCCTGCGCGAGCGACCTGACCGGGTGCGGGCCGCCATCCGGGCCATGCTGCGGGCCAACGAGTTGATCCGGGCCGACCTTCCCGCAGCGATTCGTCACGCCGCCGAGTTCTACCCCGGATTCGAACTCGACGAGCTGGTGGCGGCTGCCCGGCGTCAGCCCGCCCAGGTTGACATACGCGATATGACCCCTGCCGTGTTCGGGCGCTGGGACAGTCTGCGTTCCCTCAACCTCGTGCCCGAGGATGCGATGCCACCGGTGAACGCCGTCATGTTCGACCTGCTCAACGATGAGCTCAACGCAGAAACCGCCAAGGAGACCGCCAAATGACCGACCAGCTGAACATCCCATCGTTGAACCGTCGCAACTTCTTTCGGAGCGCTGCCGTTGCCGGCGTGGCCGTTGCCGTGCCGTCCTGGCTGCTATCGGCCTGTTCCAACGCCGGGCCGGGGACCACTGCCACTACCGCCGGGGGCGTGACCACAATGAAGGCCACGCATGGCACTGGCTTCTGCAATCTCGGCATCTTTCTTGTCAAGGAACGCAATCTTGCCCAAGCCGACGGTGCCGCAATCGATTTCGTCGTCACCCCGACCAACGCCGATATCGTCACGCTGTTCGGCGCTGGGCAGGTCGACATGTCTCTGTTGCCCTACACCCAGTTCATGACCCTGTACGACGCCGGCGCACCCGTGACCATCGTCGCGGGCGGCGGAGTAGAAGGCTGCTCGATCGTCGCGCAGCCGGGTATCAACTCCGCTGCCGACCTGGCCGGTAAGACATTGGGAACGTTCCAGGCCGACACCCTGGAAATGCTGCCGTACGACTACCTGAAGAAGGCCGGCCTGTCTTTCAAAGACGTGCAGGTGCGGTACTTCGGCACCTCACCCGAACTCGCACAGGCGTTTATCAGCGGATCGGTGGACAGTATGTGTCACATCGAGCCGTACGCGACGCAGGCTCTCAATGCACGCTCCGGCGCTGTGAAGCTGTCCGATGGCAAAGACGTCTACGGTCCCAATTACACCGATTGTGTGCTTGCGGTCCGCAACCCTCTGCTCAAGGAAAATCCCGCAGCGGTCAAGGCCGTGATCAAGGGTCTCTTGGTCGCCCAGCAGCAGGCCGAGCAGGATCGCGAAGCGGCCGTGAAGGACACCGTGGGAACCTATTTCAAGACCAGCTTCGAAGACGCTCTTGACGCCTCGAGCAAGCAGCCCAACATCGTCGACCAGCGCACCAAGGCACAGTTCATGCTCGACCGCGCGGTGGGTATGAAAGACCTGGGCTACGTGAAAACGCTGCCCGACCAGAAGATCTTCGATTGGTCGTTGCTCCAGCAGGTGGTCGCCGAAAACCAGGATCTGTACCACTCGCTGAAGGCAAAGAGCGCGTGAGCATTACCACTGCTGTCGGCGTGAGCGCACGGGCGCGTTCGAGCAAGGCGAACAACTCCCGGCCGCGCCGCTATCGCCGGATAGCGACAGCGGCCGGCTGGTGGGTAGCTTCGGTCGTGGTATTCGCCGGAATCTGGGAACTGGCCTGGGCTTTGGGCTGGGCTCCCGAGCTTCTGCTGCCACCGCCGCACATCTTCTTGCGCGACTTCGGTAGTCAGGCCAAGTTCTTCGACAACGCGAGGATCGGTGCACAGCAGGTGTCCCCGGTGGTCGCGGTGCTTACCACGGTCCTGGCGACCGTGCTCCGCGTGCTCGCCGGCCTGGTCCTGGGGTTCGCCGCCAGCCTGATCACGGGAGTACTGATCAGCCAGTTCCGTGTGGTGCGGGGACTCGTCCTGCCGACCGTCACGCTGCTGGCCCCGATATCCCCCATCGCGTGGCTGCCGGTATCGATCTTCCTGTTCGGCATCGGTAACGCGCCAGCGGTGTTCATGGTGTTCATCGGGGTGTACTTCGTCATGACGCTGGCCACCATCAGCCTCATTAACGACGTCCCGGCCACTTATGTCGACGTGGCTCGCACCATGGGCGCCACCAAGGGGCAGATCCTGCCACAGGTGATCCTGCCGTCAATCCTGCCAGGAATCCTGCAGAGCCTGCGGTTGAATCTCTTTGCCGCGTGGATGGTCGTCCTGCTCGCCGAAGCAGTGGGCGTTGGAACCGGTCTCGGCCAGGTAGTCATGTTGGCGCGCAACACCTTCAATGCCAGCCTGGTGTTCTTCACAATGACCGTGATCGGGTTGAGCGGATACCTGCTCGACGTCTTGTTCCGGCAGCTCCAACGCCGGCTGCTGTGGTGGCAACCAATGACGAAGGGAGGCGGGAAGTGACGACCGAACAGCCAACCGGCGCGGTGAGCTGCCGCGCCGTCACCAAGAGGTTCGACCACACCAGTCCGGAAGTCCTTGCGGTGGACGGCATCAACCTCGATATCGCACCGGGAGAATTCGTCGTGATACTCGGGCCCAGCGGGTGCGGGAAGAGTACCTTGCTGTCGATGATCGCCGGGCTGGAGCCGTTGACGGCGGGATCGATCGAAGCAGACGGCGAGCCGGTAACCAGGCCCGGACCGGACCGGTGCATGATCTTCCAGCAGTCGTCGTTGTATCCGTGGCTATCGGTGGCTGACAACGTCAGCTTCGGGCTGAAGTTGCGTGGCATCCCCAAGAGTGAACGCCGCGAGACCGCGCGAGACCTGCTGCACACCATGGGCCTTAGCGGTTTCGCCGACCACCATCCCGACGGCCTCTCCGGTGGCATGCGCCAGCGGGCGGCCATCGCCAGGGCACTTGCGATGCGCCCCCGGGTGCTGCTGATGGACGAGCCATTCGCGGCGCTCGACGTCCAGACCCGCGCCAAGCTGCAGAACTACATCGCGCAACTGCGTGACGAGAGCGGCGCGTCGGTGATTTTCGTGACGCACAGCATCGACGAAGCGGTGGCACTGGCCGACCGGATCGTGGTGTTCACTGCACGCCCGGGCCGAATCAAGGCCATTGTGAACGTCGACCTGGATCGTCCGCGCGATACCCGCTCGACGGGATACCACGCGTTGCACGACCAGCTCGTCGACTTGCTGGCCGACGAGGTGGACCGTGCCTTCGCCGAGCAGGAAAGGATCCGCGCGTGACCGTGGTCGTCGTCGCCGCGGCCCAACTGCCTGCATGTCAAGACGATTGCGCGAAGAATCTCGATGTGGTCGAGGCCGCGATCGCCGAAGCCGCCGCCGCCGGAGCGGATCTGGTGGTACTTCCAGAGCTGGCCACCACACCGTACTTCGCGGGTGAGCCGGCCGGTGCGTACCGGGACTGGGCGCAATCCGTACCCGGACCGCAGTCCGACCGAATTGCCGCACTCGCGGCCGAAGTCGGCGTAGCCGTGGTGCTTCCGTTGTTCGAAAAGGATTCGGCCGCGCAGACTTTCCACAACTCGGCAGCGGTCATCGATCATGGCGACCTCGCACCGGCAGTCGATCGAACGGGGATGGCGCATCCGGTCGCGCGCAAGCTACACCTGCCGGTTGGCGACGCCCCAGCTCCAGGGTTCGATGAACCAGCGCACTTCACCGCGGGTGACTGGCTGGGCGTGCACTCGCTGCGCGGGTACCGGCTCGGTGTGCTGGTGTGCTATGACCGGCGATTTCCCGAACCCTGGCGCGAACTGCGAGCGCTCGGCGCCGATCTGGTGGCAGTCCCCGTCGCGGGCAGCGGCGGCGACAGCGTCGAGTTCTTCCATGCCGAACTGCGCACCCACGCCCGTGAGAACGGGGTGTTCGCCATCGCCGCGAACAAGGTCGGCGTCGAATGGGTAGGTGGGCACCCGATCGACAACTTCGGCGAGTCGTGCGTGGTCGGACCTGACGGCGAGCTCATCGCTTGCCGACCTCGAGACGCCGGACCGGGGCTCTTGCTCGCCGAACTCGACCTCGGTTCCCTCTCCGACACCCGAAAGGCGCTGCCCTACTTCGAGCACCGCCGCGCCGATCTGTTTCCCACTGCCAAGGAGGTCTTGTGACAACGCTTTTCCGCAACGCACTGGTCGTTGCGATGGACGACGAGCACCGTAGCGACGCGTTCCGAGCCGACGTGCTCGTAGTCGACGACCTGATCGACGCGGTCGGCCGCGACCTGCCGGTGCCCGAAGGCGCATCGGTGGTGGACTGCACCGACCGACTACTCATGCCGGGCCTTGTCAACGCCCATGTCCACTCGTGGGAGGCGCTGTTCAAGGGCCGCTACGACAACCTGCCGCTGGAGCTGTGGATGCTGTTGTCCTATCCGATCCTCGGCGTAGAGCCCATGTCGGACCGACTGATCTATCTGCGCACCCTGCTGGTCGGCCTGGAATCGCTACGCAACGGCGCCACCTGCCTGCTCGACGACGTCATCGAGATGCCCACTCAGAGCCTGTCGGCGCTTGACGCGGTGTTCCGCGGCTACGAGGACGTCGGCATCCGGGCCAACTGCTCGGGCAACATCGTCAACCGGCCCTACATCGACTCGATTCCGTTCGTCGACGACGTACTGCCCGCCGACTTGCTCGCCGAGGCCAGGGCGGTGAGCCCTCGCACCGTCGAGGAGTACCTGACTACCAGCAAGGAGGCGCTGACCCGCTACGACGGACGCGCCGGACGGCTGCGGTACGTCATCGCGCCCAGTGGCCCGCAGCGGTGCACCGACGACCTGCTCGTCGGCGCCAACGAACTGTCCCGCGAGTACGACACCACCTTCCACGTGCACGTGCTGGAAACCAAGATGCAGGCCATCACTGGGCGTGAGTTCTACGGATCCACCCTGGTGGAATACCTCGACTCACTCGGCGTGCTCAGCGACCGGGCGACCCTGGCGCACGGGATCTGGCTGACCGACGGCGACATCGCGCGCCTCGGCGAGGTCGGGGCCTCGGTGGCGCACAACCCGATGTCGAACCTCAAGCTCGGCTCTGGCATCGCACCGTGGCGTGCGCTACTCGGTGCGGGCGTCAACCTGGGCCTGGGTTCTGACGGGCTGTCGAGCAACGATTCGGCACGCATGTTCGACGTCGTGAAATCGGCTGCACTGCTGCACAAGGTGACTCAACCGGACTACACCGCGTGGCCGACTGCGGACGAAGTTTTGTGGGCCGCCACCCGTGGCGGGGCCACCTCGGCGCGGCTTGGGTCACAGGTCGGCGCGATCGCACCGGGACGCAAGGCGGACTTCCTACTGATGGATCTGCTCTCGGTGAACTTCACCCCCGTCAACGACATTGCCCAGCACCTGGTTTACGTCGAGAACGGCGACTCGATCATCGAGGTGTGGGTGAACGGTCAGGCTGTGGTGCGAGACGGCCGGTGCCTGTTCATCGACGAGGAGGCCGTCCTGGCCGAGATCCGCGAACTCGGCGGCGAATACCTGGAGCGATTCGCCAAAGTAGAGGACCGCAACAAGGTGTTCGAACCGTACTTCCGCGACATCTATCAGCGGTGCTGCCGAGAACCGATGGGCATCAACCGCTTCAGCGACGACGAACGTGCCTGGGTCGGTGCACTGTGAGCCTGCCGGTCAAGGATGCACGGGTGGTCACAGCTTCAGACGATTACCTCGCCGACGTGTTTGTCGCCGATGACACCGTGACCATGATCGCTGCGACGCTGGACATTCCGGCGGACCACGTCATCGACGCCGCCGGCTGTTATCTGCTGCCGGGTGGGGTGGACCCCCACACTCACCTCGGCTTCAATCTGGGCCCGACCACCACATCGGACGATTACGCCTCGGGAACAGTCGCCGCCGCATTCGGCGGTACCACGACCGTGGTCAACTTCGCCCAGCAGCGACGTGGCCAGCATCTGCGTGCTGCCATCGACGACGGGTTGGCCGCCGCCGAGGGCAAGGCCGCCGTCGACTACGCCCAGCACATCGTGATCACCGAGCTAGCCGCCGGATCACTGAGCCAGATCGACGAGTTGGTCGCCGAAGGCGTCACCAGCATCAAGATGTTCATGGCCTATCCGGGCGAGTTGATGGTCGACGATGCCACCATGTTCCAGGTGCTTGAACGGGCCGGTCAGGTCGGCGCGCTGTGCTGTATTCACGCCGAGAACGGACCGGTGATCGACGTTCTGGTCCGGCGCGCCCTGGCTGAAGGACGCACCAACCCGTCGTGGCACGGACGCACGCGTCCAGAACTCGCAGAGGCCGAGGCGACCCACCGGGCCATCGCGCTTGCCGAAATGGCCGATTCTCCGGTCTATTTCGTTCATCTGTCATGTGCAGAGGCGCTTGCCGAAGTGACATCCGCCCGAGACCGGGACCGGCCCGTGTTCGCCGAAACCTGTCCGCACTACCTATTCCTGGACTCAAGCGTCTACGATGACGAAACGTTCGACACCGCGAAGTACGTGCTGACGCCGCCGTTGCGGCCCGCCAGGCACCATGCGGACCTGTGGCGTGGGCTTCGCACCGACGACCTGCAGGTGGTTTCCACCGATCATTGCCCGTTCTGTCTCAACGGACAGAAAACCATAGGTGCACACGATTTCTCGAAAATCCCCAACGGCGGCCCTGGCATCGAACACCGCTTGCAGCTGCTGTACTCCGGCGGTGTGGCCGCCGGGCGGCTGTCATTGCGCCGCATGGTGGACGTTTTCGCCGCCACGCCGGCGCGGTTGTTCGGCTTATACCCCCGCAAGGGCACCATCGCAGTCGGCTCCGACGCGGATTTCGTCGTGTTCGATCCGGCCGGTTCGACGACAATTAGTGCCGACACCCACCACATGAACGTCGACTACAGCCTCTATGAAGGGTGGCGACTCAGTGGTGCGGTGCGGACGGTGATCGCAACAGGCCGGGCGATAGTGGACAACGGTGTCTTCACAGGCAAGCCCGGTGCCGGTCGCTACCTAGCGCGAGATGCCAGTGGACAGTTATGACGAGGCGGGGGTGCGAAATGACTGACAACGATGGCCTGCAGGCCATCCGATCGTTGCCGACTCAAACACGTCGCAAGACATACGAACACGTCTACCGCGCGTTGCGGCACGGGTTGATCAGTGGCCGCATACCACAGGGCACCCACTTGGTGGAGACCGAGCTCGCTACCCAGCTCGGGGTGAGCAGAACGCCCGTGCGTGACGCATTGCGCCGGCTCGAAAGCGACGGGTTCGTCGCGCGGGGGACCGCGGGTGGCATGTGGTCGCGCGGTATCGGCCCCGACGAGATCCAGGATCTGTTCCTGGTACGCACCGAACTGGAGAAGCTGGCGGCTCGCCTGGCCTGCGAGCGGGCTAAACCCGAACAATGGGCCGAACCCCGGTCGCTGATCGCGGCCATGGGCGCCGCTAGTGAAGAATTCGGCGTTGGGTCAGAAGAATTCGGTGAGATCCACCTGGCCTTCCACGCGTCGATATACCGGATCGCGTTCGGCAGCCGGTTCGCCGGGCTCCTGGACAACTACCTGCTGCAATGCCTGGACGTGGCAGCCGAATTGAGTTATCGCGATCCGGCCGGCGCCCTGCCTGCAGTCCAACAGCACGAGGAACTACTCACCGAGCTGTCATCTGGCGATGTCGGCCGGGCGGTGGCCGCCGCCGAGGCACACGTGCGGCGGAGCGCCGACGACGCGCACCGGGCCAGCAGCGACACTGCGCTGTCCTGCCCCGACCACCACTGATGCTATGAAAGGTTCATCCGTGCAACACATGTTTCTCAATGGTACCGCCATGTCCGGGCAAAAGGACCACGGCGTGATAGCCGGCCTGGCACGTTTCATCCGCCCGGCCACCACGGCACCCAACTACAGGTTCTTCGCGATCCGCGACGAGTTCCCCGGACTGTTCCCCGTCAACGGCGATGGGGCAGCCATCGCCGGCGAGCTGTACGAGATGTCCGACGAACTGCTCTTCGATGTCCTGCTCCCACAGGAGCCCGGCGAGTTGGAGATCGACTCGATCGACCTGGCCGATGGATCGACGGTCCGCGCAATGATTCTGCAGCCAGAACGAATTCGTCCCGGAGACAAGGTCATCGATATCGCCGACTTCGGTGGTTGGCGGGCGTACCAAAACCATCTCGCGGCGAATTCCGCAGCCAGTGCACTTCTCGGTCTGTCTCCTGCAGGTCGCCGGTGAACTGCTGCGCGCTGAAGCAGCTTCCTGAATGAGGCAATCCACGTCCACCGAATGATGGACAACCGCTGTTATCCATGAAACGCGTCCTACTGCTCCCCATCCTCAGCCTGGAAGGCGTTCAGCAGCAGCACGGGTGCGGCGTGTTGAGTCCTGTCTCCGAGTTCATCCGCAAGATTACGGAGCCCGGACTCGTCAACATCGACGAGACAAAGCGTGCGCCACGGCGGTGCCTCAGGTGAGCTTGACAGCGAGGGGCCAGACGAATTGGGTTCGACGATGCGCAATCCCGTGTCACAGCGATGGTCGGTACCGCCGATGCACCACTAATGCACCTCTCCGCTCAATGCTTCAACCACGGCTGGTCGGGAGCGGGACGGCCCCGTGCGCGCGACTTATGCGGCTTCTCGCGTTCTTGCGACGTTTTATCCATGAACCCCCCGTGCAACCGCGAGAGCCACGCTGGATGGCATGATCCGTCCGTGCGTCAGCTTCACGACTGATTGTATTCGCAAACTGCAAGATTTGGCGGCAATGTTGCTCAGGCCGGGTTCCTCACAATCTGGATGATCTATTCAGTTGCCGCCGACAGCTTCCCGGCGCGAAATACGACCGGGTCGAGAGTGGCGGACTACTGGTAACCCATTGTGTATTCGATATCTAGGTTGGTAGTCCTGCTCGACCCCGCCGTCAAATTGGTGGCTTTCCGCGTCTATTCGTCACTGTGACGGAACACGCCATGGTATACCCACTCGCGAATCTCGCTGTAACAGGCGGGGATTGGGCGATTTATCGAAAGGAGCAGCCGACGCTCGGATCGTCCTGGCGCGCAGATCGCCGCATCGGGAGTCGGCGGACGCCACCACAGTTGAAGCCGCTACAGACAAATCGAGGATGCACGGGCCTGGTAAGCACCTTCACGGTCCCCGCGCTCAACACATTGGAAGCGCAACCTTGGCGGAAGGTTAAGGATGCACCTTGTAAAGGATTGTGCCACACCGCATTTCGCCGATAACTTAGATATGGTCAACCAAGGACCACGCCGAGGCCTAAAAGAACTGTCCGACAGGCCTGTTGGTGGAAATCATGGATAATCATCAGTATGCATCAAACGTCACGGACGATAGTGGAGGACAGCATGATTGGGTACAGCCGCAGCACTTAGAGTGACGTATTGACTTCGGCGCGCAGCGCCCGACGCAAATGCTCATTCCGCAGCGCTAGTTCGACCATCTCCGACCGATTCAGCCCGGCGGACGCGGCGTCAGCATCGGCGTCGGCAAGCACGGCTTCATAGACAGTCACCGAGATCCTGCACATATTG
>Ga0137415_10006140_pt1 | contig 11881 bp, 10 predicted proteins | sample CZODoug3_1_1_16f_FD_183082 | JGI IMG/M metagenome (GOLD analysis project Ga0137415, IMG submission 183082) | Vadose zone soil fungal communities from Angelo Coast Range Reserve, California, USA - CZODoug3_1_1_16fungal (Hybrid Assembly) | ecosystem: Environmental > Terrestrial > Soil > Vadose...
GCTGCGCATCCGGCTTTTCCGGGCGCGAGCCCGCCTTCGCACTGAGAATGGGAGTTGGACGCCATGAGCAGCTTCGAGGATCGGTTGTGGCAGGACCTGGTGCGTCTGCACGGCCAGGAACTGGCCGCTGGCAGTCGAATCCGGCAGCGCCGGCCATCGCTGGCGGCGGCTGCGGTATTCGCCATGGCCGTGGCCGGGGTCGCCGCCGTCGGGCTCGGCACCGGTGTGCTCGGCGGCACGCCGGCCTACGCGGTGACCCAGCACCCGGACGGGACGGTCACCGTGTCCCTCAAGGAGATCGCGGCCGCGGACCGGACGAACGCGGACCTGCGGCAGCGCGGCATCCCGATCCGGGTCCTGCCGTTCACGGCGGAATGCGGGAACACCAAGATGTACACGGAGGACAAGTCCGCTCCGGAGACGGAACGCGGCGACAGCCACGGGGCGGACGGGGTCACCCTCGACACGTCGACGGTGCCGGCCGGGGACTACGCCGTGATCACCGCGATGACGGATGAGCACGGAGAGGTCATCCTCCTGATGACCGGCGGCCGGCCGGCGAAGGGCGAGGTGGCGTCGTGTTTGCGTGGCGACATGGCCAGCATGGGCATGTACCGCGCACCGGCGTGGCCGACCCCGACGCGGTGACGGTGCGCGGCGGGTTGAACGCCGTGGTCAATGGCGGGCGGCCAGCCAGGCGCCGAAGGCACGCAGTCGGTCCTTGAACTCGGCCGGCTCGATGACGTCGAAGTCGAGGTAGGTCAGCCAGCGGGCGGCCCAGTCCAGGTCGTCGGCGCCGAACTGGAGCTCGCACTCGTCGCCGGCTCAGGCGCTGATAGGAGGACACCGAGCGGCTGGACCTCGTCGATCCGGTCCACCGCGTACACCCGCCACTCGGCGGCCCGGCGCGGGGATCCCGCGTCCTCACCCAGACCGCGACCAGCGCGCCGCCAAGATCACGCAGCGTTGCGAACAGTTACCCGGAACAGCTCACTGATCACACACCGGAAGGTCCTCGACGGCGTGATCAACGAGTACCGACGAGTCGCCTGACCTGACCGACGAAACACCTGGTCACCGCCTACGCATCGACTTTTGGCACGGTACAGACGTTTGACGACATCGACCTGGATCCCGAGTAGAGAACCATGATTGACCACGGCATTGTTGTAGCCACCGTCGACCCAGGCCGTCGACACGTGCGGATGCTCGATGGCGATCTGGTCAAGAACCTGTTGTCCCGCAGCCGAGTCCTGTACGGACGCCGCGGTCACGATCACCGTCAGCAGCAGGCCGAGCACGTCGGTGGCGATATGCCGCTTCCGGCCCTTGATCTTCTTCTCGCGTCGATGCGTTGGCTGGATTCGCTGACATTGCAGGAGGTTTTGACGCTCTGCGAGTCGATGATCGCCGCAGTCGGAGTGGCCGCACGGCCTGCGGCGACACGAACCCGCTCGCGCACACGACGAGAACTCACACGATGATCAACAAGTCGGCCGCCGATTCTGATCCGGGCAAATGGTCACAAATCAAGATCAGATGCCCTCTAAGAACTCCTAACAAAACCGATTGTCGTACAAGGAGATCGCCTACCCTGAGATGCAGGTTGATCTTGGCGGGGACGCGCACGGTGAACGCGGGGTCAGTCATGGCGGCGTCCAGTCAGTTCGAGAGTGCGGGTGCGAGCCCAGTGCTCGGCCGCCAGGACTTCGTCGACATCGCCGGGATCGTGCTGCCAGCCATCGCCTTCGCTGATCACCTGGGCCACCGTGTCCACGATGGACAAGAAGCCGACCGTGCCGGCGAGGAACGCGATGACGGCCTGTTCGTTGGCGGCGTTGTAGACCGTGGGTAGGCAGCCTCCGATCTCGCCGGCCGCGCGAGCCAGATCCACAGCGGGGAAGGTGTTGTCGTCCACCGAGTGGAACGTCCAAGCAGCCGGCTGGTGCCAAGTGCACGGCGTGGCCGCGGCGGGGACACGGTCCGGCCAGCCCAGGGCGAGCGAGATCGGCAGCCTCATGTCGGGCGGGCTGGCTTGAGCGATGGTGGAGCCGTCGGTGAACGTCACCATCGAGTGGATCATCGACTGCGGGTGCACCACCACGTCGATGCGGTCGTAGGGCACGTCGAACAGCAGGTGGGCCTCGATCAACTCCAGCCCCTTGTTCACCATGGTCGCCGAGTTGATCGTGACCAAGGTGCCCATCGACCAGGTCGGATGGTTCATGGCCTCGGCCACTGTCACCCGGGCCAGGTCTTTCCGCTTTCGACCGCGAAACGGCCCGCCGGACGCGGTCAGCACCAGCCTGGCGACTTCGTCGTCGCGACCGCTTCGCAGACACTGTGCGATCGCCGAGTGCTCCGAGTCCACCGGGACCAATTGTCCGGGCGCCGCGGCCTTGAGCACAAGCGGGCCGCCCGCGACCAGCGACTCCTTGTTGGCCAGGGCCAAGCGGGCACCAGTAGCCAACGCCCTCAATGTCGGGAGGAGGCCTTGTGAGCCAGACAGGGCATTGAGCACGACGTCGGCGGGGACTGCGTCGATCAGGTCGGTGATGGCCGCTGGGCCCGTGAGGATGCGGCCGAGGTAGCCGAGGGCCCGTAGCCGGTCGATCGCGCTCGGGTCCGTGACGCCGATGGTGCGAACGTCGAGGCGGGCGGCCTGTTTGGCCAGCAGGACGGGGTTGGCTCCGCTGGCGGCGAGTCCGGTGACGTGGAACCGATCGGGGTTGGCCGCGATGATGTCGAGGGCCTGGGTGCCGATGGATCCGGTGGAGCCGAGGAGGAGAACACCGGTCATGTGGACACCTGCCAGGTGTCGCGGCCGCGCAGCAAGTCGGCGAGGCACCCGGTGTTGGCGATCTGTGCCCGGGCGAGGTCGTCGTAGGTGGGGCGCGTGACGCCGCGGAACACGCCGACCACGGTGTCCAAGCGGGACAGTTGGAAGGCGTGGGAGGGGTCTGCGATCGTGACGTCGTGGACGACCGGCTCGCCGTTGTCCGCGAAGGCGAGGCTGCCGTCGGGGCGTCGGGTGAGGAAGCGGTCGCCGTTGCGGATCTGCTCACCGTGCTTGAGGATTGTTGGTGTCGGCAGGTCCTTGAACGCGCCGTCGTTGAAGATCGGGCAGTTCTGGTAGATCTCCACCAGCGCCGACCCGCGGTGCTCGGCCGCGGCCCGCAGCACCTCGGTGAGCTGCTTGCGGTCGGAGTCCAGGGCCCGGCCCACGAAGCTCGCCTCCGCCCCGAGGGCGAGCGACACCGGGTTGAAGGGGTGGTCCAGCGAGCCCATCGGGGTGGACTTGGTGACCTTGCCCTCCTCGGAGGTGGGCGAGTACTGGCCCTTGGTCAGGCCGTAGATCCGGTTGTTGAACAGCAGGATCTTCAGGTTGACGTTGCGGCGCAGCGAGTGGATCAGGTGGTTGCCGCCGATCGACAGGGCGTCGCCGTCGCCGGTGACCACCCACACCGACAGGTCCTCCCGGGAGGTGGCCAGGCCGGTGGCGATGGCCGGGGCGCGCCCGTGGATGGAGTGCATGCCGTAGGTGTTCATGTAGTACGGGAAGCGGCTGGAGCAGCCGATGCCCGAGACGAACACGATGTTCTCGCGCTTGAGGCCGAGTTCGGGCAGGAAGGACTGGACCGCGGCGAGCACGGCGTAGTCGCCGCACCCGGGGCACCAGCGGACTTCCTGGTCGGTCTTGTACTCCTTGGCGGTCTGCTTGCCGTCAAAGGTGGGCACCCCCGCGAGTCCACCCAGCTGAGGGAGCCCGAGATCAATGGCGGTCATGCGTCCAGTCCCTTCACGAAGTCGATCAGCACGTCCTGGAGTTCCTCGGCCTTGAACGGCAGGCCCGCGACCTTGGTGTAGGAGATGGCGTCCACCAGGTACTTGGCCCGCACCAGCATCGCGAGCTGGCCGAGGTTCATCTCCGGGATGACGACCTTGTCGTAGCGCGCGAGGATCTCGCCCAGGTTGCGGGGGAACGGGTTGAGGTTGCGCAGGTGCACGTGGGCGATGTCCATGCCCAGCCGGCGGACCCGGCGGCAGGCGGCGCCGATCGGGCCGTAGGACGAGCCCCACCCGAGGACCAGCACCCGGGCGTTGCCCGAGGGGTCGTCGATCTCGGCGTCGGGCACGGTGATGCCGTCGATCTTGGCCTGACGCACCCGGACCATCTTGTCGTGGTTGTCCGGTTCGTAGGAGATGTTGCCGGTCTTGTCGGCCTTCTCCAGGCCGCCGATCCGGTGCTCCAATCCCGGGGTGCCGGGCACCGCCCACGGCCGCGCCAGCGTCTCCGGGTCGCGCAGGTACGGCCAGAACTCGCCCGACCCGTCGGTCGCGTTGGGCTCGGTCGCGAACTTCACGCTCAGGTCGGGCAGGTCGGCGACGTCGGGGATCATCCAGGGCTCGGAGCCGGTGGCGATGTAGCCGTCGGAGAGCAGCAGCACCGGCGTGCGATACGTGAGCGCGATCCGGGTCGCTTCCAGCGCCGCCTGGAAGCAGTCGGCGGGGGAGCGGGGCGCGATGATCGGCACGGGGGCTTCGCCGTTGCGGCCGAACATGGCCTGCAGCAGGTCGGCCTGCTCGGTCTTGGTGGGCAGGCCGGTCGAGGGGCCGCCGCGCTGGATGTCCAGCACGATCAGCGGCATCTCGGTCATCACGGCCAGGCCGATGGTCTCCGACTTCAGGGCGATGCCGGGGCCGGAGGTGGAGGTCACCCCGAGGGCGCCGCCGAAGGCGGCTCCCAGCGCGGCGCCGATGCCGGCGATCTCGTCCTCGGCCTGGAAGGTGGTGACGCCGAAGTTCTTGTGCTTGGCCAGTTCGTGCAGCACGTCACTGGCCGGCGTGATCGGGTAGGTGCCGAGGAACACCGGGAGTTTGGCGCACTGGCCGGCCGCGACGATGCCGTAGGCCAGGGCGGTGTTGCCGGTGATCTGCCGGTAGGTGCCGGTGGCCAGCTTGGCCGGGGCGACCTCGTAGGTCACGGCGAAGGACTCGGTGGTCTCGCCGTAGTTCCAGCCGGTGTGGAAGGCCAGGATGTTGGCCTCGGCGATGGCCGGGTTCTTGGCGAACTTCTCCCGCAGGAAGCGCTCGGTGCCCTCGGTGGCCCGGTGGTACATCCAGGACAGCAGGCCCAGCGCGAACATGTTCTTCGCGCGCTCGGCGTCCTTCTTCGACAGGCCGGTGGGCTCCAGGGCGGCGCGGGTGATGGTGGCCATCGCGACCTGGTGCACGTTGTACTGGGAGAGGGACTCGTCGGCGAGGGGGTTGCTGGCGTAGCCGACCTTGGTCAGGTTGCGCTTGGTGAACTCGTCGGTGTTGACGATCAGCGTGCCGCCGGCGGGGAGGTCGGCGATGTTGGCCTTGAGGGCGGCCGGGTTCATCGCGACCAGCACGTCGGGGCGGTCGCCCGGAGTGAGGATGTCGTAGTCGGCGAAGTGCAGCTGGAAGCTGGAGACGCCGGGCAGCGTGCCCTGTGGGGCGCGGATCTCGGCGGGGAAGTTCGGCAAGGTGGCGAGGTCGTTGCCGAAGGCGGCGGCCTCGGAGGTGAACCGGTCACCGGTGAGCTGCATGCCGTCGCCGGAGTCACCGGCGAAACGGATCACAACCCGATCAACCTTCTGCACCGAGCGCCGGGGCGCGACCGTGGTCACGCGACCACCACCGGCGTAGAACCCGGGACTGGCTCCATGTCCTCGGCGATGCGCATGGCCTCCTCGATCAGGGTCTCCACGATCTGGTGCTCCGGCACCGTCTTGACGACCTGACCCCTGACGAAGATCTGCCCCTTGCCGTTGCCCGAGGCCACACCCAGATCGGCCTCACGCGCCTCCCCCGGACCGTTCACGACGCAGCCCATCACCGCGACCCGCAGCGGCACCTCCATGCCCTCCAGGCCGGCGGTGACCTCCTCGGCCAGCTTGTACACGTCCACCTGCGCCCGCCCGCACGACGGGCAGGACACGATCTCCAGCTTGCGCGGCCGCAGGTTCAACGACTGCAGGATCTGCGTGCCGACCTTGATCTCCTCCACCGGCGGCGCCGACAGCGAGACCCGGATCGTGTCGCCGACGCCTTGGCGCAGCAGCGCCCCGAACGCCACCGCCGACTTGATCGTGCCCTGGAAGGCCGGGCCGGCCTCGGTCACCCCGAGGTGCAGCGGATAGTCGCAGGACTCCGCCAACAGCTCGTAGGCCCGGACCATGACCACCGGGTCGTTGTGCTTGACCGAGATCTTGATGTCGTGGAAGTCGTGCTCGGCGAACAGCGAGGCCTCCCACAGCGCGGACTCGACCAGCGCCTCGGGCGTGGCCTTGCCGTGCTTGGCCAGCAGCCGGGGGTCCAGGGAGCCGGCGTTGACGCCGATGCGGATCGGGGTGCCGTGGTCGCGGGCGGCGTGCGCGATCTCGCGGACCTTGTCGTCGAACTTCTTGATGTTGCCGGGGTTGACCCGGACCGCGGCGCAGCCGGCCTCGATCGCGGCGAACACGTACTTGGGCTGGAAGTGGATGTCGGCGATGACCGGGATCGAGGACTTCGTGGCGATCGCCGGCAGCGCGTCGGCGTCGTCCTGGGACGGGCAGGCGACACGCACGATGTCGCAGCCGGCCGCGGTCAGCTCCGCGATCTGCTGCAGGGTGGCGTTGACGTCGGAGGTGAGCGTGGTGGTCATGGACTGCACCGCGATCGGGTAGTCGCTGCCGACACCGACCGAACCCACCTGGAGCTGACGGGTCTTACGCCGCTCGTTCAACACGGGAGGCGGAGTCATGGGCATACCGAGTTGCACACTCATCACAATTCTCCGTCGCGTATGATGGTTTCGACGATTCCCGCGGCGTCGAGGCCGCAGTCGCGGGCGAGTTGGTGCTGGGTGCCGTGACGCAGGAAAGCGCGCGGGATACCGAGGGACCGCACGACGGCCGGCACCCGTGCTTCGACGCAGGCGCGGGCGATCGCGTCACCGACGCCCCCGTCGCGCAACCCGTCCTCCACGCAGTAGACCGCCCCATAGTCGCGGGCCGTCTCGACCAGCGCCGGATCGACCGGCAGCACCCACCGCGGGTCCACCACCGTGGTGCCGATCCCCTTGGTGCACAACCGTTCCGCGGCTTCGAGGCAGGTGGTGGCGGTGGCGCCGACCGCGACCAGCAGCACGTCCCGACCACCGGGCAACAGCACGTCGGTCTCGCCGACCCGATCGACCGCGGGGATGTCTACGCCGACGGACGCCTTCGGGAACCGGATCGCGGTCGGACCGTCATCGATCGCCACGGCAGCGTTGACCAGTTCCCGCAGCCTTGCGACGTCGCGCGGGCAGGCCACCCGCATGCCCGGGACCATGGCCAACATGGACAGGTCCCACATGCCGTGGTGGCTGGGGCCGTCCGGTCCGGTGATGCCAGCCCGGTCCAGCACGAACGTCACCGGCAGCCGGTGCAGCGCCACGTCCATCAGCACCTGGTCAAACGCCCGGTTCAGGAACGTCGCGTAGATCGCGACCACCGGGTGCGTCCCGCCCATCGCCAGCCCGGCCGCCGACGTCACCGCATGCTGCTCGGCCATGCCCACGTCATAGACCCGGTTCGGGAACTGCTCGGCGAACCGTCCCAAGCCCACCGGGTTCTTCATCGCGGCGGTGATCGCCACGACATCGGGCCTGCGCCGGCCGATCGCGACCATCTCGTCGGAGAACACCGAGGTCCACGACGGCTTCGAGACCGAAACCGGCCGCCCCGTCGCGGGATCCACCACCCCCACGGCGTGCATCTTGTCCTCTTCGTTGCGCTCGGCCGGCAGGTAGCCCTTGCCCTTGGTGGTCACGCAGTGCACGAGCGCGGGCCGTCCCAGCGCGCTGGCCGTGGCCAGTGCTTCCTCCATCGCCGTGATGTCGTGACCGTCCACCGGGCCGAGGTAGACCAGGTCGAGGTGCTCGAACAGCGTGCGCGAGCCAGCTTCGACCTCGTTGCGTATCTCCCGCAGGTGCCCGGCGAGCGAACCGGTCGTCGGGCAGTACGAGCGCTCGTTGTCGTTGAGCACGATGACGATCGGCCGGCGGGACGCGCCGATGTTGTTGAGCGCCTCCCAGCACATGCCACCGGTCAGCGCGCCGTCACCGATGACCGCGACGACCCGGCGGTCCGTCTCGCCGCGCAGCTCGAAGGCCTTGGCCATGCCGTCGGCGTAGGCCAGCGCGGTCGAGGCGTGCGAGTTCTCGATGACGTCGTGCTCACTCTCAGCCCGCGTCGGGTATCCCGACAGTCCGCCGTACTGGCGCAGCGAACCGAACATGCCCTGCCGGCCGGTGACCAGCTTGGCCATCCGGAGTGCCGCTTCGTTCGACTCCGATCCCGTGGTCAACAACAGCACCTTGCGCAGCGGCGCCGGGAGGGTGTCGACGAGACGGCGGGCGAGATCGACGACGGGCCGACTGACCATTCCGCTGAACAGATGATCAAGTGTCGCGATCTGCTGCCTCACCGTGGCCACGATCTCCGGATGCGAGTGGCCCAGGATCGAACTCATCTGCCCCGAGGTGAAGTCGAGGATCCGACGGCCCTCCGCGGTGAACAGGTAGCTGCCGGCCGCGCGGTCGATGATCTCCGGGGTGAATCGACCTGCGCCCGCGTAGCGGACGAGATGGCGGTCGACGTCCGACCAGAATGTCGCAGCGTCGTCCGCGACTGTCCCAGGGCGAGAAGAGGCACTCATCCGCCGACCGTAGGTGCCCGTCAAGCACGATGTCCATGGCCGGATCGGGTGAGTGACGTGTCGCAGAGGTAGGCGCCCGAACAGCGTGCAGGTATCCAGGAGGGCTGTTGGGACGTCACGCGCTACCCGACCGATCGGGGGTCCGCGGAGTCTGCATCGAGGAGCCGGTCCATCAGCTTCGCCGCCATCCTCAAGACGTCGATCTCGACATCGCTGAGCTGGGTGAGTGCCTCGGCCAGCCAGCTGTCTCGGTGGTTCATGTCGGCGATGAGCGCGGCCCGGCCGGCGTCGGTGAGCGACAGCAGAGCGGCTCGGCGGTCGTGTGAGCTACGCGAGCGAGCGATCAGTCCGCTTGACTGGAGTTCTGCGAATGTGCGGGTGAGTGACTGGGGATGCTGATACGCCGTGGCCGCGATGTCTCCGGGCGTACTCGGGCCGCGGCGGTACAGATGGCTCAACACACCGATCTTGTTGGAGCTCATCGCGCCGGCGGGGCGCTCAGCGCGCAGACGCTGGGCCAGCCGGAGCGCGCCGCCTCGAATCTCGGCCGCCGATCGGCCGAGTTGCGTTGATCTAGCTTGACCCACAGTAAGTACGCTATCACGTACTATTACACGGGGCTGGTTTTGCAATGCCGAGGTACGGAGCGTGTTGTGACCGATCGATCCTTCGTAGTGCGTAGTAAGTGGTCGTCTCGCTGGCGTCGGATCGATCCGGGAGCGGTCCGGCTGCGGGCAGCTGCGGTGATGATGCTGGCGACGTTGGGGAGCTTTTTCTCGGCGTGGCTGATCGAGCATCTCGCCCACCTGCATACCGATCTTGTCGTCTCGGCCGTGGTACTCGGGCTCACCCTGGGCCGGGTCCACCGAGCGCCCGGCGCGTCCAGCGGCCTGCTCGCCCTGGCTGTGGTGCCCGTGGCCACGGCCGGCGCCAGCGTGGTGGGCACGCTGATGGGCCGGCACGTCGTTGTCGGCGACAGCCTGTTCGCGTTAGCCCTGACCGCGGCTATCTGGGTGCGTCGGTTCGGACCGGTCTATACGCGGGCCGGCACCCTGGCGACGGTTCCGTTCATCGCCCAGCTGGTCACCCCGGCACCACCGGTGCTGCGGCCCAGCCACGTCATGTGGTCGGCAGCTGTCGCTGTCGTGGCGGTCGTCTGGGTGTTGCTCGCCCAGCTCGTGGGGCGAGCACTCCGGCTACTGCCGCGGCCGGCGCCACCGGCCGCCGCACCGTCGCCGAAGTCATCCGCGGTGGCACGACAGAACGCGCGCCCACGTGTTTCGCGGATCTCGGTGAGCGACCGGATGGCGTTGCAGATGGGTCTGGGCCTGGGCCTGGCGTTCGTACTCGGGCACCTGATCTTCGGGGTGCACTGGCCCTGGATGGTCTTGACCGCCTATATCGTCGCCAGCGGTAATCGAGGCCGCGGCGACGTCGTCTACAAGGGTGGACTGCGAATCGCGGGCGCCGTTGTCGGCACCGTCGCGGCAACGCTGATGGCCAACACGTTCTCGGCCGGAGACAAGTGGGCCGTCGTGGCGATCTTCGCGGCACTCGCGGTGGCAACCTGGCTGCGAGACCTCAACTACGCCTACTGGGCGGGCGGCGTCACCGCTGCGCTGGCCTTCCTCTACGGCTACTTCGGCGAGACGGGCTCCGGGCTGTTGCACACGCGCCTGGAAGGCATCCTCGGCGGTGCGGCGGTCGCGATAGCGGCGGCCTGGGTCGTACTGCCCATCAAGACCAGCAGCGTCCTGCGCCGTCGCATGGCCGACGCCTTGGGCGAGCTGAGCGATCACGGCGGTGCGCAATCTCCATCCGAACATCGAGGCACTTACCCCGCTGACGCTGGCCGATGACGGACTGCTGCGTGACCCCGACGTCAGCCGCGAATAGCTCCGCCTCGCCGGCGCGGTGGTCGCCGGCCTCCCCGAGGCCTGCGGACGTGGAGTCGGTGCTGTCACAGCTGGGGGTGGGCCAGGTGCCAGCCGGTCGATGTCTGGTAGGCGTGGCCCATCGCGAGCAGCAGCGCCTCGTCGAAGTGTCGGCCCATGAGCTGGAAGGTCACCGGCAGGCCGTCATCGGTGGGCGGTCCGGGCAGGACGATCACCGGGTTGCCGCTCAGGTTGGACGGTGCGGTGAAGCGGACGAGGTTGGGTAGGTCGTCGGGTCCCTTGCCCAGCGTGGCCATATCTTCGACCGTCGGCGACGGCGTCGGCATGATGATCACGTCGACGAACTCGAAGAGCGCTCGGACAGTGGGCTCTGCACAGCGACAGTCGGCTGAGCCGACGCGAAGCGGGACCGGCGAGATTCGACCGACCGCCGGCGAACTCCCGGCGCGCGGTGCACACTTGCCTCACGCGGGTGCGCTAGCGCTGGGTGGCGACGGGCACTGATCAAGACCGAGCCGGCCGTCGGTTGAGCGACACCTCAATGCGCGCCGGTAAAGGATTGTGAATACCGCGTTTCGTCTGGTCCGGCGGCTGGCCCGCGGTGCCATAGTCACCCGGGCGCCGATTCACCCTGGGTGGCGCCGGCTTAGCGATCCTGATGCCGCGCTGCTGCCTGCCACCAGCACATCGAGACAAGGAAACTCGTTGATCTCGTCTGTCTTCGCAAGGAATCTCAAGCGGCGGGCAGTCGTCGTACTGGCTCTTCTCGGCCCGTGCGGGCTCGTACTCGGCACCCTCGAGACGCCGGCCGCGGCGGGGCGGCCCAGGCCCAGGAGGTCACCACCGGGAGGCGGGTGCGCAGACACTGCACCCAGACTTTCTACGTAAGCAGTGTGGGATCGGACACTGCCAATGGGCAGACGACTGGCACCGCTTGGCGCACTCTAGCCAAGGTCAACCAGGCACTTTCCGACGGAACCGTTGCACGGGGCGATTGCGTCAAGCTCCGGCAAGGTGACGAGTTCTTCGGCACGATCAACTCGATACCGGTAGCGGCCGACACCGAACCGATCTTGACCTTTAGTTCATATGGCTGTGGTGCCAGGCCGCGGCTCAGCAACTACAAGGTTTGCAACGCCGCCGCCGGTTGGTCGCTGCAATCGGCCAACCTGTGGAGGATCGACCTGACGGCCGGCTCCGGCGCATATACCGGTAACACCACATCGACCAACACCAACGTCGGTTTTATCCGGGTCAACGGTGCAATCAACGGC
>Ga0137415_10006144_pt1 | contig 11878 bp, 5 predicted proteins | sample CZODoug3_1_1_16f_FD_183082 | JGI IMG/M metagenome (GOLD analysis project Ga0137415, IMG submission 183082) | Vadose zone soil fungal communities from Angelo Coast Range Reserve, California, USA - CZODoug3_1_1_16fungal (Hybrid Assembly) | ecosystem: Environmental > Terrestrial > Soil > Vadose...
AGCTCTGATGAAAGTGAAAGCAGCAAAGACCTGGAGCCTTTGCATGGATCTGACAGTGATGAACATTATGACAAGAAGGTGGAATCTGGTTCCTCTTCAGTTCATCTTGATACATTGATGAGTAGGGTGTAACACGGGTACGGGTAACTCCGCGGTGTTACAGCCACGGGTTCCACGGGTACGGGTACGGTTTCGGAATTCCGGACCCGAGGCTGTACCGCAACCCGTCACCGCGGTGTCACGGGTTTTCACGGTGTTGTCAGTTCACTGCCAGCAAGGTCAGTAATAGTTACTATTTTCATTTTTTCACTTTCACAAAATGATTTTTACTATTTTTTAAATCTCAATTTTCAGCAAATTTTCGGTATAGCATATCTGTCACATCGTGACACTGCCACGTCGCGCTCCTTCCCTCTTACCTCCATCACTTATCAAGACAGTACAAGTAAGTCAAATTGATCATTATATTGTTTTCAGGTCTTACTGTTGCACATGCAAATGCAAAAAAACTAAGGTAAGCATATACTATAACTTATTGATACTAACTATTCTGTCCAAGTAGATGAATGTGAAGTGGCGCGGCAAACACGAACGAGCACGACGCAAACAAGCATGAGCCAAAAGACGAACGCAAACGGATGCACGCGAGGTGGCAACGGCAGCAACGGCAGCAGCGGGAGAAGGTTTTGCGGCCCAAACCAGCCCCCCCTTGTGCCTCACCCGATCGCGCCCTCTCACCACCTCAACTCCAGCGTACCCTGCCCCGATAGGGTCCCCTCTACCCAAAATCAAGCCCGCCTGCATTTCGCTAGCCAAAACTGAGCCCCAGTGGCTCGGTTTTTGGTTCTTTGGCCCAAACCAACCCCCCTTGCACTTCGCCCGATCGCGCCCTCTCACCACCTCAACTCCAACGTATCCCGCCCCAATAGGGTCGCCTCTACCCAAAACAGAGCCCACCCACATTTCGCTAACCAAAACAGAGCCCCCGTGGCTCGATTTTTAGTTTTTGGCCCAAACCAGTCCCCCCCCGTGCCTCACCCGATCGCACCCTCTCACCACCTCAACCCCAGCGTATCCCGCCCCAATAGAGTCTCCTCTACCCCAAACAGAGCCCGCCCACATTTCGCTAACCAAAACCGAGCCCCCACGGCTCAGTTTTTGGTTTTTGGCCCAAACCAGTCCCCCCTCGCGCCTCACCCAATCGCACCCTCTCACCACCTCAACCCCAGCCCACCCCAATCGAGTCCCCTCTACCTGATTTGTTGGACCCTGGACAGTAATATGACGGGGCGGTATTCTCGCCCCTCTCTTTTTTTTGTATACTAACTTTAATAAATGTACATATATATATATTGCACCCTCGGGTTTTCGCTACGGTGTGAGTGGTTTACTGCGGTGTTAGTACACCGCGGCTTGAGAACTAAAACCGCGGCATAAACCTGCACCTGTATACACCGTACCTGTGACGGGTGCGGTATGACAGGTGACAGGTACGGTGTGACACAAAGTCACCCGCGGTGTGACCCGTGTTACACCCTATCCACAAAATCAGCCACATCTCAAGAAATATAATTATATCGACATCAATCCATCCAATATGTCAACAGCCAATCCAAGCACAAATTCAGTGCTAACTATGCCCATCCCTGGCACCAAGTTAGCACCTGAAAAATTCAAAGGAGAATATAACTACGTCACAAGATTCATTCAACATTATGAGCGCCTTTGTGGCCTGAATAATGTTACTCAAGACAAGGATAAATGCGAAACCATCACTCAATATTGCTCCAAGAAAGTAGGAGAATTTATTGAGGCTCTGGAAAGCTACGCCAGAGACGACTGGGCAGACCTCAAAAATGATTTGCTCAAATTTTATGATAGTGACCGAGATTCAAAGAGGTATAGGCAAAAAGATATAATTGCCTATACACAAGAAACCTGGTTGAAGAAAATTAAAGATCTATCTACATGGAAAAGATATACGCGAGGATTTGTACGAATAGGAGGGTGGCTGAAGTCTCAAAAGAAAATAACAGAAGACGAACATGCCACTTACTTTTGGCAAGGAATCCCGCGTACCCTTCGACTTCGGATAGAAAATAGGTTGTTGGCACAGGAGCCTACCCGTACCCTAGCGAAGCCCTGGGAGGTTTCCAAAGTGGAGGGAGCAGCCGAAGCAATTTTGCAGCGAGATAGGTTTGATAGAAACCTAGCAGATTCAGATGAAGAAGAACAAGATGAGACCGATGATGAAGGCTCACCTGACGAAGGAGACTCCTCTGATGAGGACTCCGATGCAGAATTCAAGCGTTTGAAACGCAAAGCCAAGAAAGTGAAAGAATTAGCCGCACTCAAGAAAACTCGGAAGAAAAATCTTACTAAGAAGATTTTAGAATCCGATAATGATGAGCCTAGGCCGAAGAAAATTACCTCAAGTCAGCTGAAGAAAACCGAACAACAAGAGGTAGAAGAGTTAATTAAAAAACTCAATGCAATGTCACTTGAAGATCCTGTGTATGGAATTACTTATTTCAAGGCAATCAAGCTGGACAGGGATGTAGAAAAAGTTGTCAGAAGGCCAACGAATGGCAATACTGGCAATAATTCTAATATACGCTCACCTGGATATCAAGGACAAAATCCGAGGCGAGATCCGCCTCCTCATATGTCAAATAATGTCCCAACGGCTGGAGGATATGTTTCGAGGCCTCCAATCAAATGCTACGGTTGCGGAGAGTCCGGACATGGAGTATCCAACTGCGAAAAAATTAATGAGCTAATAAAAGGCGGAATATTAGCTAAAGATGGTGCAGGAAGGATAGTAAAGGGAGACGGAAGCTACTTGCCTAGATCTATGGACGAAACATTTCTATCTGCTGTAGAGCGAGATAGAAAAGCTCAGCTACCTAAGTCGAATTTTATTCGCCTGGTAGAGCTGGAAAAATCTTACCTGGCAACAGAAGAAGAAAAAGAAATAGTAAAATCGGACGAGGAAGAATTGGGAGGAGCCTGGATCTGAGAAATGGATAGCGAAGGCGAACCCGAACATTTTGTGTACCCAGTGGAGGAAAGGGCGAGGACGAGAGCAGAAAGTGCGCGCAAGAAATCAAATGATAAAATCTATCCTGAACCTTTACCAAAGGGAACGGCAAAGGGAAAGGACCAGATGAGTCAGCCTCCGAGGCACAAGGAAAATGAGCAAAGCACTCACCGTCAGTCAACCCGATCTCAGACACAGAAAAAGGAATTGGAAATACAGGACATTTCCAATAGGATTCCTAGTTCTGTAAATATCCCAGCGCCAGTCCCAGTACTAGTTAAGCCCAAAGAAAAGGAAAAGGAGAAGCCAATGGCTGAGCCAACTCCTATAGAAATGAGGAACATAGAATGGGACCCAGAAAATGAAGAAGAAATGATAGAAGACCCAGCGTCTAACCCAGCGTCTACGGATAAAGCGCCTAGACTCAAGTCTCAAGCGCCAGCACAGCCACTCCCAGAAAGGAAAAAGCCGACTCCGAGACAATCGGCAGTCTCAGCGCATGTCGATCCTTTGGCAGTGCTGACTCGATTATTAAGCACTCCGGTTCAGCTACAAGTCGGAGAAGTCTTAGGAGTTTCCCAAGAATTATCGGGATTACTTAATGAATCTATCAAACTTAAAGCTGGTAAATCCGTTGTGGCAAGTTCATTTATTACACGAACCCGAGGGATCTTGATTAGATTACAAATGGAGTGCGATGGAAATCCGATTACTGCGATCATCGACACCGGTTCTCAGCTAAATATAGTATCCCGAACCATATGGAAATCGGCAATCAAGCGCCCAATGGATATAGCCAAAACCTTGTCCATGAATGATGCTAACGGAGGAGAGGGAGTCCTGAGAGGGTTAATACAACATGTTCCACTCACCTGTGGACAAGTACACACCGAAGCAAATTTATATGTGGGAGATCATGTCCCATTCCAATTATTGCTCGGAAGACCCTGGCAAAGAGGAAATTATGTTTCCATTGACGAAAGAATGGAGGGAACATACCTTGTGTTTAAAGATTCCGACAATCTAGAACCTCGTTATGAAATTATGGTCGCCCAGGAACCAGCGGACTTCAATTGGAACTTTGACCCCTCCTTATGGTCAATTCCTACCAATTTATTAGTCACAGTTTCCGAGGCAAGCGCGGATCACGAACCAAATTTGGCACGAAATACAGTTGAAATTCAAAGTTCAAAAAATCTGATTGGCCAGGGATCGAATTTCCTAGCTTATTGGTCCATCAGAGTAATTTTACTCTTCATTACCGTTATGTTGGGCCTATCCAAGATCGCGGTCAGAGGACTAGAACATATTTTTAGCCTCATGGAAATCGGAAAAGAAGATCAAGAAATAAATAGGCGAACAAGAGAGCCCTCTCCAGTTCAGAATTTTATTTCCCAAAACCCCCCATCAATTGATCCTCCTACTATGCCTTATCCACCATCTGGAAAAATTGTGAACACTATTATTCGAGAAAATAGGAACCCGGTAGTTCCTTCCTCGATTACTTGTTCGTTCCACGACCGAACCGACATAGAAATCATTGATAGAATCAGAAGTGAAATACCATATAACCGGCGTGTTGGTTTTAATAACCAAGGTATCGTGGGATCACATACGGCTACTGAAATGAGGCCTATTTATGAGAATGGACGGTTAGCACGCCGTATGGTAATGAACGACGCTGTTCTTATTACCAATGGAGACAATTCAGACCCACCTAATGTCATGCGAGGAGACATTATTCTCAAACAATACCCAGAAGTGGTAGGAGGTAGCGAACAAATTCAGTTCCCAACTTACAAAGGACCAACAATTCCAGTACCGCATACTGGAACATGTGGACGAGCACCTTTGCATGAGGAAATGGACGAAATGCCTATTTCTTTATTTACTGCAGTCACCACATCTGCAGGAATACCAGACGAAATTCGCGCACCTTCATACTCGCCCGTTTATTCCCCTACTCTGTCTATTGATGAGCCGATTCCATTTGCCACTCTAAATGAACCCGACTCTCAACCTGGACTTCCAAAAGTGGAAAGAAGATCAGTGCCATCAGTGTCCCAAAAGGATAAAAACCCTTGTGGCACCAAATCGAAAAATCCAACCTATATATCAGAAATTCAAAAGGAAATTTGTCGACTCCAAGAACGATTAGACTATATTCAGGATACATCAAATTTCCCAGAGTCTGGAGAAATTATTGATGGACCTATAGTCTACCGATCGCGAAGAGAGAGAAGAAGGGAGAAAATTAGAAAGCGAGAGGAAGAAAGAAAGAAAAGAGAAATGTTGAATGAGGAGAGCGATAATGAGGATGAAATTGAGCGAGTTATTTCTGAACAAGAACGGAAACAGGAGAGAGCAGATAGCGAACACATGAGGAATAGTTTGGTTTATTCTATCCAAAAATCATCTGATCATCCTCGTACAGTCAAGAAGCCATATACTTCTCGAGAACAGCTCTATGGAACTCCAGACGCTGTTGGGAAAGGTTCCATTAAAGCTGGAAAATCTACACAAGTCAATTCAGGCCCATATGCGATTAATGCGATCAAGCGAACTGCTGGGAAGACCACACGTCCAAGACAATATTCTCTAGAGTCTGAAGTATCTTCCATGGAAATCGATGCAAAGTCCGACGAAGACCGAGGAGAAAGAATTGTTAAAGAAGCCGTTGAAGGTCATAGACTATTGCAGAATTATGTTCGACATGTTGGACAAGCTGAGGAAGACTTGTATGGTGACGAAGAACAAAGCGACTACCACTGGAAACGAGGAGAATTTAATGCAGAGAGAGTTGATGGTCCACATTCAGTCTCGGGAACTCAAGGAACGCATTCCAGAACCTGTTCCCAACTCGAAAAGGAAGGTACTTGGCCAAATGAGGAAACTTACCCAAAAGAGCAGACGAAGTCACAGCATTTGGATCATCACAACCAACTATATAGCGACAAACAAAATTCTCCAGAACAAATCCTACATTCTACGCACTCTAACGCCATACTTCCAGATAATCCTCGTATGCCGGCGATATCTTATCATGTTCATACTTCAGAACTTCAGTACCCAGACCCCGAACCACTGCACAGTCCAACCGTATTCATGCCTAAGAAAATTTCTGTGGATGCCGACAGGATCAAAGAATGGATCCATGGGAACTCTAATGATTCTTCGCTCCAGAATCAAAAAGAACCAAACAAAAATTCTAGAGTATCTCCCAAGATGACTAGTCTATTGTCGAGTCAAGTATTTGATTCCCCACCACCTATATTCGCAAATTTGGATCTAAATAGCGGTATCAATACGGGACATACATCGGTCACCTCTGTCACTTCTGGATCAATGCCGATGCTGATAGAAATTTCGGATGATGAAGATTTTGGATCAATGGATATGGACATTGATTCAGAAAACCCGGGATCGCCGAGAATACAGGAAGCCGAAGATGGAACGTATTTGGAGAAATTAGAAAGAGATATATTCGGAGGATCCGATTCAGAAGAAGGAACTCCTGAATCAGAGCCGATAGAATATGAGAAGTATAGGGAGATGTTAGAAGAGAAATCAAGAGCCGAGGAAGATATTAGGAATGGGGAAGATGAAATTATCTTGGATGGCATTGCCAGTGAGCAACGTCTTGCAATTCTACATGCAACATCTATTTTTCTGGAGACCAAATCACGATTACTGATCACCTCGAACTGCAAGTTCAAGAATGGTCATAACAATCTCCTACAAAATTCAATTCCGTCATTTATTCGCAAACCAGTCCACACACACGATCAAATGGAGACTCTACCGGTTAGAAGCTTTACCGTGGATTTTATCGAACGAGAATTGGATTATAATGTTCCAGGAATACCACTGGAATATTTAATGCAAGTACGACCACCACCTTACCCGAGCACTATACCAAGATATAGGCAATATTCTGTATACTTGGATCATATCCGAGTATTTAGAAATCGCTTAACTGAAGTAATTGAGTGTATTATTCGTGCACTTGATGATGAAGATTGGAATAGTATTAGGGACAACACTATGGAATTATTTGTGGAATAAGACAATGAATTCCAACATGTCAAAATCACTCGGACGGATTATTTTCGCGAAAATCCTATGGTCTCCAATACCTTTCTCTTTGAGAAAGAAAATCATTTTATTCGACAATCCGCTGATAGATTTCGAGCCCGAGGACATCATCAAGTGTATAATGCCCTCACGGATATTCTCTTGGCTCAACCACGAGATTCTTACGTTGTGGAACAGTTACTTACAGCCGGCTATCTGGAGAAAAATGCCGGAGAACATGTGGCACTCCATATGCTGTGGATATTGGAGAGGACTGGATATTGGCATTGAGAAGTTGATGAGAGAGAAAGATGTGAGTTGCGAAGAGCAAGAGTTTTATTTTCAGAATTCTATTTCCTCTACTCCATTCGATATGGAGATGTATAATTTAATCAAGACTCATCAAGAAACCTATGCGACTCCATTTTTATTGTTCCCCGTGGAGAGCCGAACATCTTGGGACTCCCACATGTATCAACACATTTATTATCTCAATTTTGTCTCAAATTCCGTCCGAGATGACATTAAACTACCATTTATCCGACATTTCACCTCGAATATTGTCCGAGACGACAATAAACTAATGGGTCTTTTACAGAATATTTACCAATTTATTACCAGATATTCGTCTTTATTGGTTCAAGTTCGGTATCTTGTACCATATTGTTTAGCTTCATGCTTCCAGTCCCGCACGATTATAGTCGAGAGCAATAAGTACTTAGGAATTGAAGCGCAATTTTCCTCTTATTGCATTCAGATTGCTGAAGAAATAGAAAATGGAGATATACCAAAATGGGTATATCCAGAAGACGATGAAATAGAGATTTACGAAGATAAATCTGCAACTCTAGACTCAGCCGAAGATTTAATTCTTATGACTACCGAATTATATTCAGATTCTGTAAAAGAATCAGAGATATTCGCGTTTACGGCATACAAGCGAGTTGACCAGAAAATCACACCAGTTTCTGGAACATTCCCAGAAGAAGCACGCGTACACCGAAGAATTCCAGTGGATCCATTATTATCTTTACCCAAATTGGTAACTAAAATGCCAAATTTGGAAAACACACCTCGGATGAATGAGGAACGGTTCGCCAAACTCGGGATCAGTTCAAATGAATTCCTCAGGCCGGAGGAAGTCAAATTATTCAAACAAGTTATGTGGATCAATCAGAACGCCCTCGCTTTTGATGAATTGGAACGAGGAACGTTGAAGGATTCATACTTTTCGCCATATATTATTCCAACTATTCCACATTCGGCATGGGAATACAAAAATATACCTATACCTCCTGGGATTAGGGACAAAGTCATAGACTTACTCAAGCACAAGATCGCCGCTAAAGTATATGAACCAAGCCAATCCGCATACCGTTCAAGATGGTTCTGTGTTCTCAAGAAGAATGGAAAACTACGAATAGTTCACGACTTACAACCACTTAATAAAGTCACAATTAGAGATGCTGGATTACCTCCAATTGTTGATGACTTTATTGAACCATTCGCTGGAAGACAATGCTACACTGTATTCGATTTATTTTCCGGATTTGATGCACGTCGTCTTGATCCAAGAAGCCGAGACCTTACCGCATTCCTTACGCCACTCGGATTACTTCGACTTACCAGTCTGCCTATGGGATTTACAAATTCTCCTGCTGAATTCCAGAAATCCATGACCTTTATTCTGCAAGAAGAAATCCCAGATGTGGCAAACATATTTATTGATGATCTGCCTATAAAAGGGCCAGTTTCTCAATATTTAGATCAATATGGAGAACCAGAAGTATTGAAAGAAAATACAGGAATTAGGAGATTTATTTGGGAACATGCCCAAGATGTGCATAGAGTAATGCATAGAATTGGATGTGCAGGAGCAACATTTGCTGCCAACAAAACTCAAATATGCAAGCCAGAAGTGGTTATTGTAGGACAAAAATGCACTCCACAAGGAAGATTACCAGATGATAGCCGAGTCATCAAAATTCTTAACTGGCCAATTCTTACAACTCCAAAAGAAGCCAGAGCTTTTCTTGGATTGTGTGGCACAGTTAGAATTTGGATCAAAAATTATTCAGAATTAGCAAGACCTATCACCGAATTATGGAGACAAAGAGTAGAGTTTATTTGGGATGCCAGAAGACAAGAAGCCTTTACTACACTCAAACAATTGGTTTCTTCAGCTCCAGCCCTACGCCCCATTGATTATTCCTCATACAACCCAGTCATACTATCAGTGGATTCATCAAATATTGCTGTAGGAATGATACTTGCACAAATTGATGATAATGGAAGAAGAAGACCAGCTAGATATGGATCAATTCCTATGGGAGAAAGAGAATCTAGATATTCTCAACCCAAGTTGGAATTATTTGGATTATACAGAGCTCTTCGTACTTGGAGGATTCACATTATTGGAGTTAAAACTCTTCATGTGGAAGTTGATGCACTCTATATAAAAGGAATGCTCAATGAACCAGATCTTCAACCAAATGCAGCCATAAATAGATGGATTCAAGGGATTCTCATGTTTGACTTTAAACTCATTCATGTCCCTGGCATAAAATTCAAAGGACCAGATGCTCTCTCTAGAAGAATTCCAGCTCTGGAAGAAGAAATAATAGATGATGATGATGGATGGTTAGATAATATTGCCCTATTCACTGGCATATCACAAGCGCCATATAGGAAGGAAAGTTTAAAGAAGACTCCCATCAAATACAGTCCAAGATCTATTCCATCAGCATTCCATATGGAATCAAAATTGGAGAAACAATTACTTCAAATCATTCAATTTCTCAAAACCCTAGAGCTACCTTCAGAGCTCAATACTACTCAAGACAAGAGAAGATTTATTCAAAAATCTAGCAGATTCTTTGTTCAAGAAACCACAGGCAGATTATTCAAAAGAAATGGACAACAGCCACCTTTACTTGTGATTCTTGATACAGAAAAGCGAGTAGCTATTCTGACACAAGCACATGAAAACCTAGGACACAAAGGAGTACAGTCAACCTGGGAGACTATCAGACAGAGATTCTATTGGCCACATCTCAGAGCTGATGTTTTACATCATGTCTCATCTTGCCACCCTTGTCAAATCCGAAGTACATGCAAAGTCCAAATCCCTATCACAGTTTCTACACCTGTGACAATATTTTCCAAAATATATGTGGATGTCATGAATATGCCTATATCAAGAGGATTCAAATTTATTGTAGCTGCAAGAGATGATCTATCTTTAGCAGCAGAAGGAAGAGCTCTCAGGTCCAGCAATGCATCTACACTTGCTTCTTTCTTTTGGGAGCAAATATTCTGTAGATATGGAGCAGTCAAACAAGTGGTTACAGACAATGGTCCAGAAGTAGAAGGAGCATTCAAGGAACTCCTTAGGAGATATAGGATTCCTCAAACACAGATATCTCCTTACAACAAACAAGCCAATGGAGTAGTAGAGAGAGGACATTTTACTATTCGAGAAAGTTTGATGAAATCTTGTGGAGACAAACCAGGATCATGGCCATTACATGTGCCATTGGCATTTTTTGCAGACAAAATATCCACTAGCAAGGTTACAGGATGTTCACCATTTTATATGCTACATGGAGTCCATCCAGTCCTTCCATTTGATCTTACGGAAGCCACATTCATGATTGAAGGATATCATAATGGGATATCTTCATCTGATCTCCTAGCCCTCCGAATACAACAACTCCAGAAAAGACCAGAAGACCTAGAGAAAGCTGCAGAATCACTTATAAAAGCAAGGTTTAGATCCAAAGCACAGTTTGAGAAGAGATTTTTCAGGAGATTGAAAAGAACTCTTCTCAAAGTTGGAGACCTAGTGCTTATAAGGAATACCAGGATAGAACAGGAGATGAATAGGAAGCATAAACCACGCTATTTGGGACCATATGTTCTTAGAGAACAGAGGAAATCTGGAACATGGGCTATCAAAGAATTAGATGGCACTCCCATTAGAACTGCAGTTGCTGGATTTAGAATTTTGCCTTATGTTGCAAGAAAATCCCAAATTTTGAGAAATCTTGCAGAGGAATCTGATGATTCAGAGTTGGGATCTGAATCAGAGGATGAAGATGAAGAGATAGAAGAAAATATAGAAGATAATGATAATCAACTAGATGGTTGGGATTCTGATGAAGATTTTATGGAGACCACAGAAGAAAATGAAGTAGATGACGAACCTTGGGGAATGATTGTACAAATCGTTTCATCACCAAATCAAGCCACTACAGAAGATGCTATAATCCCAATTCAACCAGAGTTTATTATCCAAATGGAAAATAAACTAAAGGTGGCAGAATATCGCAATTATCAAATGCTAGGAGTGCAGAGACTATGGTTAATGAATATTCAGAACCACTTAGTCACTCATATGGTAGAAGTTGAAGAACCTCAAGAACATAATGATTTACGACCTGATAATTCACCAAAGAGACACTGGAAATACTCTATCAAGGCACTCTATTCTCTGGATCAACCATTTAGTCCAGAAGAACAAATTCTATCAGGATCTTCTCCCAGTGGACCAGCATATCAGATAAATAAAATCCATGGCCCATTAACTTGTGTCTGGATCAAGTCACCCCAAGGAGAGAGAAAAATCAGCAACTGAGGACAGTTGATTTATTGTTCCCCGTGGATGTCACACCTCGAAATGGTTTCAAGTTAGTGCATGGATTTTCCTATGAATTTAGGAACATTCAGTACAACTCCAAACTTCATGCAATCCTCAATTCATCA
>Ga0137415_10006146_pt1 | contig 11877 bp, 5 predicted proteins | sample CZODoug3_1_1_16f_FD_183082 | JGI IMG/M metagenome (GOLD analysis project Ga0137415, IMG submission 183082) | Vadose zone soil fungal communities from Angelo Coast Range Reserve, California, USA - CZODoug3_1_1_16fungal (Hybrid Assembly) | ecosystem: Environmental > Terrestrial > Soil > Vadose...
TGGCGGAGAAACTCGCCGTGCTGGTAGCGAAATGTATGCCCGTCGTCAAGATAGAGCGACCCTGCGCACTCCTGTCCGGGATAGATGTGAAGTTCCAGCGGACCGATGGGGGTTTCATCGGTGCTCTGGATGAGTGGCTGGAGCGGCAGGATGCTTCCGCCTCGGACATACACAGGCAGGGTGTCGAGTACCGGATGGATTCTGGAAGGCGCGGGGAAGCTGGATCCCGGGGTTGCGGTGACAATATCGACGATCGAAGGTGTTGGCGGAGGAGTGGCAGTCTTGAGCCCGGTCCAAAAGTCGTACCACTGACCTTTTGGGAACGAGACGGTGTAGTCATCGAGGGTCTCAGCGAATGGCGGTGGAGCGATCAGCAGGCTGGGGCCCAGGAGGAACTCCGTATCAAGACCATCGAAGCCAGACGACGATGGCGCGAGGACCTCCGGAAACTCAAGAAACACGGGACGCATGATCGGAATGCCGGTACGTGTGGCCTCGTCCGCAAGGGTGTAGATGTACGGCAGTAGACGATAGCGGGTTTCAATGTAGCGGCGGCGAATGGCTTCTTGCTCCGGGCCGTGGACCCAGACTTCGTGCGGCAGCGTGCCCTTGGCGGCGTGATCGCGATAGAAAGGATTGAAGGCTCCAACCTCAACCCATCGCGTAAGCAGTTCAGGCGCGGGCGAGCTGCCGAATCCACCGACGTCGTCACCGACAAAGGAAATGCCGCTGAGGCCGAGGTTGAGCAGCATCTGAGTGGCGAGGCGGAGGTGGTTCCAGGTGGCGGAATTATCTCCGGTCCAGGTGAACCCGTAGCGCTGCCCACCCGCGAAGGTAGCGCGGGTGAGGACGAAGGGACGCTCGTCGGGGCGCAGCTTGAGAAGGCCCTCGTAAGTGGCGCGCGCATTCTCAAGTCCAACGATATTGTGAATCTCCGCGTGCGTGGCGGTGCGAGTCACGAAGCCGGGCTCTTCGATGCGGTGAACGGAATTCAGGGGCATGGTTTTGCCGGGTCCGTCAAAGACCGAGGGCTCGTTCATATCATTCCAGAAGCCGGCAACGCCGTCCTGGACGAATTGCTTGTAGAGACCGCCCCACCAGTCGCGCGTGCGGGCGCGTGTGAAATCAGGAAAGACCGCAGGCCCGGGCCAGACGACACCTATGAACTCGCTGCCATCGGAATTCTTCACGAAGTGGTCACCCGCCGCACCGCTCTCATAGGGGGCATAACCTTGGCCGGGGGCATGGGCAATGTGCAGGTCGGTAATTGTGACCAGATGAAAATGTTGCTTGCGGAGATCCGACACCAGCGCAGGAAAGTTCGGGAAGGTATTTGGATCGGCGGTGAAGGGCCGATTCTTGTACTGGTAATCGATGTCAAGATAAAGCACGTCGGAAGGGATCTTGTCTGTCCGAAGGCGGTCGGCGATCTCCCGGACTTTGGATTCCGGAGTGTAACTATAGCGCGACTGCTGGAAGCCAAGAGCCCATAGCGGAGGCAGCGGAGGTGTGCCAGTGAGGTATGCATACCCCTCGACAACCTGTTTCGGGGTGGGGCCATAGAGCAGGTAGTAGTCGAGTGGGCCGCCTTCAGCACCGAAGGAATAGGAGTCGCGCGACTGCTTGCCGAAGTCGAACCATGTGCGCCAGGTGTTGTCGAGGAAGAGCCCATAGCTGCGGCCGCCATTGATACCCATGAAGAACGGGATGCTTTTATAGATGGGGTCGACGGATTCCTGGAAGCCGATGTCAGTATTCCAGAGCGTGTAGGCCTGGTTTCTGCGGTCGAAGGAACCGGTCTTGTCCCCGAGGCCGAAGTAATGCTCGTCGACGGGCATGTTCTTGTAGACGGAGAAGCCCCCGTGCTGGAAGAAGGTGGTGGCGCGACCGACAGCGTCGGCGGAGATTATGTTGCCATCGAGGTCGCGAACGACAAGGCGGAGAGGAGTGCGCTCAACGCGGACGTCAAGCGACGCGGTACGGAAGCCGACCGAGGCGGCATCTCCTCTCGGCTGCACATCGACGGACTTGCTGCGCGGTCCAGGAAGGACCGCCCAGGAAGCGTCCTCGGGGAGAGCGCCACCGGGGGCAACGCGTACGCGGAGGATGTCGTCTCGGAGGGCGATGATGCGCAAACTTGCCGTACCTGCCTGAATCTCAATGCCATCGCGGAGGGACTGGGAACCGGTGATCGTTTCGACCACAATCCGGGGGCGGGACGCGGAGGCCGTCTGTGCTTGTGCGGAGATTAGTGCGACGGCCGCCGTTCCAAAGAACAAAACAAGGAATCGCTGAGAAGAATAGGACAGCATACTTGCCGCAACATCATACCAGCCGCAAGAGTCCCAAACGGCAACGTAACAGCTCCTTGCAGTTTAAAGGATGGACAGTTCCGCTCCGGGCAACCGCAGGCTGCAATGTTTCCACGTCCGGAAGAGACATTTTCAGTTGATGGGGCCAGTGGGAGAGTGCGACGGCCCAAGGAGAGGATCCCTCGGTTGAGGGATAACGTTTGAGTGATCAGGCTCGATTCGAGCGCGATGAAGCTTTTTATTGCTTGGAGACCGGAATGTCCATATGCATCTCTTGCCCTGGTTCAAGCCGCAACGGAGCAACTGGCGATTGCGTGTGATAATCGGGCGACATGACCATTACCATCAGGGTCACGTCCTTTCCCGGCGGTAGGAGTGCGCGGTATTTGCCATTGGCCAAAACAAAGTGGTCATTTCCATCTTCATCCATGAAGACGAGCTTGGCCTTTACGGCAGCGCCCGTATCAACATCGATAACTTTTCCTACGAGGACTCCGGCTCTTTCGCCCAATAACAGAGTTACCGTTGCTGAAGGATGATCTTCAGTGAGATCGACGTGTGGCGCTTCCGCCTTCGAGTCTGCATGGAAGACATCGGAACGGTCAGGATACGCATCCGCATCTTTTCGTGAATAGAGTTTGTATGATCCCAATTGGAAGCCGCCGCGAAAATCGAATCCCCCATTCCTGTCGGTCTCGATCGACCGGGGTGTGATGCCATCGAATGTAGCGTCCTGCGGAACGGCATAGACTGTCGCAGCGGATACAGGACTTCCATTCTGATCTGTGACGGTGCCCTGGATCTCGCCGTCTGGGTGATCCTTTTTCTGAGAGTGTGCAAACAGGCTGGTCACCACCAAAGCCAAAGTGAGGAAATGCTTCATATGGCACTCCTAAGGAGCCTCATTATAATAGTTCCAAATACTCTCGCTCTCAACCCGGTATTAGCCTCATGCACAAGTGAGCACGTATGGCGCTTGGAGGTTGTTGGGCGAACAGGCCTCTCTGACACTGCTTGACAATGTCAGCATTGTCAGGGAGGCGATTTTTCGCCAGCAATCCTCTTGAGGCCCTGCCAACTCCGCTGCTTTCATTGACTTACCCGTCTCACAGACGTAAGATTTTGCGCCAGTGATCGGGCGAACCATCTCGCACTACCGCATTGTCGAAAAGCTCGGTGGCGGGGGCATGGGTGTGGTCTACAAGGCCGAGGACGTAAACCTACATCGATTTGTCGCTCTGAAGTTCCTGCCGGATGAAGTAGCCAAGGACTCACAAGCGTTGGCCCGCTTTCAGCGCGAAGCTCAAGCAGCTTCTGCACTGAACCATCCCAATATCTGCACGATCTATGAAATCGGACATCAAGACGATCAGCCATTCATTGTCATGGAGTTTCTGGACGGTCTGACGCTAAAGCATCGGATTGCGGGGCGTCCGCTAGAGATCGAGATGGTGTTGTCGCTGGGAATTGAGATCGCCGACGCGCTCGATGCGGCTCACGCGGAGGGCATTATTCACCGCGACATCAAGCCAGCGAATATCTTTGTGACTAAGCGCGGTCACGCCAAGATTCTTGATTTCGGGTTGGCAAAGGTCACACCCACTGGCAGTTTTTCGAGCAAGGTTGCAGCTCTCGACACGCAAACGGGATCGATGAACGAGGAGCACCTGACCAGTCCGGGTACGATGCTAGGCACGGTGGCCTACATGTCGCCGGAGCAGGTACGTGCTAAGGAATTGGATACGCGCACAGACCTATTTTCGTTCGGGGCAGTGCTGTACGAGGTGTCTACCGGAGCCTTGCCCTTTCATGGAAACAGTTCCGCGGAGATCTGCGAAGCCATCATGAACCGTGCTCCGGTAGTTCCGGTACGGCTAAATCCCGATCTGCCCGCTGAACTGGAGCGAATCATTAACCACGCTCTGGAGAAAGACCGCGAACTGCGGTATCAGCATGCTTCGGAGCTGCGAGCGGAACTGCAGCGGCTGAAACGGGATACAGAATCGGGGCGAGTGGCAGTCGGCAATTCCGGGTCAGTGCAGGTTGCGCAGGCGAGCGGCTCTCAGCCCGTCGCCCAACAACTGGTGCGTGCATCAGGTCGCTCTCTTGTCCTTGCGACTGGTAGCAAGAAGCCCTGGAAGATTCTGGTTCCAGCTGCCGCAATACTAGGCGTCGCCGCAGTTGTGGGAATCCTCTACTACCGTTGGCATTCAGCAAGGCAATTGACCCCAAGTGAATCTGGATCATCGGCATCGAGCGTAAGTGGTCCGAGCCAGCCTCGCCGTTCTGTTGCTGTGCTCGGGTTCAAGAACCTCGCGGGAAAGCCAGATGAGGCGTGGCTTTCGATTGCGCTCTCGGAAATGCTAACCACCGAACTAGCGGCCGGTGAGAAATTGCGCACGATTCCCGGCGAAGACATAGCACACACCAAGAAAGATCTCTCGATTTCCGATGGCGACAGTCTTGGAAGGGAAACCCTGGTGAAGCTTCGCAAGAATCTCGGCAGCGATTATGTTGTGCTCGGTTCCTATCTCGATCTCGGAAAGGAAGGGGGAGGACAAATCAGACTGGACTTGCGCCTCCAGGATGCAGGCGCAGGAGAAACCATCGCGACACTCTCACAAACAGGGACTGAGGAACAGCTTCTAAGTTTGATTTCCAACATCGGGGCGCAGTTGAGGGGCAAGTTAGGCATTGCTCAAATCACGCAGAACGACGCCGCTGGCGTGACGGCGTCATTGTCTTCGAACACTGACGCCTCGCGCTTTTATTCAGAGGGAATTGCGAAATTGCGTCTCTTTGATTCGCTCGGTGCTCGAGATCTATTACAAAGGGCGGTCGCTGAGGATCCTGATTATGCACTAGCGCATTCTGCGCTCGCACAGGCATGGTCAAGCTTGGGTTACGACCAGAAGGCGCAAGCGGAAGCCAAGCGAGCTTTCGATTTATCGGCGAGTCTTCCCCGCGAGCAGCGTCTGTGGATCGAAGGACACTATGACGAAGCCATCCACCAAGGCGACAAGGCAGTCGAGGTTTATCGAACACTGTGGAACCTGTTTCCGGATAACCTCGACTACGGACTTCGTTTGGCCGCAGCGCAGACGAATGGCGGGAAAGCACAAGAAGCTCTTAAGACCGTAGCCGCGATGCGCAAACTGTCGCCCCCAGCCAGTGAGGATCCACGTATCGACCATGCGGAGGCGGCAGCAGCCGAAAGCTTGGGAGATTTGAAACGCCAACAATCGGCCGCATCGGCCGCCGCAGAAAAAGCAGCACAACAAGGCGCCAGGTTTCTTATGGCAGCCGCTCTCTATTCCGAAGGTTGGGCCCTGCAGAATCTTGGACAGTTTCGCGAATCCATGCGAGTAGCCGAGCAATCAATGCAGATTTCCAGATCATTGGGAGATCGGACAGGAGTGAGCCGCGTGCTGAATCTCACGGGCAGCGCCCTCATGAGTACTGGTGACCTCGAAGGGGCACTAAAGAGATTTCAAGCGGCCCTCAGCATTTCTCGTGAAACTGGAAGCAAACAGGGTATGTCAACAGCGACCAACAACATCGCTAATGTTCTCCTCGTGCGCGGTGACTTGTCGGGTGCTCGAAAGATGTACGAACAAGCCGTTTCACTGTTCCACGAAGTTGGGGACAAAGACTACGAAGGATACGCATTGAATAATCTGGCAAGCGTCACGACCGAACAAGGGAATTGGCTCACTGCGACAAAAATTTCTGACCAAGCATTGCGTCTGTTTCACGAAGTCAACGATAAGGACGGAATGGCCTATGCTCTAGTTGGTGTCGCGTCCGCGCTCGAAGTACACGGGGATATTCCCGGCGCAAGAAAGAACTATGAGGAGTCTTTGAAGTTTGCGCGTGAAACTGGCGACAAGAGTATCGCGGCGTATGCTACTTATGGTCTGTGCCACGTTGAAGCGCTTGCGGGCGATCTCCCCACAGCGAAAAAACGGTGCCTGGATGCTCTCGGGACAAGGCAAGAGATGGGCGACAAGGCTACTATTGCCGAGACTCGTTCTAGATACGCCGAGCTGCTGATCGAAGAAGACCAACCTCAAGAAGCGGAAACACTATTGCGTCAGGCGCTGGAACAGTTTGTGGCTGAAAGGCTGTCCGACGACGAAATCGAGGGGCGAGCAATCCTCGCGAATGCTCTTGCTGCTCAGGGAAAAACCGTTGAAGCGCAGTCCGAAATTAATAGTGCCCAGAAACTTGCTACAAAAAGCCAGAACGCGGCTACTCGCCTTAAGCTCCAAATCGTTGCGGCGCGCCAAGGAGTAAGAACCGACACGATCGTGAAAGCGAAGGATCGACTCGAAACTGTTCGCACTGCCGCAACCAAATACGGCTTCGTAGGTGACGAGCTCGAGGCAGAATTGGCTCTGGGAGAACTCGAAATGAACTCCGGCAAAACGGCGGCTGGCCGCCTGCACCTCACTTCTCTGCAAAAAGCGGCTATGGCGAGTGGTTTCCTTTCCATTTCCCGAAAAGCAGCCGCTGCCGCTAAATAAACACGTCGTGAAGCCCCTAAAAGTATTGTTGTTACTCCGCTTCCGCCGTCGCGCTAACGACTCCAGCAGGTCTCGGTCAATGAGTTCCATGGCGATATTTCAACATCAGTTATCTGACGGCGGTAGATGTGGAGCCTCGCCGATATTTCTCAATGCTTTGCTTCAACTGCCATTCCTTGATCCGTCGTGAAGCAAAATACAGAAGGGCCAAGAGAGCAGTGTAGCCGGCAGCGAAGCCCACCCATTGGAGTTGCGTCCAGGTTTCCGCTATTGCGAGAACCATCAGAGTCCCGAGCGAGAATACCAACAGCAACGCAGTGGCAAAAAAGAAGCCCGGGGGGTCCCACCAAGGTCTGCGCTATTTCACGCCCGCCCAGTGCAAGAGCCAAGACTTTGGGTGGCGGTTGAGTTTCGAGGCGTCGGCGGCAAAGTCCCAGTCTAGCGCGGATGATGGATTCATCCGCAGGCCCCTGCGGTGTGCGGCTTTTGCGACCGTTCAGAGTCTCTCGTATCTAGTGTCCCGAGGAACGAACTGCGGCTGCGGGATTTCCGGGCTATCGCCGTAAGGTTGGTGCAATGCGGAATCCGGTAGGTGGTTGAGTGAGAAACGCTGCTCGTCGCTCAGCGGTTCGCCTGATCGCGTCGCTTCTTCCTCAATCCTCCCAATCACGAATTCCAGAGCAGTGTCTAAATCTGCCGTTCGGTTCATTTTCCGCTCAGGCTAAATGCAACCACAATGATAACTGTTCCAAACGGGCGATTACCTCATTGGCCCGGTTGTGAGTGCTATCGCGATGGTTTCGTCAATCAGGCGTTTGTGACTTCCGGTTAGAATTGTTGCCTATGTCTGATTCCGTTCAGGCCGCCTCTGCTCCAACTTCACCTTGGACCAACTCCAAAGCGATCATCATTGGTGAGTTGGTATTAGTCGGACTGATATTTACCGCCGACTATTATCACTGGCATCACCTGATCGTCCTCAGCAAGACGCCTTACTTATTTCTCTTGGCTTGGGTCACGTTGCGTCTAAGGAGCCAGACTTGGAGGTCAGTTGGCTGGGCTATATATCGGTCCTGGGATCGCACGTTTGCCCTCGGAGTCCTGCTTGGGATCGGGAATGAACTACTTGAGCTTTTCGTAACGCAGCCACTATTGGTTCGCTTGTTCCACAGATGGCCTGATCTTTCCGATCTTCGTCCACTGGTTGGCAATCGCAACCTCCTGGTTTTAGCTTTGCTCCTCACTTGGACTCTTGCTGCTGTTGGCGAAGAGCTTGTCTACCGTGGGTATCTGATGAATCGTGTAGCCGATCTCTTCGGGCGAACCCGAACTGCTTGGACGCTGAGTGTCATCCTGACGAGCATATTGTTTGGCTTCGGCCACTACGATCAGGGCGCGATCGGACAGATCGAGAATGTGATAGGTGGGTGTTTCCTTGCGGTATTTTATTTAGCATGCGGGCGGAAGCTGGCGGTTCCAATAATGGCGCATGGGGTACAGGATACGATCGATGTGTTGCTGATTTTTCTTGGCAAGTATCCCGGAGGGTTGTGATTTGGCGGATTTCAGCAAATTCTTGTCCAGGTTAAACAAGTTTCCAGAAAGTGTAACGGCCTGTTATCAACAGTTACGCCTACAATGCAGTTGTGGAGATCACGATATGAGCACGAAACCCGAAATGACACTCCGCACGATAGAGTCGGCACAACATACCGCTGCTAAAGTCGCCGGGTTCCTTTACCTGTTCACGATGGTTACCGCGAACTTTGCGGAGTTCTATGCGCGTGGTCGACTGATCGTAGACGGCGATGCCGTGCGGACCGCCAAGAATATGGCGGCGTCTGAACGGCTTTTTCGATTCGGCACTGTCAGCAATCTGATTACGTTCGCGAGTGTCGTCATATTGCTATTGGCTCTTTACGTCGTGCTCAAGCCCATCAACAGGAATGTGGCGTTACTTGCGGCGTTCTGGCGACTCGCCGAATGCTCCATTTTTGCACTCATCACCTTGAGTGATTTCGTGGCCTTGCGGCTGCTGAGTGGCGCCGATTACTTGCGAGCGTTTGACACGCAGCAGTTGCAGGCGCTGGCGTACACGTTCGTCCGCGCGCACGACGCGGGATATCTCATCGGATTGGTGTTTTTCGGACTGGGGTCGACCGTGTTCGCCTATCTGTGGTTCAAGTCGCGTTACATCCCTCGAGCACTGGCCGCGTGGGGAATCTTCTCGTCGTTGGTGGTGGCAATCGTCACTTTGGCCATCATGGTGTTCCCCAGTTTGGCGGCCGTCGTGATACCGATCTACTTTGTGCCGATTTTTATCTTCGAAGTCACACTAGGTATTTGGCTGCTCGTTAAGGGAATAGGGTTGGTTCCTGTTCATGATTCCTCTCGCCCGAAACTTATGATAAGTCGCCATATCACTCATTGACCCAGCACTGGGGCTTTTGAGTGCAATCGCCTTGTTAACAACAATCTGGCGCGATTTGTCGGTCTGAATGACCTTTGTAATCTTTCAATTCTCCTGATTAGCCGTCTGGAGTCAGCGGTGCTCTCTTGCGACCGGAACGGTATCCTTATCGACGGTGTCAATACACAATACACAGAGGACGTTCTGGGCTCGGCAGGAGTGCGCCATCTCTCACGGCGAGTCTGTTACCAAACACTGTGACATGGTAACTCGAATGGGAAGCGTGGAAAGCGTACAGTTAGCAGTTCGACAGCTCACGTGCTCAACCGATCCTTGCGGAGCAAACGGCCCGCTTTTGCAGGAGATCTAGCGAAGTTTGCCTGTGCAAGAACGGCCGACGAGGGCGTTCTCTCGCTTGAACCTGGGGATAGAGGACCAGGCAGAGCATCTCCCCCGGAGACGCCATGGACAATACCAAGCAAGAGTTCCAGACTGTCAGATTCACCCTTTTAATTACTGTTACACTTCTAACAATTACAGCATTTGTGACTCTGCAGCTTTTCCAGGTGGAAGGGAGTTCGCCTTCTCCCATTGCAACCTACTCGCATGGCTTGCTACACCTGTCGATTCCATACCATGTTGCCCACGCCGGAAGCGGGCATCTGAAGATGGAAGTTCTGGATCCGGAAGACCAGTTGCTCGGGAGCGCGGAGCGTCAGATGCAAGTGTCTGCTGGCCAGGGACGCTGGCAGGACGAGGTCAAGCTGGCCAAGCCGCTTCCGCTGGAAGATCTGGTCTGGCATCGCGTCCGTTACCACTTCGAATATGACGACGTAAGGCTTGCCGGATTCGAAGGTACGGAGTCCATTTCGCAGATCCTCCGGCGACCGGTGATTCGCATCCTGGGACAGCAGTCTTACCTGTCCGGCAGTCTGGCCGCGGTACGGGTCATCGTCACCGATTCAAAGAATGAAGCTATTGCCGGTCGAGGCGTGGTGCAAATCGAGTTGCTGGGTTCGGGGGAGAAGCCAAAACCTCTTTTCACAGGTCGCCTGAATCGACGTGGAACGACTGAGGCCCAGTTCCGCTTTCCTACCGCTGCAGTTGGAAGCTATCAGCTGCACTATATTGTGGATAGTCCGATCGGTTCCACGGAATTCACCCAGGCAGTGCGTTTCGAAGACAAAGTTTCCATTCTTCTTACGACCGAAAAGCCGATCTACCAACCGGGGCAGATGATCCACGTGCGTGCGCTGGCGCTCGATCGATCCGATCACGAAGCGGCCGCCAACCGCAAGCTTAGCTTCGAACTGGAGGACTCGCGCGGCAACAAGGTTTTCAAAAAGGCGACCGAGACCGATCAGTTTGGGGTTGCCTCCGCCGAATTTGGTCTGGCGGATGAAGTGAACCTGGGCACATACCACCTGCGCGCGCTGATGGGTGACCCCGATGCACCCACAAATAGAGCGGAGATCGCACTAAACGTTGAGCGCTACGTGCTTCCAAGGTTCAAGGTGGCAGTGGAGTTTACCGAGAAGGGCAAGAAGCAGAAGCACGGCTATCAACCCGGAGACCATGTCACAGGCACGGCACATGCCCATTACTTCTTTGGAAAGCCGGTGGAGCACGCAGAAATCAGTGTGAAAGCCACAGCGATGGATGTTGCATTGTTTGAAGCGGCATCAGCGCAGGGGAAGACGGATTGGGATGGCTCTTATCGGTTTGACCTTGAGCTGCCGAAATACTTCGTCGGACGGCCTCTCGATCATGGTGCTGCCCGGGTGTTGATTGAGGCGACAGTGAAAGACTCCGCTGGACACTCGGAGACTCGTGGGGAACCAATCTCCGTCAACGAATCGCCGTTGATGTTCACGGCAGTTCCGGAGGGAGGCACGCTGATTCCGGGCCTCCTGAATCAGGTATTTGTTCTGGCCTCCTATCCGGACGGCACGCCCGCCAGAGCTGAGATAACTATTCATGCCGATGGAAATGCTGATCAACGTGTCGCCACTGACGATGGCGGAATCGCCACAATCAGCATCATGCCAAAGGAGGGTGGCGAAGTTCTAAAGATTGAGGCCTCTGATCAGGAAGGAAACCACGTGTCGAGCCAGGTCCAGCTCGAGGTGCGCGGGAGCGAAGAGCAGATTCTTCTGCGAACGCAACGCGCGCTCTACCGTGCCGGCGACCGCATTCAACTGAAGGTCTTTTCCACCAGGACGCGAGGCACCGCTTATCTGGACATCGTCAGGGAGGGGCAGACGCTTTTGACACGTGACCTGAACCTCGAAAATGGACAGGCGGAACTCTCCCTGACTGCGACCCCGGAAATGGCGGGAACGCTGGATCTCAGTGCTTACCTGTTCGGGAGCGACGCTCGACCCGTCGGGGACCACCGACTCGTCTTCGTACAACCGGCAGAGGAACTGAAGATTGAGACCGTGTCGGACGCACCCGTTTACAAACCGGGTGCCGAGGCGCGAGTTAGCTTTCGGGTGACTAACTCACACGGTGAAGGAGTCCATGCCGCACTCGGTCTGCAGGTCGTGGATGAAGCGGTGTTCGCACTGGCGGAGAAGCAGCCGGGATTTGCGAAGGTCTTCTTCTATCTCGAGCAGGAAGTGATGAA